>JABEBX010015906.1_pt1 | contig 19395 bp, 23 predicted proteins | sample 7245971 | NCBI WGS metagenome assembly JABEBX01 (sample SAMN14506365, study PRJNA622280) | hot springs metagenome | biome: hot spring [ENVO:00000051]|acidic hot spring [ENVO:00002120]; feature: spring [ENVO:00000027]|sediment [ENVO:00002007]; material: sediment environment [ENVO:01001048]... | reverse complement strand
ACAAATATAGGGCTGTCATAATGTATCATTATATTATATTCCTCATCTGCGCCCAGATCATCGCCGTACTTAAGATTCATTCCAAATTCGTGAGATTTTTCAATTAAATCCCTGTATTTTATTCTCTGAAATGGAAATTTTACTTTTTTTAATATATTTATATCACGGTTAATTGTTTTTAAATCCTCTTCATTATTTTTTATAACCTCATCCAGTATGTATTTTATAAGGTTTTCTTCATCTTTCATCATATCTTCATTGTTATACCAGGCTACCTCGCCTTCTGCATGCCAGTATTCTGTGAGATGCCTTCTTGTCCTTGATTTTTCTGCTCTGAAACTCGGGGCAATGGTAAATACCTTTTCAAGACTGTAAATTAATGTTTCGAGATAAAACTGTGAACTCTGTGTCAGGTTTACCTTTTCGCCAAAATAATCAACATTGAAAAGTGATGAACCACCCTCAGTGGCGGTAGAAACAAACATTGGCGCCTGGACCTGGTAATAATCATTTTTATAAAAATAGTCTGCAAATGCTTTGAATATAGTTGATCTTATTTTTAATACAGCGGTAAATTCCCTGCTTCTGATCCATAAATGCCTGTTATCAAGAAGAAATTCCTCACCAAGATCCTTTGTTATTGGAAAATTATCATTTCTCTCATAAATTTTGAATGAACTGATACCTATCTCATAACCTGTTACGGCACGCGATTCCTTCCTTACTGTACCTGTAATTTCCATGCTGCTCTCAACAGTAAGTGATGATAACTGTTTAATTTCTTCCTCTCCCAGATGATCAGAGGATCCTGTACACTGTATTATTCCTGTTGAATCACGTAAAACAATAAATACAATTTTTCCTGAACTTCTTATTCTGTAAACCCAGCCGTGGACACTTATCTCATGATCAATAAAACTATCTGATAGAACATTGCTTATTTTTTCCATTAAGACATGATATTAACAATAAATATAATTTTTAGGATATAGTTAAATCTAAAAATCCTGCAATCATATTTGCACTGTTGAATATATTCGTCTATATACTTACAACATAATCATAAAAAAATTTTTGAAGCTTTTTCAAAAAAATGAAAAATTGGACTTCAGAAACACTGAAGAGCAGAATGCAAACAAAATATATAATGTCTCTAAACATTATTTTCCGATGAGATTTGAACTCCTGAAGAAGTTCAGTAAAGATAAAATATTTTTCAGGGCATTGTATAAAAATAATAAGTTATGTATGGGCATGTTACAATCTGGAAAATACATAAATATTTATAACATTATTAAATTAATTGACGTCTTTTAAAGGAGGATTATATGTACATATTGCTTGAAGATGAATACGTGGTAAGGGTTCCGCCTGAATTGTTGAATGATGATTATGCAATTGCCGTCAATGAAGCGTCAAGGAGAATGCTTGAAGGGAAAATTGTGGACATAGTTGAGAATGAAAAAAGTATTGGCAAGTCATACATTGTATCTATAAACAGTATTGAATTGAAAGGTGACGGTACAATTGTGCATGGTGACGGCGGGGTATACCAGCCGATTAAATACAGCGCACTTGCCTATTTTCCGAAAATGCAGGAAGTGGTAGACGGTTTAGTTGTGTCAATACAAAAATTTGGTGCATTTATTAAATTTGGGCCTTTTGAAGGACTTCTTCACATAAGCCAGATAATGGACGATTCGATAAATGTAGATATGGAAAATCAGAGAATTATCGGCAAGGATACTAAAATGGATCTAAAAGTGGGAGATAAAATAAGAGTTCGAATTGTGGCACTGAATCTATCATCCGCATCTATTTCTGACAGCAAGATCGGGTTTACTGCCAAGCAGCCGGGTCTTGGAAAAGCGGAATGGGCTAGAAAAGAGAATATAAATAACTGAGGTGCACTATGAAAAAAACATATAAAGCATGTAAAATTTGCAAGAGATTGACCACAGAGGATTTGTGCCCTGTTCATGGAGACGAAAAGACGAAGGAAGACTGGTTTGGATTCGTGATCATTAATGATATAAATTCAGAAATTGCAAAGAAGGCAGGAATAACAGAAAATGGTATATATGCAATTAAAGTTAGATCATGACATTAAATTTAATCCGGAGACAATTAAACTTATTTCGGATTTTAAATATAAATTATGTTCCATAAATGATGTAAAAAATTTTTCCTTGCACAATAAAATTATAACTGTTGGCGATGTTACAACAGAAAATATTTTAAAGGCAGGTATACCAATATTTCTACAAATTGTAGACCTGAAAACAAAGAGAGGAGAAAAAGAGTATAAACATATTAATGGCTCTATTGATGTAAATAATCCTCCGGGCATGCTAACCGTCAATTTAATGAATAAAATAGCGGAATGCATTGATTCTAGAGTCAATTGCAGAATTGAGGTAAATGGAGAGGAGGACCTGTCAGTAATACCAATAATATTTTATGCTGAATGCAATACAGTAATAGTCTATGGCATACCTGATACAGGAATGGCATATATAATGGTAGATAACGTTATAAAAGGAAGTATAAAAAATATAATACAGGGGATGAATAAAAATGAGTGAAACCAGAACAGTAAAAAACTTTAAGATCGATACGGAAAGAGATAATAAACTGCTTTTCAGAAAAGAAGTTGAATATTCAATAGACTTTACAAAAAGCAGTACTGTCAGCAGGACTGAGATAACCGCTTTAATAGCAGATTATTACAAGGCAAAAAAAGATGTAATTATAGTCGACAGAAATATACAGGCAACAGGCAAAAATTCTTTAAAAGGATATGTAAAAATATATGATACCAAAGAACATGCAATGCTTTACGAGCCTGATTACGAGCTAATAAGAAATGGATTAAAGGAAAAGGAGAGTAAATAATGGAAAAAAGAGAATTATACACGGTTGAATCAGACAAAATAGTCAGAAAAAGAAGAACATGCCCGAGATGCGGTGCAGGTGTATACCTGGCAGAGCATGCTGACAGATATTCCTGTGGGAAATGTGGATACACAGAATTCAAAAAGAAAAAATAAATTTATAAATTATATATAAGGCCGGTTGTTTCACCTGCCAGTTTTTCTATTGCAGTTATTCTCTTTCTTATTATTTCTTGAGATTGTTTGTCATCAGTTTTTAATGCAAGCAGCGCAACTAGATCTGTGAGTTCATAATCTAAAATAAGGCTTAAACTTCTTAAGTATTCCTGATTTGATTCCTGAATCTTTTTTCTCTTGTCAGATAAAAAACAGTCCATGTGCACAGACCCTTCCTTGGTGAAAGTAAACTTTTCACCTGTTTTGATTATTTTGTTGCATAGATAACATCCGTATTCCATACCGGTTAATAATTTAAAAGATGTTAAATTTATCGTTAATTATTGAAATACACAAATTTATTTTTTTTGCTCATATTTTTTGACGAGGAGTACGACGCCCTTTCTTCCTGTCACAATAGCCGTATCATATTTTTCCAATGTGACACTGCCTGTATTTATTACTTCCCATGATACGCCATCTATTGCTATAAAACCGCTTCCATTGACATCTATCCTTTGCGATGCGGTTCCTACAGAATTAATTATTGCTTCTGCACCTGTAAATCTTCTGCGCTCCTGTGAGGATATAATTTTATAGAGATAATATATCGTAAATGTTATTATTATCAGAAACGTGACGATACCAAGGACAACAAAGAAGATCAGACTGCCCGGTACAGCGGCATAAATTAACGGTAGTTGTGCAAATTGCATGATTAAATATTTATATCATGCTTAAAACCTTTTTTATGATTCATTTTTATCCATACATGTTTTTTGGAATTGCATCGGCATCAAGTACCTCACCTATGAGCTTCTGTGCATCATCGGGAGAAAGCCCCAAACTCTTTACTAAATAGTCTTTAATCTCATCACGTGATTTTCCCGACTGTGACATTTCCTTTACTGTCATAGCGGTTCTCTCTATAATCTGGGAATTGAACTGGTCCTCCAGGTTTAAGCCCTTTACCATTAAATAAAATGAAGCAAGTATTGTATTTAACCCTATATTCATTTCATCTCTTGTCAGTGTGCTTAGTGGGAGGTCCGCCCTTGCAACAACCTCTTCATTAATTCCATCAAGCATAAATTTTACAAGTTCCACTTTCTGGTTAAGTATTAATAATGTCCTGTAAATAGAGAGCCTCGGCTGGTTTTCAATTGTAGCTGTTTCTATTCCTGTTCTTACAAGTAAATTTAATGTATCCTTATCATTATCAAAAAATAGGAATAAATTAAATGGAACATTATCATTCTGCAATACTGTATAAACACCAACTTTTGAAACTTTCCACGGTAAATCTATTAATGAACCTGCACTTTCATTACCTGTCTGCATCCATTTTACAACATCCGCCTCTGACGTCATAATTTATAGATAACATACATGTATATAAAACCAGAAGTTTAATATTTAAATGGCCTTGTATCTCTTCAATGACACCTCGTAAATATCACCTCTTGAACCAAGAGAATTCAATGTTTCGTCTACATTTTCACGTGTAAAACCTGCATTGTTGCATGATATAACTATATCATCATACTTGCATCCAGGGCCGCTGTCATTTTTCTTAATGTAATCAAGAACGAAATCATCAATGTTTATTGAATTATTGCTTTCTGTACTTTCCGTATTTTCAATGCCTGACGGTGTCTCCTCTATTCTGTTCTGTGGCATTTCATAATTTATAGAGTTTATAGAATTAAGATAGGATGTAAAGTCGTAGTCTTTATAAAATTCCCTTGCACGCATTGCGCATTCGGCCTCCTCACCGGTATAGCCGAGTTTCACTAATGTTTCTGTGCCGGATAAATCATCCTTCTTTGCCTCTGTAATACACATAATCTTTCTTTTTGCCACATATGCTGCTCTTTCTCCCCATAAATACCTTTCATTATCCGATATGTGCTTTATCAGTTCCGGATTAAGTGAGAAATAGAAAATTCCATCGTCCGTTTTAAATGAATTTATTTTACCCATTATTACTACAATATCATTGACATTGAATTTATCGACTATTTCAGCCATTTCACTGCTGAAGCCTGTTTTAAAAGCTGTTACATAAAATGAACCTATATAATCTGCAACAGTCAATTTTATTAATTTTTCATCAGAATTTTTATATGTTATTGTCCCGGTTATTAAAATTCTCTTTACCCTGGTTCCCAGTGGAGTTATAATATAGGGCCTGTTTCCCTCGCCATCCAGTTTTACCGAATCTTTAAGTTCGCGGGAAAATATCCAGTATGACGGTTCTCTCTTAATGTAAGCCATTTATATCACCTCTTCCGATATATTTATATCTTTTATAATATCCTGTTTTTCTATTATCTTTATGGAGTTTACTTTCAGTGACAGTCCATCATCATTTTTTAGAAAATCTGCATTAATTTTCACTGCATGGCCAAGGAGTCTATCTTCCAGCATACTATATATATTTCCGGCATACTTCGGTATCTCATCCTCTTTTATATTAAGGAATGGCAGGATGGCATTTTTGCCTGCTATGGCCTGTATATATCCTGTGCCGTCATCCACGGTAAAATAAGTAAATATATCGAGGATCGTCGGTGATGAAGGATGGTCAGGGCATACCCCTGTACTTAATGGTTTGTTGCATTCGCTGCATCTCTTTATTATCCCGCTTTTTGTGCCAAGTGTTATCACAAATGTTAACAGTGTAATTCCTCCTGCAGGATTTTCAATTTCAGCTATTTTAAAATACCTTTCAAATGTCATGGCTTCATTGACTTCCTCAATTTCCGTTCTGTCGCCAATATTTAGTTCAAGTTGCCTGTTAAATTCTGAAACTCTTGCACCATTGATTTTGTATGTTTTCCCATCATCAAGTTTTCTCCCAAAAGAGGAAATTCTGACCTTTGAAGTGTCGTCCTCAATAAAACCATTGTAAATCATGAACTGTTTTCCTTCCTTTGAATATTCTCTTCCCTTCATATTGCTTATCTTACCTGTAACTGCAACAAAAGGGTTTTTTGTTGAAATATTCAGAAGCTTTACCTCTTTATATGTTTGTGGAACGTTCATAGTTTCGCCGGGACGCAGCATAACCTCCGAGTTAGAGCTGAGATAAAGTCTTAACCTGCCATTGTATACCTTTGTTCTTGCATATTTAATCTCTACCACATCTCCCGCCTTTATGGGTGCAGGAAATTCCCATGCAGTATATGATAATACACCGGTTTCATCACCTACAAGACCGTAAAAATATGTTGTTTCGCCCTTTGATGTGGTTATATTTCTCTTATCTATTGATAAAACTTTGACCTTCAGACTGACATTATTATTCTCACCCTGCAGTTCATCTATATTCATGGCATGGTATTATTAATTTTTATTTAATTGTTTTTGCTTATATAACACTACATGAACAATAATCTTCTGGCATTCTATTCCTGCAAAATACTGTACATTCTTTATTTAAAGGCCGGCAATTATTTTATCCATTTTTGGAATTCAACCCATGTAGCCTCTCACCTGATTGGAAATGTTCTTTGAATAAAGGAACATCCAGAAAACTGTGTAATGGCCGTAATATATATTTGCGCTTTTTAATAGACCTCATAACTAATATTCCAATACCGGTCTCTTTTTAACAGGCTTGCCATGATTCCAACGGCCATATAGAGAAACCTTCCTCTTCTTAAATAGAATTCCATATGCAATATTTAATATATTATATTGATAGTATAACTATTCTTGAAGTCCTGCTTCATCCGGCCATCTAATTCTGTAAATCCGTTTTTATCCTGCAAGGTATGCGCATAAAAAATAGCCTTTCAATAACGTCCATCTGAGTATTGTGCAAATCTCTTTCACTGTAATTGTTTTTCCCGCCGGGCCCTGCTGTTAATGTATTTACCTGTTTTTATGGACATAAATAGTATATACCATATAGCATATGCGAGTTTCTAATCTACCCATTACACATCAATAACCATAATTGCATAGCCTGATTCCGGGTTTATATTCAAATCATAATAGGTTGGTGCCTTTAAAACATATTCATAATCATCTTTTCCATTATATTTTGTACCCTTTAATTTCCCTTTAACAGATGTTTTACTTACATCAAGAACAGCTTCAAAATATATTATGCCATCTGTTTCAAAACGGTAAAGAATGTCGCTTATAAGCTTTATAAGAAGGTTATCATAACCTTTCGCTTTAATATTAATATTTATAATATTATCAGGAATGAAATTTCCAGTATCAAACATAACATTTGCAACAGCATATACTGCATTTTGAAATATTTTTTTATAAGAATCGCCATATATTTTTATGCGTAAATCAGCAGTATGGTCAAGGACCTCAAATCTCATAACTGTATATTAATAAAAAATATAAACATATATTGTATCAAATTCTTTATAAAATCGATATAAAAATAATTAGTATAAATTAACTATTTAAAAATTATAATAATATTAAAAGATAAATTAAAAAAATTACTGGTCCGGATTTACGGATGATATCATTGGTATTTCATCCTTGTCAAGATCAAGGCCAATTTCTTTTGATGTGAGGTTTCTGCCAATGCTTCTTTCATAGAACCTTATGATTCTCTTCTTTTCCTCAACTGTATATTTCCTGAAGTATTTATCTTTCTTCAGATTTACTCCATTTTTCTCCTCATATACATTTGCAGGAACCGAATATTTCCTCTGTGTTGAATCCCTGTAGAGCTCCGGTATCACATTAAATGCGCAGAATGGTATTACTCTTCCATCGGGCATTGCATAGTGTATATCGCATCTCTCGACCCTGTCCACATCATATGTGTATGGATCCTGGAAATGCATGAATCCCACAAACAGTGACTTGTAATGGAATGCCTTTAATCCATGGTAGTCCCCTTCTGTGAATGCGTTGTATACCATATCTTTTAATTTGAATCCTTCCGGAGCCTTGCTGTAATCAACAAACTTCTTCAAATTCATTAAAAGTTTTCCTACAGATGCAACCTTGCTGGGGTACTTGAATTTTGCGTATTTCATGTCATCGCCAAGCTCTCCGAGATACTCGAACATTCCCTTTACATCCACGAATCTTGTTACCGGTATAATCTTTCCATTGTCTATGAAAAGATATGTTCCCATACCGCATGCAAAGTGTATCGAAAGCTTGTATGTCGGATGTCCTTTAAGTGCTGCGACAAAGTTTGATACATCTGTTGTTGCCGGAACTGTGAAGAAATCCTCTCTGCCCACAGCACCATCAAGCTGCTGCTCGATCTTCTTTATTGCACCTGGAATTGTTATTCTCTGCCTTGCCCTTGCACGGTCTGACATTCTTCCAACAAGACTTACCGGCTGGAAGTTGACTCCTCTAACAGCATCCATATTTGACGATGCAAATTTTATCATATCGCCAAGGTACATATCATTTATTCCACCGATAACTGTTGGAACAAGAACGACTCCCATAGGAGCTTTTTTGTAGTTTTCAAGTGCCATTGGTATTTCCCAGAAGTTCTTCGGGTTTGATCTTGGAGTTGGTCCGTCAAAACTTGTATAAACAACGTTTGAACCGGCATCTCTTGCTCTTTTAACAAAATCGGGATCGTAGGCTGCTCTCACACTGTTGGTATTCATCTGGATGTGTTCATAGCCCTCTTCTCTGGCTATTCTTATAACATCTACAATTTCGTCCCTGAGTGTTGGCTCTCCGCCTGTGATCTGAACTGCATTTGCACCAACAGGTTTCTCGTTTCTCATTCTTCTTAACATTAATCTTATCTGGTCAAGTGATGGCTCGTAAATTGGTTCATTCTCCTTTGCATAGAAGAAGCAGTACCAGCATGATAAATCACACCTGTTCGTTATAACAACATTGCCAAGGCCTGTATGCGATTTATGCTTTACACAGAGTCCACAGTGTGTCGGGCAGACAATCTTATCTGCATAAACTGCAACATTCGGGTTTAAAATTTTTGTTCCCTCTTTGTCCTGGTATTTTTTTGCTTCCTCATACATATCATAGTCTTCCCAGTATTTTTCTTTTGTTATTCCATGTTCAGCGCATTCCTTTATTAAATCGACCTCTCCGCCCTCTTCGTATACTATGGCCGGAATTCTCATCTGATCAAATTTTTCCTCATCTGCGCAGAGCGGGCATAAACTTTCAGTTACTCTTAATACAAGCATATCATCGTTAATTAAATGACTCATGGCTGTTAAAAATTCATCCACTGTCTTAAATGGCGCGTTCCTGCTTATCTCGAAGTCATTCGCCAGTCTGACCTCAGACTTATTTCTTTCTTCTGTCAATACCATATTATTTCACCTTATTAACTAAGAAAGATAAGCAATCAGATTAATATATATGTTTTGTCTTTTTCTATGCTAATTCTTTCACAGGCTTATTAGCTGTGATAAATACAAATATTGGGTTTATATATTAAGAAAATAAAGAATAGTGCATATTTTGACTTAATTAGCTAAAATAACAGGAGTTAAAAACAAATAAATTAATTGTTTTTTTTGCCCTGAACCTTTAATTCTTTTAATAACTGTCTGTAAATATATGTGATATTAACTTTATTTTGAACTTTTATATTATTCTCAGATAGATATGACACAAGCTGCTCTCTGGCAGGATTATAATATTTCATGCGCTTAAAATCATTTATTATTGATGGAATTAATTTCTGTAGCCCGCGTTTTTCTTCGGTTATCTGCTCATCATGCAGCATTTTCCTGGCTCTTGCATTTACTTTATCTATTTTGTATTTTGTCTCGGAATCAACAGGTAATTCCAGATTTATGCCCTTATAAAGCCAGAAACCTTTGATGCTTGAATCGAAGTCCTCTCCTATCTGTTCCTGCCCGTTATTAAAGTACTGGATCATATCCTTTGCAAGTTTATCCACGGATTTTTCACTGATTTCCCTGTTTAGTGGAAGAACTTTCTTTTCATCAGATTCATCCAGAAGATCTGTAAGTGTATATGTATTCAGCTCTGTAAACCATTCTGCCTCTTCATGAAATTTATAGCCGACATCATTAAGTATGTACATAACGTCTATTTCTGCAATCCTGCTGTAATATTTTTTACAGTCCACGCTTGTACAGTCAATGTCCTCGTCTTCAAACCTTTTAATTGACATCACAACAGATTTAACACCATTGTTCCGGGCATGTTTGAGAAATTTGCTTATACCGCCCATTCTCTTATCCCACTCAAAGTTTATTACAATATCAACATCTGTGGAATAATATATAAAAAAACTATCTTTCCTGGAGTAATTCATAGCCCTGTCCCAGAGTAAATCCATTTTATCTTTCATATCTTACCACGATACTTTTAATTAAGATTAAACTTGTATAAAAATTTTTTTAAAGAATTATTGTGTTATTTTATTAATGTTCTAATATATTATAACTGTACTTCTTATAATAATCATCAAAAATACCGGAAATAAACTGCTCATAAATATACTTTGCACCGGACCCTGCATCGTTCCTTAATACAACGGAATATTTTTCCGGCGTTTTATTAATCTCAATATATTTAAATTTCCAGTAGACTGCCTCACTCTTCCACATTATTCCAAATTTTGACTCTCCTGAAAGTAATTGTTTTGGTACTTCTCTATGTGGAACCTGTGAGAATAGAGCCCTGCTTTTTAATTCACCAAAGTAACCGCAGTTTTTTTCGTAAAATCTTTTGAATACCAGGCCAAGATAACTGCTCCTTGGATTTGGTATTGACGTTACATTATTTTTCATCTCACAAATTTCCTTCATTCTATCTTTTATTGACGCAATGACTGGAAAATCTGCAACAAAATCAAAATAATTTTTATTTTTTATCTCTTTTATAAAAGATTTTGGCATTATAGCTATTTCAGGATATGAAGTAAATGTAAGTGTTCCAATAGTTATAGGTATGCCATTGAACCTGCGTCTGGTATAAACAGACGGTAATGTTTCTATATAAATTCTCAGATTATTCTTTAAGAAATATGACAATAGATTGGGAGCTATAAACCAGTTGCTGCCCGGAATTCCAAGTCCAGCGCCATCAGAATAACCAATAATATCCGCAAGGTTGTCAAAACCGGGAAGTGCAAATTTCATAAAACGACATAATATAATGATATAAATAATTTGAAAAATTTATTTTTATTTTGCTTTTAAAAATTGTAACCAGTTAAAAATTCAAAAATAATTTATATATACTTATTATTAACCCATAGTGCCGTCGTAGCTCAGCATGGTAGAGCGCGTGCTTGGTAAGCACGAGGTCGCGGGATCGAATCCCGTCGGCGGCTTAATATTGGAATTTAATTACTGCACTTTAAACTGCTGTCCTTAAACTAAAAAAAATTTTCTTAAATGGATCCGCACTTTTATGTGTAGAAATAAAATTATCTCTTTATTCTGTATTTCAGTATTCGTACTGTGTTATGGCTATAGCTGCAAGATCACTGCCGTTTTCCAGTGCTTTTATTATCTTTACAGGCCTTACCATGCTTTTCATTTCTTCCTCAACTGCGAGCCTCAATGGCCTGAATAAAGTTTCTCCTTCCAGTGAAATGCCACCACCTATTATAATAGCCTCCGGATCTAAAATGTTTATTATATTCACTATTCCAACCGCAAGGTAATAAATGGTTTCCTCTATCATGAGCTGTGCAAACATATCGCCATCTTTTCTTGCCTCAAATATTTTTTTTGCATCTATGTCAGCAGGGTTCATTGTGGAGAAAAAAGTCGAGTTTCTGACCTCACTGATGTTCTCAACTACTCTTCTTGTTATGCCTTTTCCACTTGCTACGGCCTCAAGGCATCCTCTTCTCCCGCAACCGCATAATGGGCCATTTGGCATAATAACCATATGCCCTACTTCGCCAGCCATTCCATGCGCACCCTTGTACAGTTTGTTATTGATAAATATTCCACCACCTATTCCCGTGCTTAATGTTATGTAGACAAAATCAGATAAATTTTTAGCGCCTCCATATTTCTTTTCTGCTATTGTTGCAGCAGTTGCATCGTTTTCGAGGTGTACAGGCACATTAAAATGACTTTCAAGATCTGCTGTTATATTATAATTTTTCAGGCCAATTATATTTGGAGATGATATAATTATTCCCTTTTCTGCATCAACAGGACCTGCAAAAATAATGCCTATACTTGAAATTTCCTTAATTTTATTTTCCGATATTAATTCCTCGCCCATTGATATTAACTCATCTGTAAGTCCTGATTTGCCATATTCTTTTGTGGTTCTTTTTCTTATTGTGTCTATAATTTTTCCATGCTCATTTCCGAGTACAGCAGAAATTTTGCTACCGCCCACATCATAACCAATTATGTACATCTCTTCTTTAAGCTTAAAAAAGATATAAATCTGTTTAATTTGTTTTACATTCTCTTAATTATAAGTTTTAGGCCGTCCCTGCCTGTAACCATAACTGTATTTCCGGATTTAATGGCCTCACCGGAGTTTATGGCTTCCCATTCAACACCGTCAATGGTTATAAATCCCTTCTGATTTTTGTCCATATCCGTGATTGCAATACCGGATACACCGATAAGCGCCTCAGACCCTGTATAATGATTCTTTAACTGTGATTTTATTATATTCCTTAAATAAAAAACTAGTACAATGCCAAGAGCAACAATTATGATTCCTGTTGCATAGAAACTTAAGCCAAACGGTGATGGAGAATAACCCGGATTTGCACTGTCAAAAGATGATCCAAGGAAGTATATTCCTGCTAAACCCGTAATTAAGCCGGCAAGTAATGCTATGCCATGATTGGTCTTTAATTCCAGGAATATTAAAATTCCGGCAATTAATATAAGAATAAGGCCAAATATAGATGCACCTATAAGCTCGACACCGACAAGACCCAGAGCAATAAGTATTACTCCTGTGACAGATAGAATAATTGTTCCATGATAAAAATCAAGGAATATTGCAACAATACCCAAAAGCAAAAGGACACCGGCAACCACCGGATTGCTTAATCCTGAAAGAAACTGGTCGTATAATGATTCATTTGCATAAATTATTTTATAAGAAGATAAATTTAAAGTGGCAAGCATTGATGTTAAAGAATTAGATTTCCCATTAATAACGCCATTTGAAAGCGCAGTGTTTTCTGTATAAAGAGTATTATTTTCAACCATTAAAACTGCAGCGGTTTCATTTTTTCCATGCTCTATTGCCTGTTCACTCATAAGTGAGCACATATCCGCCATAAGCAGCTGGTTTTCCGATGTGCTGCCGGTACTCGCCGGTGCAGCCGAACCTATCACGGCATTTCCGGACATATATGTTTTATTTGCAGCCATGGCTATGTATGCCCCTGTATGGGTTGCATATGAGTCAGTATAAGCATAAACCGGTATGCCCTGTCCTTCCACGCTGTTAATGGTGTTTACAATATCAATCATATTCTCTAAAATACCGCTGTCCGTGTTCAGATTTATAACCACTGCTGCAACATAGCTTGAATTAATGTCAGAAAGTTCATAATTTATTAAGGATGATGAGCCTGAATTTATATCGCCTGTGAGATTAATTATTAATACAGATTTTGAATTTTGAGCTGTCCCGCTGTGTATGGCACTGCCTGTCTGTGCCGGAATCAATGAGGAGAGCAATAGAATAAGAATAAATAAGACTATTAAGCCTTTTATGGGCTTCTTTATTTTCACAATAATTAATTCACACAGGATTATTATATTTATCTATAAGTCATAAAACTTAAAAAATTTAATAATAGATAAATATACCATATCAATGAGAACATATATAGCTGATATACATAACCTTGATGATGGTGCAGAAGCAAACCTGGATGGCTGGGTTCAGGAGATAAGGAAAATTAAAAATCTTATGTTTATAATATTAAGAGACAACACCGGTACAATTCAGGTAACAGTTAAAAAGAATACTCTGGACAACTATGATGAGTTATACGAAGTTACAAGGGAATCTGTAATTAATGTATATGGCACTGTAAATAAGAAAAGCCAGAGCAAAGCAGGAATAGAGGTTAATGCAACAAAAGTTGTAATAGTAAACATGGCAGAAACACCGCTGCCTCTGGGAGTTATAGACCGTGTATCGGCAGATTTTGACACAAGATTAACAAATCGTTTCCTTGATTTGAGAAAACCTAAAAACCTCATGATTTTTAAATTTGAGAGCGAACTTTTATTTGGAATTCGGGAATTTTTAAACAGTGAAAATTTCATTGAGGTACATACTCCAAAAATTGTAGGAGCTGCAACAGAAGGAGGTGCCGACTTATTTCCTGTAAAATATTTTGAGAAGGATGCATATTTAAATCAGTCCCCGCAGCTCTATAAAGAAATTTTAATCGGTTCAGGTTTTGACCGTGTCTTTGAGGTTGGCCCGGCTTTCAGGGCAGAAAAGGAAAATACAGTAAGGCACTTAAACGAATTTACGTCCATTGATATAGAGGCGGGGTTCATTGACGATGCCGGAGCCATGGAGTATCTGGAAAATACACTGGTATATGCCGTTAACAGAACAGTAAAGAAACTGGGAAGTTTACTTTCAGAGTATGGCTATTCAGTAAAGGAAGTTAAAACACCTTTTCCGAGAATAACATATAATGAAGTTATAGACTATGTAAATTCAAAGGGCATTTCATTATCTTTCGGTGATGATATCTCGCCGGAGGCCATGAAAATCTTATCCGGGAAATACACGGGCTTTTATTTTATAACCGAATGGCCCGCCGAGTTAAGGCCATTCTATACACATCCGGCAGAAAATCCGGAACTTACCAGGTCATTTGATCTTCAATTAAACGATATAGAGGTTACCTCAGGCGCACAGAGAATACATAATCCTGAAATGCTAATACAAAACTTTAAGAAAAAAGGTCTTGATGAAAAAAATTTCGAATTCTACATAAAGGCATTTAAATACGGAATGCCTCCACATGCCGGATGGGGGCTTGGACTTGAGCGCCTTGTCATGAACCTGCTTGATTTAAACAATGTTCGTGAATCAACATTATTTCCTAGGGACAGAACGAGACTTTCTCCCTGATTTTTTTTCATCATCTCCCCATATATCCTTTTCCATATCTTCATAGCTGGCATCTACATCCAATTCGTCCCTGGTTTTTTTCTTATATACTGACATAAGAATACCAGATATATATTTAATTTATAGTATATAAGCTTTCCTAATTGGTTGGCCGTCGATTATCTAACACCATTTCCGGATTAATTGCAGACAGGTTAAAAGAAACCGCATCAAAAGGTCCATAAAAACAATCATTACCATTTATGGCATTATAAATAATTGAAATAATAAAAGTGTAAAATCGGTGTCGGCAGTAATAACACACAATTATAATTGCGGAGGGTCGGATTTGAACCGGCGAACCCCTTTGGGAACAGATTTTGAGTCTGTCACCTTTAGCCTGACTCGGTAACCTCCGCCTGGTTAGTTAATTCCTTCATGTATTATAAATTTTATAATACATGGTAAAATATCATATAGTGGAAATTGAAATTGAAATAAGTACAGACTGCTGCCGGGAATTATATGATTCCCTGATGCCGGACAACAATGATCTTATAAAAATGCAATGCAGCGATAAATCTCTTGATATTTTAATAAAAGATGCAAAAATTTCATCCATTTATAATCTTGTTGATGATTTTATAAGGGATTATGAAACGTTTATAAAAATTAAAAAATTATAAATTTATTCTTCTATGGTAAGGTTAAGTTTTTCTGTTAATTCCTTGTATCTGTTTCTTATTGTTACTTCTGTAACTCCGGCAACCTCTGCTATTGCACGCTGTGTTCTGCGCTCTCCTGTTATTAATGAAGCTATGTATATTGCAGCTGCTGCAACTCCTGTCGGACCTTTTCCGGATGTTAAATCATTGTCTATTGCCATTTTCAGTATTTCTTCTGCTCTCTTCCTTGCCTCCATTGACAATCTAAGCTTAGAGCAGAAACGGTTAACATAATCATCCGGTTTTGATGGAAGTATATTAAGTTTAAGATATCTTGCCATAATTCTGTAAGTTCTGCCTATTTCTTTCTTTTTTACTCTTGTTACTGAAGAGATCTCATCAAGAGTCCTTGGAACATTTGTAATTCTGCATGCTGCATAGATCGAACCGGCAACAACTCCTTCAATGGATCTTCCACGGATCATGTTCTGTTTAACAGCCTTTCTGTAAATAACTGCAGATGTTTCTCTCACATCGTTTGGAATACTTAAATTTGATGCCATTCTTTCCAATTCCTGTAATGCCTGCGAAAGATTTCTCTCTGCTGCATTGGATACTTTAATCCTTTTCTGCCACTTTCTCAATCTGTACAGCTGTGCCCTGTTCCTTGTGGGAATGGACTTTCCATATGAATCTTTATTCTTCCATGATATATCTGTGGATAAACCCTTGTCGTGTATTGTATATGTCATTGGTGAACCGGTTCTGGCCCTGCTTTCACTCTGTTCCGAATCAAAGGCTCTCCATTCCGGGCCTTCATCAATATAACTGTCATCAATTACAAGTCCGCAGTTTGAACATACGAGCTCACCGCGTTCATAATCTCTAACAAGCTGTGAGGAGCCGCATTCCGGGCATTTATCGATTTCGTAAATATTTTTTTTCTTTTCAACCATTTTTATCACCTAACATTTGACATAGAGATTGCTCATGTCATCTGGTTTTTTTACCATATATGCGAGCGCATATGGCGAGGACACTGGACCGAGTATACGAACTATTTTTCCAATCAGTTCATCTTTTTCATTCACTATTTTGTTGTGAATACCAATGCAATCGCTGATCTTAATCAGAATTTCATTGTTCATTATATGCACCACATTACATTTGGCTCTCATACATCATAGCATATACAAAATCTATATATAAAGCTTTCGTAATATTATTAAAATTATCATTTATTGTATTAAAATATTAGTGCATAAACATGTATAATACGTGTTATGCTTAATCCATATAAGATTTATCAATAAATCTTCGGATGGATATTTTATCTTTAAATATAATAATATTTTAATACTTAAAGCAATTTCTATATTATATTTGTGGTGGGTTAATGGAAACAGATGATATTAAGATTTGTCCTGAATGTGGGTCCTCTCATTTAATTAAGGATTATGATAGAGGGGAGTTAACTTGCTATGACTGTGGTATAGTCATTGAAGATTCATTAATAGACCAGGGACCCGAGTGGCGTTCATTTGACTCAGAGCAGGATGGAAAACGTGCACGTGCTGGATCACCAATGAGTTTTTTAAGCCATGATAAAGGTCTGGCAACCGAAATTTCCTGGTCCAATAAGGATTATTATGGAAAGAGAATACCTCACAGAAACCGCTCACAGATTTACCGTGTTAGAAAATGGCACCAGAGAATAAGGGTAAGCAATGCCGCTGAAAGAAACCTTGCAATGGCATTGCAGGTTCTGAATGAGGATGGTACAAAACTCGGTATACCAAAAGATATTAAAGAAAGCGCCGCACTTTTATATAGAAAGGCTGTCGAAAAAAATCTCATCAGGGGTCGCAGCATAGAAAGTATAGTTTGTGCATCAATTTATGCTTCATGCAGAATGATTAATATACCGAGAACTCTGGATGAAATAGCCCGCGTATCAGATGTAAATAAAAAGAAAATTGGAAAGGCATACAGGCACCTTACAAAGGAATTGTGTCTTAATATTAAACCAACAACACCATATTCATATGTGTCACAGTTCTGCAATAAGCTTAATCTTGATAAGCAGGTGATAATGGACAGTGAAAGCATAATAAGACTTGCAGGCGAGAATGGGATTTCCACAGGAAAGGGCCCTACAGGCATCGCAGCCGCTGCAATTTATATAGCTGCAATAAAAAACGGAAAGTCCAGAACACAGAAAGAAGTTGCAAGAGTTTCCGGTGTTACTGAGGTAACTATAAGAAACAGGTATAAGGAGATAAGTTCAAAGCTCGGTATAGACAATGTTGATTAGAAATTTATATCAATAATTTTGCTGGTTTTTATAGTGAAATTTTTACAGTCCTGACTTCTTAATTGCTATTGTTATGAATGCGGTGTGTGCTACTATATTATTGTCAGGCCTTGTTGCACCCTTCCTTACGAGTATATTTCTTTTTATAATTTCTACTGTTTCAAGTACCTCAAAATTGTGATTTTCCATTGCAATTACATTGTTTTCGGCCTGATTAAAATTCGGTGCATATGTAATTAAAGATCCGCCGTTTTTTAAATGAGGTGTTATATTTTCAAGTGCATTCCACGGATCAGGTATATCAAGAATTATTGAATCATAAGTTCCGGGTAAATTATCATGCCTTATATCGCCGTTCAATGTCTCCCAGTTAGTAATATCAATAAATCTGGAAACGTTTTTTCTTGCGGTTTCTATGCTGGATTTATTAATGTCAAATCCTGTTAATTTGCCATTTTTGCCTATTGCAGAAAGAATTGAATAGCTGAGGCTTCCTGTCCCTATGCCCGATTCAAGAACATTCATGCCATTATATATTCCTGATGCATAAATTATATATGCAGCATCCGATTGTAATATTGCCTGAGTATTTCTGAAAGTAATATTATTAAAAAAATACGGTACTGGTTTAAGCACTGTAAATTTCAGATTTTTAATTTTGACTGTGTCTCCGGGTTCGTAAACAGCATTTACCGGCATATGAATAATTTCATTCTTAATTGTAGCTGTCTTATTATTCACATCAAGGAGCGCATATGTATCTGAAGATTTTAAAATATATATCATAATAATACTTTATTTATTTCCTGCAAACATCAATGAAATTTTTGAATATTTCATTTCCGTGCTCTGTATTATTTACCTCCGGATGGAACTGAACGGCAAATATATCACGTGATTTATGGTAAAATGCCTGTACACTGCATGTATCAGAGGAAGCACACAGTACATATTCATCAGGTAATTTTTTAATTTCATCGTTGTGGCTTTCCCATGCAACTATACTTTCAGGCATATTATAAAATATAGATTCCCTCCTGCTGAATGTTACTATTTTTCTACCATATTCTGAATGAATGGCTTTTCCAACACTGCCTCCTGAATTTAATGCAATAAATTGTGCACCCACACATATTCCAAGAACCGGATAATTATGTGAGTCAACGTATTCCTTAATATTTCCAAGTTTTTGAATTTCTGTGTCAATACTTGCGGGACCTCCGGACAGTACTATACCATCAAGACTGTCAAGCATGGAATTTTCTACGTTGTTCGGAAAAATTTCGGCCTCAACTTCAAATGATTTCAATGCACGCCATTC
>JABEBX010023214.1_pt1 | contig 19404 bp, 12 predicted proteins | sample 7245971 | NCBI WGS metagenome assembly JABEBX01 (sample SAMN14506365, study PRJNA622280) | hot springs metagenome | biome: hot spring [ENVO:00000051]|acidic hot spring [ENVO:00002120]; feature: spring [ENVO:00000027]|sediment [ENVO:00002007]; material: sediment environment [ENVO:01001048]... | reverse complement strand
GACCTGAGCGATGCGAACGTGTTCACTGGCGCCCGCGGAAGATTTGGCCGTCACGGCGGAGAGAGGCGCCGACCTGCGCTCGGGAAGAATCACGCCGTCAATGCCGGCGCCGTCGGCCGAGCGCAGCAGGGCGCCAAGATTGTGGGGATCTTCGACGCCATCCAGGGCCAGAAAGAACCTGTTGTCCGCAGCCTCTCCTGAGCGTAGGCGAAGGACAGACGGTGAAAGGCTTCGCGTGGCGTGGTCTTCGCTGGGGTGAAAGAGACTCTCCCCATCTCGCATCTCGCGTCCCGCCTTTGGATCGAGCAGGTCTTCGAGGGTCAGGAACTTGCGCTCGCGGAGAAAGGCAACGACGCCCTGGTGAGCATCGCTTCGGCAGTGGCGGGTCAGTTGGTCACGAGGCTCGGTGACGACACGAACGCCTTTGGCGCGGGCGAGCGCAAGAATGGCGTCCAGGCGGGAATCGCGGCGCGCCTCCCGTTCCCGGGCGGCAGCTATGTGGTCAAGCGGGCGCGTATCCGCGCGCAGAGCCTCCTCGACCGGGTGCAGGCCGTACAGAACATCCATCTCTTCAGTGTACTTGCGAGAGATTTCGTTTGACCATACGGGTGGCTCGGTTGTAGGAGCCTAGATTGAAGGCATTGGCGTAGCCTTGGCGCTTGAGACGCTTGGCGGCCAGACTGCTGCGCATTCCGCTCTGGCAGTGGAGCAGCAGCACATGCTCTTTGTTGCGTACCCGGCGATGCACCAGCGTCTCTAACTCGTTGAGCGGAATGTTGATGGCCTGGGGTAGATGGCCGGCTCTGTACTCCGCGGGACTGCGAACGTCGATCAGCAGGGCGCCTCGCCGCAGGTACTCGCAGGCATGTTCGAGCGACGCCTGGTTGGAGCGTTTCAAGGCGATATAAAGAGCCAGAAGGGTAACGAGAAGTACTGCAAAGAGGATTGGGCTCATGGAGGTTTAACCTTGCGGAGATGCGAGTTGCTGAGAATGGAGATGGGGAGATACGAGAGACTCCGAGCGCTCAACGAAATCCGATGTATAAATCATCTCATACCTTATGTTAATGCATAAGTAACTCGTCACGAGCGCAAAAGTTCTATAACCGATAAGCGGAGCCTCGAAGATCGATAAGCGAAGCCCCGAAGCGATAGGGATCGGGGTAGGTGTTCTTGCCGCGGAGTTTGTGACCTTTTGGTTTTCGGCGCGATTTCTTGCCGGTGGCAGAGCTAGGAATGCATGGTAGAGGGCCACGACGGCATGTACCAGCACCCAATCCAGCGCCAAGGGCGCACGGCCGGGGATTCCGGGGTTTGCGGATGGCTGGCAGGGTCTGGTTCTGGAGTTTTGGTTTGACTTGCCGGCGCGCATCCGGGAGAATAGAGAAGTCCAACTCCGAGAGTGGGCCTGTGGCGCAGCTGGGAGCGCGCTTCCATGGCATGGAAGAGGTCATCGGTTCGATCCCGATCAGGTCCACCAATCATTTCAAGCATTTAGAGGCTCCTCCTTCCTGCGGCTTTGTCGCATCCTTGTCGCATCCTTGTCGCAAATTCCAAAATCACACCGCGTACCGGCTTCGCTGGCGGCGGCTTTGGTGGTATTGCCGACATGCTCGCTGCCTGCGAAGCCGCTGGCGCAATCGCCTTCGCCAACGGCGGATTCGACCCATCCGTTCCGGTGACTCTCAATTCCGCGTGAATTGAATTAAGGGTCGAGCGCACTTCCGGCTCCAGCGCCTGCATATAGTTGCAGATGCGCAGCGTTCCTGGCTTCACCCAACACTTTGCGCAAAGCTCGTTGATTTGTACGCCGAGCATCCTCAAGAAGCACTCTGCCGGCCTTGGTGACATCCATGTAGATTCCGCGCCGATCCGTTGTGCCTGGGCAGCGCGATGAGAGACCTCGTTCCTCCAGCCGCGTCACAAGACGCGTGGTGGCACTCTGGCTCAGCACAACGGCCTCAGCGACCTGCTTTATATGAAGATGGCGCCTTGCTCGTCCTTGACCGCAGAGAACATGCAGCAGGGAAAATTCGCGCATGCAGGCCGTGCCCGTCCTGCGGGACACGTTCCATAGGGGCCTGGATGCGTCCGTGCAGAAGGGAAAGCACGCACCAGGCTTGGGCGAGAGGTGTGGATTGAGCAGCGATCATTGTCGTGCCTCCGTTCGATCTCTCCGTTACCGCATGAAACAAATTTCATACGCGCGCATCTAATCTTCGGTTGCAATGGAAGGTGCGTGCAATCGATTATGATGGGCAAATATGCGCCTCGCGCTTGATGCATTGAATTTAACCGATTGAGGGATCTCCGAGTTGGCTAGCCTGTTTGATCTGTATCACCTGAAACATGCAAAGTTGCGTAACCGGATCGTGGTTTCGCCCATGTGCCAGTACATGGCGCGCGACGGTGAAGCCAATGAATGGCACAGGGTTCACTATGCCTCGCTGGCGCGCGGTGGAGCGGGCCTGGTGACCGTGGAAGCGACGGCCGTTTCCCCTGAAGGACGCATTACCTGGGCGGATCTCGGCCTATGGAACGGCGCGCAGGCAGCGGCGCTCGAGCCGATTGTGAAACAGATTGCGAAATACGGCGCAGTGCCGGGCATCCAGATTGCGCATGCGGGAAGAAAGGCTTCCGCCAATATTCCATGGGAGGGCGATGACCACATCCCCGAAGGGCAGCCGAACGCGTGGAAGACCATCGCTCCCTCCGCGGTTGCATTTGGCGCGAACCTGCCGCGCGTTCCCGAGGAGATGAGTCTTGAGGATATTGCCCGCGTGCAGGCGGATACGGTAAGCGCTGTCGGGCGCGCCCGCGACATCGGCTTTCAATGGATGTTGCTTCATTTTGCCCATGGATACTTGGCGCAGAACTTCTTCTCGCCGCACTCCAATAAGCGTACGGACGCTTATGGCGGCAGCGCAGAGAATCGTGCGCGTTATCTGCTGGAGACGTTTCTCGCGGTGCGCAAGGTGTGGCCGGAAGACCGTCCGCTGGCGATTCGTTTGAGTGTTGTGGAGTTCGACGGCAATGATCGCCAGATGTTGGAGGAGTCGATCAGCCTGTTGCGGAAGATGAAGCAGGAGGGGCTCGATTTTGTGGATGTTTCGGTGGGGTTCAACACGCCTGACGCCAAAATCCCCTGGGCTCCGCACTTCCTTGCCGACACCGCGCAGAAAGTCCGCCGCGAGACAGGACTGCCGGGAACGACGAGTTGGTATATCTCGGAGCCGACAGAGGCCGATGCCCTGATTCGTGAGGACAAGATCGATCTCGTTACACTAGGCCGGCCACTGTTGTCCAATCCTCATTGGCCGTATCACGCGGCGAAGATTCTAGGCGTGGAAAATCCATCCTGGGCAACGCTGCCACCGCCCTACGCCCACTGGCTTGCAAAGTATCGCTGACATTTTGCGCCGGCAACCAGGTGCGCTTTAGAGCATTTTCAGCGCAGGTGTACCCGACGCTTCGACATCCATGGGCGTTTTCCCCAATGAAAACGCCCATGGACGCCCTTTCCGTGGTACCCATTAACAGGAAAATTGGTCTATTTTACAGGCAACCGGGACATCACCCCCAGCCAGTTGTACGCGCACACTGTTTCGCTCGCCGGGAGATAGAGCGGGGAGTTAGTCTCGTCGGGGTCATCGCGGGGCACCTGATTGGACCGTTTCCGCAGGAGCGGATTGCGGAGAACAAGATCTCGCTCTACGTGCATCCGAAAAGCAATCTCCCCTTGCGCTCGGTGGACGGGCGTGCTGGCGTCAGGCCCTGACGTCTTTACCCCAAGGTCAATCACCCCGCCTGTGGCATGGGTGAAGCCGCAGGCGTCCTTGGCGGTGACCCGTCGCGCGTCATCCTGTCTGGCCGGGCGCGTTTTACTGAAACATCACTTCCGGAGGGGAGATCGTCCGGGCACAATCGAAAACCAAGTGCTGTCCTGAAGCGATCCGCCTGCCAATCCCAGCGCGTACACATTCCATCCGCGGTGTTGCCGACGATATCCGAATCTTGCTCTACGTAGTCGCCACCACTCCCGCGAATTCCACTTCCACCACCGTGATATCGTCCTCCTGCCCAAAGCTCTGAGCCTGTGTGGCGATCGCCTCTGCGCTGTCCCGGCTGATCTCGCGGGCCCGCTCGAACCCGAACAACTGCTTCGCCGCGTTCGTCGCCTCCACCACTCCGTCCGTCATCAACGTCAGCCGGTCCCCGGGCTGGAGCGTAAAGTTCTGCGCCATGTATTCTGCTTCGTTCACGATTCCCAGAGGCAGCGATCCCTCCACGTCCATCTCTTCCCCATTGAGATATGGCGGCAGATGCCCCGCATTCGCAATCCGCATCGTCCCGTCCGGGCTGATCTCCACCGCCAGGCACGTCGCAAAATGGCCGCCCGCCCGCCCCATCAATCGCCGGTTCAGCGTGGCCAACATCTCCGCCGGAGCGAAGCTGGATTCTGCCTGATTGCAAATCGCCCCCACCAACACCGCCACCAGCATCGATGCGCTCACACCTTTACCGGAGACATCTCCAAGGACCACCAGCAAGGTTCCATCCGGCGCGGTCAGCGTTTGGAAGAAGTCGCCGCCTACGCTCTGCGCCGGACGATACTCTGCCTCAACGGTGAAGTATTTCGATGCAACCGCCTCCGGAACCAGCACCTTCTGCTGCAACTGCTGTGCCTGCTCCAGGTCGAGCGCGATCGCGCTTCGGGTCACACCTTCGCGTACCTGGGTGTGCACAAACCGTCGCAGCGCCATCGCCCCGATCACCAGAATCATCAGGATCGACATGATGTCGTAGATCCCAATCCCCAGCCCGAAGGGGAAAAACATATCGGGAATGTGGAAGGTGGTCAAAAGGTAGTCTCGAAAGGTCAGGAGCAGTTGCAGGCTGACGGGCAAGACCGCCAGCAGAGCCTCGGTGCGATTGCGCCGGAAGCCCTTCACCAGAATCACAACCACCAGTAGCATGAAGACAACCTCCCTATAAAGGAGGTTTGTCGCCCGGCTATCGCAGAGTTTGACAGGCTTCGCGCGACCTTATGATAATGGGCGCGTATGATACCGATATCATGGAGAGTTCTTCAGCTAAACCCGCAGCAGCGCCACGGATTGAGGTGTGACTCGGAAGCATGGTTCCGGCGATACCCGGTATATGCAAACGGAGTGGTGATGTTTTCGCTTTGACGTCGCTTTCTCCAGCAAGAGAACAGGAAGTAGCAGGACGCAGTCTTTTATAAGAGACACGTTGCGGGAGGGGAGCATGGAGACAGGAGTGGGATTTCAACGGTTGTACTTGCCGGCAATCATTCTGGCATGCGCTGTATGCGCTGCTGCACAACCACCGCATGCAGACGTTGTCCTCGGCGAGCGGCAAACCGCGAATGGGGAGCTGATCCACCTAACCAACGGCATGCTGCGGATTAAGCCGTGTGAAGGCCAAATGGCTCGCGTGACCTACGTTACGGGTTCGGCAATTCCCGATCTCAGCAATCCTGCGCTCTCCGATGGAGCCTGCCACCCGGCAGCCTTTTCCGTCCGCGATTCGCCAGCCGAGATTGAAATTCTCGGCGACGGGATTCATATCGGAGTCAACAAGCATAGTGGAGCTGTCCATTTCAGCGATGCCTTGGACCATCCAATGCTCGCGGAGACGGATTGGCCGTTTCCACGAAGTATCGACCCTGTCGTGACGGATGGGCACGCGGTCCATCAAGCGTCCGTGTGGTTTGCGCTCACTCCGAACGAAAGGCTGTATGGGTTGGGGCAACACCAAAGTGGAATTCTGAATCAGAGAAACCTTGAACTGGTACTGTCCCAGGACAATACAAACATCTCGATCCCTTTTTTTCTGTCCTCCAAGGGATATGGAGTGCTCTGGAACAGCGCTTCCGTCACGGATTGGAACAATCGCTTCCGGCAGGTGCTTGCCATTCGCTCAAACGATGCGGACGCGGTGGATTACTACTACATAGCCGGGCCTTCGTTCGACAAGATCATTGCAGGATACCGGCGGTTGACCGGCGAAGCTCCTTTATTTCCCCGTTGGGCTTACGGATATTGGCAATCGAAGCTGGCGTATGCGAGTGCCGATCAAGTGCTCGATGTAGCTGCAAAGTATCGCTCTCTTCATATTCCACTGGATAATCTGGTGGTCGATGCAGGTTGGGAGACCGAGTTCGGGTCGCGAATCTTCAATCCACACTATCCCGATCCGGAGGCCATGGTGCAGCGTCTGCACGACCAGCACATCCACCTCATGGTTTCGATTTGGCCTCTCTTTCAGCCCGGCAGCGCGAACTTCGATGAACTCAAGGCGAAGGGCTATTTCGTGACACTCGGCCCCAACCATCTTCCCGCGTACCTTCCGGGTACACGCCTTTATGACGCGTTCAGTGAGGGTGCGCGGGATGTCTACTGGCAACAGGTTAAGAAATCGCTCTATGACATTGGTGTGGACGCCTTCTGGATGGACTCGACAGAACCGCTTGATTTCTATGCGGAGGAGCACGGGCCCATGCTGGCAGGAGCAAAGACCGCGCTGGGAGATGGCTCGAAGGATGCGAATCTTTATCCGTTGATGACTACGACCGCAATCTATGACGGCCAGCGCAGCCAGGCGGAGAACAAACGCGTCTTCCTTCTCACTCGCTCCGCCTTTACGGGCATGCAACGCAATGCGGCCGCGGCGTGGTCCGGGGATACGCTCACTACCTTTGACGCTCTGAGGCGCCAGATCCCCGCCGGCCTGAATTATTCGCTTACCGGGCTACCCTATTGGACAACCGATATCGGCGGCTTTGTAGGTGGTAATACCGCGGACCCCGCTTACCAAGAGCTGTTTGTGCGCTGGTTCGAGTACGGCGCATTCTGTCCCATCTTCAGGGCGCACGGCGCACGGGAGAACAACCAGAACGAACTCTGGTCTTACGGTCCACAGGCGCAGGATATCCTTACCCTTTATGACCGGCTTCGTTACCGTCTTATGCCCTACATCTATACGCTGGCGGCGAAGACGACATTGGATGGCTATACGCCCATGCGAGCACTGGCCTTCGATTTTGCAACCGATAGCAAGGCGCTCGATAGCAGCGACGAATTCATGTTTGGACCCTCGCTGCTGGTCGCTCCGGTGACGGAAGCGGGTGCGGCATCCAGGGATGTCTATCTACCAAAGGGAACAGACTGGTATGACTTCTGGACGGGAGAGCGGATCGCCGGCGGACAGACGGTTCACCGCGCCGCGCCGCTGGCGGTGCTGCCCCTCTATGTGCGTGCCGGTACTATCCTTCCTCTCGGGCCGGAGGAAGAGTACACCGGCCAGCATCCAAACGCTTCTCTGGAGCTTCGCATCTATCCCGGAGCCGATGGGGATGCCGCGATTTACGGCGACGATGGGCAGACCTACCAATACGAGAAGGGGCAGTATAGTTGGATTCCCCTGCATTGGAACGATGCCTTGCGCACGCTCACGCTCGGACCGCGCCAGGGGCACTTTGCGGGCGAACCGTCGAAGCGGGATTACCATATTATTCTCGTGAAGCCAGGCAATGGTGCTGGTGAGGGGATTGCGGTTGCTAACCGCAGCGTGGTGTATACCGGTGACCCGCTGCAGATCCGTTTCTAGTGATCGAATCGAGGAAAAGAAGTTGACAAGCCGCTTCTTCCAGAACCGGGGAGAACTGTCGTCCTGGAGCATTTTCAGTGTTGATGGGCACCCCGGAGAGGGCGCGCGGAGGTGTTTTCTTTGGGCAAAACGCCCATGGGCGCGGAGGCGTCGCACGATCCCTACAGGAAGAGTGCTCTATCGCATGTGCAAGATGATGGGCCTGAATTTCTACCAGCACGGTAAGACTCCCATTCAACGCTCACCGTTCGGCTCCAATGCAGACTGCTGGAGGCTGCTATGTGGCCCTTCCTGGGGCGGCGAAGCTGACGCCGAGCTTTAGGATTTCAGGTGCGCTTCAGATTCTGTTTGCGTTCCCATGGATTCCAACTGTAAAGTCAAGCTGGATAGCAGTATGCCAAAAGAGAAAGCACGTAAGGTCACGATCAGCGATGTCGCGCAAGAAGCCGGCGTGGCCAAGATGACCGTATCGCGCGCAGTCAACGGTGGCAACTATGTGAGCGCCGGAGTGCGGGAACGAGTGCGGCGCGCGGTGAAAAAGCTCGGCTATCAGCCAAATGAAGCTGCCCGGATGCTCAAAGGAGGCAAAGCGAGAACCATTGGCCTGATTGTTCCTAACCTTGCCGATAGCTTCTTCTCTGCCTGTGCTCACGCGGTTCAAGAGGTTGCTACCCGTCATGGCTATATGACGTTGATTCAAGCTTCAGCACGCACTCCGGACATTGAAGAGCATGAAGTAGACATGATGGTTGCACGAAATATTGCGGGACTCATCCTGGTGCCAATGGAAGTGACGCCTTCCCAAAGATTGCTGGAGGTCCAGGAAGCCGGCTTGCCGATTGTGATGCTCGACCGTATAGTCAACGGCCTGCATGCGAGCGAAGTGCTAGTCGAGAATACGTCCAGCACTGAGGAGGCGATCCGTCACCTCATTCAGCACGGTCATAAACAAATTGCTTGTGTCGGCTATGATTATGAACTTCTGTCTGTTCGGCAGCGAATTCAAGGCTATACAAACGCCATGAATGAGGCGAATCTCGCCGTGCAAATCTGGAAGCTGGATTCGTCCAAGTCGATTCCCATGTACTTGCGGCGCAAGCTCGAAGGACCGCGGGCGCCGACCGCGCTGTTTACCCTTAACAATGTAACGACCATTCACGCGCTCCAGATGTTGCAGCAAAAAGGCATTCGCGTTCCGAAAGATCTGGCGCTGATTGGATTTGACGACCTTGAATTAGCCTCTCTGCTGGCTGTTCCACTGACCGTTGTCCGTCAATCCGCAAGCGAGATGGGACGCGCAGGTGCTCGACTCTTATTTGATATGATTCGGACCGGAACATCATCCAAAGAGCTTCCCATAACGAAGGTGATCCTTCCCGCGGAGCTAGTCATCCGCAACTCATGTGGTTGCCGATAAGTAGAGCTGAATACCCCATCAATAAATATGGTCATAATCTGAATCGTCGACCTTGGAATTCCACCGAAAAATCTCTGCATCGGGCCATCCATGTCTACCGTGCCGCGGTGCGGCGTAACCGTGCGTTTCTTGCACTTGCACGTTCAGTTGGGATGCCCCGCTTCCAGTTGAACGTGGAGCGGGGATAGGTTGATGTTCCTGAGCCGCCGATTGGGTGGCGGCCGCGGAGGGGGTTGAGGATCAGGGCAATCGCATTTGGAATGATGTTGAACCAGGGCTGCTGCTTCCAGTAGCCGTTTCCGGGCATGAAGTTTCATGTAGGGGAATTTCATGTCCAACGGGGAAACACTGGACCAGTGTGGCGCCTTCCGGGAAGGGCTCGATGACCCGCGCCAAGGCCCTGCCTCGCATCACGACTTTTACCCATTGCGGATGATCGCTCTGTGCGCTGTCCTGTGCGGGTGTCAGCGCGGCTGACAAGGTGCTGTTTGCCGAGACCAAAAGACTCTTTGTGCGCCGCCTCCTCTGCGCAGCTTCCTCATGCTGGCCAACGGCGAGCCCAGCCATGAGACCTTCCGCCGCCTGTTTCGGAACCTCCATCCCGGCCAGTTTTGTGATCGTTTCAGCGGTTTATGGGCAGGTTCTCGGAGCAATTCCGGGGTGTGGTGGGGTCGATGGCAAGGATTTGCGCCGCTCGTTCGATTGCCCCAGTGGCAAGTCGGCCGTGCAGGAGTAGCGGGAAATTAGCGGAATTCAGAGCGGAAATTTAGCGCTTGACACGATGATCGTGATGGAGTCATAATTTCCCGAATCGAAAAACATGTTACCGTTATCACCCTAAAGGTGAGACCGAGGCGAAAAGAGACTGTCTGGCTTCCAGATGCTGTTCTGAAACTGGCAATCCTTATCTCCAAGTTCAAAAGGGCGTGACGCAAGCATGCGAGACTGCAGTCGTCTTGATCAGCCATGATTCCGGGTCACACGTTCGCGATTCTAGATTGGCTCTGCGCGCCACGCGCCATGGTGTCTGAGGACAAGACGGGACAAGAGAAACGTAGCCGACAGGGGAGAGAAAATGAAGCTCTTGATGAGGATTAAGCCGAAAGCCCTGCTGCCGGCACTGCTCATTGCCTTCGTCATGCTGCCACATTCGCCGTTGCCAGGGCAGGAGACCGCGGATGTGACCGGAGTTGTCACCGATAACACGGGCGCCCTGATTCCAAATGCGCAGGTTGTCCTCACTGACCTGGCGACTGGCATTAGCCGAACGGAGAAGGCCAATAGCGCCGGCGACTTCACCTTTGCCGACGTCATGCCGAATCTGCGTCTCCACTTTGAGGTCCGGGCTCCGGGGTTCAGCCCCTGGGAGTCTCAGGTCTTCCCTCTGCGACCTGGAGACCATCTCAACTTCACGCATATTCAGATGCAGGTTGGATCGCTCACTTCCTCAGTAACGGTTGGATCGACGAGAGACGATCAGGTAGCCGTTCTCAGCAGCGGTGAAAGCAGTGCTGTCCTCACAGCCAAAGATCTGTCGACCCTGCCTCTGGTTGGCCGTGACGCTACGGAGCTCATCCGCACGCTGCCTGGTTACGCCATGTCTACGGGCGATCAAGGGCTCTTCAACCGCCCAGGATATGACGCGGCCGTTGCCGGCCTGAGCGGCCCCACGGGGTCCTTCTCCGCCAATGGTACGGGCACGTCCGGCATCGCTGTTGTATCCGACGGTGTCTCGCTCACCGACATTACCAACAACTCAGGCTCCGTGCAGCAGGTCAATATTGAAATGGTCTCGGAGGTCAAGGCCACGGATTCGTCCTACAGCGCGGTCATTGCCAAGGGGCCGGCTCTGATCGATGCCGACAGCAAGACGGGCGGAACGGCGTTCCACGGTGAAGCCTACTTTACGGGACGGGATACGGTCCTGAACTCCAATGACTGGTATGACAATTACCTTCACCAAACCAGGCCGGCAGGGCGCTATTTGTATCCAGGCGGGCAGATTGGCGGCCCGCTGCTACTTCCTTTTACCGATTTCAATCGGAACAAAAAGAGGTTGTTTTTCTTCTTCGGGTACGAATATTACAACCAGGCCTTTGAGGCCAACCAGCAGGCTCTTTCGGCTTGGGTTCCTACCATGGCTGAAAGGCAGGGGCACTTCGATCCGACGTCCCTCGACGAGGAACTCTGCGGCGCGCGTCCCGACGGGTTGGCCAATCCCAATGCCATTGAGCCCATGTGCAATACATTGAACTATCTTCCCGACGGAACCGCCGTATCGAACTACGATGCAGCGCCGTATGCAAATGGATCTGGAGTGGCGCTGTTGAACTGGCTTCCTGCGCCGAACGCCGATCCGTTCACCAACGAGTTCGGCTACAACTACATTCAGACGCTTATTCAGCACCAGAACGGCGAACAGTTGAAGGGCACGCTGGATTACGATGTGGACCCTGCGGACAAACTGTTCATGGTATATGGTCTCCAGAAAGAAATATCCCAAGACCCGGTAGATATTGGCGGAGGGTTCCCGACGGGTTCCGTACCCTATCCCGGTAATGTCACCACAGGCGACACCTCGAACATTGTAGATGTGCGCTATACCAGACTCATCAATTCCGAACTGACAAACGAACTCGATGCAGCCATGTCGTATGTCTCGCTCCCAGGAAAGATGGGAAACCCCGAGGCCGCAGGCAAGTTCTACATGAATAACTATAACGGGGGCAATGGGAACTTCAACGAGTTTGGCATGTACAAGAATACCGGCGATTATTCGGTTCCAGCGCTGAATGAGGGTGGAAGCAACGGCTATCCAAATTTGTTGATGCCGGGCGGTTTTTACAACAATCAGATCAAGACGAAGAAGGTTGATCCTCTCGTCCAGGACAACTTGACGTGGGTGAAAGGGGGCCATCTGCTCCAGTTCGGACTTTATTGGGAGGAAGGCATCTTCAACGGCGATGCGGTTACCGATGCCTATCCGCAGGGAGAATACACCTTCAATCCCAGCAACTCCTACTTTGAGGATGCTCCGTTGCCCGAGGAAGCCGCGGGCTATGTTGGCTGTTCGAGTCCTAGCACACTCGGCAATCTACGCTCATCGGGCGCCTCGTATCTCGGAAGTTGTATGAACCCCACTTCCATGATGTACATGGGCTACGCGGATACTTATACGCAGTCGAACTTCATGCCGATCGTCGACCTTCGTTACATGACTTTTTCCGGGTACGCAAACGACATTTGGAAGTTCCCCCACCTGACGCTTACGTTGGGAGCTCGTATCGAGCACCTTGGACCATGGAAGGATCGCCATAACAATGGGCTGGCGATCTTCTCTCCGAGCCTTTACAGCCAGGAGTGCGGCGGATACACGCGAAACTGCAGCACTTCCACCATGCCGGGGATCGAATGGCATTCTATGGACTCCGCGATCAGCAACTCCGTAAACTCGCCCGCTCAGGTCTATTTTTCACCGCGTGTTGGCGTTTCCTGGGACGTCTTCGGCGACGGCAAGACGACGCTGCGTGGAGGTGGGGGCGTATATCGCAGTGAGGAAAGGTTCGATCCCTATGCGATGGCGGCAGGCCGAACTCGAGGGTACGTTGACCTTTGCGAGCATCGATAGCACGTCGCCCTCAAATCCTCCCGATTTCAGTATTAATGTAATTTCCCCGAACGATACGGTTCGCCCAATCTACTACGAGTACAACGTTGAGCTTGATGAGCAGATGCCGTGGAGAACGATGCTTAGCGTGGCGTTTACGGGCAGTCACGATGTAAATCTCGGTTCCTACAACGGTGGCGATTACAACAATGCATCCAATCTCAACATCGTATGCGGCATAGAGGCAGGCTGCCCGCAGAATAACAATCCGGACAACCCGCAAAACAATTTCTTTACCGTCAATCTGGGCGATCTGCCAAGCTCCATGACGACCTTGCAAGCCGTTGCGGGTGGAATCAGCGTTCTGGATACCCCCGAGACCGATTTCTACCGCCCATACCCGTTTTACAGTGCCATCTATCAGCTCAAGCACGACTTCTACTCAAACTACAATAGCCTCCAGGTTGCATGGAACAAGACACAGGGGTTCGTCCAGTTTGGAGCGAACTATACCTTTTCAAAGGATCTGGCAGTCGGTTCATCCTACAACAACAGCCTTCCGGATCCCGTCAATCTACGCAACGATTACAATCCTGTGCCGTTTGACCGCACGCAGGTGTTCAATATTCACTACCTGCTTGATCAGACCGTGCGCTTCCAATACAAAGGAAACAATCCAATTCTGAGGCAGTTGGCGAATGGATGGCAGATCTCCGGGATCTCCACGGCGATGAGCGGCTTCCCATTGGCCTCTGAGGAGGGCGAGAACTTCGGATTCGGCTATGGCGAGGTTCTGCCGGTCCAGACCGAGTATCAAAATCAGTCCAACCCCTCGACCAACGCCGTCTGTGAGCAAGATGGAATTGCAACCAATTCAAGCGGATCCACGTTCTGCACCACGGAAATGAGTCCGATCGAGTGGCTTGGAACGCCGGATACCCTGTTGATGCCAACCATCGTAGCCAAACCGAGCGGAGGAAAGATAGCTCATCAGTTCATTAATCCACTGGCCTTCGGACTGTCGCTCCCTGAGACGAATGGTGTGTTCCGAATTCCTTACATCCATGGGCCTGCGTATATTGACCATGACCTGAGCGTGATGAAGACCTTTAACTTATCCAAAGGAAAAAACCTGAGGCTACGGGTGGAGGGTTTTAACTTCCCAAACCATCCTCTGGTGTCATTCAACAATGAGGATACGGACAACCTGGATCTCAGCTTCCTCAATGCCACGGCTGGACAGGCGCTGACGCCTTCGGTGCTTACCTACCAGGACTTTGGCGTCGCGAATATAAAAGTTGGAAACCGGTTGATGGAACTGGAGGCGAAGTACACGTTTTGACGGGTTTGACCAGGCGGCTGGCGCGTAAAGTTACAGGTTATCGGACGTGGAACCGGCCAGGAAGCAGGATGCGTCGTTCGGGAATGGATAGAGGGAGTAGAGTCTGCCTTTTCCATCGTAGTGGATGCGGCCAGTTTGTAGAGTTCGGTTTGATCGAGAGTGGTTCGGAGGGGTAGTAGCATGGCAATCGAGACTGCTGATTTGCTTCGTCGGGTGGCACGGGACGCGCGCTTGCTTCTGATGGTCGGCTCGTGCATGTATGGTGCGGCCGAGGCACAGTTGCCCATCCAGGCTCCGGTCGGGGTCACGGTTGGATCGGTCCTTCCCTTCGACCATGGCAGCACCGGTGAGTGGAGCCAAATCTATTCAGTGAAAATAGCTCCTAACGGCAATGTTCTCTTTTTGGACGCGGCCCTGAGCGAACTGTATCAACTCGCTCCGGGAGCCTCCACGCCAACCCTGATAGCAGGAGCGGCGCCAACCGGAGAGAGTTCGAATGGTTCGACGCTGGAAACCTCTGGTTCGTTCTATAACGAGAACATTGTTTTCGACCCCGACAACACGATGTATATCTCGGACACGTACGGCGTTTCTGTCCACTTTTTTCGGGTGCCCTACAATGCAAGCTCCGGAACGTGGGTCTTTAGTTCCGCTTCCAGTTGGGCCAACTCACCCAGCGTCCTTATAAACGGTGTATCGACCCCGATCGAGTCGGAGGCGCTGGCAATGGACTGCGACCAGGGGTTTCCTTGCACGATGTATGTCAGTTGGTCGAACGCCGGTGAGATCGATAAGTTTACGGTAGATGCGGCGGGTGACGTAGGAACTGTGACGCGCATGGTAGAGGGTTTGCAAACCAATGCATCCGCAATCGCGGTCGATCATGCAGGAAATCTTTTCTTCATTGAAGCGGCTTACTCCCCGGCGAGTGAAAAGGCCCCTGGTGTGCTTGAGATTCCTGCCAACTCGACATTTCCACTCGTAGGTAATGGAACTGGATCTATTGAGCAAACGCTCACGCGAGTCGATCCCGCATCGGCCGGCTTCGCCTTCAAAGGCTTGACCTTCGACACGGCCGGCAACCTCTATCTCTCCAGCGAGAACGATAACGGAACCTATGGCGGCTACGTCAATATGGTGCTTATGGTTCCCAACGAAGGCACGCCTACGGCGCCTGAACTTGTTTGGAACGACGCCGTAATGGTTTCACCGGTCAGGGCGTCCTTCTCCGTGGCAATCGATCCTCGGGGATACATCTGGATCCCGAACGACAATGGGGGAGCAAACTGGGCGCCGACAGGTACGCTGCCAACGCCGTGTACATCGACCGATCCTAGCACCTGCACCACATCGGGAATTACACAATGGGCTCCAGGGAGCGCCAATTTAGGGTCGTCTCCTGTAGGAACGCCGGGGAGCACGCAGACGGTATATTACAGCTTTAGCAAAGCAATCACACCGGCAAGCTTTGCCTATGCGACACGTGGAGCCAAGAACTTCACCACCGTCACAAGCAATCCAGACCCCGATCCAACGGTGATACCGGCAGTGCCGCCATGTACCGCCGGGACTGCTTATCCAGCGTTCTCCGACACCGACACCACGGCAGCGGAGAATAGCTGGTGTGCTTTTTATGTGGAGGTAAATCCGCAGGCAGCAGGAAGCGTGGCAGGCGAGTTGCAAATCCTGAGTTCGAGCAACAAAGTGGTTGCCGGTAGCAATGCCTATCTTTACGGCATTGGCGAAGGTCCGAATATCTCTGCCTTGGCGCCGCCTCTGGTACAACCCATTGCCTCCGGACTGCAGGCGCCGATGCAAGTGGCTGGAGACTCACAGGGGGATTCGTATGTGGCGGATTCCACGCTGAACGCGGTCGAGATGTATCCTCCAGGACAAACCTCGGAAGTGGCTGGGACGGCGTTGGGGACCGGCCTAACGGCGCCGACGGGTGTAGCCGTCGATGGCGCTGGTGATGTTTATATTGGAGCCTCCGGTAGCATCTATGAAATTCCATTTATCAACGGAGCCTTGGCGCCTTCGCAGCAGGCGACGCTTCTTACCGGTCTGGGCAATGCGCTGAATCTGGCTGCCGACTCCGCGGGCAATGTCTATGTGGCTGATGAGGACAACAAACAGGTCGTCAAAATTGCGAACCCGCAGATGGGCCTTCTATTACAGGGCCAAGGGCTCAATACTCTCGGAGCCGGCATTTCATTCACCGGTCCTTCCGCCATTGCTACCGACAATTCAGGGAACGTGTATGTGGCCGATGGGACAAATCTATGGGAGCTGACGGCTGCTGGAGGGGAGGATGAGATCACATCTTCGCTCTCTGCTCCAGTGACAGGACTCGCCGTAGATCCCTCCGGCTCCGTGTTTGTAACGGAAGCGAGTGGGCTTAGCTGGATTCCCTATGTAGCCGCCAATGGCGGGCTGGAGGTCGCCGACGCTGTCCTGGTGGCAAGCACTGTGAGCAGCAACAACTCAGTTCCATACAGTGTGGGGCTTGACGGGCTCGAGGATGCTTATGTCAGCTACGGTTCGGGCACCACTGCGGGTATGGCGCAGTTGGGCATGAGCGGCTCGATCAATTATGGACAGATTGAGCCTTCAGAGCAGTCCAATGGGGAAGAGGAACTTGTCAATCTTGGCAACGAGCCATTAACCCTCTCAGCCTTTAGCGGGGATCTGTTTACGGGCCCCTATGCCAGTGATTACGCCTTAGGGACAACTTCTCTTAACTCTCCTGCATGTGCGGCAGCTCCAACAACAATTCTATCGGGACAGGGATGCTATCTTGACGTTGCCTTGACGCCCACCGCATCAGGTTCAAACAGCGCGTCTTTAGGTATCCTGAGCAACGCTGTGAATGCGCCCTCTCTCACCGTGGATCTTGCGGCTATCGTGGCGGTCGACAACCGGAATTCGACGCAGACCGCCATTTCGGTGTCGCAGGCCAGCGGCGCCACCTACCCAGGGACCGAGCAGATCACTGTCACGGTAAGCGCCGTGACGGCAAGTAATGGCACGCCGACGGGTACTGTAACTCTCACTATGACGAATACAGCGCCGCAGACCCAGACGTTGGTGAATGGGGTAGCAACCTTTGATTTAACCGGCTTGGGAGGTGGAACGTACAATCTCGATGTGGAGTACTCGGGGGCGGGAACTGTGGGAGTTGCTCCGAACTATGCCGTTAGTTCGGTCACTTCCAGCTTTACTATTCTTCCGGCGACTCCAACAATGACGGTCGCAGCACCTTCTGGCAATAGCACCGCCGTCACCATCTTCAATGGAACCAATTATGTGGATCTGGCTAGCGCGGCCACGATTACGGCCACGGTCACATCAAGTTCGGGTGTGACGCCGACAGGGACCGTAAGCTTCGAGGAGAATGGCCAGCCAGCCGATCCCACACAGCTCTCGATTGCGCTCAATGCGAACGGTCAGGCAACCTTCAGCACCGCGAACCTCGCGCAAGGAGTGTACAGCCTCACGGTGGTATACAACGGGAACACAAATTACGCTAGTGTTAGTACTCCCGCGCCATCCTTTCAGGTCATCACTCCCTCGATTCAGATTACGTCGAGTCCGGCCACTCTGACGATAACGCCCGGCACAACGGCCCAGGCGACTCTCACCCTTGAGCCGTTGGTCGGGTTCGATCAGGAAGTAAATATAGAGTGCGTCTCATCCACTATGCCGGAGTGGTCGGAGTGTACCTTCAATGATCCCGAGGTGGACGTGGGAGAAAACGGGACGGCGCCCACGACTGTAACGATGACCATCAGCACCAATGTGCCGGTAAATGGCGGCGCGACATCATCATCTTCTCTGAACGGTTCGGAACCCTGGTCGCTGGCCGGAGTCTTTGGGTTGGGCCTGCTGGGGTTGCTCGTGGGCCGTAAGAGGCTCCATCGCGGTCTGGCCCTGATCGGCTTGGCGATCATGCTTGCGGGTAGCTGCATCGGTATCACCTCTTGCACCAATGCGGGGTACTCCACTCCTCCACCTGTGCCTGTTGTAGCGTCACCGGCGGGTGCGTACCAGATACAAGTGATCACCGTGAATCCGCAGACGAACCTTCAAGACTCGCTGACGTCGCCCCAGTTTGTGTTGCCGACGACGGTCAACTAGGAGCAATAGAAATGAAGGATAGATGAAGCAGCACACGGATGGAGTACGGCCGCACCCCTTAACGGCGGCGGAAGAGAAAGGGCTCGGACTGCCGGCGGAGCGAAGTCGCTAGCAGGAAGTTCGAATGGAATGTCAGGGAGAAAAGCTATGGCCACCACGTCGTTCACCGTACTTCGCCGGTACGCCGGAATCGCTTTCATGATGCTGTTCTGGAGTTCATGCCTGAGCGTAGGAGCTGCGGGTCAGCAAGGTTCCTCGCCGCTCGTGACGTCCAGTGTTGTCACCGCTCTGCCAAACCCGCCCACCTATGGCACGATTTGGGACACAGCGATTACCAATAACGGATCCTTTGTTCTGGATGATTTTGAAAATGCGGCGATCTATCAATACCAACCCGGGGGCACGGCGCCCATTACTGTGCTTGCTTCTCCCAACTCCGGCCCCGGAGGGTTATACGCCAATAGCGGAGTTGCCGTAGACTCATGGAACAACCTGTGGCTGGATAACAACTGGAACGGCGGGATGCAGTACATTCCCTGGAACTCCGCCACAAATACATGGAACACGAAAGGGAACACTACAGCCGCCACGAACCTCGGCCTTGGTTCCTTCCAGTCGGCTGCCTTCGCCATCAACGCAGGAGGAACGTTCGCCTGGAGCACAGAGAATGGCGTGCCTTCGACCGCTCTTTATCAGGCGACGGTGAACTCGTCGGGTGATATCTCGAACTTCCAGATGGTTGTCAACTCCCTTGAGGCTCGGGCCCAGACGCTTTCCATCGATAACTCTGGGAACATGTATGTGTTGGAAAACAAAGGCTTGTCCGGAGTTCTTGAGGTTCCGGCAGGAACCGCGGGATTGGCTAACGACAGCAGTTTGCAACGGGTAGATCCGGTTGTCTCCGGTTCGTCGCCCACGCAATACCTGCTTTCGAATATAACCGGCACGGCGGTAGACGCTGCCGGGAACCTCTACGTCGGCGATAGCGTTGCAGGCGTGTATATGGTTCCCAATGAGAATGGCACACTGAATCCGTCCGGCTGGGTGATGATCTCTCCAATTCCAGCCAAGGGGCAGATCGCCATTGATCAGACCCGGGATATCCTGTATATACCAACCCCTACCATTGTCATGAACGGTGCTGACGTGGACGTTGTAGCAGTTTCTCTTGGCAACGGACAACTGGGTTCAGCCACGGTGGGCACACAGAGCGCAACGCCGGCAACGGTGTACTATTCGTTCTCCGGCACGGTTACTCCGGCCAGGTTT
>JABEBX010016701.1_pt1 | contig 19423 bp, 20 predicted proteins | sample 7245971 | NCBI WGS metagenome assembly JABEBX01 (sample SAMN14506365, study PRJNA622280) | hot springs metagenome | biome: hot spring [ENVO:00000051]|acidic hot spring [ENVO:00002120]; feature: spring [ENVO:00000027]|sediment [ENVO:00002007]; material: sediment environment [ENVO:01001048]... | reverse complement strand
GGCCCTTTGGTTGCTGATAATTGATTCTGAATCCCAACCATCCGTAGAATGTATGCTCCCAATAGTTGGGGCCATAGAGTGTTATCTTTTGTGCCGCTGAACCATAATTTGCATTTATATATCCCATGTCATACCAGAAGGCATTATTTGTGCTATTTGCAGGCAGTCCAAGGCCTGGGGCTGTTGCATCATCAACTTTGTATCCAAGCCATGTCGGAATAGATCCAGCCCCCGTTGGCCCACCGCTAAGATTTCCACCGGTCTGGAAATACGCGAAAACTCCACCGTTTGTCATGACATGAATTGTAAAACTATCAATGGTGAAATCTCCCGGTACATCGACGTGTATTGTATAGTTAAGATACTGAACGCTTATGTATATCCACTGGCTGACGTTGAGTGTCCAATTTATCCTTGGAAGTTTGAACCATGTTGGGGTCGCCGGAAGTACCATGAAATATCCAATGTTTGGTACTTGAACTGACGTTGCAAGTCCACCAGTTGACCATGTGTTTTCACCAGTTGCCGACGCAAAGATTGTATTTGTCACTTCCACCCATGAACCTGCTGCGCCAGTCGGAGTTGTCCATTGGTAAACAGGGACGGGTGTTTGTGCAATGCCGATTACCCCGATTACAAACAAGGCAAGCATACTCAACAGTATAACTTTTTTCATTTTCTATCACCCCTTATCCTTTCTTATTTTATCGATTGATCTTTTGGTGGCCACCAAAAAGACTTCTCAACTTCATATAGCAATATGTGTGCCAACAAGCGCAGGGCGTATAGCCTATGGCAAATACAGGGATTAGGGAATAGAGATTAGACATTAGGGATTAGGCATTAGGGATTAGACATTAGAGATTAGACATTAGAGATTAGGAATTAGGGATTAGAGATTAGGGATTAGGGATTAGACATTAGGGATTAGGGATTAGAGATTAGACATTAGGGATTAGACATTAGGGATTAGGGATTAGACATTAGGGATTAGAGGGAATGTGGAGAAGTGAGCAGTGACGAGTGACGCGTGATCAATTTGATGAAGATGGAAAATCCTTTCCAAAGATGGAAAAGACTTTCCATCTTTGGAAGGTGCTTTCCAAAATTACGGATGAGGTGTTACGATCAACTGAAGCCAGCACGTGTAATTTCCTTTGGGAATAGAACGCGAGACATCCATGGCAAACCATATTTTAAAGATGTGATTTCCAATTCCTCGCGTCATGTTAAATGCACTCAACTCTGATGGAGTTTGCCAAACATTTGCGTTAAGAGGTTGGCTTGGAACATAGGATGTGTTGTTGCCATCGTAAATTTGATAATATGTCGGTATGGAATTTGTACCTGATGTAAGATTACCACTCGCATCGAATTGAACGTCTACTGGAGCATGAGCCACATCGATTGCAATTTGCATGTCTCCAAACATCCATTGTCCTGGCATGTTGACATGAACGTTTATGGACGTGTACTCAATTGAGACGTAAACCGTAGGGGTTGCATTGTTAGCAAATGCGATCGAAGTTACGACGAAGAAAAGTACAATTGTTAAAGTTATGATTTTTCCCAAATTCATTTGCCAAATACCATATTTTCTCATCTTCTCACCCCCTATATGTCCGGAACTACGTAAGTGTCAACCACGATGGGGCCGACAAAGACCGTTCCCTTAAATCCAAGATACAAAACCAATTCATGATTGCCAGTTACCATTCTTATTCTTTCTAATTTACCAGATGAAGTTTGCTGAACTTGTGAATTACTTGTAAGATTATGGGAAACGTTATTTCCAGAGACTGTGTAATCAAAATTAAGCGCATCGTTGGATTTGAGATTTATGTAAAGATCGTCCGTCATCCAACCACCGTTGACCATGGCATTTACGTCGAGATAAGGTTTAAAAGATATTCTTGCCGTTAAAGATTGAGTGATCTCGACTTTCATCTCAATTCTTCCATATTGCGATTGCCAAAGGCTTATTGGTATGAACCCTCCAGCATTTCCTGGAATCATTGCCGTTGTGAAGTTTCCCGTTGCTTCAGCACTTGCAATTGAAATTTGATTTACCAAAACCCATGTTGAACTCGTCTCATCGTATTTGTATATCGAAATGGTCTCACCAAAGATGAATATTGGCAAGGAAAAAAAGATCAACATCAAAAAAATGCCCTTCACCTTTTCTCACCCCTTCCTTTTATCCCCCAATTGAAAGTAGCAATATGTGTGCCAACAAGTACAGGGCGTATAGCATATGGCAAATACAGGGATTAGGGATTAGACATTAGGGATTAGAGAATAGAGATTAGGGATTAGGGATTAGAGAATAGAGATTAGAGATTAGGGATTAGAGAATAGAGATTAGAGATTAGAGATTAGAGATTAGAGATTAGACATTAGGGATTAGGGATTAGGGATTAGAGATTAGAGATCAGGGAATAGAGATTAGAGATTAGAGATTAGAGATTAGAGATTAGAGATTAGAGATTAGAGATCAGGGAATAGAGATTAGACATTAGGGGTTAGGGATTAGTGAGCGGTAACTTGGCGCAGGGCAGGATACCTGCGAGATGATCTGAGCAGCGTAGGAGGACCAGACATCGAGGGGCGTCTGCTGGAGCGCATAAAACAGCGCAAGGGTTTATCCGCAGTCTGCCTTGGTTCGCGGTATCTAATTGTACATTTTCAATTTTTAATTCTAAATTGTCAATTCGAACGCTTTGAAATGGGTTTATTATATAATAAAAATGTTGTCAATCATAAATCACGGGAGGTTTTAGAATGCTAACTCTAAACTGGAATAAAAAGATGAAATTCACAGCACATACCGAGTCAAATCACGAAGTTGTGATGGATTCATCTTCGGATGTTGGTGGAGAAGATACAGCGGCAAGGCCTATGGAGGCACTTCTTGCAGCGCTTGCAGGATGTACGGCAATGGATGTCATATCAATTTTGGAGAAGATGAAAACGCCTCCGAGAGATTTCAAGATCGATATTGATTATACCAAGGCTAAAGAACATCCAAAGGTTTACACATCCATTCATTTGAAATACATTTTTTTTGGAAATGTACCGAAAGAAAATGCCGAAAAGGCCGTAAATTTATCTCAGACAAAATATTGCAGCGCATCGGCTATGCTCAGAAAATCTGCTGAAATTACCTATGAACTTGTCTTTAACGATTGAGAAATTATCTCTTCTAATTGTTTTTCATCGATGATCTTAACGCCAAATTTTTTTGCTTTGTTGAGGTTAGATCCGGCGTTTTCTCCCACAACAAGATAATCTGTTTTAGATGAAACATTTTCTCCAACATCACCTCCGAGTTCAAGGAGGTGTTGTTTTATCTCTTCTCGCGGTTTTGAAAGCGTTCCGGTTATGACAAAACGTTTTCCAGAAAGCGCAGAAGATGATTTGGAAGTTACAGATACGATTCCAGTTCCTACACCATGAGATTTAAGTTTTTCGATCATCTCTTTCGTTCTGTCAAGCAAGAAAAATTGCACGACAGAATTGGCAACTTTTTCTCCAATTCCATTTATCTTTATGAGTTCTTCTTTTTTAGCGTTTTGAAGTTCTTCTATGTTGTGATAACGTTTTTCAAGAAGCCTTGCGGTTGTTTCTCCCACCATTGGAATGCCAATCGCCGCTACGAGTCTAGAAAAAGGAAGATTTTTTGACTTTTCTATCTCTTCCATGAGATTTTGAGCCGATTTTTCACCCATTTTTTCCAATTTTGAGATGAACTCTTTGTTTAGGCTGTAAATATCGGCTGGATCTTTAATTCTGCCACTGTCTATCAATTTCTTTATCAATTTAGTTCCAAGTCCATGGATGTCCATCGCTTTCCTTGATGCAAAATTTTCAATCCATGCTTCCAACTTAGCGGGGCAATAAGGATTTAGACATCTTAATGCGACATCCTGCGGTTCGATCTTTCCCACTGGTCCACCGCATATTAGGTGTTAAAGTTCCAGTTCTTCCAACTTGCACTGTGACTTTTAGTATTTTCGTTCTAACCTGTTCGGCTTGAAATTTGTACGCTATGGCCCATCGTGGTGCTTTGGCTGTAAAACCAAGGTTTTCCTGCAGTTCAAAAGAATTCACCTTTAAGACGGCCCCATCTATTGGATAATCTATCTCTTCTCTTCTTTTGTTGCACCATTCAAGATATGCTTTTACATCGTCCAAATTTTTGGCAATTTTTGATTCGCCATTGACTTTAAATCCAATTTTTTTCATGAATTGAAGAGCATCCCATTGTGTTATAATCCCGTATTTTCGAGGGCTTTCAAGTGTGTATATGAAGGAATCAAGGTGCCTTCTTGCAACTTCCGACGTGTCGAGTTGCCTTAGTGTGCCAGCAGCGGCATTTCGTGGATTTGCGAAAAGTGGCAATTCCTGGTGTTGCCTTATAAGGTTGAGTTTTTTAAACTCCGTGAAGGACATGTATATCTCGCCACGCACTTCAACGTCTATAGGTTCATTAAGTAGCAAAGGAATAGTTCTAACCGTTCTTGCGTTGTCGGTAACATTCTCTCCCACTTCACCGTCTCCGCGCGTTGCGGCCATAACAAGTTCTCCTTTTTCATACTTAAGTCTTATAGATAAGCCATCTATTTTCATCTCGCACACATATTCCAATTCCTCGCGTTCAACCAATTTTTTTATTCTATCATCGAATTCTTTCAATTCTTCAAAAGAATATATGTTGTCAAGACTGTACATCAAGGACGCATGTCTTACAGACAAAAATCCATCAAGGGTTTTTGCGCCTATCCTTTGCGTTGGAGAATTGGGAGTTTTAAGTGCAGGATATTTATTTTCAAGATCCACAAGTTCTTTTAAAAGCAGATCATACTCATAATCGGTGATTACCGGATCATCAAGGGTGTAATATCTGTAATTGTGATACTCTATTTCTTTTCGAAGTTTTTCAGCGCGCATCTTTATTTCTTCAGGAATTTCGTTCATTTTACCTCCCTATACTCACACATCACTTGTCACTTATTTTGCTCTTCAATATGCCGAAATTGGCGTACATCGGCTGCAAATTCTCAGTTTTTGTTACATAATCTATCAACGCACCGATCATGGTGTTGCGAGAAAACCTTTCAGGCGCTAAACCATTTAGAATTCTAACAACGTTCCGACCAACGTAAAGTCCCGTTGCAATTGATTCGACATACCCTTCAACGCCTGTTATTTGGCCTGCAAAGAAAAGGTTGGGCATTGATTTCGATCTGAAAAACTCATCTGTAACTTTGAACGGTTCCATGTAAACGTTGGCATGCATTACGCCATACCTTATGATTTTAATATTTTCGAGTCCTGGAATCATTCTGAAGACTCTCTCTTGTTCTGGCCATTTAAGCCTTGTCTGAAAACCTACAATGTTAAAAAGCGTTCCCTCATAGTTATCACGTCTTAATTGAACAACGGCATATAGTCTAAGACCATCTTTTTTCAGTCCAACAGGTCTTAAAGGGCCATATCTCATTGCGTCTATTCCAGATCTCGCTATTTCTTCAATTGGTTGGCATCTTGAAAAAAGCAATTTTTTGTCGAAATCTTGCATTGGTAAGACTTCCGCACTGATCAGGTGTTCTCTGAAGTTAAGATATTCATCTTTGGTCATTGGAGAATTAAGGTAATCTTTTCCATCCTCGTCGTATCTGTTTGCGAAAAAGATCTTTGACATGTCCAAACTTCCAGCATCGACAATCGGGGCAACGGCATCAAAAAAATGCGCTCCCGTTTTAAATTTGTCCGTTATCCATTTGTAAAGTTTATCAGAAGTGGCCGGCCCAGTGGCCATAATCCAAAGATCATTCTCTGGGATTTCAGTGATCTCTTCCCTTTTAACTTCTATTTTGGGATGGGACTCAATGACAGAAGTTATCTCTTCAGAAAAACTTTCTCTATCAACGACAAGGGCTTTTCCGCCAGGTATAGCGTGTTTGTACGCCGTTTTCAAAACAAAGGAATCAAGATCAATTAGTTCTTTTTTGAGAAGGCCAGAGGCATTTTTAAGATCGACCGATTTCAAAGAGTTTGAACAGACGAGTTCGGCAAATTTGCCAGTCTCATGTACGCCTGTTTCAACAGAAGGCCTCATCTCGTGAATGATGACCTCATAACCTGATTGCGCTATCTGATAGGCTGCTTCACTGCCGGCAAGCCCTCCGCCTACTACATGAACGATTTTTTCATTCAAGGACATTTTCCTCCGAATTCATAAGCATCAGATAAAGTATGATGCTATCTTTAAAAACTTTTGGGTCAAGATACGTTATGTCTCTTATTTTATTCAGCCTGTTAAGAATGGTGTTGCGATGTATTTTCATAACCCTTGAAGTTTTTACGGGACTCGCGTCGTTTTCAAAAAAAATTTTCAAAGTTTGGAAAAGTTCGGGATATTTTTCAAGTTTTTCTATCACAGTTTTTTTCATCTCTTTGTTTTCTATGATGTCTCGAATTAAGAAAACGGGGGAAAGTTTTGAATAGTCAGATAAACCCGATGGATCAGATCCATAATGTAGGGCCACTATCGATTGATGATATGCTATTTCTGGAGTTGGATCAACGGAAAGACCTATTTTACACCTATCTGGCACCTTTTCGATCATTCCGTCAAATATGAAAAAATCTTCTCCTGATTCCATGTGCTTTACAAATCTGCCACCTAATTTGGCCATTTCGCCCCTTAATTGAATGTTGTCAATTTGATCGGATGTTGCAGCACACAGAACCGGTTTGCTTAACCCGTTAAAAGCGTTTCTTATCTCTAAGGGAGTTGATTCTTCTGAATAGCCATCTGTTGTTTTCACGAATTCTTCTAAAACATTTTGGACGAAGATGGCCAAGGTTTCTTCTGAAAATTCGTATCCAATCAAAAGTATACATCCTTTAAAGTTTACAAAATTAAATGGAATGGCAAGTACGTGCTTTTGATCGTGCACAAGGCCCACTCTTACACCTGTCTTTATGGCAACTGAAACGGCTTGAGAAAGATCGGAAGAAAGACCTATCGTTGAGAATTTTGGAACACCTTCTTTGTCGGTGCAAATGACATCTCCGTTGAAAAGATCAAGCAGTCTCGTTCCGATCTCATTCCATATTTCCATCTCACACCTTAACCTTTGGAAGGCTGAAGACACAGCCACAATAGTTTTGTCTGTAAATTCCCAACGCTTTGCAATCGTTAACGCTTTCCAAAAAACCATTTTCTTTTCTGAAAGCACTTTGAATGTATACAGTACCCACCTTTTTGGAAAACTTTTCCCCTATTTCATTTATGAAATTCACATCTTTGTGTGGGCTCGTTGTAAGAGATGTGGCAAAGGCATCGAACCCATTTTCTTTGGCAAAGATGGCCGTTTGCCTTAACCTTAAGGCTATGCACGCTTTACATCTCATGGAGCCTTCAGAAAGATCCTCAAGGCTCCTAACACTTTTAAACCATTTGTCTGGATCGTATTCGGGATAAATGACGTCAAAATTCCAAAGACTTGAAAGTTTTTCAAGTGCCTTACGTCTTTTCAAATATTCCTCGTAAGGATGGATGTTGGGATTGAAAAAGTACCCAACGACTTCACCAGATTTGGAAAGTCTTTTGTATGCTGTGGTGGCATCCGGTGCACAACAGATGTGAAGCAAAATGCTCATCCGACAATCTCCCTTACTTTTGATTTAAGAGAATCGGCGTCTAACCCTTCTATTCTGTAAAGGTCTTTTACAAGGCCAGATTTTGTGTAATCGAAAAGTCCTATTCTTGTGAAACTTTTTGGGTAAGCGCGGCTATCAAGGGCAAATTCAGAGATGATGCTCCCGAGTCCCGTATTTGCGTTGTGATCTTCGAAGGTTAAAACGTGTTTTGAGGATATGTAAGAAGATATCCATTTCGGTAATTCAAAGGGAGTTGGCACGCCGATAATCGTCACTTTAATTCCTTCTTTAGAAAGTTCATCGGCAGCTTTGACGGCGATGTGAGACGTTTGTCCTGTTGAGAAGATTGTTACATCCTCGCCTTTTCTGAAAAGATCGCATTCGCCATAGACAAACTCGTATTTTTCGTCAAAGAATGGTTCGCCGTTAACCTTGGTTATGACGGGAATTTTCGATCTACCAACTGCCATGGCGTAATTTCCCCACGCTTTTGACATAAATCTTACGGCTCTATCGGTTTGATTGCCATCTTGAGGTACGACAAGTTTAAAATTGTATATGTTTCTCAAGCCGCCTATGTAATCAACACAATGATGGGTTTTACCGTCTTCCCCGACATCTGTCCCAACGTGAGTGACTATCAGTTTCAAATTGGTGTGATTTATATCATTTAACCTTTGCTGATTGTAAGTTTCATCTATGCCGAACACGCCAAAATCCCCGAAGAATGTAACTACGCCCTGACTTGAAAGAGATCCGGCAACCGTTGCGGCGTTATGTTCTTGTACACCGGCCTGAAAGAAAAGATCCGGCGCTACATGCTCAAAAAGATCGGTTTTTGTAGAAGGTTTGAGATCGCAATCTATAACGGCAACAGGTGTGTTATTCGGCGATTTGGAATTTGCAAGTCCTATGTCCGCAAGGGCACGACCAAAAGCATCGCGATTTGCCACAGATTCACCTGATTTGTAGACTCTTTTTTCACCAGTATCGATCTTAACGGGGTAGGGCTTTATATCGAAATGCGGCATCGAAAAGGTCTTGCGCCTTTCGATGTACTTTTGAATGTCATTTTCAACGCCAAGTTCTTTCAAGGCTTTGTCTGCCTGCTCAAGGGAAAGCGCTTTTCCATGATATTCAACATTGTCTTCCATGAAAGAAACTCCCTTTCCCATAATCGTTCTACTTATAACTGCAGTTGGTTCATCTTGATTGCCAAGCGCGTATTTTACAGCATCGTACAGTTGAGCGTAATCATGGCCATCGACCTCAATAGTTCTCCAACCGTCAGATTCGTAATTGGCTTTTATATCAACAAACATGACGTTGCGCGCATGCCCACTTATCTGTGCGTCGTTGTAGTCTATCACAACCGTTAAATTTGAAAGGCCGAATTTTTTTGCAAATCTTCTTGCCTCTGCCACCTGGCCTTTGGCTTGTTCGGCATCGCTCATGAGGGCAAAAACGTGATAATCAAGATTTTGTATCTTCGCAGCCAGTGCCATGCCACACGCTGCACTTAATCCCTGTCCAAGATTTCCCGTTGTCCATTCGACACCAGGTATGCCTCTTGTTACATGGCCTTCAAAAGGAGAATCATAGTATCTAAAACCTGTTATGGCATCTTCGATGTTGAAAAATCCAAGTTCTCCAAGTGTTGAATAAACTCCAGGAGAGGTGTGACCATGGCTTACGATAATCCTATCTCTTAAAGGATTCCACGGGTCCTTTGGATCTATGTTGGCATTTGAAAAGACGGTAAGGTATATGTCTATCGAACTCATAGACCCTCCCGGATGGCCCGAATCAGCAACTGTTGTCATTTTTATTATGTCTCCGCGGCAGCGTTTCCCGAGCAATTTGAGCTTTTTTATCTCCTCTTCTGGTAATTTTTCATGAGAAAATCTTTTTTTCATTTAATACACCTCCAGATTCATTTGTTTTCGATCAATCTCGCGTATACACTTTTGTTGGCGTTTTTCCTGCTTTTTGCGATCTCAAGCGCAGAAAAATCTATTTTTGAAACAAGAATTTCTTCAAGAATTTTACTTTGCGCCTGTCTTATTATACCGCTCATGGATTCCGTTGCTTCTATTGGCGCATAAATTCCGCTTTGTCCAATAAAATGTTCTCCAACCATGTAACTTTCCATGGAATAAACGTATTCTTGCTGTGAATAAAGCCACGCATGACCGAATGATTCATAATCTCCAATCCATTTCTTGACAAGGCATGGGTTTAAGATGAGATCGACGTCTTCATTGATATCATCGTTCATGAAAGCAACTTTCACGTTGTAAATCGTGAAAATATTTCCATCAAGTAATTTACCGCTACTGTTTAAAAGGTGACATATCTTCATACCTTTAACGAGATCGGCGTATCCCAAATATATTTTTTCTGTGGAAGCAACGTTAGAAAATATCTTTAAACATTCATCTTCTATTTTTGATATTTGGTTCTCGGAAAGATTTTCTTCGGGCACGGAATAAAGTTCTATATTCATTCCAGCCGGAAAAAGTACAAGTTGGGCTCCTTCCGTTTTTGCCGCTTCCACATTTGATAAAACTTTGGCATGAAAATCCTTGGCATTTTTAAAATTCTGATGCTGAAATTGTATAATTCCAACGTATTCAAAAGTATCTGGCTCGATCTGAGTTGTACGGTTCAAAAAAGCATTTGTTTTTCTTTTTGAAAATAATAAAGGCCTAAAGAAATTTAAAATTTTCCCAAAGGTCATTTTTCTGCCTGTCCCTTGTTATTCTGGGTGTATTCTTTCTTTTCCATCGAAAAAGTGACCATTGTATATCTATCAGAAAGCACTATCATGCCATCGTTAAATTCCGTCATTTTCAAGAAGAAAGAATAATTAACGTTATCGGGTGGCGTTACATTTACGATAATCGTTGGAGTTCCCGTTGTCTGAGCACACCCCCACCCGCTTGCTATGAGTTCGTAAGGATTGTAACTTTGACTTTTGAGATATCCAACGATGAGATCTATCCGCAATTCGGCGATCTTTAGGAGAAGGGTACGCATTCTGAGTTCATCGTTGTAAAGCGTACCAACTTTCAAAGTTGATGTTTCAAAGACAAGTTCGTCCAATGTTACGGGCACACGCCATCTTCTTTGAAAAATGCTGAAGTTTGAATCGTCAAAAACAATGCCATTGTTGTCTACCTTCAACCATCTACCAATCGTTGAGAGCGTAAGATCCGAAGTTATACCGAGATCGAATTTCGTGAATTCGGTAGATGAAAGAATGGATCCCATGTATATTCTAAACATTCACATCGCTCTCCTTTTAACACCTCATGCCACTCGATATGACAAATCTACATATCTCCCTTACACTTTCAACGATAGCATTTTCGTTTATTTGAAAGAATAGAAAACTTGTTCTTAGTTTCTGATCTTTTTCGGCTATTGATTTTACAAGTTCACGCTGAGTGTAAGGAGCCAGTCTATTTACGTCGAGTGTACTTGCGGCCATTTCAAGTAACTTTATATTCAACGCATCGAAAGATGTGGCCTTGACGGTCTGAAGAATTTTGGGAACTAAAATTCCATAAACGGCAAAGTCGTGTGAATATCCTTCAACGTTTAAATCAAGAATCTCTGCCACTTTAGAAAGTTCAGTCGCATCCATTGAAAGCAAAGCATCTATGATTATCGGTGATTTGGGTGGATATATGTAATAATTCTGTCCAACAAATTTTCCAAAAGCCTTTAGCGTATCAAGATATCCCATCTCTTCCCATCTGCGTTCACCTGTCGGATTGAAATCTATAGCACTTCCTATCGTCCCAGAGGGTGTTATTGTTTTCAACTCAACATCTTTTGGTATTGGTGGAAGAGAAAAAGGGATATCAGAAACATTTATGAGTAAAATTTTTTTAAACCCTTTTTCAAGGGCCATGTTAACGGGAGCATTGTTGTAAACTCCGCCATCTATGTAAGTTTGACCGTTTATAACCTGTCTTTGAAAGATCGGGTAATTCGCACTTGCGAGCACGTAATCTAAAAGTTGTCCCTTTGGAATTTGAGAAAGGTACAACTCGACCGGAGAAAACTTTGAAAGATCATAAGTTACAAGGCCAAAATCTATTCCACTCTCTCTGATCTTTTTTTCATCAAGATTTTCTTTTACCATTTCGGTCAATGGTTTCACATTTAAAAGATGAAAAGAAAGTATCTCGCGTGCCACATGAAAGTATACGTTGGCGGTATTAGTGGAGGAAGCATTTACCATCATAACGTCTGAGTAAGAAAGATCCTGCCATATCTCGTAAAGTTTTTCGGTTTCCCCCTGACAGTAAAAAACTCCATTCAAGGCTCCAACTGAAGTACCATAAACACCCTTTACGTCAAGGCCCAACTGAGTTATTGCTTTAAGAGCTCCTGCTTCGTAAGCTCCTCGTGCTCCGCCACCAGTTAGAACCAAAGCCCATGGAGATGAAAAGGCCATAAAAGCACTCCCTACCAACATCAAAATGAAAAAAAGCAATCTCACTTATACCATCTCTTTTAAATTATATCATACATTATGGTAAAATTTTGAGTGGGAGGTTAAAATGAAAGACGATAAAAAAGATGAAAAATTGATGAGAGTTGTCGAGGAAAAAATTTCAATTTGTACAGCGTGTCCGTTGAGTCAAACAAGAACAAATGTTGTACCTGGAGAAGGCAATATTCATTCGCCGGTGATCTTCGTTGGTGAAGGACCTGGCGAGGATGAAGACCTTTCAGGAAGACCTTTCGTAGGGAAAGCAGGTCAACTTTTCGATAAAATCCTTGAATCTGCAGGCTTTGTAAGAAAAACGCTCTACATAACCAACATTGTAAAATGCAGACCACCACAAAACAGAGTGCCTTCTTCGGAGGAAATCCTTTCATGTTCACATTTTTTAATGGCTCAGATTGCCATAATAAATCCCCAAATAATAGTTCCGCTTGGAGCGACCGCCCTTAACTTTTTTATGAGTGGATCTATAACAGAATCTCGCGGAAAATTTTTTGAATGGAAGGGAAATATAAGAATCTTTCCCATGTTTCATCCAAGTTATCTTTTGAGAAATCAGTCTAAAGAATCTGGTTCTCCAAAGGCTTTGACGTGGGACGATATAAGGATTTTGAAAAAGGCATACGATGAAATAATGACGCAGGGCACGTAACAAATAGCATGTGTGAATCTATGAAGGAGGAATGATGTGATATCAAGAATAAAGGGCACAAATGACATAATTGAAGATTCAAAAGTATGGGAATGGTTAGAAGAAAGTCTAAAAAAAGTTGTTCTAAATTTTGACTTTGTGGAAATAAGAACTCCCATTTTTGAAGCAACTGAACTTTTTAACAGAAGCGTTGGAAATGAAACTGACATCGTTCAAAAAGAGATGTATACCTTCGAAGACAAAGGCGGCAGATCTATAACTCTCAGACCTGAAGGAACGGCTCCTGTCATGCGCGCATTTATAGAAAATAATTTATTTTCCAAGGGTCTTCCTCAAAAATTTTTCTATTACGGTCCCATGTTCAGGTATGAGCGCCCTCAAGCAGGAAGAATGAGGCAATTTCATCAATTTGGCGTTGAACTCATAGGTTCGCCTTTGCCAATGTCTGATGCCATGATAATCCTTCTTGCAGTTGAAATGCTTAAAGCGGTAGGTCTGAATAAATTCAAACTCAAAATAAATTCAACTGGAGATGAGCGCTTTCAAATTACTTTAAGGTTGATGTCGATGTTATGGGAAGAAATGTCAAAGGTCAATTTTCTCATGCTTCAAAAGAAAATGCGAGATATACCGTTGTCATAGGCGAAGAGGAGATAAAAACGGGTCTTTACACTTTGAAGGATATGAAAAGTGGCGAACAGTGGAAGACGAGATTGTCAGAGATAATAGAAAAGGTAAAGCGTGGGTAGTGTATGTTGGCTCTGGCATGTATATAAAATAGGGATTAGAGAATAGAGATTAGGGAATAGAGAGCGAGGGGATTAGAGATTAGACATTAGAGATTAGTGAGTGGTAGGCGGAGGACATGATGCCCTCGAGATGGCCTTCGCAGCGTCAGCGAGGACAGATTCCGACGGGGCGCATGCTGGAGCTGCAAGATAAATGAGCATTCGGCTTTTAAAGTTGAATCAGTAAAAATATAAAGATAGAGGAGGAGATCATCTTGCGTCTTGATCTCGATGAAAATTTGGTGAGGAAAGCAAGAGAACTGGCTAAGGCGGTTACGGATGACGTTCAAAGGTTTATAGATTTAAGAAGTACTGATTCAGTTGAAAGAACGGTGGCAAGGTTTTATGGAATTGACGGTGTCGATGCTGATGGAGTCCCACTTCCAAATATGGTGATCGAAGACGTCAAAAGTCATGGAGGCCTTAACAGGGGAATAGCGTACTGGATTGCAAATGCTTGTGTGGCAAAGTCTATGAATCCACAAGAAGTTGCCGAATCAGTCGGCAAAAGAGAATTCTCTTTAGTGGAAATCAGACCTCAAAAAGAAAGCATCGTTGCTGCAAAAATCGATGAATTGACTGAAGCATCCATAAAAAAATTAGAAAAAATTAGAAATGAAAGGGATTCCATGCTTGAAACACTTGGGAATCCAAGTCAACCTTACATTTACGTGATAGTCGCAACGGGCAACATATACGAAGATGTAATTCAGGCAAAAGCGGCTGTCAGTGAAGGGGCAGATATAATCGCCGTGATAAGATCGACGGCCCAATCCTTGTTGGATTTCATTCCCTTTGGACCTACAACTGAAGGATATGGTGGGACTTATGCAACACAGGCCAATTTCAGGATTATGAGAAAGGCTTTGGACGAAATGGCAACAAAGGTTGGAAGATACATCAGACTCACAAATTACGCTTCAGGACTTTGCATGCCAGAAATAAGTGCCATAGCATCGATGGAAGGTCTCGATATGCTGCTCAACGATTCGATGTACGGTATTTTGTTCAGAAACATAAACATGATGAGAACGTTTAATTGCGCACGCACTTTTGACAAGGGAACTTTTCCCCCAAGCAACCCCAAAGTACATGCCGCCGACACGTTACATGACAGGCAACATATTCAAAGGGTATGCACAAAACACTTTGTACAACCTAGTTTCTGTTATGACAGGCCAATCGATACACCTGCTTGGAATGCTGACTGAAGCAATTCATACTCCACTTGTTCAAGATAGATATCTCGCCATATCAAATGCAAAGTATGTTTTTAAAAATGCAAAATCACTTGGGGAAGAAGTGGAATTTAAAAAAGATGGTTTTATGCAAAAAGAAGCCATCAAGGTGCTTGAAAATGCCGTTTCTTTGCTTGAGCATGTAAAAGAAGTGGGGCTAATGACTTCGATAGAAGAAGGCACATTTGGGGATATTTCGAGAAAGATAGACGAAGGAAAGGGCGCAGATGGCACATTTATCAAGGGAGAAGATTACTACAATCCCATTGTAGATAAAATGGAGGAGATTTTAAGGGGTGATGAAGTATGATACCAAATTTAGACCTTAAAAATATCAAACCTTATGGAGATCAAACCAATGATGGTGTAATTCAATTGTCTTTCACGCTTCCAATACCAGCAGGTGCAAAGGCGCGTGAAACTGCGAGAATTTTTGTTGAATCAATGGGATTTTCAGATATCCAAATAGTACTTGCCGAAGACATAGGAGAAGATTTTACTTTTTTTGTGATTTATGCTAAAACCAACAAATTCGTTGATTATACATCCGTTAAAACACTTGAAGTTGAAATACCGAAAATGGGAATTGAGGAGATAAATGACAAGATATCGAAGTATTTAAAGCGCCAGGTTGTGGTAGTGGGTGCAACAATAGGATCCGATGCTCACACGATAGGACTCGATTCGATACTTAACATGAAAGGATACCACGGCGATTCTGGCCTCGAAAGGTATAAAGCCTTTAAGGTTTATAATCTCGGTAGTCAGATACCACCTTTAGAACTTGTGAGAAAAGCACGAGAATACAACGCAGACGTCATACTTGTTTCTCAGATTGTCACTCAAAGAGAAATTCACTTGAAACAACTGACAGAACTTGTTGATATATTGGACGCCGAAAAATTGAGAGACAAAATACTGTTGATAGTGGGAGGACCAAGGATAACTCACGAACTTGCCGTTGAACTCGGATATGACGCTGGATTTGGCGCGGGCACAATGCCATCGGATGGGCTTATGGCGAATAAGGATTAGAGGTTAGAGATTAAGGAGTTAAGCCATGAAGGAAAAAGATAGGCAGAAAATAGCAAGAAAAGCATTTGAGATGAAAGATCCAAAACTTCACGATCAGGCTCATTCGAAAGAATTTATAGAAGAAGAAACCTGGCACAAAACCACTCAAGGAAGATACATGACTCCTCTTGTCTACGGTGCAAGTGATGGAATAATAACAACCTTCGCCGTTGTAGCAGGAGCCATGGGCGCCCATCTGAGCCCTCAGGTTGTTTTAATAATGGGGTTTGCAAATCTTTTCGGTGATGGTTTCTCAATGGCCATGGGAGATTATCTCTCACAACGAACATCCATGAAGTACAACGAAAGCGAACGTCAGCGCGAAAACTGGGAAGTAGAGATAGATCCCACTTCTGAAAAGATGGAACTGATAGAAATATACAAATCAAAGGGTCTTAAAGCAGAAAAGGCTAAAGATCTCGTTGAAATTTTGAGTTCAAACAAAAACTTGTGGGTTGAGACGATGATGCATGAAGAACTTGGAATACTTGAGGATAAAAATGCTTCTCCAGTTAAAGATGCGCTTGTTACTTTTTTTTCATTTGTCTTTTTCGGATTCATGCCACTCGTAACTTACATTCTCGCAAGTTTTATACCTTTTTTTGCCCAAAACACCTTTTTAATGGCAACGATTTTAACGCTTGTAACATTGTTTAGCGTTGGATCTTTGAGAAATATAGTCACAAATGTAAGTTGGATCAAAAGCGGTCTTGAAATGCTTTTGACAGGAAGCATGGCTGCTTTTGTTGCTTACGTTGTTGGCTTTTTAATAAGGTACGTGACAACTTTGTAAAGGAGACAATTGGATGAAATATTTTCTTGCAACAAGGCCATATGTTGTAAGTGCAAGTTTGGTACCTTTTACCGTTGGAGCATTGTTGGGTCTGAGAAATGCTCATTTTTCTTGGATACTTTACTTTCTCGGAGCGATTTCTTTGATGTTCATTCATCTTGGATCCAACAGCGCCAATGATTATTTCGATTACAAACATGGAATAGACAGACCCGGCACCTTTGGCTCGAGTGGAAGCAGACTTCTTATGAATGGAAAGATAACCTTAAAAGCAGAAAAGTATGTAGTGATAACGTGCTTTGTTGTTGCTGTTGTCTTTGGAATTGCAGTTATTTTACTTTCAACTCCTTACATTTTGATCTTTGGTCTGTTGGGAATAGCAGGAGGTTATTTTTACACTGCCGATCCTGTCAACTTGAAATACCACGGCCTTTCAGTTCCGACTATATTTGTGATGTACGGTCTTTTAATAACAACGGGTGGTTATTATCTTATGACAAGAACTGTTTCACCGGATGCTTTGATTCTTTCTGTGGTAATAGGATTTCCCGTTACAAACATAGTGTTATCAAATGAGATAAGGGATTCTGCAAACGATAGGCAAGTTGGAATAAAGTCAGTGACGATTTTATTTGGAGATGTTGCGGGTGCATGGCTTTACTTTGCCATGTTTCTTTTTCAATTCATCTTACTTTTTTACATGATTTTGATTCAAAAAATTTCTTTGTTGGGATTACTTTCTTTAGGACAGATTCCGACGGGGCATATGCTGGAGCCTGTGAAACAGCCTATGGCGTATAGCATATTGCAAATACAGTGACAGGTGACGCGTAACGCGTGATCGGCAAATAGGGATTAGAGATTAGACATTAGGGATTAGTGAGCGGTAAGTTGGCGGAGAGTATTGAATGATTTTTGATCGCCTAAAATTTTTTACAGGAAGTGCTTTATGCCCAAAAGGGTTATAGTCGTGGGAGGCGGATTCGCGGGAGTTGAGTTTGTTCAGGCATTGTCTAAAAAAGTTTCTTCAAAGGATGTTGAAATTACGATCTTTGAAAAAGAAGGATATCAAACTTTCAGAACCGAAATACACAAATTTGCCTGTGAAAGAATAACGCTGGATGCCATAAAGATACCTCTTGAGAAAGTACTTTCAAAATCTGTAAAATTTGAAAAAGCCGAAATTGAAAAGGTTGATCTCGCCAATAAAAAGATTTTCAGCAATGGCAAAAGTTTTGACTACGATTTTCTTGTAATCGCCGTTGGCAGTGATCCCAATTTCTTTGGGATACCTGGCATGAAAGAAAATGCCCTATCATTTTGGACTCTTGAAGATGCTCAAAAGATAAATGCCCATGTGAAAAAAATCTTTGAAGACGCTAAAAATGCCAAAGATTCCAATGAAAAGCAAAAGATGCTTACCTTTATCGTCGGCGGTGGAGGGTTTACCGGAGTTGAATTAATGGGAGAGTTGATGGAGTGGGTTGATAAACTGTCCAAAATCAACGGCATAGACAGAAAATTGGCTAAATTGATGATAGTCGAAGCCTTGCCGAGGATCCTTCCAAATATAGAAAAAACAGATGTCGTTGACAAAGGCATAAAATACATGAACGAGCGCGGCGTTGAGGTAAAGACGAATTCGATGATAGTTAACGTCTCACCAGATGGAGTAACGCTTAAGTCGGGTGAGGTAATACCGACGAAAACTTTTATTTGGTCTGGAGGAGTTCAAGCCAATGCATTTACAAACCTTGTCGATTTAAAAAAGGGAAAGGGTGGAAGGATAACGGTTAACGAATACATGGAAACCTCGGATCCAAACGTTTATGCCGTAGGAGACGTAGCTTCCTACATTGATAAATCAAATAAACCTATGCCTGGACTTGTTGAATCCGCCATGCAATCTGCGCAAATAGCGGCACATAACGTGGTCGCTGCCATAAAAGACGGAGAAAAAAAGGCGCTTGACTTGAAGTTGCATGGGAACATAGTTTATGTGGGGAAAAGTTATGGAATTGCCAACGTAAAATCTCTTGGCACTTTTGCCGGATACAGGGCCATTCCCATGAAGCATCTCGTGAATATGCAACACATGTTTCACGTTGGAGGGTTTGGCTTTGTCATAAAATATCTTAAGGATCAGGTATTTTGAATTTATGGTATGATCTTTCCGTCTAAGGGAGGCAAAGGATGAGAAAAAGAATAATTTTTCCAATGATTTTTGTATTTGTTATTTTTGCTTCGATTGCTTTTTCTGATTCAACAACCCAAAGTGCCACTTTCATGAACGTTCTTAGTGGAAAGATAATAGTACTTGATCCCGGTCATGGAGGCGAAGATACAGGTGCAATAGGTCCAACAGGCTTACTCGAAAAAACGATAAATCTTCAGGTTGCACTTGATCTTGCAAGCATTCTCAAAGTCCAGGGTGCGAGTGTCTATCTTACAAGGGCAACGGATGTTTATGTCTCTCTTCAAGCAAGAATAGAACTTGCAAACAATCTCCATGCTGATCTTTTTTTGTGCATGCATCATAATTCGATAGAAGGCGCCCCTGATATAGACAGACCACAGGCATTTTACTGGAGTACGACGGATAATTCTGAACTTGCTGCAAAGATTTTTCTTGAAGCCTTTGAAAATTTTACCGGTGTTCAGGGCGATCTTATTCAGGAAGAATAT
>JABEBX010015905.1_pt1 | contig 19483 bp, 19 predicted proteins | sample 7245971 | NCBI WGS metagenome assembly JABEBX01 (sample SAMN14506365, study PRJNA622280) | hot springs metagenome | biome: hot spring [ENVO:00000051]|acidic hot spring [ENVO:00002120]; feature: spring [ENVO:00000027]|sediment [ENVO:00002007]; material: sediment environment [ENVO:01001048]... | reverse complement strand
GTATTTTAATTTCTTATTGTTTAACTTCACTCCTGGTTTAACATTTCTGTTTATATCATAATTATGTTTAAATAGGAACTCAATTCGGGATATCATAATTTCTTATTTTTAGGAAATACTTAAATAATTACATAGCAATATGTACATTATGATAAACGGCGCTGAGACAGAAATTCTTTACGATAATTTTGGCAGGCCTGTCAACAGCATGCGAATACAGGTAAATGCCATATGCAATTTTGACTGTATATTCTGCCATATGGAGGGTACAGAAAGAAGCATGCAGTATATGACGCCAGAACAGATAGAGGAAATCGTTAAAGTTGCAGCATCCCACGGTGTAAATAGAATAAAATTTACAGGCGGCGAGCCGTTATTGCGCGGGGATATAGTAGAAATAGTGAGAAGGACAAGAAAGCATATAACAGGAGACATTTCACTTACAACAAATGCAGTTGAACTGCCGCATCTGGCGTTTAAATTAAAGGAGGCGGGGCTTAACCGCGTAAATATTTCAATGCATGCAATAGATGAGTATAATTTTAAATTTATAACAAATACAAAGAAAGATTTTCTTCCAGTTGTGAAAAATGGAATAAAGGCAGCACAGGAGGCCGGATTAACACCCATAAAAATCAATTTTGTTTTAATGAAGGGAATAAATGAAAATGAAGTAAATTCGATGATAGAATTCTGTGCAGAAAATAAATGCACATTTCAAATCATAGAATTTGAGGCAAACCGTGAAAAGGAGCACAGTGAAGAATATCTAAAATATCACATGCCACTGGACAGTATAGAGGAAAAAATCAGAAAGATTGCAGTTGACGATGGCCATAATGTTCTCCATAACAGAGAATTTTACATAATAAATACAGAGAAAGGCCCTGTAAAAATAGAATTTGTCAAACCCATGCACAATGTGGATTTCTGTAAACACTGCACCAGGCTCAGGCTTACTGCCGAAGGAAAACTCAAGACATGCCTTCTAAGAGAAAATGATTACTTCGACATCATGAATGCCGGAAAAGATGAAATTGAAAATACATATAAACGGGCTGTGACGTCCAGAGTGCCTTACTGGAGGTAATTTAATGAAAATAAAAGTATTATATTTTGCTCATGTTAAAGATATAACAAAAAAGAATGAAGAGTATATTGATACAGATTTGAAAAACCTTTCAGATTTAAAGAAAATGATTTTCAATAAATATCCTGAAATGGAACATCAGAATAATCTTTTAATTGCAGTTAATAATGAATATATGAAGGATTGCAAACTGAATAATGATGATACTGTTGCATTTTTCCCACCGGTAAGCGGGGGATAAATTTTAACCATGAAATAAAGTTTATAATTATCATCTTCAATTTGGATAAATAATATTATAACTTTAAATTACATTCACCGGTATGGCATATAAAGGATTGAGCGCTTCATGGTTTCCTGTCGTACTCGGAACATTATCCCTTGCTCTTGCATTTTATATTGACTATCTTGTATTTAATACCTATATTCTTTTCATTGCAGGAAAAATTATATTTTATATTGATGTTGTATTCTTTATATTTGTTTTTGCGTCCTGGATTTACAGATATATTCTTGACAGTAAGAAAATAAAAGAGGATTATAACAATATTACAATGCTCAGTTTCACTGCCTTTCTCGGTATAATTTACTATGCATTTGCTTTCTTTTACATTTCATATACAGGCATAAACCGCGGCAATGCCTATTTATTTTATTACCTTTTTATATTTTTTTATCTCTTTGTATTATCAATAAATGTGCTTTTAAATTATAATTTATATACAAACAGGTATACATTTAATAATATATCATATGCAAATCTTGTTCCAACAATAGTTATGGGTGCTGATATCATATTAAGTTCTGTATTATTAACTGCACCTGCATCACAGTATTATTCAAGAACAGCACTTCAAACAATGGATTTCATGACTGTATTTGCCTTCGGCATTTCATTTCTACAGTTTCTATTCATAGGAATTTCAGCCTACATATCTCATATACAGGATAAAAAGGAATATTTGAACACTATACCTGCAGCAATGATTCCTGTGGGTGCATCAAGCATGTTTATTATAAATCTTCTATTTATGCCGCAATTTAATTATATAGGCTTATTCAGTATTGAAGAATCAAATGTTAAATTTATTTCAGTCATGCTCTGGGGATTCGATATCTTTTTATTTCTTGTATCCGGGCTTATATCGGCATCGCATATGAGAAAAAAACAGTCCATGACAGTATGGGCCTATGTATTTCCGGTGGGTATATCAATATTCGCGGATTACATGCTTTACATAACAACAAAACTTGTTATTTTTACATACAGTATTGAAATATTCACAGGAATTGTTGTAATATTTTATATATATTCATGGATAAATACATACAGGATTTCCAGAAATTGATTTAAAAAGTAATATATAATCCTTTTAAATGAAAGGTAAATGGAAAATAAAAAGGATAATTTCAGCGAATGGTACAATGAAATTATAGAAACTGCGGCTTTGAGTGACAAGCGTTACATTATAAAGGGAATGAACGTCTGGCTTCCCTATGGATTAAAGATTATGCATTCAATTGATGAACTTCTCAGAGAGTATTCCAATGACGATAATATTGAGGAGGTACAGTTCCCTGTTCTAATTTCAAGGGAACAGCTGGAAGTGGAATTCGAGCATGTAAAGGGATTTGAAAATGAAATATACTGGGTCACAAAGGGTGGAAAAAATACCCTTGATATAGACCTGGCATTAAGGCCCACAAGTGAGGCTGCAATGTATACCATGTTTCCATTATGGATCAGATCGCATTCCGACCTTCCATTTAAGATATTCCAGATAGTTGGAGTTTATAGATATGAGACAAAGCATACGAGGTCATTTATCAGAGTCAGGGAAATCCATTTCTATGAGGCACACACAGCACATGTAAATTATGATGATGCCGAGAAGCAGATGGATAATTATCTTATATTCATGGATAAACTGGCTAAAGACCTGTGCATTAAATTTTCAATGGATATAAGGCCGGACTGGGATAAATTCCCCGGCGCTGTCTATTCCATAGCATTTGATACGCCAATGCCCGGTTACAGGACACTTCAGATAGGGACAATACACCAGTACGGCGAAAACTTTGCAAAAAATTATGAAATAAAATATTTAACTGAAGATGGCGATCTTAAATATGTTTCACAGACAACATTCGGACTCAGCGAGAGGCTCCTTGCTGCAATAATAGGAATACACGGCGATGATAAGGGATTGATACTGCCATACAAACTTGCACCTGTTCAGGTAATTATTGTACCGATACAGGGAAAAAATTATAATGAGGTTCTTTCATATTCAAAAGAAGTTTTAAAAGCAATCAATAATTCAGGCATAAGAGCCAAACTTGACGAGAGGGATTTTACACCCGGCTATAAATTCAATGACTGGGAAATGAAGGGAGTTCCTGTAAGAATAGAAATTGGTGCCAGGGAAGTTGAAAGCAAAAATTTAACATTATCATTAAGAACGGAAAGTAAAAAAATTAAAGTCGATTTTAATGAAAGCTCCAGTATGATAAAGTACCTTGAAATGGTCAATAATGAGTTAATTATCCGTGCCGATAAATTTTATAATGAAAACATGCAACATATAAATAATCTAAATGATATAAAAATAGATAAAATGGTAACTGCATACTGGTGCGGTTCAAAAATATGCTCCGACAAAATTGAAGAAATTTCGGAAAAAACAGCTCTTGGCAGGCTGAAGAATGATAATTCAGATGGAAAATGCATTGTATGCGGTAAACCCGGTAAATTATCGGCATTTTCGAGGACTTATTAATGATTGAGGCTGTATTTTTTGATATGGACGGTGTTCTTACAATTCAGAAGAGCAGCTGGAACTATGTACATAACAGATTGGGCATTGACAACTCATTAAACTTCAGGAAATATATTGAAAAGAAAATAACATACGATGAATTTTTCAGGCTTGATATAGAGAGCTGGCTTAGTAAATATCCGGACATTAAATCCATAACAATAAAAGAAATTCTTGATGAAATAGATATCATGCCGGGCCTCGGAACATTAATGGAATTTTTACATGAAAACAATATTAAATCTTATATAATATCTGGAGGCATTTCCTGGCTTGCAGATAAGATAAATAGTATTTATAGCTTTGACGGTATATTTGCAAATGAGATATATACAGACATAAATGACCATATAAAAAACTGTGGAAATATTATGGTTGAGCCTGAAAGAAAGGATATTGTAATTAAAAATATAATTAATGAATATAATATTGAGAAAAAAAATACACTGAGTATTGGCGACTCCGATTCTGATTATTCTATGTATATTGCTTCAGGAAAGTTTATTTCATGCAATACAGAGAGTAAGAAATTGAATGCAATTTCGGAAGCAAAAATTGATAATGATTTATCAACACTTTTAGAATACATAAAATTATATTAATTTCATCTGCTTCATTGTTTCAAGTGTAAGTACGGTAATTCCAGCCGCACCCCTCACAAGATTGTTTCCAAGTATAACAAATCTTAGAGTATTGTCCTTATAGCTGAATCTTCCTGTATGTACTTCCATACCGTTTACTGTATCCATTTTATTTTGCGGGCGATCCTCTTCTTCATGGACTATTAATGGATTTTCAGGTGCATTGTATAAATCATTGAATTTTGAAAGAGGTTTGAAATTCCTCATATCATTCTTTAATTCATCAAGATCTATTTTTTTATTGAATTCAACATTCATTACACCCATATGGCCCACCTTTACAGGCACTCTTACAGATGTAACAGACATATTTATTGGCCTGCTTTTTATTTCATTATTATTTGCCATGCCAAGCATTTTTGATATCTCGGCAGGAATTTTTTCTTCTTCTCCGTGTATATACGGTATAATATTGTCATCTATAGCCATATATGAAAGGCCGTTATATCCTGCACCGCTCACTGCCTGCATTGATACAAGCGATATGCTCTTAACATCGCTGGATAAAATTGTTTTAAGCGGCATTGCCATAATTGATGATGTGCAGTTTGGATTTTTTACAAATTTTGTATTTCTGTCTTCAAGTATGTTTAAGTGGTCATAATTCAATTCAGGATCAATTAAAGGTATGTTTTTATCCATTCTGTACGGCGATGCATTTGATATAACATTTATTCCATTCTTTACAAGCTTTAATTCTATTTCCTCTGCGGCCTCAGGTGGAAGAGCTGATAATACATAGTCAACGTCTTTATGGTCCTGAGGATCTGTTGAGACAAGTTTTAAATTTTTATATTTTTCAGGTATTGAACCCGGCTCAACCCAGCTTACTGATTTTTCGTATTCCTTACCTGCCTTTGGCGCTGATGCACTGACCTTTACAAGGTCAATGTATGGATGATTTTCTAATATTTTTATCATTTTTTGTCCAACAATACCTGTTGAACCGAGAAGTGAGACCTTTATTTTATCCATAAAGGTGCCTCTTCCAGGAATCTTTTCCTGTTTTCTAAATTGTCCAGCAATAAGGTCATTGAAATGTCGCTTTTATGATATGGAATTTCATTTCCCAGTGCATCTCTTATATTTTTATTAACCTCAGGATCTGAAAGGCCGTGGCCTATAAAAACAAGCATATTACTGGAAGAACCGGTGCAGGATGTAACTGCAACGCATTTAACAGAATTTAACGGTTTTCTTGTAATTTTTGTCTTACCATTTTCGTATATTGATTCTATTGTTATTTCTATATTACTTTTTATTGCGGGTGTAAATGTCTTGTAGTTAAAATTTTTTACACCGTAATGTGACATTTCAAGAACCTCTTCAAGTGAAACCTCTTCAAGTGTTCTTGAATTGTTGAATATTTTCGGATCACATGACATTATTCCCGGTACATCTGTAATCAGCCTCACATCACAATTAAGCAATGTGCCCAGTATAATTGCAGTATAGTCACTTCCACCGCGGCCAACAGTTGTTATCTGGCCGTCAACCGTTGAACCGTAAAATCCCGGAACTACGGTTATATCACCAAATTTTGTATTGTTAATTCTCTGAAATGTTTTATCTTCAATATACGTTGCATTTCCAAAGACATTATCGGTTATTATCAGTGGTTCAAGTATATATGATACATTATATTCATGATTTTTAAGAAAATCCGACAGAACAACAGTGCTGATCCTCTCGCCGTATGATATGATGCTGTCACGCAATGCAGTGCTGCCGTTCAATTCAAGAAGTTCATGCAATTCATCTTTAAATCTCAGGAGCACGCTTTTGGCCGTTTCAGAAAGTGTGATTGTTTCAGTATGCATTTTAATAATATTTTCAATAATGCCTGTATTTTTTGTTTCATAGGCTTCTATCAACATATTCGTTACATTCTTAAAGGCGGATGTAACAATAATGCAACTGTGGCAATCTATCAATTTTTGTTCAATAAGGGATAAATCTTCCTTATTTTTCAATATTGACCCACCTATCTTCACGACCTGCATTTTATCACTTGACTATGTATGTCACAGTTATATAAAGTATTTATGAAATAGATAAATAATGAGATTATTGACAGTAATTTAATATTCATTTCGATGCATTTATCAAAATAATTGTTAAGTCTCAACAATTTAATATCAAATTTTTTACCATTAAAATAATATTTACTATCTCTTTTTTATAAGTTTTACCATAAATTCTGAAAAATCCTCAACATTATCATCATAGGAAAGGCTGCTGTAACATAGTGGACATACTGTTATGATTTTATCGGCCTTTTCCTTTAACTGTTTATAACGTTCCATTGATATCTTTTTTCCTGCAGATGGGAATAATAATTCATCAGGGCCGCCGCAGCACATATTGTTTTTTCCATTTCTATCAGGCAAAGAAACATTTGCAGCATCTTTTAAAATTTCAAGTGCATTGTATTCGTTATTATGCAATGTCATGTGGCATGGTTCCTGCACTGTAACATTTCCTTTATATTTCTTATATTTTACATTAATAATATCTGAATAATAAAATACCTCCATTTTAAAATTATTAATTACCTCCGGATATTTATTTTTCATAACATCATATGTATGCGGATCCAGCGTTATTATTCTTTTAACACCCTCTGATAATAAGTTTTTATAAACATTATTGGCATAGTCATGAAATTCTTTCATATAGCCCAGATCATATAAAAACATTCCCGGATACGGTTCATTTTCACCAAGATATCCAAATTTTATTCCCGATTTTTTTAGAATATATACAATATTTTTTAGATCTTTTTCCATTTTTTCCTTTAATTTTGAATCGTAAAAATGCTTTGTAACTTTTATAACGTCAATATGTTTTGCAATAACGCCGGCCATACTGTAAACAAAAGATTCATCTATGTAATTTCTTATTTTATTTATGGATTTTGTATATGCCATCATTTGAAACATATGCCCTGTCAATATTATTGTATCGTTATTATCAAATTCAATTCCTTCCGACCACAGCGATGATTCATATTTTAAACCGAGCGGGTTTTCAAATTTTATTATTGCATCTTTAATTAATTCAGCAATTTTGTTTTTATTTTTTGCATTATTTTCTGTTACCATTTCCTTCATAAGTTCACTTACAATGCCTGCGTTGACGCCGGCAGGACATACATTGACGCATGCATAGCAGTCCAGGCATGAATAAAATGAATCGTCTACAATTAATGGCTCATCCATGTGCTTTACTGTATAATCTGCAAGGATTACCCTTCCCCTTGCACCGTATATTGAATCATAATCTGAAGCCTTCAATGTGGGGCACACACTCTCGCAAAATCCACATTTTATGCATTTATCTGTAATTTCCTCAATCTTACTCATCAGGTTCATAAAATATTTTCCCCCTGTTCATTATATTGTTCGGATCAAAAACTCTCTTTATTTTCTTCATCATTTCAAGTGTTTCCAGTGAATTTCTTTCTTTATATTCCTCATATAAAAGTTTATTTTTCTCGGTTCCAATACCATGCTCTGCCGATACACAGCCCCTGTGTTTTATTGCTATTTTTGCTATATCCATCTGTAAAATTTCCATTTTTTTTCTTCCATTTTCATTGTCATCAACAAATATATTTGCGTGAATATTTCCATCGCCTATATGGCCAAATAATGTTGCTTTCAATTTATCATGCTCCACCGCTTTCTCTATTTCAGTAAGTGCATCCGGCAATTCACTTGATGGAACAATGACATCGCCTATTACAATTATCTGTTCATTATTTTCTCTCTCCCCAAGTAAGGATGAATAGGCTCCTTTCCTTGCTGTATAAATTTTATCCATCTTTTCTCTGTCCATTATTGTTATTATATCATTAGAATAATTTTTCAAAATTGATACAACTTTATTCACTTTTTTATGAAGTGATTCAGAATCAATATCCACCATAAGCATGTATTTTGTATATTCAGGAATATCTATACCCATTGCATCTTTTATAGAATTTATGGTTGGAAGGTCCATGAACTCCGCCATCAATGGCGTTATTCCACTGGATTTTATTTGATCAACAGAGGAACCGACGCTGTTTATATTATCGTAAAATGCGATTATTTTGGCTGTCTGTGCGGGCAGAGGCTCAATTTTAAGGATTGCTTTTGTAACTATTCCAAGAGTACCCTCACTTCCTATTATAAGTGCAGTCAGGTCATAACCTGCACTTCTTTTAAGCGTGTATTCTCCGGTGTTAATTATATTTCCATCGGGAAGGACAAATTCAGTGCCCAGAACCCATTCCTTTGTTGCACCGTATCTAACGGCCCTTAATCCTCCTGCATTTGTTGATATGGAACCGGCTACAGTTGATGCTCTTGAACTTGCGGGGTCCGGCGGGTAGAAGAAATTTAATTTACCCAGTTCCTTATTAAGATCGTCAAGCCTTACCCCCGGACCGCATACAGCATACCTTGATGATAAATTTATTTCTGATATTTCATTCATGTTCATTGTATTAATTATTATTCCGGGTTCGCCCGAGACCGATGAACCTGTCAGTGATGTACCACCGCTCCTTGCTGTCACAGGTACTTTATACTCATTGCATATTTTTAAAATTGATGATACATGTTCTGTAGTTTTTGGCATGCATACAAGGAGCGGCTGTTTGCCATGGATATAAGAGGCATCATCCATGTAAGGGATCTTCTCTTCATTTCTTCCCAGCACATTTTCTTTTCCTATTGCACCGGCAATAGACGATTCTATAACTGACAGGGAATTCTGCATAATGATTGTAAATTAATTGCGTTTATAATACTTTCTATAAGCCATGGAAGTAATATTTATATGCAGAACATTTATAATCCTGCATGGAAACAAATCCTGTTGTTAATTTTGTTTACAGGCATAAGAATGAGAATGGTATTTTCATGCTGTTGATAGCGTCGTCCAGTATATTCCTTGATGTCTGGGATTTAACTGCATTTGGATTTGTTCTTGATTTCTTTAAGGATTATTTTCTTCCAACGGGAATTGTACTGGGTATATCGGTGGCAGGTGCAAATATAGGTGCAATTGCAGGTGCTATCCTCGGCGGTTATATAACTGACAAAATTGGAAGAAAAAAAATGCTTATTTATAATATGGTAATATTTATTATAGTTTCATTCTTCATAGCAATTTCAACGAATATTTTTGAATTTATAGGATTCAGGCTGATTATGGGATTTTCAATTGGAAGTGATGTTGCAACCGGTTTTTCATATATTTATGAATATATGAGCGTTGGGCAGAGAAAACATTACTATTCATTATGGGCATACAGCTTTTCCGTTGTGGCATTAATTGCAGTTTTAAGTGTATTTTTATTAAATAATGCCATTCATAATGATTCGGTATGGCGCTATATCTTTGTAATTGGCGGATTATTTGCAGCAGTTATACTTCTTCTAAGGTCAAAGCTTACCGAAACTCCCATATGGTTATCAGAGAGAGGAAAATCAAAAGAGGCCACAGCAGTTATAAAAAAGGTCTATGGAAAGGATATAGGCACAGATTCGGATATACATGTTGAACCTGTAAAATTATCGAATTTAATACGCTTATTCAAAGCAAAGATAAATAAAGAACTTTTATTTGCATTTTCTTTAAACGGTATAGTTGGATTTATCGGCTGGGGTTTTGCATTTTATATTACATTCATGCTTGCAGAACTTCATATATATACATTTGACCAGATATTAATGTACGATGCAATAATTTATGCCTTTGGATTTGCCGGAGCATTCATATCGCCGCATCTTGCAGGAAGATATGGAGTATATAAAGGTTCAGTTATACCATCCGTAATTGCATTATTGTCAATTCTTGCACTGGTATTTGTCTTTGCTAAAATACTGCCTGAGATATTAGTTGTGCCGCTTGCAGCATTGATAATATTTATGAACTATACCGGGCCGATGGCGTATAACGCTGTATTGAACGGCTTTATACCATCAAAATTCAGGGGTATAGGCAATGGATGGAATTATATGTTCAATAAATTAACAGAGGCAATAAGTGGATTAACATCGGGTGCAATACTTGTACTTGTAGGATTGAAATACAATACGGTAGTTCTTTTTATTATAGTGGGTTTCTTTACAGCCATAGCAATTTACACAGGAAGATCAAAATACTTTAAAAAAGGTTATAATTCCGACTTCCAGGATTCTCCTTCATCATAAATTTCTTTCTTCCAGATTGGCGGAATTACCTTTATTTTATCTATGATATAATTGCATGCAAGGAATGCATCCTTTCTGTGTATTGATGAAACAGCTATGCCTATTGAATCCTCGCAAACATTTATTCTGCCTGTTCTCTGGATTACCGAAACTTTCATAATTTTATATAATTCACCGGCGGAATTAACAATTTCTTTTATTTTAGCTAATGCCATCTCATTATATGCCTCATAATAAAGGGCGGAAATGCCGCTTTTAATATTTTCATCATTATTTCTTACCGTTCCTAAAAATGTAACAACAGCTCCGGATTCCGGAGTTTTAACACTCTTAATCAATGATTCTATATCTACTGGTTCTTCCTGAATCTTTATCATAGAATAAAATATAATAAATTACTATTAATAATTTTATGTAAAATGAAAAATTAATTATCTTTCTGATATTTTAACAAAGTCCCTCTTCCCAGGTCCTGTGTAAATTGCCCTTGGCCTTATTAATCTCTCTTCCTCCTCTACGTATTCCGTTATATGTGCAAGCCAGCCAAGAACCCTGGAAAAGCCAAACAGTGTCGTAAACATATAGATTGGAAACCCAATTTCATTGAAAACTATTCCTGAATAATAATCCGTATTCGGGTATATTCCTTTTGAACCAAATTCCTTCACACCCAGGTCCTCAAGCTTCTTCGCTATTTCAAATAAGTTTTTCTGTTCCTCTGTTTTGCCCATTGACTCTGCTATTCTCTTAAAGATCTTCATCCTCGGATCATATGTTTTATAAACCCTGTGCCCAAATCCCATTAATCTTTTATTTCCGCCCTTTATATTATTGTCAAACCAGGTCTGAACATTATCCACTGTTTTTATATCCAGTAATTGCTTGTATGCAGCTTCTGCAGCACCGCCATGCAATGGTCCCTTCAAAGCCGCTATTGCTGCTGTTATGCATGAATACATATCTGATAATGTTGATGATGCGACAAGAGCTGCTGTTGTTGATGCGGGAACCTCATGGTCAACGTATATAACAAGAGCGGAATTCATGGCATTTATCCTTACAGGATCAGCCTTATCAAAACAGTTTCTTAAAAATGCTTCTGCATAGTCATATTTTGGGTCAGGATTTTTTAATTCTTTTCCCATCTTGTGCCTGTAAATATTTGATATTATTCCAATATTTTCTCCAAGTATAACAGGAACCTGCTTTCTGTCATTTTCCTTTTCCCATTTATAGTCACCTGAAGAAAGCGAAGCATATGCCGTTTCCATCATTGTCAATGTATCCAGATCCCGCGGTAAATCCCTGATAAGTTCAAAGACATGATCCGGAAGTGCATAATGTTCCTTAATTGCCTTCTTGAATGTATCAAGCTCCTGGGCTTTCGGGAGTTCACCATAAATCATTAAATAGCAAACTTCCTCAAAACTGGTATGTTCGACAAGGTCATTTATGTCATAACCCCTGTATCTTAATATACCTTCATTTCCATCTATAAAAGTTAAACCCGTGTATTTTATGAATACATCTTCCAATCCCAAACTTACTGCCATTTTTAATCACTTCCGAACCAGTCAGAATCCCTTACATTTGAAAGCTCCTTTAATGTCTGGCTTTCTCTCATTAAATCCCTTGTCGATAAAATTCCGCAAACATTTCCTTCTGCATTTTTTACTATCAGATGCCTAATATTGTGCTTGCTCATCAACACTGCGGCCTTTGTAATTGTATCATTTTCTTCTATTATAATCAGATTTTTAACTGTCGCTATAGATATAACCTGATCTGTCAATTTTTTACCTTCGGCAATTGCCTTTATTACATTTCTTTCTGTAACAATACCTTTTAAATCACTGGAATTGCCAAGAAGAAGAGAGCCCTTGTTTGCTTCCATCATCTTTTTTGCTCCCTGAGCAATAGTCTCATCAGGATTTATGTACAGAGGCTGCTTTTGCATGATATTTCTAATTTCAAGAGACATATTTTTCTAATCATATGATTAATCTTAAACGTTTTGATTGGTAAAAAACTGTCCTGTGGCTCTATTAAGCGGCCTGATTTTTCGGCAATTAGCTAAGAGATTACAGTGTAATTAATCTACAAAAAAGATTTTATTGGATTTTTTAATGCTAAGTAATGAAGTTGTTCCGTGTTGCAATGATAATGGCAGGCATTTTATTAATATTGAACGGCTTTGAATTGTACTCAAAATTGGGAAATAATTTTTATCCGGGTCCTTCAATTAGTAGTGAAAGTCTGAATCATGCAATTTTTTTTACAGTTATTGATGATGTTATATTAATAGCCGGTTCTTTCTTAATTGGTATTGCAGTATACCTTTCCATAAAAAATAAATATCATCTTCCAAAATTAAAACATTTCTGGCTTATTTTGGCTGTTTATTCAATAATTCTCATGCTGGCAGGAGGTGTTATACATATTATACCTTCGGGATATCAATATCCGGATTATGTATACTTTTTATACGGAGAACCTATGTTTACACCGAATCTTCTATTATACAGATCGCACTTAATTGGTATTTATATTTATCCATTCCAGGTATTATCACTTGTTGCAGCAGCTGTTCTTGGAAGTATAATATTCTCACTGTCGCTTTCAAACCTCAAATTTAAGAAATCTTCACCGCTGTCACTTCTTGGTGCAATAGGAGTGTGCCCCGCATGTGCCACCGGAACATTCTTCGGTCTTGTCATAGGAGCAAGCCCCTTCCTCAGCGCGGTATACCTGAATGACCTGTATGGAAATACATTCAATGAAATTTTAATAAGTGTGCTTGCCGTTTCTGCCATGTTTGTATTTCTCCTTTATATGATTTACAGATACAGGGTGGATTTTAAAATCGCCCGGTAAACACTGCCAAATGACAGTAAAATATCCGGATTGGAAATAAAATTACTAATTTCTTTTCGAAAAGATTTTTAATCATACTTACCATACCCATTTATGAAAGGCATTAATATTGTTGTTGCAGTAAAGCAGGTTCCGGATGCCGATGATTTGAGGATCGATCCGGTTACAAATAATCTGGTAAGAGAGGGAGTTCCCGCAATCATAAATCCACCGGACCTGCATGCAATCGAGGAGGCTCTCCGCCTGAAAGAAAAATATGGCGGTTCATTATCCATAGTTTCCATGGGCCCTCCTAAAGGAGACATTACATTGAGAGAATCTGTTGCAATGGGTGCAGATAATGTTTATCTTGTTACAGATGGTGCAATGGTTGGTTCTGATACATGGGCAACATCATACACATTATCACAGAGCATTAAAAAGATTGGAAATCCTGATATTATATTATTCGGCAGAAGGGCACTGGACGGTGAAACACAGCAGGTTGGGCCGCAAACAGCAATGTGGCTTGGCATACCTGAAGTGGCGTACAGTGATAAAATTCTTGACATAGACATGAAAAAGAAGACTGCAAAATTGCAGAGAACCACAGAATTTGATACAGAAGTTGTTGAGGTTGCAATGCCATTTGTGGCTACAATCACCGAGAATTCCAATACACCGAGAGAGGCAACACTTGAAGGTATGATAAAATCAATGACATACCAGGTGACAAGGTATTCAAAAACAGATATAGATGCAGATCCGGCAAAAATAGGTCTGGCGGCTTCTCCCACAAAAGTTATAAAAGTAAGGCCACCGCCAAAGATGAGGAATCCGGAGATTATTCAAAATGATGATTTGAATAAAACAGTTGAATTTCTGATATCAAAAATTAAGGATTCTATTAAGGGAATGAAATCCATGGAATCCGGATATGAAAAGCCGGCACCGGTTACAAAAGTAGATGACAGCATATGGGTTTACATAGACCACTTTGACGGCGAATTGAATAAGACATCACTTGAAATACTCGGTGCAGCAAGGAGGGTTGCGGATTTAATGGATACAAACCTGGGTGCTGTTATAATAGGAGAAAATGATGAACATTTAATAGATATGGCATTTAAGTACGGTGCTGATGAGGCATATTACTGCGAGGCTAAAAATGCCAAAAAATATGATAATGATATATATACAAAGGCACTTGAAATGATGATAAATAAATACAAACCAAATTCAGTATTTTATCCGGGAACATCCAATTCAAGAGAACTGGCATCAACAACAGCAATTCACGTCAATACCGGATTAATAGCGGACTGCATTATTTTTGATGTGGATGAAAAAGGTCAGCTCCAGGCGACAAGGCCTGACTTTGGCGGCAAGGAAACTTCTACAATTATATGTCCTAATAATAAACCTGTTATGGTAACAACGAGATCCGGGGTATTCTCAGCACTTCCTGAAAGGAATTTTAAAGGAAAAATATACAAAGAATCAATAGGAGAGGTAGAATCAAGGTTTAAGATTACAGATTATAAAAACATAGAAAAGACAAATGAGCTTGCTGCTGCACAGGTAGTTGTGGGAGCAGGCAGGGGTTTTGTCAATAAGGATAATCTTAAAATGGGTGAGGAGCTGGCAGAAAAAATAGGAGGGATACTGGGTATCAGCAAGCCTCTTGCCGATGCCGGATGGTACAGAAAGGACAGGCAGGTTGGCCAGACGGGAACAACAATAAGGCCAAACCTTTACATTGCACTTGGAATATCAGGTGCAATACAGCATCTTGTGGGCATACAGGGTGCAAAGCGTATAATAGCAATAAACAGCGACCCTGAAGCACAGATATTTGAGAACTGTGATTACGGCGTAATTGGCGATATTTTCCAGATTGTCCCGGAATTAATTAAAAAACTTGGTGATGTAAATGCTTGAATATGATATAGTTATAGTAGGTGCGGGTCCGGCAGGTTCTGCTGCAGCGTTGAAGGCAGCATCGGAAGGAAAGAAAGTCCTTGTAATAGAAAGAGGGCCTGAGCCCGGTTCCAAAAATGTCTCCGGAGCAATGGTCAGGAAGGATTATGTTACATCCGTATTTGGAGAGGATATGCCCTTTGAAAGGAATGTAGAGACAATAAAATTATCGCTTTATAACAAAGATAAGCCGGTAAATATCGATTTTCATCCGGAAGGACTTGTTACCACAGGCAGGTTAAAGTTTGACAAATGGATGTCATCTGTGTCTGAAAAGGCCGGTGCAATGGTAATCCCAAAAACAACTGCTTTGAAATTAAAATGGGAAAACGGTGTTGCAAAATCATTAATAACTGACAGAGGAGAAGTTTCGGCAAAGTCATTTGTACTTGCAGAGGGTGTTAATTCACTTGTATCAATGGATTCCGGCATAAAAGGGGACTGGACGCCTGCAAATTCAGTACAGTCTGTTAAGATGGTTTATTCCATTAAAAAAACAGATTTAAATGCAATGTTCGGGCTTCCGGATGATAATACAGGAATGTCGTGGAGAATGGTAATGACAGATCCTTTAGTTGCAGGATTTATGTATACATACAAAGACAGCCTTGCTGTTGGAATTGGCTCTCCAATTAAGGAGCTTGTAGAAAGAAAGATCAGGCCTGAAAAGTTGCTCGATGATTTTCTGGAAATGACAGGTATAGCAGAAAAGGTAAACGGTTACTCATTAAGAGAATATTCAGCAAAAATTATCCCGGAAGGAGGCTTCCCTGACATAAATGTTGCAAAAGGCAATGTTTATTTATGTGGAGATGCCATTGGACTTGTGGACCCGCTCTCATTCGATGGAATTACACCTGCTATAGCTTCAGGAACACTTGCAGGGGAAGCCGCACTTAATAATTATAGCAGTGAAATCTACAAGTATAACTTAATGAAAAATAAGGAAATTTCAAAAATTGCAAAGGAGAGGCCGCTGGAGACCGATTTCATGACCGGAAATAAGGCGGGCGAGTACATAAATATGGTTTCCAGCGTTCTTGAAGGATGGGCATCCGGCGACCTTATGGGAATAAGAAATACAATTGTTGGAAGTTACAGAAATATAATACCTGATATGTTAAGTTTTGTAATGAGGATGAGATAAATGAGAACAGAGGAAAAATTATATACATTGAGATATAAGAAAGACGATAAGTCCCATCTGGTTATAGCAGATGATACTAAATGCCTTGAATGCACTAAAGAATACGGAGAGCCGCAGCCATGCGTTTCTATATGCCCGGCTAATGTCTTTTCATGGCAGAATAATAAAATAGTAATAGGATATGAAAACTGCGTTGAATGCGGAGCTTCCAGAATAGCATGCCCGTTTGAAAATATAATATGGAATTATCCAAGATTTGGGAAAGGCATAGCGCTCAGATACGCATAAACACAAATTTAATATTTTTTTGTTTTATATTACTGCATGGATACTTTTGATATATTAAACGATGGTTCCTATTGCCTTGACGCAGGTGCATACCTTGGCATAGTTCCAAAAGCATTATGGACCAAATATTTTAATGATAATAATAACAGATTGAGAATAGGCACAAACCTTCCCTTTTTTATAATTAATGGAAAGAGCTATTTAATAGATGCAGGCATTGGGAATGTATTTGACGATAAGTTCATGAAAATATTCAGCCCTGAAAAATCCAGTGATGCTGAGAATTTAATAAAAAATAATTACGGAATTGAATCGGTTGACCGCGTTTTAATATCGCACATGCATTTTGACCACTGCGGCCATTTATATTCCAAGGGCATTTTAAGCAGGTCCGAAATTTATATGCAGAAAAAAGAAATGATAAATTTTAAAAAACCAAATGAATTCACAAGGGGCAGCTATGTAAATCGGAAAATATATGGAAAAATACATTATATTGATGGAAGTAGTAGAATAAACAGTAAGATACGTGTAATCCATACTGGAGGCCATACTTCCGGGCATCAGGCCATTATTTTTGAAATAAATTCAAAAAAATATATGTATGGTGGTGATTTATTTCCATCATCATTTCATATAAGGCCATATTATGTAACTGCCATTGATACATTTCCGCTGGAAAGCCTGAAAATAAAAAAGATGCTTGTTAAAAAGGCAATAAATGAGCATATTATAATGATATTCAATCATGATAATAATAACACTCTCGGTGAAATAAGTGGAACAGTGAATAAACCTGCGTTCAATAAAATTGATATTAAGTGAATCGGGAAAAAGAGACCCGATCAGGTTAAATGCGTGTAAAAGATTAGGATTTTATATATTTGAAGACTGCGTGATAATAAATGGATAAAATCAGACATTCAACAGCTTATCTTTTAAAGATGAACAGTATTCATCTTGGCACAAATTATCTATGGATATCCTATGAATCGTATATACTTCCAATCGAACTTATTTCATTTAAGGACAGCAGTCTTTTTCTTGGTATTATAGCATTTCTCGGCACTGCAATAGGAGTTTTTACCGGACTGTTAATAGGCACTGCAAGCGACAGATATAATTTCTGGTGGGGCAGGCGCGGCCCATATATAGTTTTAGCTGTTATAATTACAGCGCTTGCGGTATTTTTAAATAAATTGCTTGATATATCACTTGCAGGCATATTTATAGGTTATATAATGATACAGACCTCATCAAATACAGCAGTTGGAGCATACCAGCCATTATATGCAGATATATTGAAAAAAGATGAACGCGGAAAGGGCACAGGAATAGGCGGCATATTCCGGCTGGCAGGATCTGCAATGGGCTATGGCATAACCGGCTTCCTTATCGATACAAGGTATGAAATTTACGTTCCCGTTTTTCTCGCCATAGCTGTAATAATTACAGGCCTTGTAACCTCAGATACAATTAAGGGAGCTGATAAAATAATAGTGCAGAATAGAAGCGGATTCAAAAAATTATTCCTGGACATGTTTAATTTAAAGAACGGCATGGCATATTATATATACGTTGTCATTGGAAGCTTTCTGGTATTTTCAGGTGTTATTGGATTATCTTTCTTCGAACTTTATTTCTTTAAATATATATTGGGTTACTCAAATCCGGCATACTATGTATCGGTTGCAGGAATTGTTGTCCTGGCAACATCGGCCATTGCATCATATATCGCCGGAACAATTTCAGACAGGATCGGAAGGACGCCCATGATACTTTATGTTATTGTTATAGGGGGAATTGCAATGGCATTAATACCTGAATTTGAAAAATTTTCATATTTTCTAATTCTCGGGTCCTTTATAGGCATATCCTATGGTATCTTTATGAGCGTGTCCAATGCACTTGCAAGTGACATGTCACCTCTTAAAGAATCCGGAAAATTCATGGGATATTACAATATGGCCACCGGCGGGGCCTCTGCTGTTTCACCTCTTATTTATGGACTTATACTGTTTTTTGCCCATTCTTATATACTTGGATTTAAACTGGTATTTTACTCCTCCGCTCTATTCTTCTTTGCCGGATTCGTACTCTTTTATATTGTACGCAGGGATGAAATAAAAAATGGACTGAAATACTAACTCTTCAATGTTTATATTTTTATACGTATTTACAATATAATTTTAAATGAACAGGTATTCAAGAAAATCCTTTGCCTATATTTTCGGGATGAATTCAGTTTACCTTGGAAATAATTATTTATGGATATCATTTGAATCGCTTTTCCTTCCATATTTTATAGAACTTACTGTTCCAGAATCAATTGATTCCATAGTGCTCGGTACTGTGGCCTTTTTTGGAATTATGTCCGGACTTGCTTTTAACTATATATCCGGTACCCTGACGGACAGATTACATACCTTTATAGGAAGAAGGAGGCCAATGATATTAAC
>JABEBX010021825.1_pt1 | contig 19498 bp, 17 predicted proteins | sample 7245971 | NCBI WGS metagenome assembly JABEBX01 (sample SAMN14506365, study PRJNA622280) | hot springs metagenome | biome: hot spring [ENVO:00000051]|acidic hot spring [ENVO:00002120]; feature: spring [ENVO:00000027]|sediment [ENVO:00002007]; material: sediment environment [ENVO:01001048]... | reverse complement strand
AGACTGTTCAGAAGAAGATCCGACTAAAGCTGAACTTTTCATTGTTGAAGGTGATTCTGCGGGAGGATCTGCTAAGCAGGCTCGCAATAGGAATTTCCAAGCAATATTACCATTGCGTGGAAAGATTATGAATGTAGAAAAAACTTATGAAGAAAAGGTCTTTAAAAATGAAGAAATTAAAGCATTAATATCTGCTGTAGGCACTGGAGTAAATAATAATTTTGATATCACAAAATTGAGATACAATAGAATAATAATAATGACTGATGCAGATGTTGATGGAGCACATATTCAAACATTATTACTTACTTTTTTCTACAGGTTTGCAAGAGATTTAGTTACAGTGGGGCACATATACATTGCTCAGCCACCATTGTATAGAGTACAGAAAGGTAAAGATGTAAGATATGTATACACGGAAGACGAGAAAAACATTGCTGTAAAAGAGCTTGGCAAAGACGTTACTATTCAGAGATTCAAAGGGCTTGGGGAGATGAACCCTCAACAATTATGGGAGACTACTATGAACCCTGAGACTAGAAGGCTTTTGAAAGTAAGTGTTGAAACCATGGCCGAAGCAGACCGGTTGTTTTCTATTTTGATGGGAAGCCTGGTAGAACCTAGAAAAGCTTTCATAATAAGACATGCAAAAGAGGTACTTAACTTGGATATTTAGGGGGAATTTGTTATGCCAGAAAAAATTACTGCAATTGAACAGGAAATGCGAAAATCGTACATGGACTATGCAATGAGCGTAATAGTTGGCAGATCTCTGCCAGATGTTAGGGATGGCCTGAAACCTGTGCAAAGAAGAATATTGTACTCTATGTATGAATTGAATTTGGAACATGATAAACCGTATAAAAAATGTGCTAGAATCGTGGGAGAGGTTATGGGTAAGTATCATCCGCACGGAGACACTGCCATATATGATTCTATTGTCCATATGGCTCAAAATTTCTCTCTAAGATATCCACTTGTTGACGGGCAAGGTAATTTTGGTAGCATTGATGGAGACTCTGCCGCAGCTATGAGGTACACAGAAGCACGTTTGACAAAGATCTCTGAGGATATGTTAGATGATATCGAAAAAGAGACTGTTGAGAAAGTTCTAAACTTTGATGGTTCACTTGAAGAGCCATTACTGTTGCCTTCCAAAGTCCCAAATCTACTGATTAATGGAACTTCAGGGATTGCGGTGGGGATGGCTACCAAGATGCCACCACACAATATCTCTGAAATTTTAAATGCTGTAATATATTATATTGATCATAGAGACTGCGATATTTTATCGCTTTTAAATTTTATTGAGGGCCCAGACTTTCCAACGGGCGGCATTATTATTGGGCATAGTTCTATGCAACAGGCATATCTTACAGGGAGGGGATCTTTTAAGATAAGATCGAGGTACCACATAGAAAAACATGAAGGGTATCTGGATCTGGTATTTACAGAGATACCTTATGAAGTCAATAAATCAGAACTGTTGAAAGCGATAGGAGTACTATCAAAAGAGGGTACTTTAACCGGTATTATAGGTTTAAAAGACGAATCTAATAAAGAGGGGATTAGAATACTTATAAAAGTGAAAAAAGATGCAAATACTGATGTAATATTAAATCAGTTATTTGAGCATACACCATTAGAAATATCATATAATGTGATAAATCTTACGCTTGTAGATAATGTTCCAAAGGTTCTAAACTTAAAAGAGCTTATTTTAGAGTTTGTCAAGTTTAGAATGAATATTATAATAAAAAGATCTGAATTTGAGCTTAGAAAGGCACAAGAAAGAGAACACATTGTATCAGGGCTAATTAAAGCACTGGATCACATTGATGAGATAATCTCTTTGATAAGAGCATCTAACGATACTTCCGTTGCTAGAGACAACTTGATGAACAAATTTGGTTTTACGGAGATTCAGGCTAGAGCGATACTTGATATGCGGCTGCAGAAGCTTACCGGATTAGAAAGAAAAAACCTGGATGATGAAGAAAAAGAGCTATTAAAAAACATTGAATCATTAAAGGATATCCTGAACAACGAAACCTTAAGATATAAGATTATGAAGGATGAATTTTTAGAGCTTATAAGAAAATACGGGGATAATAGAAGAACTGAGATTTTGAAAGAAGAGATAGAAAGAAGAGAAACCGAAGACCTCATTCCATCAGAAGATGTAGTAATTTTGGTGACTAATAATGGGTACATAAAAAGGATATCTATGCAAGAATACAGGACACAAGGAAGAGGTGGTACTGGAATTTTGACAGACAGTGATGAAACTGACTTTACAAAAGACCTGTTTATTGCAAATACTCATGATTATCTGCTATTTTTCACAAACAAGGGTAGAGTATACAGCATCAAAACGTACATGATTCCACAGGTATCTAGAAGAGCTAAAGGTAAGGCTATTGTCAACTTTTTGCCAAAATTGCTTGACAATGAAAAGGTTCAGGCTACAATACGCGTATCTAAATTTGAGGGTACTTACATTCTGATCGTTACGAAGAAAGGAATTGTTAAAAAAACGCATATTGAAGAATATAAAAACATACGCATAAGCGGAAAAATTGCAGTTACCTTAAAGGATAACGATGAGATTGTGAGTATAAAGTTAACCAATGGAGATAGTGATATATTCATAGGCTCAAAACAGGGAAAAGTTATTAGATTCTCAGAATCGAACATAAGGCCTCTTAGCAGGGCCAGCATGGGTGTACGTGGCATAAAGCTGAAAGAAAATGATCAGGTAATTGGTAGTTGCCTGGGTTCTGAAGGCACTGAAATATTTACTGTAACAGAGCTCGGAAAAGGTAAAAGAACCAGTACAGATAAATTTAGAAAAATTAAGAGAGCCGGAACTGGCGTTATAGGGCATAAAATTACAAATTTAACTGGTCCTATGGTGGACATATTATCTGTAACTGAGGATGATCAAGTGATCATTATTACTAGGAATGGTAGCACTATACAGTTTAAGATCAAAGAGGTTTCATTGCTGGGAAGACAGACAATGGGTGTGAAACTGATTGATTTAAAAGAGAATGATTTTGTATCTGCAGTTACAAAATTGAAAATCAATCAGTGAACCTTCACACCTTCTTTATCCATTTTTACTTGGTATGCTTCCCATCTACCGGCCTTTAATATTTTTGATACTTCATCTTTTTCATCGGTAAGTATAATGATGCAGCCTCCGCCACCTGCGCCTGTAATTTTAGCGCCGTATGAATATTTTTCAATTTCGTTTATCATGCTCTGTATCTGCGGGTGGCTGACTCCCAGAATTGACAATAAATTTTGATTTTTTTTCATTAGATCCCCCAATGTTTTATAGTCCCCATTTTTTAGTGCCGGAATAGAAGATATTGTAATATTTCCTATTTCCTTTATAACCTCTCTTGCAAAACTGCTGGTATTTACATATCTTCTAACTTTTTCTACCTGCTCATGAGTTATTCCTTTTATGGTTGAACAACCTATTATCAATGATAGTTGGCTGATATCTATATTGTTTATGTACCATCTTTTGCCTTCTTTTTCAATGTTCCATAACAGGGCTGGTTCATGCCTAGATACCGAAACAACACCACCGGCCGTTACGGTGGATGTATCTGTAGGACTTGCTGTACCCTGCACTAAATATTCTACCTCAAAACTATTTCTTGCAATTTTTTCTTTGCTCCAATCATTCTGCAGCGCTAAAATAGAAGAAACAGTAGAAACTGTAATAGATGCTGAAGAGCCAAGGCCAGAAGCATGTGGTATCATGCTCTTTGTAGTTACATTCAAAGGTCCTTCTTTCCAGTAAAGTTCTATGGCTTTTTTTATGTAACTATGAAACTTGTAATCTGGAGCTTCCCCGTTTATCAAAAATTTTTCACCCTGATTTATCTTGACTGTACTTCGTATATTTATGGCCATCGCTATGGCGGGCTCTCCATAAACAACCGCATGCTCTCCAAACAAGATTATTTTTGCCGGTGCTGTTGATTCCATACAAGATGCACAATGAAAATCATATTATTAAGATTTGTCAGAACATACCCCAAAAATATAAATCATAGAATACATATATTTTAAACTATGCGATATTTCAGCGCTTGCCCAAAAGACTGCTATGACTCTTGTTCTATATGGACAGATCTAGATGATAAACTGTATATTAATGGCAATAAAGAACATCCGATAACAAATGGATTTTTGTGCTATAAATCTAAATTTTTTGTGGATGCATACTACTCAGAAAAAAGAGTGCTTTATCCGATGAAAGCAGTAGGCAAGAAAGGAGAAGGTAAATTTGAAAGATTGGAGTGGAATAAAGCATTAGATATCATTTCTGATAAAATTAAAGAAACTATAGATACCTATGGACCTGAAAGCATATTAAATGTAGAATATGCTGGTAATAAAGGTTTGATATCATACTATTTCCCACAACGTTTTTTTAATTATCTTGGCACTGCAAAACTATCACACAGCGCATGTGACGAAGCTGGCGGTATAGCGCTGGAACAACTGTATGAATCTTACAATAGCGTAGATCCATTAGAGATCCTGAATTCTGAATTGATAATTTATTGGGGAATTAACAGTGTTTGGACCAATGTTCATGGCTATTATCTTGCTAAAAAAAGCAAGGCATCTATGATAGTTATAGATCCTCTAGTTACTGAAACATCTAAAAAAGCAGATTGGCATATAAAAATCAAGATAGGAACAGATCTTGCTCTGGCCCTGGGATTGGCAAATTACATTATAAAAAATAAAAAATATGATGAAAATTTTATAAATTTTTCAACGATCGGTTTTGAAGATTTTGCAGCAAAAATTGAAAAGTACAGTTTAGATTATACCTCCTCAATAACAGGCATTAAAAAGGAGGATATTGAAGCTCTGGCAGAGCTGTATATAACAAAAAAAAGCATTATACATATAGGGTACGGATTTCAGAGAAGTTTGCAAGGTGGAGATACTGTTAAAGCAATTGCTATATTACCAGCACTTCTCGGCAACATGAATGGGTTTATATATAGTCTCAAAACTGACTTTGATCATAAATACCTTGCCGGCTCAAATCAAGATAGAGTTACGATTAAACAATCTCAGCTTGGAAGAGAATTAAAAGAGAAAAAAATCAAGTTCATGTTTATATACAATACCAATCCATTTGCTACTTTACCAAATCAGGAGGCTCTAAGAGAAGCAGCCAAAAATGATCTGTTTATTGTCGTTCATGATCTATTTTTTACAGACTCTACTGATTTTGCAGATATTGTTTTGCCTGCCACTACATTTTTTGAGCAAAATGATTTAGTAGTTTCATATTTTCATCCTTATATTAACTTAAACCAGAAAGTAGTAGAGCCAAGAGGAGAGTGCAAATCAAACTATGAACTATTTACTTTGCTAGCAAAGCATATGAATTTGCCTGACCCTGCGCTTATAGAACCTGAACCTGAAATTATCTCAAATATACTGAGACAGTTAAATATAGACAAAAAAGAATTTTATAGACACGGATTTGCAAGGATCGATGTTCCAAATTCCAGTGGCAAGATAAATTTTAATTATATAGATACTGATTTAGAACAGAATCATATACCTGGAAAGTTTATATTTTTAAGCTTAACTCATATTAAATCCATGCATTCTCAGTTCAATATCTTAACCTCCTTTGACACCGCTTTGAGAGTAAACAGAAACGATGCTTTAAATTTAGGAATTAAAGATGGAGATCTGGTAAATGTAAAGAGCACTGTGGGGTCCTTGAATATGACAGCAATAATATCAGATGATATTCCTGAAGGTGTAGTGGCTTCATATAAAGGTGCTTGGCCTAAACTGAATGATGGTAAAAACATAAATTTTGCGGTTGAAGACCTGGTTCAAAAACGCTATGGATCTGGAACAGCACTGCAATCTACCTACATATCTATAAAAAAAGTTTAGATAAGAGAATATTTGCATATTTCTCTATATTCACATTTTAAACATCGGGCTTTATCATTATGATTTCTATATAGCTGCCCTTTTGGTGGATATCTCTGAATCTCTTTAATCACCTCTATTACTCTTTCTTTTAATGCTTTGTCAATTGCAATCTCAAATGTTTTGTTACTGTACCTGATAATTCCTTTGTTTACCTTTGTTTTAAATTTTTCTTCTGCGAGAATTGCATAGGCAGCTAATTGCATTATATGACTATCAAAAGGAATTGCCGGAGCTTCTCTTGATTTAAATTCCCAGACTATGAGTTCATTGCCTTGCCTGGTTATTCTGTCAGGCTTACCTACCAGCCCCAGAGTCTCTGAATATAAAGAGGTTTGCGCCCTTGTTTCCATATCTGCATATATATCATTTCCTCTTAAACCGATTCTTTTTAATGATCTTTTAGAACGTATATATGCTCTTATTGAGAGAATTAATAAAATTACAATAACTGCAATAAAAACGTAAATATTCCAGAGATCCATAATGTCACCAATAATATTATTATTAAAATTAGTATCAAATATTTTAATGTTGACGCAGATCTATGCGTCTTAACAATGCTTTCTCCCATTCTCCTATGCATCGCTTCTCCTCTTTCAAATGCTGAGGTTCTTTCCGCTTCTCTTTCTTTTGATACTTTTATGCCTTTAACACGATAGTACCATTTCAAAGAACAGAATTCAAACTCAGAAATTTCAGATGCCCGGACAATTCTCATTTTATACCACTCAAAATCTTGTCTTTCACAGGATCTATAAATTTAGATATATCCAGATTTAAATCTTTTGCATATATTAGTGCTGCTATCTCTATGGTTACAAATTTCATTTTCCCCTTTATTTTATTCACGTTTTTTACAATTTCGTTTCTTTGCATTGTTACTTTTTGCTCTATATATTCTAATATTTCTATAAAAATATCCTTCTGGATTGTTGGTGGTTTATAGTCATCGATATCTTTATCACTTATCTTTGTGTCTAACGTCACCTGTATATCTTTGAACGAGAATGTAGGCACATAAACATCGTTATCCTTCTGCAATAATCTGATTTCTAAACAGATGTCCAAAAACTTTTTGAGGTGATCTGGACTTAGCCACTGTCTATCATAGACCAAGCTTTTTTTAAAATCAGTCTCGGTCAGCTCTTTTTTATCTAACTTCTTTGAAACTATATATATTATTTCTTTAAACCTCTCTATCATATGCTACACCTCTTAAAAATACCGGCTTTGTAACCTCCAGTTCTCTATCATCAAGATCTTTATTATATATAACATATTTGCCACCAGACAATTTATATTTTTTTAAATCTACAGAGTCATCTAATTTTATGGCAACCTGATCTGTATATTTTAAGATCTCATCGTTTTTTCTGTAAAATTTTGATTTTGGATCCAGCACCACTATTTCCCCACCCGCTACCAAAATATCGACCAGATCCCTTATCTTTTTTAGATTTGCCTCAATCCAAAGCTTATATATATCCCCTAAATCTGAATAATACTTAAAATTAAATTCTTTGCCTAAAAAAGAGTCGTAATCATAAAGATATAGCGTTTTTGAGCTAGTACTGCTTATCAACTCTTCTACGCTTCCAAACCCCTTTATTTTCTTCTTATATATCAAAATAGCAGGTATTTCTATCATTGTTATCCATATTACTATTCTACATAAATAATTATTGTGATTCTTTAAAATATCTTACTGTCGCAATCGGTGCTTTCTCAATCAATTTTTCGCTTGCTATGCTTATTTTTACATCTCTTCTATAATATCCTAGCTCTGTTTTAACTTTCTCTCTTATCAGTTTTATAAAATCAGCATTGTTCTTTGTAACTCCACCACCCATTACAATTGCTTCTGGATCTAATACATTTATTATGTTCGCAATAAAAATAGCCATGTACCTGGCAGTTTCTTCAACGATCTCTGTTGCAAGCTTATCTCCTGATTTTTTAGCATTAAATATTGCTTTTGCATCTAATTCTCTTAATGAGATGGCACTTAATATAGAGCTCTTATCTGGCAGTCTTTCTTTCGCTCTCCTTGTTATAGAAAAGCCGGAAGCAAGTGCTTCTATACACCCTTTTCTGTTACAGCCGCACAATGGCCCGTCCACCATAATGACCGTATGCCCAAACTCTCCCGCCCAACCATTGTATCCCTTGTATAACTTACCATCTATGATTATGGCACCTCCAATGCCAGATCCAATTGCTATATATACAAAATTACTTATCTGATCTCTCCCAAATATCTTCTGTGCTAGAGCCTGTGAATTTGCATCGTTTTCGATGTATATTTTTTTATGAAACTTAGATTCTAATAGTTCTGAAAATTTTACATTAGCTAGATTTGGTAAGTTTGGGGAATAGACAATCGTTCCTTCTTTTATGATCCCGGGAAAAGTAATGCTTATGTATTTTACATTTTCATATTCTCTCTCGCTAACTATTTTATTTTTAAGTTCCCACAATTGGCTAATTAATATATTTATTGTTTCTCCATGTTCTGTTTTTTCATAAACTTTTTTGTTAATGGTGCCGGTAAGATCTCCCAAAATTCCGATAATTTTACTGGCACCAATTTCAAACCCTAATATCAAGTCTTTTTGATGTTTTTTTATCATATGATATCTCAATAATTACATTCATTAAAAATGTTATGGTGAACGTTGATTTACAGATCCCCATTTTTATTGCTAGCTAATCATTAACATTTTCAAATTTAAAGATTAGCTAAGGTTAAATTTAAATATAATAGAGATAATATGGGATTAATATGATGTTAGAGTTAAATGGATGGGACCTTAATCTGAGATTTTCTGCCTCTCATTTTATACCTTTCCATGGGAAGTGCTCTAGATTGCACGGTCATGATTATGGAATAATAGTTAGAATATATGGCAGCATAAACGATAAATATATGCTGATGGATTTTATAGAAATAAAACAAATACTGAGAGATTTACTGGAAACCCTCGATCATCGTGTACTTATCCCGAAAAAATCAGATTTTATGAACGTCCAGATCATAGAAGATCGTGTGATTGTGTCATTCTCTGACAAAGAATATGTTTTTCCTGTGGGAGATGTAGCACTATTAGACTTGAATGTTACTACTGCTGAATCTTTATCAGAGTATATTCTAGATAAATTAATTGCCAAAAATATATTTGATTCTAATATTGAAAAGGTAGAGTTAGGTGTAGAAGAGGGTAAAGGGCAGGGTGCTTATACCTCTAAAAATATTAAAAGTGGGAAAAAATGAAAGTAGTTAGTTTATTGTCAGGAGGATTAGACAGTACTACCGTTACTGCTTATGCCTTATCTAAACATTATGATGTGTTTCCATTAACTTTTTTATATGGGCAGAGACATAAGAAAGAACTAAACAGTGCAAAAAAAGTTGCTGATTTTTATAATCTGAATTTGAAAATCATAAAATTAGATTTGCGTGCAATTGGAGGTAGTGCTTTAACTTCAAATATTCCAGTACCGGAGCAAAGAGATATTGATAATATATCTAATAATATACCTGTAACCTATGTTCCGGCAAGAAATACAATATTTTTATCGTATGCTTTAGGCTTTGCAGAAGTTATAAATGCCAAAAAAATATTTATCGGAGCTAATGCAATAGATTACTCAGGATATCCTGATTGCAGACCTGAATATTTCAGAGAATTTAATAAACTTGCAAATCTTGCAACTAAAGCAGGAGTTGAAGGCTCAAAAATAAAAATTGAGGCACCTTTATTAAATATGAGCAAGGCAGAGATAATAAAACTTGGAACCAAGTTAAAGGTCCCCTATAACCTTACATGGTCATGTTACGAAGGTAAGGAAAAAGCTTGCGGTAAATGCGATTCCTGTTTATTGAGACTTAAAGGTTTTATGGAAGCCGGCAAGCAAGATCCTATCGAGTATGCCTACTATCCAGACTTTTATATAAAATATCTGAGGCAAAAATGATTGTCGGACTATGCCATATTTGTGGAAAACCCGCCACTGAGATCTGTATGATATGTGGTAGACCGACATGCAAAGACCACATTAAGAACAGGATCTGTGATAGCTGTAGAGCTGGTAATTTATAAAACTTTTAAATTTTTGAGTTTTTCAATATCGCTGACATATAGTTCTCTTATATCCTCAATGCCAAAGTATAGCATTGCCAGCCTCTCTAATCCTAATCCCCAGGCAAGTACCGGTGTTTTTATACCAAGAGGTTCTGTAACTTCGGTTCTAAATATTCCCGCACCTCCAAGCTCCAGCCATTTACCAGTATATTTGACATCTATTTCAACGCTCGGTTCCGTGTAAGGGAAATATGATGGTTTTAGTTTGATTTCTGTAAATCCCATAGCCCGGTAAAATTCCTTTATTAGCCCCATTAACATAGATAAACTTGCATTTTTTTCAGTCATGATTCCTTCTATCTGCGTGAATTCAGGGAGATGGGTAGAATCCATATTCTCTCTCCTGAACACTCTGCCAATGCTAAATACTTTAAACGCCTCCTTTTCCCTATTTTCAAATAAATAATGGATGGAGTTAACTGTAGTATGAGTCCTTAATAATGGCTTTTTAGCAATATCTTCATTCCATTTATATCCCCACCCTATCGAGTCTTTAAACCCATTTTCGTGCACTGACTTAACTGTGTTTTTATATTCTGGCAACTCAAAGTTTTTGTAAGATAAATAGAAAGTATCCTGCATCTCTCTGGCAGGATGATCCTGCGGGATATAAAGAGCGTCCATATTCCAAAATGCGCTTTGTATATACTCCCCCGTTATCTCTTCAAACCCCATTCTCAGGAAAATAGATCGTATTTGTTGAATAAAGCTAGTAAGTGGGTGAATCTTTCCAGGATAGATTTTCGGTGCAAACAAAGATACATCATATTTTCTAAACTCGACCTCTTTCCATCTGCCTGACTGTATCAGTTCAGGTGTTATCTGAGAAACCTCTTCTTTTAGCTCGATCCCTTCATTTATTACTTTTAATCCGCTATCAGTTAAAGTAACTATTCTTTCTACTATATCTTTCTTTTCTATTATCCCTCTTTTTAAAAAATGCTTAAGTAACTCCTCATTTTTTTCTGTTTTGAAATTCATTATAAATAACTCTCTTTCTCTTATTTTCAAATCCACCTTCTCAGGGTCCACTATTTCAATTCTTCCATTGGCTATCCTGCATCCTAGATCTTTTAAATGGGAGATACCTAATGTCACTATATTTTTATTTAGATTTTGAATTAAGTTGTCAATCTTATCAATCCCATTATCCTTTATGTAATTAAATACTATTCTTTCTGCAAGACCGTTTTGTATAGCATATTTTCCCTCATCTGTAAGCATATACTCTGTTTTAATAACCTCATCAAGTTTTAAAAGTCCTTTCATTTTCAGCCAAGATAGCGCGTTCATTAGCTCTACCATAGACTTAAATCCTTCTTTTAAAAGCTCTGATACCAAAATGCTTCTATCATTTCTTCCTTTGATACGCAATAATACTGTTTTTTCTAAGTTACTAAGCTCCACATATATCAGCTCATCTTATTGATAAAGTATATCTTTATTTTAATTTTTTTATCTATCGATCTTGTAAAATTTTCGTGGATATATAATTGTTTCCTCCTGAACCTATAATGGTATGATAATGAATCATATAAAATACAAAGGAGAATTGGAAGGATTAGAAGTAATAGAATTATCAAGAAATGGAAAATGAGCAGAATAGGATAAGGAAGAATCATGAAGTGAAGAAATTATGGCCGGATAGAAAAAAATAAATGCAGCAATTAACATAGCAAGACTGGACCGGACAAGTCTGACTAGATCTCTCCATAACATGGAAAAAGAGCGATCGGGTGAAGCAAAAAAGCAGTCAACGGATCTGGAGCAGATGACCGCAAGCCAGATCTTATTAACGAAGATCTGAAAGCATACCTATTTACTTTGATCTAAAAATTATTTTTAAATATATTTGTATTTTTATACTATTTTTAAATTAAAATATCAAAAAGCATAATTTTAATTAACTAATATATACTTATCTTTCTAAAATGGAATTTAGTAAATCAAAACACATGGTTTTGCCGAGAGAGATATATGCAGGACATAATGCACTTGAAAAGCTGGATAATGTATGCAGACATCTTGAACTGAAAAAAAATGTGTTGATAGTTACAGGCCCTATCTCATACACTATTGCAGGAAAAGCTGTCGAAGAAATATTGAAAAATTCAGAATTTAATGTTTCAGTAATAAATGTGGACATTGCAAATTTAAGTAACTTAGAAAAAATAAAAAAATATGGTGAAGAGATTAAGGCTGATTTTTTGATTGGAGTTGGCGGGGGATCAAAGATCGATCTTGCAAAAAAAGCAGCGTATGACCTATGTAAGCCATTCATAAGTATACCTACCACAGCTTCTCATGACGGTATAGTCAGCCCAAGAGCATCTCTGAGAGATGATAATAGCCCAATATCACTTGAAGCTGCAGTACCTATTGGAATAATTGCAGATACTGCTATATTAGTAAAAGCACCATATCGAAACCTTATTGCAGGGGCAGCAGATTTAATTGCAAATTATACAGCTGTTAAAGATTGGGAGCTTGGTGAGAAAATTAAAAATGAAGAATTTAGCAGTTCTGCTTACGCTCTGGCTAAATATGCTGCAGAAGAGATCTTTCAATACAGTACCAAAATCAAGCCAGATGATGAGGATTCTGTATGGATCATTGTCAAAAATCTTATATTTTCAGGTGTGGCAATGAGCATTGCTGGATCTTCTAGGCCTGCCAGTGGCAGCGAGCATTTATTTGCTCATGCGATAGAAAAAAGTACAGATAATAAATCTTTGCATGGAGAACTTGTTGGAGTAGGGACTATAATAATGAGCTATTTGCAGGGGCAAGACTGGCAAAAAGTGAAAGATACGCTCCAGAGAATTGGTGCGCCTACCACTGCAAAAGATCTGAATTTAAAGGATGAGGAGGTAGTATATGCATTGACTATCGCGCATAAAATTCGAAATAGATATACGATACTTGGAGATGAAGGGCTATCAAAAGATGCTGCTGAGAAAGCAGCCAGGACTACGGGAGTGATTTCATGAAAGTTAGTGTAACTTTAATTAGTAAAAAACTTGCTAAACCTGGAGCTGTTTTTCAGTTCTTGGGTCCTTTGGTAGATTGCAAAGATTGCCCGTTAAAAAATGTATGCTTTGACCTAGATTTCGGAAAATTTTACAGAATTACAGCATTAAGATCGAAAGAACATGCTTGTATATTATACCCAGATAATAAAGTGGTAAGCATTGAGATAGAAGAGATTCCTGTTCAATTGAATATACCAAGGAAACAAGCGATTGATGGTGGTATAATTACATACTCTGAACTAAACTGTGATAACATTGACTGCGATAATTACGGCTTTTGTAAAATGTTGGGCCTTAAATATGGCACGAAAATTACAATTATAGATGTTGGCGAAAAAGTTGATTGCCCTAAGGGACTGGATCTTGTAAAAGTGCATGTAAAATGGTAAATATGCAGATTGGATTAGTAGGTAAGCCAAATGTAGGAAAATCTACTTTTTTTTCTGCGCTTACTATGCATGAGGTTCCTATCGCAAACTATCCTTTCACAACCATTTCAGCAAATCGCGGTATAGGTTATGTAAGAAAACCTTGCCCGCATACTATTTTAGGAAAACCATGTAATCCAAAGAACTCTATTTGCCAGAATAATGTACGTTACATACCTGTAGAATTGATTGACGTAGCTGGTTTAGTTCCCAATGCACATTTAGGAAAAGGGCTTGGAAATAAATTTTTGGATGACCTGAGAAATGCCAAAGCATTAATACACATTGTAGATATTTCTGGAAGTACAGATTTTGAGGGGAATAGTGTGGATTTAGAATCTCACAATCCGATGGATGATATTTCTTTTCTGGAAAATGAAATATCTTACTGGATTAAAGACATAATTGAAAACAATTTTAAAAAGATTGCCAGAAAAATAGAGTCTGAAAACATAAAAGTAGAAACCGTAATATATGAACAGTTGACTGGATTGGGCATCTCAGAAAATGAGGTAATTAGGGCAGTAAAAGATTCTTACTTAGATGCCCCTACCAAATGGAAAGATGAGGACTTTTTGAGATTAGCCAATAACATTCTGCACATTTCTAAGCCCATGATCATTGCTGCAAATAAGGCTGATAAAACTTCAGAGGATTTTATTAAAAACTTTAAAAGTGACTATAAGATTATACCTACTTCAGCAGATTATGAACTGGCTCTATTGAAAGCAAAGAAGGCTGGACTTATTGAATATTACCCCGGTGCAAAAGATTTTAAGATATTAAGACCTGATGCACTCACTGATCAACAAAAAAAAGCACTTGATAAAATCGCAGAGTATATGGACAGGTTTGGTAGCACTGGTGTTCAATCTGTCTTAGAGTATACAACCTTTAATCTGCTGGATCTTATATCTGTCTATCCCGTTGAAGATGAAAATAAATGGTGTGACAAAAATGGAAATGTTCTTCCAGATGTATATCTGGTAAAGAATGGAGCTACGGCAATAGATCTTGCATACAAAGTTCATACTGATCTCGGTGAAAATTTTATACGTGGCATAGATGCAAAAACCAAGAAAATTATTGGCAGTGACCATATCTTAAAAGATGGCGATGTTATAAAAATCGTTGCTAAAACATAGATTGTTGTTATTTTATTGCTATTTAACATATTTTCTATAATATTTTTAAATAGTATAATCAATAATTGTAATTTTGCATATCACTACAAATTTTTTATATTAATGAGTTATTACCATTTCAATGTTAGACCAAAAATTAGATTTTGAAAGAGTTAAAATAAAAACTGAAGATCCTAAAAAAAGGATTTTAGATTTTAAAATGCCAGTTATTCTTGGTTACACAGATGAAGAAGGGTATGATGAGGCTAAGAGATGCCTTGGATGTGGCCTCTGTATAGAAGGTTGCCCTGATAGATTAGACATTCCTGGTTATGTTAAAGCCATTGCCAGGCATGATAATGATCTTGCAATAAAGATAATATTCAGGGACTTACCATTGCCACTCATATGCGGATATATATGTACCCATAACTGCGAAGATGCATGTGTTTATAAAGAGCCAATAGCAATAAGGCATTTAAAAAGGTTTGCGGCCGAACACGTAGAAGAGTATGGAAAAGCATTAAATCTAGTAAAAGCTCCAGATACAGGTAAGAAAGTGGCAATTGTTGGGGCCGGACCTTCAGGGCTTACTGTAGCATATTACCTGACATTGTACGGCGTGAAATGCACAATTTTTGAGTCTGCTCCCGTACCTGCAGGAATGCTTATGCTGGGCATACCAAAATATAGATTACCATTTGAGAAGATAATGAAAGATGTAAATTTTATTCTGTCATTGGGAGTAGAAATTAAGTATAATGTAACAATTGGAAAAGATTTATCGTTTGAGTATCTCTTAGCTAACTTTGATGCTGTGTATATTGGCGGTGGTACAATGAAACCTAGATTTACCGGTACTAAAGGTTCTGATGCAAAAAATTTTTTTCATGCACTGGAATTTTTAAGAAAAGCGAATCTTGAAGAACCCCTGGAAGTTGGAGAAAACGTGGCGATAGTAGGGGGTGGATTTACAGCAATGGACTCTGCAAGAACTGCTTTGAGGCTCGGTGCAAAAAAAGTAGTGATCATGTACAGAAGGAGAGAGGTAGACAGACCTGGTTATGGCACCAGCAATGCTGATGAAGAACTGGAAGAGGCTTTGGATGAGGGCGTGGAATTCATGTGGGAAGTTACCCCGTTTGAATACGTGAAAGAAAATGATAGGATCGTTGGAATTAAGTACTGGAAAAACAGAATGATAAAAGAAGGAAAGCGTGCTTCGCCAGTACCAATAAAAGAAACCGAGTATTTTATAAAAATGGACTGTGTTATTGAGGCTACCGGACAGGTTTTTGATTCATCTTTATTACCTCCTGAACTATTAAAAACTGTAAATATCAAATATGATGAGATTGTTGTAAATTCTGTCGGTCAAACTTCAAATCCAAAAATTTTTGCGGGCGGAGATGCGGTCAATAAAACAAAAGATTTTATTACCGCCGTGGCAGATGGAAATAAGGCTGTTGAAGGCATCTTAAACCTTTTTAATATACCTTACAAGAAAATTCAAAAACCAGAATGGGAAAATGCGTGCAGTGAAATAAAAGAGGCACAACACAAAGATATACAGTGCACTCCATTTTACAGATAGATCTATTTTAAAATCTTTTGTGTTTTAATATACCATAAATACAGATCCAATTTCGCCAGGTCTAATTCAACTTTTTTGGCAATTTCTTTCAATATAATTTCATATTCAATGTACTTTTTTGCATTTATTTTTTTGTTTTTTATGTACCCGTTCTCATAGAGTATGTTTAAAATATGTCTGTCTATAATTGCTATGTCTTTGTACCCCACGTTTCTCAAGAAATGAGACGCCTCCTTGTACCCTAATCCCACTACATTTGAAACCAGCCATTCTCTTTTTTTATTGACATCTTCTAAACTCAGAAGATTCTCTTTTATGGTCTTGCAATATTGTTGATTCTTAACTATATATTCAGCTCTCTTGTTATAGAACCTGTACCCAATACTCTTCAATCTCTCTCTCAATTTCTCAAAAGTAAAATTGCAAAATTCTTCTCCAGTAATATGTTTCTGTGCTTTTATCCCGCTTTCAGCAGATGAATTCGCAGTTAATATACAGAAGCAAAGCTCTGAAAACCAGTAATTAGAATCTTTATTCTGCAAGCTCTCAAACTCCCTTATTCTGTTCTCAATCTCTATATTAATTCTAGATCTTTTCATCTCTTTAATTCTCTCAATCAATTCTTCCATATTCAATTTCATCCCTTATAATAAATGTTCGAAACATAATTACTCTTTTATATCTTCATTAATAGTCGTTTCGCATATGTCCGCAGAGTACATGCAGATCCTTATGAGGCTTTCGATGATAAATGAAAGTTCAACAAAGTTTTTATATTTCTTTTCTTCAAACTTGTTAATATTATTTCGTGCTTCAAAAGAGTATATTTCTGCATTTTCTATGACCTCATTTGCCATGTTTCCATCTTTTAAAATATATGATCTGTATGATTTTCTTAGTATATCTATTGCTCTATCAAATAAAGAAATTATTTCTTTTCTTTGTTCTTTCTTAATGTCAAAATATCGTATTGTGTTAATTATAGATACTATATTTTCTGCGTGATCGCTTATCCTCTCAATAGATTTCGCCACGGATCTTGTGTTAAGTGCTGTTATTAAGTTAATGTTCATTTTTGCGGCAAAAGTTGGGCTTCTAAGCGACATATTATATTGCTTGGAAATTAGCCAGTAAATCCTGTCAACCTGCACATCCCTTTCAATAATTTCTCTAGCAAAAGATTCATCATAATGCTCAAAGCAGGTCTTACTGTCATTTACCATATTCTCACTCATTATATACATCCTGTTCAACATTTTATCCATCGGCAATTCAATAGTATTAGATAGATCCTGGAGAACTATAACATTAGATTTCTCTTCTATTATCTCTACACCTATTACCAGTGCACAGAACTTTTCTATTGCCTTTCTCGTTTTTTCAGTGATTACATTTTCTGTAACAACCTTTACAATGTTGTACCCAGCCAGATAAAGCGCAATAAGTTTTCGGATAACCTGATTTTCATCCTGTTCTTTTTCTATAAATAGAGAGATCTCTCGCATTTCTTCCATACTATCAATTTTTGTATGTATATGCAATTCCCCACCAGATGTGATATCTATTGCTAACATATCCCCTTCTTTAAGATTATTCTTTTTGATCCAGCTCTTTGGAAGTGATAAAATGTATGTTGCTCCGCCTGTTTTTTGAAGTTTTCTGTATTCCATATTTACTGTTATCACTTTTTTCTATATAAATATTACATTTTTATATAAAATATATATTAGTATATAGATTATGTAATAAATATATATATATAATTTGTTTGGATTATCTTTATTGGTGATTAAAAAATGGTTGAAAGGAGTCCATTTGAAGATGTCGATTCTGTAAGATTGAACATGGGACACCTTAAAATATGGTTTACATCAGGCATGGGTTTTTTCACTGATGCATATGATCTATTTATTATAGGGATTGTCCTCATACTTCTTACAGGGCCATATGCTACAGCATTCCACCTTAATACTATACAAGAAGCCCTAATAGGTACTTCTGCTCTAGCTGCTGCAGTTATAGGTCAGCTATTATTCGGTAGAATAGCAGATATTTTTGGTAGAAAAAAAGTTTATGGTATTGAAGCTACTATATTAGCCATAGGTGCAATTTTAAGCGCTTTTTCTACAGGTTTTATTTTCCTGTTTATTACCAGATTTTTACTGGGTATTGGAATTGGCGGGGACTATCCAGTTAGTGCAACTATCATGAGCGAATATTCTAACACCAAAGATCGTGGTAAACTTATAGGACTGGTATTTGCAAATCAAGGCATAGGATCAGTTGTTGCGGTAGCTGTAGGTATTATCTCCGTTGTTGCTTTACCTGCAGATATTGCTTGGAGGTTCATGCTTGCTTTTGGAGCAATTCCAGCTATCGCAGTTATATACTTAAGAAGAAAACTGCCTGAAACACCAAGGTATTCTCTGCTAGTTAATAATAACACAGATGTCACTGATAAAGCTAAAGAGGTAGTGGGCATAAAAAATGCGGAAAAAGTAAAAGCTTCCACAAAAGTGTCCAGTTTCTCGATCTTTATTAGATCTTACTGGAAAACACTTGCAATAACTATGAGCGCCTGGTTTATGCTAGATATTGCCTACTATGGGACTGGTATATACTCAAGTCCTATAGTTTCCACAATACTTCCTGCTACCACATTACCAATTAAAGTATTGATTGCTGGTTTGCCATTCATGGTTGGATTTTTTGGATACTTTACAGCTGTAGCTCTTCTGGATAAGATCGGTAGAAAAACTATTCAAATTCAGGGTTTCTTTATGATGGCTATCTTATATATCATCGTATCTTCTGTAATGATAACGAAGGGAACTAAGATTGTAGGATTTATCATACCAGTTGATCTCGCATTTTTATTGTATTCGCTTACCTTCTTCTTCATTGATTTCGGGCCGAATCAAACTACATTCATATTGCCTGCAGAACTTTTCCCGGTAAAATACAGAACCACTGGACATGGCTTATCTGCAGCAGCCGGAAAAACAGGAGCTGCCATAAGCACTTTCTTTTTCCCTATCCTCGTCCTAGGAATTGGAATAAAGGATCTGTTGCTTTTGCTGGGTCTGATATCGATTATTGGAGGGATTACATCCTTCTTCTTGAAAGAAACCATGAAAAAATCCTTAGAAGATGCTTCAAATGAAAAACTAGTCTT
>JABEBX010016720.1_pt1 | contig 19509 bp, 15 predicted proteins | sample 7245971 | NCBI WGS metagenome assembly JABEBX01 (sample SAMN14506365, study PRJNA622280) | hot springs metagenome | biome: hot spring [ENVO:00000051]|acidic hot spring [ENVO:00002120]; feature: spring [ENVO:00000027]|sediment [ENVO:00002007]; material: sediment environment [ENVO:01001048]... | reverse complement strand
AATATTTTGTGGATGCCAAACCTCCTTACGTCGAAATTACGCCAGTTGCCCAGATGAAAAAGGATGGGCAGTACTGGAATTTAGAATCACCTGCCTACATAAAGATAACGGCAACAACGGATTCAAAGGTTATGCCTGACACAACTGTAAATCTTAACGGTGAAATTTTTAAATTATCTGAACAATCAACCATGATCCGAATAGACAACATAGGTACTTACAACGTCGATGTGACTTCGGTGAACGAAATAAATGGTTTCAAGACTGAAAAGTCAGGTTACTTCTATTTTGCCTTTGATCTTGCAAATCCACAAATCGTTAACGTCACTTATCCTGCAACGCTTGGACCGAATATGCCTTTCGAAGTCAAGATACAAACTTACGATGGAACTGGCATAGGCATAGACAAAGTTATGGTCAACGATCTTGTTGCTGCGAAGGTGAACGATTCAACATGGCTTGCAACTATGACGAGTGCAAATCTTGGAATTAGCGGTGAAGGTACTTTCGAAGTTAAGGCAATCGATTATCTTGGCAAAGGTTCAACACTTGTTACGAAAAAATATTTCGTTGACACAGAACCACCGCTTATAAAAGTGTATTTGGGCAACAGAAAACTTGAGAATGGATCTGAATTTTACGCTTTTGAGAAATCAACGCCTACAGTGGTCGTAGAAGGGATCACATCTGGCATGATGAAGCCCGAATTCCAAATCACGCTAAACGGTAAAAGCGTTGCATCTAACGAGTTCGGCGTGTCTGGAATCAACAGCCTAAATGTCTTGGCGACAAATCCGGTCAACGGCAAACAGAGTACTTTCAACGTTAGACTTGCCATATTCGTCGATCCAACCGCACCAACGATAAACCTTTCAATTCCTTCGACAATCACGATGAGATCAGATGCCATCTTCACATTGAACGTGGAAGGTAAAGATCTCAGGTACGCATCTTTAAGTGCTAACCTTGAGAGTAAGCCTCTGTATTTTGATATCTTCACATCAAATGGAGAGTACGAGCAGTCTCTTAGAAAGGCCTTTGCGAATGTTGATGGAAAGTTCGTTTCAATCGATTTGAAGGCAGTTGACATGGCTGGAAATGTTTCATCAAAGGATATGACCGTTTATGTTGACACTGTTGGTCCTGCGATAAAAAATGTTAAATTCGCAGATGGCATTCTTTCAATTTACTTTGACAAGGATATCGAAGGCACGCCCGTTGTGAGTTTGACGAATCTTAACGGTGAGACAAGCGAATTGGGAACAGCAACTGTAAATGGAAATGTTGCCAGCATAGGGAACGTAAAAATTTCTTACGGACCTTACATCGTAAATGTGAATGGAATAACAGATCTGGTTGGGAATGCTTTAATGAATAACGGATCAATATGGGAGTTCTAAATCATGTTAAAAGCGTATGTCTTGATTTTGTCTGTTTTTCTTGCATCTTTTGTGATCGCAGAGGGAGTTGTCCGCTCCGTAGGGAGCGGACCTGCCTTTGAGATATCACCGGCCATAGTTTTTGCCGGTGAGAATGGCAACTTTCAAATAGGTGGATTTTCAGGAGACGGCATGCCTATAACGCTCGAGGTGTATTTTAACGGGGATGTAAGAAAATTCTTCGACAAACAATGGACCTTTAACGCAACGTTGCCATCGACAAGCCTTTACTCTTACGTGGTTTTCAAGGGCGAAAATGGGTATCTGACATCCGTCGCAACTGCTCTTGTTGTTTCTCACAAAATCATGACAAATATTGAAAATGGAATTGGAATTTCTAATTTTCCAAATTATGGAAATTACTTAAAAGGTAATGAAAATATTTTTGCGATAATTTCACCTGGATACGGCAGGGAAAGCGTTCAAATTAATCTTGACGGACACAAACTCTTAGATCAACCAATTTCCATTTTCGACAATTCCCCAAAAATATTTGAATCAACCGTTAATACTCAGATGTTTGTGGATGGGTTTCATACACTTTCTGCTCAAACAAATCTTATAACTGGCGAATCTTTAACGATGCAAAAAAATGTGGGTATCGACAACAATGGCCCTAAAGTGATATCATTTTCAGGGAACGAATTGTTTTTCAGTGGGAAATACAGTATAACCGTTGGTGCAACGGGTTTGGTAGGACTTAAAGATGCTCAACTATACGTTAAAAACAGCGATAACACCCTTACTTTTGTGGGGGAAAATGATTTTCTAAACGGAAGGGCAAATTTCACCGTTGGAGATTTCACGGGTTCAAGGATGTTCGTTGTAAAGGCCATTGACATGTTGGGCGTTTCTTCAAGTTATGAGTTTGCGGTTACAAATAACCAACCATTCATAATACCTATGATAATACTTGGAGTGGCAATTGGTGTTATTCTACTTACGTTTGTTAAATAAAGGAGGATGTATGAAACTTTTGGTCTTGATTTTAACTTTAACAATGTTTTTGACGATTTCCTCATTTGCCGTGATGTCAATAAACGCAAGTATGGGGATCTTACCATCATCTTCAAACTACGCTGTTGGTTTAACCGTTAAGTCCATAGGCATGATCGGATTTGAACTTACAGTTGAGGGTACCGTTAGCAACGTTTTAGATATAACTCAACTTGGAAACATAAGTTCATGGAATCTCTTGCCGACTTTGCTTGTATCTTTACCAACTGGAAACATAAGACCGTACGCTGGCATTGGCCTTGAAACACCTTTCTCATTTCAAAGCGGATTTGGTCCAATCTCCTTTAATCTCCTTTATTATCATATAGGTGCGGATCTTTTCCTTGGCAGTTTTTCAGCCTTTGGAGAGGCACAAGGCGATGTAACAAACTTCACATCTATTTCAGGAGTGAAAGAATGGAGATTTGGCCTTGGTTTGGACTTTTGAGTAAATGAAAAGATTTCTACTTATATTTTCAATTTTGGTTTTAATCTTAGTGCTGTCTTCTTGCATGCTCATAAGAGGTTCTTCAAAACCAATGATTTATGATTTTACAAAATCTGCGACTCTGCTCTCTGGACAAAATATAAGTTTTTCTGCAAAAGTTGTTGATCCAGACGGATTATCTGGTGTTGTTTTCGATCTTGACGACGCTCCCATCCCAACAACCTTAATGGGAACTTCTTCGTATACCGCAAATTGGTTAGGCGTTTATGGATATCACAAAGTAACACTTTTTGCCGTTGGGGCGGGTGGAATGGTGGCAACAAAAACTGATAGTTTTTTCGTCAAGGATTCAACTCCGCCTATCGTTAAGGCTTTTTATCCAGATACGATATCTCAAAATGTTAATTTTCCCATCCACATAGATGTGTACGATTCAGAAAGTGGCATTCAATCCGTATCTTTAAATGTTGATGGTAAAAATACTCCATTTAGCACGAATTTCGATCTTTCTTTTGACACACTTGGAAGTCATTATTTCACCGTAACTGCCTTGAATGGACAGGGGCTAATCTCAACGCCTACTTTTTACATTGACGTAGTTAAGCCGGTGAATGCGAAACCTTACGTCCAATTTACAAATATGCCTGAAATGATATCGGCGGGACATCAATCTACCGTAACCGTTTATGCTTATTCTCCAAATGGCATTCAGAGTGTTAGTTTAAAAGTTGGAAATTTAAGCGACTATTTGAGTGGAAATGCAAGCAACACATATATTTTCAATTTCAAAGTTCCATCATCTGAAATTAGCGGTCTTTACGAGGCAACTTGTACAGTTGTCGATGGTATAGGAAATTCTCAATTTTCCACAAGCGATGTTTTAATAGCACCTCCAAGTGCCACAAGCATCGTTGTAATTCCAACTATCGACGCAACATCAATAGGAATGATAAAGATACCATTTTTTGCCGCTTCAAATTTAACACAATTCAGTGTTTCGGCCTACGTCAATGGAGTGCCAGTTCAAGTCTACGGTAACGCACCTAATTTTTATGCGATGTGGTTTTCATCTTATGGCGATGATAATGTTTTTTCAGTTGGTATAAACAATTCGATTGTAAATAAAACCCAATTCAGCGTTTATCCTCAACCTTTGAAAGTCGAAAGCGTAACTTACAATTCCACAAACGTTGCCATCTTATTTTCCCAAGATGTTTATTACTACGCAAATCCAGTTTTTGAAATAACCAACGGTGCTTCGAATTTGATTTTAAACAAAAACGATGTTTTCATACAGGGTAATAAAGTCTATATTCCCACATTTGCTGCCCTTCCCAAGGGGCAAGTGCATGTTCTCGGTCTAAAGGATCAAAATGGTCCCGTGAATCTCTCCTTTGATCTACCGTAGGTAGCATATGGCCAATAGCATATAGCGTATGGCAAAAACAGGGATTAGGGATTAGACACTAGAGATTAGGGACTAGGGATCAGAGATTAGTGGGCGGTAGGCGGAGGGCAGGATGCCATCGAGATGACCTCCAACTTTTATGATATGAAAAGAATCTTCTTAACGTCTTCAAGACTTATGTCGAAAATTTGAGCAGTTATGTAATTAAGAGTGTCTTCTTTTGCTTTGCTAACAGCCTCTTTCATCTGCAATGTATAGGAGTCTTTGAATTTAGCAAGCAAAAGGGTTGAAACGTTTTCTCTTAACGCTTCTATTTTCCCTTTTTCGATTCCTTCTTCAATGGCTGCCTGTCTTTCTTCTTTGAAAATATCTACATCGTACATTTCTATCAGCCTCCTTTTTAATCTTTTAACAAACTCCTCCTCGTAGACCGTCGAACTCATCAAAAGCGTGGATGTAAGTATGTCTGTCTTTAATCCTTCAGATATCTTCATTGTTGCCTCTGTATCGATTAAATCCACAACATCATCCCTTTGACAGTTCTTCATAAGAGGCATCAGTACCATCGCTATTATATTCCCATTCCCAGACTTTGCCTTCTCGAGCACCGCTTTTGCATCTATCTCCGAGACTCTTATCAACGCTGGTTCAAATCTTGTCATTTCACCGATGATCTTTTGTTCGGGTATCTTAAATGATCCAAGGTAAATTATGTACGTGTTAATCGGTTTGTCGAATTCCCTCGTGAGCAACGCATTGTAAACGTAAAATCTGTTTAGATCATCTCTCTTCATTTCTTGTTGGAATTCAACGTGCAAGATTTTTTCATTCGCTCGAAGGACAAAGTCAGCATGTAGATCTGCAATCCGTATGTCTTTTATTTCCTCTGAAAGGCTTTCGACCATTTCAGCATTCACACCTACAAATTCAGCAATCTCTTTCGGAGATATATGGGACAGGTACTTTAGAATCACATCTTTGTATGCCATATTCCACCTCGTAATTATTTTATCACAAGTCCGTTTTTTGATTGTTTTTGAAAAATATCTATGAACATCTCGTTGACTCAAATTATGCAAGTCTGAAGATAAAAACTCCGGTTGCTTATGCACTTCAGAGGTCGAATGTTTTCCAGTTTGTGTACTGATCGTGTGCCGGTGTTTTTTCTGATCACTAATCCCTATTCTCTAATCCCTGTCTTTGCCATAGGCCATGTGCTATATGCCATACGCTATGAGTTATGTAGTTGAGTCAGTATACCTTAAAGCGAAAAAACTGCCATGATATTCACAGATGTGGCACAAGATCGTGATTATGAACAAACTTTCTTTAGAATTGCTGAATAAGGCAGGTCGGTCCGCCCGTGCCTTTTACAAATTCAGAGAGATCGATACCATGGACTTCAAAATTGGATTCCTTCAAAATCTTTATGGCAGTCAGATTTGATCTTTCGGCTATTATTTTGTTTGGTGGTAAAAAAATAACGTTACCACTTATGAAATTATCAGATGGGACTTCCAAAATTTCGAAACCGTCAAAAAAATCACTTTTAAAAAGTTTTTTAACAGCGATGATGCGTTTTTGACCTAAAAAAGTCATCATACCTCCGAGATGTAAATAAGGAGGTGGGACTTCCGCAACTCTTATCTCATAATCAAATGAAGATAGGATTTTCGATAATTGGTTTATCCCTTCTGAATTCGTTCTCGTTGAAAGACCCAAGAAAGCAACATGATCGGAAAGAATAACATCACCACCTTCAGCAGTTGCCGGATTTGTTATCTTTCCAACGCATTTTTGACCCATAGATTCGAGTGTTTCACCGAGCCATTCTTCTTCTGAGCGCCTACTTTCAAGCCCCATCCTCATCTTTATGTATCCAAAAGGCGTGCAAACAACGGGATCTTTTGTGAAAACGGAATTTGGATGATCTCTCAATTCTTTAACTTTTATGACTTCATGACCAAAACTTTCTATTGTCTTTGAAAGGGTTCTATGCTGAAGTATTGCTAAATCCATTTTTGCTTTCTCGGTTATATTGTGGATTTTAAGGTTTTCAACGTCAAAATACGCTTTGTAAGGTTCACACATCAAAAATTTCATCACGATTTTCTCTCCTTACACCTCTGACAAAGACAGGGATTAGGCATTAGAGATTAGGGATTAGAGAGTAGGGATTAGAGAGTAGTGGGCGGTAAACGGAAAAAAACGGGAGGCGACACGAAGTCGTCCACCGTCATCCCACACTTGATGTGGGATCGCATCAATTTTCAAAGTCAAGCCACCGACTAATGTCATGGGCTTTCGGCCTAAATTTTAAATCTTAAAATGATCTTTCGTATATCTCTTCAAGATCTTTTAATTTAAGATTTCCCGGCGTTACGTCAACGAGTCCTCCCATTGTCCTCATGGCATCGGCGGCGAGAGTTTTTATCTTTGATCTTTCAACGCCTATTTTTGAAAGTGACACGTCAAGATCGACTGATTTTTGAAGTCTTTTCAAAAGTTCTATTGACATTTTTGCAAGTTCTTCTGTGTCTGTGATATCCCCTGGTGCACCAATCGTTAAAGCAACTTTTGCAAGTCTCTCTTTAACATCTTTTAAAATGTATTCAAAAAGTGTTGGTCCAGTTGCACAAAGACCCACACCATGAGTAACGTTGTAATAACCGCTAACTGGATGTTCAAGGGCGTGATTTGCTATGCAGCCAGAAAGTGTTTCGCATATGCCAGCGGCAGTGCTTGCCCACGCAAGCGCCGTGCGTGCTTCTATGTTTTTACCATCTTTGTAAGCAACTGGAAGATATTTAGCACCTTCATCGACAGTCGTAGCAAGTGGATTTGGAACTATCTTATCAAAATGAACGTGACCAATTTTTGCTTCATCAAGTTGTTTCACCACTTTGTCAAGTAATCCAGTTGATTTGGCACTTTTACCGCCTGTCACTATCAAGGCTCGCTTTCCAATGCCCTTAACAAGATTTCCTAAGTCGTTGATTTTGCCTTGACCAAACACGATCTTTGTGGGAAGAAAATAAGTGAATTTTCCAATATCTTTCATAAAAATTCCTCCTTTCAATAGTTTTTCAATAGTTAATGGCGAATAGCCAATAGCCTATGGCGAATAGTAAAGACACGGATTAGGGAATGGTGATTAGAGAATAGGGATTAGAGATTAGACATTAGGGATCAGTGAACAGAAAAAAACACTAGTACATGATACAAAATCCCGTGTCGTCATCCTGAACTCGTTTCAGGATCGCATTGAAGTTATTAGATGCATGTCGGAGCCAAGATTCGAAATTTAAAAAAGGTTTAGCATATATCCTCAACTGTTGCCGTGATCCACCATGAATTCATATCCATTAAGCAGGGATTTTAACCCTGATGGTCCGACAAAAGAAAGAATCCACTTCCTTTTCATGTATTTTTCGAAAATATCAAATACATCAGACTCCTTAACTTTTTCTATTTCCTCCGTTATCTCGTCTATTCCTCTTATTTTTCCTATCGTGAAATAATCGTCTACCATCATATACATGGTGGCAAGTGTTGACTCTGTTGACATCAAGAGTCTTCCTTGAACCTTCTTTTTACCATATTCAAGTTGTTTTCCTATTTCTTCCGGCAATTCATTTAAAACATTTTTCACTTCTTTCATGGCTTTAAGCAAATTTTTCATTGATGTCGAGAAATTGATTGTAAACTCTCCACAAAAAGTATGAGATTGATTTGAAGAAGAAATGGAATAGACAAGTCCTAATTTTTCTCTTAAACGATCAAATAAAATTGAACTCATGCCACTTCCAAGGATAGTTGACGTTATGCTTAGCGCATAGTTCAATTCATCAGATCTTTTAACAGTTGGAATTCCAATACTTACATTTATTTGGTTTAGATCTTTTTTCTCAACGACGATTGTAGAAGGATCGAGAGGCACTGGTTGAAGTTGTAAAGTTTCGACTTTACCATCTTTTATCTCATTCATCTTTTTTCTGATGTATTTCAAATCTACCGATGCAAGATTGCCTATAACAACAACCATGATATTTTTTGCCAAATAATGCTTTTCAAAAAAATTTTTTATTTGTTCGACATTTATGTTGATAACTGTTTCTGAATCTCCAGCTATTGGCCTTCCATAAGGAGAATCTCCCCACACCATTTTAAGCATATTTTCTTCGGATAAAGCAACTGGATCATCATTGTACATAGCTATTTCTTCCAATACGACGCGCTTTTCAGATTCTATCTCTTTTGGCGGGAAAAGCGGGCTGGTTACAAGATCAAAGAGCACATCGAAAGCGTCTTTGCTGGCAAAATCTGGGACTTTGGTTTCAAATAAAGTATATTCTTCGGATGTAAAAGCGTTTATTATTCCACCGTAACGCTCTACAGATCTTTTCAAATTAAAGGCCGTGAAATTGGATGTTCCTTTGAAAACAGAATGTTCTATAAGATGAGATATTCCAAATTCTCCATTTTTTTCGTTGATTGATCCAACTTTTACTCCCATTCCTATGGTTATGGTCCTTAAAGATGGAATATCTTTAAAGACCGTAAGCACGCCATTTTCAAGTTTATCTATCACTATCTTGTCTTTTATCTTCTCTGTCTTTGTTCCATCTGCCCTTGTCATGATCTCTCGCTTCATCTCCGCTTTCACTTGTTTGATCTTCGTCGGTTTCAATTATTTGCCTTAACTGAAGTTTTCCCGCAGGATCAAACCCTGTTATTTCAACGTTGACTTTGTCTCCAACGTGCACAACATCTGCAACGTTTTTAACGCGTCTGCCCATTTTTGATATATGAACAAGTCCTGTCTTTCCCGGAATAATCTCCGCAAAAAATCCGTATTTTTCGACTCGGCTTACAGTTGCCATGAAACGTTCACCTTGTTTTATTTCTTTACTCATATTTGCCATGTAAGCTATAGCCTTATCGACATTTTCAACATTACTCCCAACAATTTTAACGGTGCCATTTTCTTCTATTTGGATTTCAACGTCGTATTCTTCAGACAGGGCTTTAACGTTTTTCCCTCCTGGACCTATCAATTCACCTATTTTGTCAACAGGAACTGAAGTGATCTTTATTACAGGCGCATATTTTGAAAGTTGATTTCTCGGTTGTGAAATTGCCTCATACATTATGTCAAGTATTCTATACCTTGCCTTTTTTGCCTTTTCAAGTGCAACTTTGAGTATATCGGCTGAAACGTGACCAACTTTGACATCCATTTGAAATGCAGTTATGCCATCTCTTGTGCCAGCAACTTTGAAATCCATATCTCCAAGATGATCTTCCATCCCTGTTATGTCTGTTAAAACTAGCCACCCATCTTGTTCAAATATCAAACCCATTGCAACGCCTGCCACGTGTTTTTTGATCGGGACTCCTGCATCCATCAATGAAAGAGAACCGGAACATACCGTTGCCATAGAAGAAGAACCGTTCGATTCAAGAATTTCTGAAACAACGCGAATGGTGTATGGAAATTCACTTTCTGGTGGGATCATGCGTTTAAGGGCTCTTTCTCCCAGATGACCGTGTCCTATTTCTCTTCTACCGGGACTTCCAAATCTTCCAGTTTCACCGACGCTAAAGGGAGGAAAATTGTAATGAAGCATGAATCTCTTTTCTCCCTCTTCAAGCAAAGTATCGATGATCTGGACGTCCATCGAGGCACCAAGGGTAACTATACCGAGGCTTTGCGTTTCTCCTCTTGTAAACAGCGCACTGCCATGCGTTCTTGGAAGCAAACCAAGTTCACAAGTTATGGGCCTTATCGCATCGGGATCACGACCATCTACTCTGAGATGTTTTTCAAAGATCATCCTTCTCATCCTTTGTTTAACAAGTGCTTCGAATTCTTCTGATAAAAAGTATTTGGTTTCGTCAAGCGTTTCGGGAGAAATTTCCAATTCTTCTACAAAAGGATCGATGATCTCTTTTTTATAATCTTCTATTGCTTTGTCTCTTTGATGTTTTCCAAAGGTAAGAAGTCTTTTTTCAAGTTCTTCATTTGAAACACGATTTAAAAATTTTTCTTTCAAACTTTGGTCTAATTGATGTTTTTCATATTGAAATTTATCAACATTGAACTCTAAAAGTATTTCTTCTTCAAAAGCAATGAGTTCTTTTATACCATCGTGAGCTTCCATCAAAGTTTGAACCATGAGTTCTTCACTTACTTCATTTGCCTCACCTTCAACCATCGTTATGGCGTCCTTCGTTCCAGCAACTATCAGATCTATTTCGGCATTCTTTGCGATCTCTTCCGATGGGAAAAATACATATTTGCCATCTACATATGCTATCCTCACACCAGCAACAATGCCATTAAAAGGTATAACAGAAGCATTCAAGGCAAGAGATGCTCCTAAGATTCCCCACGTGTTTGGAGGACTTTGAGGATCGACGGAAAGAATGGTTGCAACAATTTGAACTGGCATTTTGAAGTCTTGAGGGAAAAGTGGCCTTATTGGTCTATCTATGTCTCTTGCCGAAAGAATTCCACTTTCAGATGGTTTCCCTTCACGCTTTACGAATCCACCAGGTATTTTCCCTGCCGCATAAAATTTTTCTTGAAATTCAACTGATATGAGTTCTTTGTAGACATCAGGTTTACGATTCATCAAATAACGAAGCAATCTTCTTCTCTTTCCAACCATCTTAAGCAAACCTCTTCTTGAATGAAAATCTTTTGGGTTAGAGCTCAAATGCTGGGTAAGATGGTTTATTCTTGATGTTAGCAAAGCAATTTGGACTTCGACGGAACCGTTGTCTCTTTCGTTGACTTTAAAAGTCTCGATGATGTTTTGCTTTTCTTCCCTTTCCATATGACACCTCCAAAATATCGAACTAAGGAATGGTTTTCTCCTATTCCTGAGTTCGGGTCTGATTATATTTTATCACAAAGTTCAAACTTTTTGCTCTATCCATTTTCCGCGTTTTACCTCACCCATGGCCAATCCAGCCATGACAATGCTTTGAATTACGAAAGAAAGTATCAAGAATTCCCAGTTAAAATGCAATGAAGAAAAAATTAAAACCATTGGAGCCAGCACGACCCAATCAGATATGATTCCTATCTTCATGGTTGCTTTAGTCAATCCACCACCGATTAAAACTCCATAGCCTATCATCGCAATTATGAAAAATATTTCGTTAATGGCAAAAAATTTCATCATCAATCCGCCCATAATGGCAACATTACCATTTGGGGTGAAAAAGTAAGTTATCTGTGAGCCAAAGAAGAACAAAGCGAAAACGTAACCAGCTATCAAAATCTCTCCAATTCCTATGGAGGTCAAAATTATTTTTTTCAGCCTTTCACGTTTTTTTGCACCTATATTTTGTCCTATCATCGTCGAAGTTGACATGTTCATTGAGTAACCCAAGGTGAAAGAAATGCTTCTTACGTTGTTAACTATGCCCAGAGCTGCTATAAGATCGGCACCGTAAACAGAAGCGATTCTTAAAATAATTGAGTAGACTACGTTGGCAGATAAATTATCAAAGACACTCGGAATGCCAAGAAAAATCATCTTTTTTATGATGTCTTTGCGCGGTTTCATGTATTTAAAAGGATTCATTTTTACGTAGGCATTTTTTGAGTTAAGCAATATGATGCCCATCACAAGCAGATAAATCTCAGAAATGTCTGAAGCCACCGCCGCACCGCCAACACCCATGTTAAGCGCATATATAAAAATTGGGTCGAGAACGATATTCATTACGGCGGATATGCCCTGAACCCAGAAAAGTTTGTACGTGTCTCCTGTGCCCTGAAATGTTGTCATCATCGTGTAGCCAGAAAAAGAAAACGGTATGACCCATAACCGCCACTTAAGAAAATCAATTCCATAAGAGAGGGTTTTATCATTTGCACCTATCAAAACAAGTAACTGTGACATGAAAAAATATGCGATGATCATGAAGAGAGAGCCTATTAAAATTTTCGCAAGCATCGTCTGGCCAACGACCCATCTAACCCCTTCATGATCTTTTTCTCCATACCTTCTTGAAATCAAGATAACAGATGGAGTCCCAAAAAGATTGTTAAAAATTCCGCCATAAAAGAAGATCATCATGGCAAGAGTAACGCCTGCAACTTGATCTGCTCCAAGATGACCTATCCAGAAAGTATCAATCAAATTATATATTGACGAGAAAAAAGACGCTCCCATTGACGGTAGCGCAAGCCTCAGCAAAGATTTTGAAATTGATGAGGTGGTGTAGTCAAACTTTTCAGCCATAAGTTTTTTGATTCAGCAGTTCTTTTGCCCTTTCAACGTCTTTTTTTATAGCATCTTTCAATTCATCGAGTGTGTTGAATTTAATCTCGGATCTTATGAATTCGAGTAACTCAACTTTTAAGTGCCGTCCAACAAGTTGATATTCTCCGTTAAGAAAGTGGACTTCATATGTTACTTCTCCATCGATGTCGGTTGTTGGGCGTATGCCTATTCCCATAACGCCGTAAGCAATCGCACCATCGATCACAGATCTTACCAAATAAACTCCGTATTTAGGAATTATAAGGTTGGAACCATCCCTTGAAATATTAGCCGTCGGAAAACCTATTTTAGATCCTATGCCGCGCTCTTTAAAAACAGTTCCAGATATCGTAAAAGGCCTACCAATGAGATGATGTGCCATATCAGGTCTTCCTTCTTTGATATGCCGCCTTATCAAAGAACTGCTTATTCTCATGTCTCCGTCAAGAATTTTTGGTGTCACATCAACCGTAAATCCCCGCATTTTACCCATTTCTTTTAAAAGTTCCACGTCTCCCTGCGCGTGCTTGCCAAATTTAAAATCGTAGCCCACGTAAATGCTTTTCATATCGTATTCTTTTAAAAGTAGATCAATGTAATCTTTTTCTCTCATGTTTACAATTGATCTGAGATCTTGAATTACGACATCTACAACCCCTAAACTTTTAAGTAATTCAGATCTTTCATCGGGAGTTGTGAGCAAACCGTCAAAACTTTGAGGATTGATTATGGCCTCGTAAGGCATTTCAAATACAATTGCCGTTGGAATTTGACCGTGATCTTCTGCATATCGAATCATTTTCCTTACCATATAGTTATGGCCTAAATGAACTCCGTCAAAAACTCCGATCGTTATAGATCTCAATTTTTAAACACCTTCTTTGGTCTTAAAATGGTATCATTTCTTTCTTTTTTGCCAATGGTGGAGAGGAAACTTGATTTTCGCTCGGCAACTCCTATTGATATTAATTTCCCATTTTTGTCCACGATTCTAATCAATTCTTCTTTGTTAAAATCCTCATAAAAATCGATGTCATCTATTTCAAGCGGTCTACCGTTTTCAATTTTGTTAGATCCATTTTCATTTATAACAACGGTTTTGAATATAAGGCGCGTTACTTCTTCCAAAGATATGATATTCGATGCATCGAAAGTATCGGTGCCCTGAATGTTAACGCAGTTAGAAAGATCGAATGGATCTATTTGAATTCTTCTTAATTCTTCAGCAATTGCACCACATCCGAGTTTCATGCCGAAATCTCTACACAAAGAACGAATGTAAGTTCCAGCCGAAACGGTAGTTTTGAATTTCACGTAAGGCTTGTTTATACTTTCAATTTCAATTGAATGTATTTTCACACGTACAGGCGGCATTGTTATAATTTTACCTGCCCTTGCAAGTTTGTAAAGTCTTACGCCGGCATATTTCTTAGACGAATAGATCGGGGGAATCTGATCGTAATCACCAACAAAAGAAAGCAATGTTTCCCGTATTTGTTCTTCATCTTTGTCGCATGGATTTTCTTCTATCATTTTGCCAGTTTTATCGTATGTATCAGTTATGATGCCAAGTTTTGCAGTCACATCGTAAGTTTTTTGGGCATGCAAAAGATACTCAAGAATTCTTGTCCCATTACCAATACCAACGATCTTCATCATCTCCGATTCCATCATCTCTTTTTTATATCCCATGAGCCTCACCACTTTTTAATTTTGTCAAAAAGATTATACCATACGAAAGAATCAAAAACAGTGATCAGTAAATGGCGTATGGCAAATAGGGATTAGAGAACAGTGAAAGCATAGCATATGGCAAGTACAGTAACGCGTGATCAGTAAAGACAAAACCAGAGATTAGAGATTAGAGATTAGGGAGAAGTGAATAGTGAACAGAAAAAACACTGGCACGCGATACAAGATCCCGTGTTGTCATCCTGAACTTGTTTCAGGATCGCATTGGTTTTCAAAGGCGATCCCCGATGAACTCGGGGATGACTGGTTCGGTGATTCCGACGGGGCATATGCCGGAGCCAATTAAGTTTTTTCTTCTCTTGAATATGGTACACCAAGTGCCGAAGGGGCACCGAAACGTTTTTTGATTTTGTTGCTTGAAGCAAAAAGCATTACAAATATCGTGAAAAGGTATGGGAACATGTTCATTATGTTCACGGGAATTGGGACTTGAATTATTTGAAAACTGAATTGCAACACGCTTATTCCTCCAAAAGCGTAAGCGCCTATCAACGCTATAACAGGATCCCATATCGCAAAGATGACCAGTGCGACTGCGATCCATCCGCGACCGGCCGTCATATCCTGAACCCACATGGGCGTATATGCAAGAGAAATGTAAGCGCCGGCAAGGCCACTGAAGAATCCTCCAATTATCGTGTAAATGTACCTTGTCATTACGACATTTATGCCTCTTGCATCGGCAGCCTCTGGAGATTCACCAACTGCTCTTAAATTCATGCCGGCAGTTGTCTTGTAAAGAAACCACCAGATGACCGGTACGGCGATGTATCCAATGTAAACAAGAATGTCTCTATCGAAGACGATCGTTCCAACGTAAGGAATATCTCCCAAAAAAGGTATTTTGATGTTGCTAAAACTCTCAGCCTGCATTCCAACAAAGCCATGGCCCCAAAATCCACTTAATCCTTCTCCAAGAAAAACAAGCGCAAGACCACTTACAACCTGATTAACGCGCAAGGTTATTGACATGAAGGCGTGAAGAGATGCCATCAACCGTTATTATGTCCTGATTCATGATCTCACCAACTTTATTCTGTAATGTAAAAGTATCTCAGAGGCCAACAAAGAAAAGAGCAATATGCCGTTGAAAGCGTTGACAAGGGATGAAGGTATTTGCATGAAGAGTTGAAGTTGCTGGCTACCCACAAGAAGTACGCCAAAGAAAAATGAAACTATTATAGTTGCTATCGGATCAAGTCTTGCAAGCCATGCTATTATTACGGCCGTATATCCATATCCAGGTGAGAAATTTGGTTGAAGTCTAAAGAGTACGCCACTCATTTCTGCCATCCCGCCCAATCCAGAGATCGCACCGCCTATAACCATTGCAAGAATTATCATCTTTTTGACGTTTATGCCGGCGTATTGTCCAACACGAAGGTTATCACCGGCTATGCCAAGATGAAAACCGAATTTTGTGTATTTAACAAGATAAAGTACAAAAAATGCCACGGCAATGGAAACGAAAATTCCCAAATTCAATCCACCTGCACCGTATTGCGGAAAAATCGCAGCGGGCGGGAATTCTGCCGTAACAGGAAAATTGTAACTGTGAGGTCCTTTCCATGGGCCGTAGGTAAGATAATTAACCCAGTATATTGCAACGTAATTCAACATCAGCGTACTCAAAATTTCATTAACCCCAAGATATGCGCGCATTACCCCGGGTAGAAATCCCCAGAAAGCCCCTGCCGCCATGCCCAGTATCATGAGTAAAGGAATAAAAAGCCATGGGTTGTTAAGATGTGGGAAAAGATATAAAGCGCCCCACGTTGCCGCGAATGCGCCCATTTGAAATTGCCCTTCAGCGCCTATATTCCATAATTTCATTTTAAAGGCAATAAGCACACCCAAAGACGTGAAAAGTAAAGGCATCATTGAAACAAGACTTTGAATGAACCCTGGAACGGTTCCCAGCCCCCATGAAACAAGTTGCCAATAGGCCGTTAAAGGATTATCGCCAAGAGAAAGAATTATAAATCCGAGAAATATGATGGCAATTAAAATTGACAAAAGAGATGCCAAAAATATCAAAAGTGTTGAAGGTTTTTTCTCTCTTTTTTCAAAATGTATTTTCATTTTCTAACGCCTGCCATCATAAGGCCTATCTCTTCGAGGTGAGACTCATCTGGCTGACTGTATCCTATTATCTGTCCCTCATAAAGCACCGCAACACGATCTGAAAGGTTAAAGATCTCAAAAAGATCCCCCGCTATTAACAATATAGCCGCACCTCTTGCTTTTTGATCCAGCAAAACGTTGTAAACGAATTCTTCTGCTCCAACATCAAGTCCTCTCGTTGGGTGGACGGCTATTATGAGTTTTGCTGAATTATTTCCTATCTCTCTCGCAAGGACAACTTTTTGCATATTTCCGCCAGAGAGAAATTTAACTTCGAGATCAACCGAAGACGCGGAGATCGAATAATCTTTTATGAATCTAAGAGATGGCGCTCTCAATCTTTCTGGCACGAAAAAATATGGATTGAAAGTCATCGAAGGAGAAGAAAATGCTTTGATGAATAAATTTTGATAAATTGGAAGCCCCCCACAAAGCGCATCCGATTTTCTGTCCTGAGGAATGTAGGCTACATGGTGTTTTATTCTATCCATAACATTTCCAGATTTCATTTTGATCCCATCGATCATCACAGTACCCTTGTAATTTCTCATACCGTACAATGCTTCCGAGAGTTCTCTTTGTCCATTCCCTTCAACTCCTGCTATGCCCAATATTTCACCGCTTCTTACATCAAAGCTCACACCCTTAACCGCTTCTAATCCTTTATCGTTCATAACATGGAGATCTTTGACTTCTAAAATTTTATCAGACACTTTTGATGGCTTCTTTTCTATTTTAATAACAACTTCTCTTCCAACCATCATCTTTGCAAGTTCATTTTCATTTGTTTCCGATGTTTTAACGGAGCCGATGACTTTACCATGCCTTAGAATGGTTATTCTGTCAGAAATTTCAAGTACCTCTTTGAGCTTATGACTTATGAAGATCACAGATGCACCGTTTTTAGTCATCTCACGTATGGTTTGAAATAGCCCTTCAGCTTCCTGCGGCGTTAATATCGCCGTAGGCTCATCTAAGATCATTATCTGCGATTTCACGTAAAGTAATTTTATTATCTCAACCCTTTGCTGTTCACCGGCAGAAATCTGCCATATTTTGGCATCCGGATCGATTGAAATTTTATATCTTTTTGATATTTCCATGATTTGCTTTTTCACCTTGGAAAGATCCGGAATTATACCGAGATCTTTCAAACCAAGGGCAACATTTTGAATAACACTAAATGAAGGAACTAAACTGAAGTGTTGCTGGATCATGCCTATACCGTATTCTATGGCTTTACGTGGGGACGAGATGTCAACTTTCTTCCCGTTAACCTTTACATCTCCCGAGTCGGCTTTGTATATTCCATAAACGATGTTCATCAACGTGGATTTCCCGGCACCGTTTTCGCCAAGAAGGGCGTGGACCTCGCCTCTTTTAAGATCGAAGTCCACGTTGTCATTTGCGATTAAACCTGGAAAACGCTTGACTATTTTTGTGAGTTCGAGTACCGTTTCATTCATGTTATTGGTTTGATATTTTCCCAATTACTCCTTGGACAAACCACTGTATGGAAAGTAATTGGTCAAGAGTTGCAGATTGACCAGCGGGAATCATTAATTTGCCAGATTGATCGTATATCGGCCCTTCAAAAGGATTGAAATTACCCAATTTTATCTCTTCTTCCATAGCGTTAACGAGTTTTTGAACCTGTGACGGGACAAGATTGCTCATAGGTGCAAGTTGCACAAGCCCATCTGCCATACTTCCATAGTAAAAACTTGTTTTCCACGTTCCATTAAGCACCGATTGCACATTTGGCACATAGAAAGCAGCCCAGTTCCATATTGGTGCCGTTAAATATGCGTTAGGTCCAAATTGACCCATGTTTGGAGAATCGTACCCTATGGCGTACACGCCTTTTTGTTGAGCCGCTTGAACTGCGGCGGGTGAATCCTGATGCTGGGCTAAAACATCGCAACCAGAGTTTATAAGACTTAAAGCCGCTTCTTTTTCTGTTGGTGGATCATACCATGTGTAAGTCCATACAACCTGAACAGTTGCCTTCGAATTTACAGACCTTACACCAAGTGTAAAAGCATCTATGCCTCTGACAACCTCAGGTGTTGGATAAGCCGCAACAAATCCTATTTTGTTTGTTTTTGTCATTGCACCTGCCACCAAACCTGAAAGGTACCTGGCTTGCTCCATTGCACCAAAGTATTCACCAAGATTTGTGGAAGTTGCATATCCCGAGCACATTTCAAAGATCGTATTTGGAAATTCTTTGGCTGCCTGAATGACCTGATCCATGTATCCAAAACTTGTAGCATATATCAATTTGTATCCTTGAGATGCAAGCGATCTCAAAACGTTAAGAGAAGCAGCACCTTCAGGCACATTTTCAATGTATTTTATTGAAACCTGACTTCCGAAAGCTGTCTGTATGGCTTCAACCCCTCCAACGTACTGAGCTTGCGTCCATCCGTTATCGTTTATAGGACCGACAAAAATGAAACCTATCTTCAAAGGAGCAGCAAAAGAAAGAATCGCTATACCAGTTAAAACCAGAAAAACTAAAAGTTTACTCTTCATCGAAATCCCTCCTTATTTTGGAATACTTCCAATTACACCCCTTACAAACCAGTTCATCGATAAAAGATCTTGATCCGAAAGACTTTGACCTGCTGGAACCATAAGCTTACCAGATTGATCATAGATAGGTCCCGTGAAGGGATTGAAAACGTGATCTTTCATTGCTTCTTCCATCGCGTTGACCAGCTTTTGTACCTGTGGAGGGACAAGATTACTCATAGGCGCAAGGCCTACCACGCCGGTATCAAGTCCTCCCCAGAAATTTTGAGGTTTCCATGTGCCATCAAGCACCGCTTGAATGTCGTTTTTGTAGTAAATACCCCAATTAAAAACTGAAGCGGTTAAAAACGTTTTTGGAGCATAAGAACTTTGATCCGTGTTGTATCCTATGCAGTAAACGCCCTTACTTGCAGCACCTTGAAGCGGAGCAGGAGAATCGGTTTCGGATTTTATCACATCACATCCCGCACTTATCAAAGATAAAGCGGCTTCTTTTTCAGTAGGCGGGTTGTACCAGTCGTT
>JABEBX010020536.1_pt1 | contig 19525 bp, 16 predicted proteins | sample 7245971 | NCBI WGS metagenome assembly JABEBX01 (sample SAMN14506365, study PRJNA622280) | hot springs metagenome | biome: hot spring [ENVO:00000051]|acidic hot spring [ENVO:00002120]; feature: spring [ENVO:00000027]|sediment [ENVO:00002007]; material: sediment environment [ENVO:01001048]... | reverse complement strand
TCATTGAGGAGCGCAGTCATCAGCTCTCGTCTGGTTATACCGCAAAACAGGAGGCAATGGGCAGAGAGAACCCATTGGTGTGTTTTGTATCACCCTGAATTGCGAACTCTGGTGTTATAAAACCGCTGTGTGAGAAGGGTGGACAATTCATGGCCCCGGGGAGTACTATCCTGCCTAATTTTTTGATGGGCCCATGCATGCGCACAAAATTTGACACTGGCTGCGGCGAAAGCTCTTGCCGGAACAGGAGGGAACCATGAGAGCAAGGATAGTAACGGCGCTTGCGTTTGCGGCGCTGGCGACCGTATTGATCCCTGGGTGCGGGCAGAGGCACTCGCTGAAAGAGGTGTATTACCTCGTCGGCTCCAATATGTCTTCCAACTACTGGAAGACTGCCGTTGCTGGCTTCAAAAAAGCCGCGGCGCAGTACCAGGTAACAGCTAAGGTTGCAGGGCCCGATAACTACGATCCGCAGGCTGAACTGACGGAATTGAAGAACGCTGTTGCGGCCAAGCCTGCCGGCATCCTGATCTCCGTGTCCGATGCAACTGTCCTTACACCGGAGATCGATAAAGCGATCGGAGCCGGTATTCCCGTTATCACTTTTGACTCGGATGCGGCAAGCAGCCGAAGGCTCTACTTTATCGGGACCAATAATCTGGCGGCAGGCCGTCTGGGCGGCAGGCGTATTGTCGAAAAACTGGGCGGAAAGGGCAATGTAGTCTTCTTTACCATCGCCGGCCAGCCCAACACTGAAGAGCGGTTGAAGGGCTTCAAGGACATTTTCAGCTCCAGTCCAGACATCAAGATTGTCGAGGTTGTCGACATCAAGGGCGACCCAGGCGTGGCCTTTGACCGCACCCGCCAGTTTCTGGCGCTTACCGGTCCCAAGAAGATCCATGCCTTTGTTTGTCTAGATTCGGCCTCGGGTCCAATGGTCGCCGACGCAGTCAAGCGCAGTGGCGACAAGAGCCGCGTTGTTGTGGCGTGGGACGTGAACCCCGATACTTTGAAGGGAATCAAGGACGGAACGATCGAAGCCACACTGGTGCAAAAGCCCTTTACGATGGGCTTTGTTGGGCTCAAGGCGTTGGATGAGGTCTTCCACGACCCGCCGGCGCATCTCGGCAAAGATTACAGTTCTGACGCCTTTGCGCCCTACCCGGCGTTCATCGATACCGGCACGGAGCTTGTGGATAAGAGCAACGTGGATCTCTACCTGACCGCGGCCGCCGCGCACGCGCAATAACACGGTTATCCGGCCCGGAAAGGCATCTGCGCCGGGTGACGGCTTTGCGGCAGGTAAGAGCCGTCATCCTGCGCAATGCAGATTGCACCGTGAGTCGCGGCAAGGGGTGGACCTGAAGTGCATTCGCTTTGCCGGCCGCACAAGGCTGGCGTGAGGTGATTGGCGCTCGCTTCCGCCTGTCAACCGCCAGGTTGAGCGCTCCCCAGAAGGCAACGTGGGCGTGGATTTCGATGCCTATTCGGGCTTGGGCAGGCCCAGCGCGCTATTCTCTTTGGCGAGCTTGATCCGCGCGCTTGCAAGCTTCTTCTGCACTTTGGCGACGTCGCCCGGTTCAATGTCGGCGGGCAGGGACTTGGCAAACTCGGACAGCGACAACTCCCACTGCGCCGCAGCCTCCCGGACGCGCCCGGTCTTCTCGTATAAATCACCCAGGTGCATGTGTACCGTGGGATCGGTTTGGTCGCGGTTCACTGCCTGACGCAGATTGTCCTCGGCCAGATCGTAATCGCCCATCTTGAAGTACACCCAGCCCAGTGAGTCGCGATAGGCGCCATTCATCGGCTCAAGATCGACCGCTTTGCGGATCAGCTTCAACGCTTCGGGCAGTTTCTCCCCCTTATCGGCCCACATGTAGCCGAGATAGTTGAGCGTCATCGCGTTCTCCGGGTCGAGAGCAAGCGCCTGGTTGAAGAATTGCGCTGCCTCGTCGTAATGTTTTTGCCGTTCAGCCAATTCTCCACGCAGAAAGAACAGGTAGGTGCGGTCTTCCTTCCTGGTTGCCAGCGACGCGCCATTGTCAAATGCTTCCTCAGCATCCTTCCATCTCTGCAGCCGCAGGTTCATCTGCCCAATCGCGAACCAGACCCCGCGCTGCATGTCGGGTGTGGCGCCCTTGAGCAGACTCTTCGCCATCGCCAGACCCTCGTCGGGATGGCCCTGATCCACCAGTTCCCCGGCCAGCATCAACTTCAGGTCAGGATTGGTGGGATTGGCGGCCACGGCATCCTTGGCCACGGCAAGCGAGTTATTGAATTCGTGGGCCGTGCGATAGGCGTCTACTTCGCCCTGGTAGCCGCGCACGGCGTAGCTGCCTCCCATGTTGATCATCTTCTGATACGCGGCAATGGCCTGGTCAATCTTGTTATCTTCCACACAGACCGCGCCCAGTCGCTCCAGAAAGATGCTGCGGTTGTTCTTCTCCTCCTCCGTGTAGGCGCCGTTGGCGTGCGAGGTCAGATCCACCATCTGCTGATAGGTATTGATGGCATCGTCCAGCCGGTCCAGGATGTCGAGCAGCAGCCCCTCGTTGAATCCTGCCTCCAGAGAGCTGGGATCGATCTTCCGCGCCTTGCGCACGACAGCCAGTGCTTCCTCGTACTTGCCCTGCCTGCGCTCAATCTCAGCGATGTGAATCAGCGGATCGGCATCGTCGGGGTTGGCTTCGGCAAGCTCCTTGTACTGTTTCAGCGCCTGGTCAAGCTGGTTGTTATTGAGCAGCGCCTGGGCCAGCGCATCCATGGTCTGTACATCGCCGGGCTCCATGTCTTCCGCCCGCTGATATGCCGCGATCGCATCCTTGGGTTGCTTCATCTGGTCATACAGTGCGCCCAGAGTGAACTCCATCTTTGGCGTGCGGCCATCCAGTGGAACAGACTCAATCGACTTGACGGCCTGCTGCAGGTTGCCGCTCTCGGCGTAGAGCCGGGCCAGGTTCAGCACAACTTCCTCGGATTCGGGTTCCATTGCCTGCGCCGTCTTGAACTCGGCCTCCGCCTTGTCCGACTGGTGCTTCACCGTGTAGAGCTGCCCCAGCACCATGTGGCCTTCCACGCTCTTCGGTTCGAGGGTCACAATCTTCTGGAACTCCGCGATCGCCTTGTTCAGTGCACTGTTCGGCGCCGCTGCTCCCGCCATGCCGTTTTCGCCTTCACTCAACTGGCGCAGGTAGATTCGGCCCAGCAGTTTGTGCGCTTCGATGTTGTCGGGTGCGTTCTTCACGAGCGTCTGCTCGGTCGCTTCGGCGTCCCCTACCCGCCCCACGCGGAAATAAAACTCTGCCAGTTCGTTGGCCAGTTCCGTCGAGTTGGGATCGGCATCGAGCGCCAGTTTATACTCCTCAATCGCCTTGCTCACCTCGTCGGTGCGGCCGTCGGAGAGGGCATCGTCTTCATACACGCCTGCCAGCGCCAGATGGTAGTACGCCTGGGCGCGATTCTGAGCGCCGCTCGTTGCGGCATTCTGCTTGCCCGGAGCTGTCGGGGGAGTTGCCTGTGCGCCCGTCAAAGACGCGCCCTGGGTGGCGTTTTGCGCGTAAACGGCTGCTGCCGGTAAAAAAAGCAGAAGAGCGGGGGCAAGCGTGCGCCCAATGGTCGAAAATACAGTCATTTTTGTCATCATTCAGGGATCTCGGCCGGCAAGCAAAAACCAAAACACGGAAAAGGCCGCCCGTACGTCTTGCCGTCGGGCAACTCTATCTACCATTAAAGACGATTTTACGCGTCATTGGTCGTGCGTGCGCGTCCGGATAGGGGATTTTCGTCCGGATTCAGCAGAACCGCCGGCAGCCCGGGAGTTTGCGGTCTTCCACAGGTCTGGCCCGGCTTCCGGCGAAACAGGGTCTCCCACCTTCGCCGATTCGCATTCGGGGCGAAGCGGCGAAGGTGGGACCGCGCCAGCCTCAACAGGCGCTCTAAACAGCGCAGAAACTGGGATCAGTGCCTGAAGTGCCGCATCCCCGTAAACACCATGGCCAGCCCCAGCTTATCGGCCGCGGCAACCACTTCTTCGTCGCGCACCGAGCCACCCGGCTGGATCACCGCCGTTGCGCCGGCCGCGGCCACAGCCTCCAGGCCATCGGGGAACGGGAAAAACGCATCCGAAGCCGCGACGCAATTTTTAAGAGGCAGCGTCGCCTTCATCGCGCCGAACCTGGCTGCATCCACGCGGCTCATCTGTCCGGCGCCCACGCCCAGCGTCTGGCCGTCGCGCGCGTACACAATCGCGTTCGACTTGACGTGCTTGCAAACCCGCCACGCGAAGAGCATGCCGCGCATCTCTTCGGCCGTGGGCTGCCGCTTCGTGACCACCTTCAGACCCGCTTCCGTCACACGTCCCGTGTCGGCATCCTGAAGCAGAAGACCGCCGGAGACGTGCTTCACCACGGGCCGGGCCGGCGCCGCCTTTACCTCTACCAGGCGGAGATTCTTTTTGGCGGCAAAGCGATCGCGGGCCGCGGCGGAAAACGCGGGAGCGGCAATGGCCTCAACAAAAAGCTTCGCGATCTCTTCGGCCGCCGCGCCATCCACCTCGCGATTGATGCCGATGACGCTGCCAAAGGCCGACACCGGATCGCATTCGAGGGCCTTCCTGTAGGCCTCCAGAATCGCCGCGCCTGTGGCCGCGCCGCAGGGATTCGTATGCTTGATGATGATGCAGGCAGGCTCCTCGAACTCCTGCGCCAGATCCCAGCAGGCGTCGAGATCGACCAGATTGTTGAAGCTCAGCTCCTTGCCCTGGAGTTGCCGCGCGCCGGCGATGCCAAGACCCGAGCCATCCGCATAGAGCGCCGCGCGCTGGTGGGGGTTCTCCCCATAACGCAGCGCCTGCGCCTGCGGCAGATTCACGCGCAGCGTAGATGGCAGCGCCGCATTGTTGAACTCCGCAGGCGCCGCGGGCGAGGGCGCTGCGGCAATCTTTTCGAGCGTATCGGCAATCGCGGAATCGTACGCCGCCGTAAGCGCAAAGGCCTGCTTGGCCAGCCGCCAGCGTGTCGCGCGGGTCAGTGCACCACCGTTCGCCTTCAACTCCTCGGCCAGCGCCGGGTAGTCGGCTACGCGCGTCACAATAGCCACGTCTTCAAAGTTCTTCGCCGCCGAGCGCACCATCGAAGGCCCGCCAATATCGATGTTCTCAATGAGATGTCCGAAGGCGACACCAGACTTGGCCGCGGTCTTCTCGAAGGCGTAAAGGTTCACGACCACCATGTCGATCGGCAGAATGCCGTGCGCCGCCACTGCCGCCTCGTGCTCCGCGTTGCCGCGGATATAAAGAAGCCCGCCGTGCACGCGCGGATGCAGCGTCTTCACGCGTCCGTCAAGCATTTCGGGGAACCCCGTCAGCTCGCTGATGTCTTTGACTGCAAGTCCCGCCTCGCGTAGCGCCTTTGCGGTTCCGCCCGTCGAGATCAGCTCCACGCCAAATCCAGCAATGCCCCGCGCAAACTCCACCAGACCCGTCTTGTCGGTGACGCTTAACAACGCCCGGCGAATTGCCTTTGCGCCCGTGCCGCTTGCAATATCTTCCGTACTCACCATGTTTCTCCTGTTTTGTCTCTATGATCGGCTGCCGCCGCGCAACACCCTGGTCTTTGGGAACGACCGCAGGAACTTCGGCGATCCTCGCCCCACCCGGTACGAACAAAGCTGCCCCAAGTCTCGATCTCTGACCTTAGGCTACCGCCAAGTCCTTTGCAGTGACGCTAGATTCCAGACTACAACCATCCCCTGCTGCTGCGTATCTTCCGGGCCGGCACATTCAGGCCTTCCTGATTGCGGAAAGGCTCAAATTCGAGTGTTGGCGTTCGTTTCGCGCCCACTTGCGCATTCGGCCGCTGGTTTTCCGATCGCCCTTTCTGGTTCGGGCCACGCCGGGTTAAAGTGTTGATATGGGGAGTTATCCCACGAGTCATTCGCCGGAGATTCTTCCTCCGCAAGATGCAGGGACGCCGCAGCCTTCCCGGCCACGGCGTCGCTGGGCGCTCATTCCTGCCACCTATCTGCTGGTGGGCATCAACTGTGCGGTCTATCTCCTCATGGTGGCGCGCGGAGTCAGCCCGTGGGATCCCACGGTCCAACAGTTGATGTACTATGGCGCCGACAACGCAGGCAGCGTCCTCATCGAAGGCCAGTGGTGGCGCATTGTCTCCGCCATGTTCGTGCATGTGGGCATCCTGCACCTGGCTACGAACATGTGGTGCCTGTGGAATCTGGGGCTTCTGGCTGAGCCCTTGATGGATTGGTTCGGCGTCGTTGCCGTCTACATCCTAACCGGAGCGGCCGGCAATCTCCTCTCCACCTGGAGCAACTGGGTCAGGCCCATTCACGACGCTTCAGGCGCGGCGTTCTTCCCCGCCGGGGCCGGAGCCTCCGGCGCTGTCTTCGGCATCGCCGGTGCGCTCATTGTGCTGCTCAAGTCGAAGCGCCTGCCCATTCCCCGGTACGAACTGAAGCGCCTGCGCAAATCCGTGATCTACTTTGCCGCCATCAACCTCGTCATCGGACTAGGCCTCAACTTCGGCAGTGGCTTTACGGGCGTCGAGATCGACAATTCGGCTCATATAGGCGGGTTTCTTTGTGGGTTGCTCTTCGCGGTCCCGCTGGTGCCGCGCATGGGTTCGCCACGCAGCGAATTTACGGGGCGCATGCGCCTGGCTGTCGGCGCCATTGTGATCCTGCTGGTGCTCTTCGGCTTTTACGTGGCGCACATCCCGCCACCGCAGGGGCTCATGCCTCCGCCCGGCCGCGCAATTTGAGAAGGCGCTCGCGTGCGCATTCCGGCAGCTTGCTTTCGCGCGGGCAACAATGTGTACGGAATTGCAAAGCCCCGCGGACTCCCGGCTCAAGCCGCGGTCGATACACTCGGGAAGCTGACGGTTGCACGCTATTGCGTTGCCGTCGCGGCAAACTTCTTCACCATCGCCAGCAGCAGCTGGCGGTCGCTGTCGTTCAGGTTTGAGGAGTAGCGGCGAATCTGCGTCAAAAAGCGCAACTCGTCGTCGGAAAGGCTCTGCGCATTCATCTGGCGGGCCAGCGTGTCGCCGGCAAAAAACTGCGCAATCGGCAGGTCCAGCGCGCGCGCGATCTTGGCCAGCGTGTTCAGCGAGGGCACAGTGTGGCCGTTTTCCACGCGCGACAGATAACACCGCAGCAGGCCTGTCTTCTCCTCAACGTCGCCCTGCGACAAGCCCTTCTGCAACCGGTAAGCCCGAATCGTGGTGCCGATCTTCATGCCCATCCGCCAGCCATCCTGTCCAAGACCGCTCCGAAGTTAACCGGCTTGCCAGCGATCGAAAAATTATTATCATAAGAGTTAACATGCGGCGGCGCGGATTGCAAGCCCAACGTTTTCCTCCGCATCCAATCGGTAAAATCAAATCATGACACTCACTGCACAGGACCGCGCCCGCAAGATCAAGATCATTCTCTTCGACGTTGACGGTGTCTTCACCGACGGCACTATATGGCTCGTCCCCGGCCTTGCCGCCGGCAAGGTTTTGGAAGAGATTGGTGGAAAGGAAGCGATCGGCTTTGGCGTAACCTCCACCACGATGATCGAAGCCAAGGGCTACAGCGCCCACGACGGCGCGGCGATCTCGCTGGCGCGCATCGGTGGCCTCAAGTGCGGAGTCATCACCAAGCGCATCAGCGAAACCGTGGCCACGCGGTCCCGCGACTTGAAGCTTGAATTCGTTTTTCAGGGTCAGGCCTACAAGATGAAGCCGATCCGCGAGATTATGGCCAGGGAGGGTGTCGGCCTCGACGAGATCTGCTACGTGGGAGATGATGTCATCGACCTGCCCGCCATGCGCGAGGTCGGCTTTGCAGTGGCCGTAGCCAACGCCCGCGAACGCGTGAAGAAAGAAGCGCACTATGTCACGCCCAACCCCGGAGGTTACGGCGCCGCGCGCGATGCCGTCGAATTCATCCTCGAGGCCAAAGGCGATCTGGATCGCTGCATTGAGGCTTATATCGACGAAGACAACCCGATTCCTTCCTCGATGGACATTGGCCGCGGCGGAGCGGATTTGAACTTGAAGCGGAGTCGGCGGCGCTAGGAGACACTTTTTGGCGGCGCCTTCACTGAGACTGTCATCCTGAGCGACCGGAGCGCAGCGGAGGGAGTCGAAGGATCTGCGGTTGTTCTTCCGTTCAAGTGAAAACCACCAATGTTAGCATGATGGCAAAACAAGACCGATTCCGATCGGTTTGTCGAATCGCACAATGAATGACATGGTTCTTATCTGGGAAAAGGGAGGAGAAACCGTTCTTGGGAATCTGCAAACACTGTGTTCCAAGTGCAACCTGGGCGAGTCGAATCTTCTTCCGCGACGAAGAGACCGTTCTGTCGAAGTGTGACGAATTTGAGGCGCGTTGAACAAACAACCGCGGTTCCTTCGACTTCGTTTGGCGCTAAACGCGCCAAACTTCGCCCAGGATGACAGCGTATGTGGTTGTGCATTTTTTATGCGAACTTGTGGGCTGGAACTGGATTTTTTATGGACACACAACAAAGAGCCGTCATTCTCCTGAGCGGCGGCCTCGACTCGGCCACCGTCCTGGCCATCGCGAAGGCCGAGGGCTACGCGCTCTATGCGCTCTCGTTCTCCTATGGGCAGCGGCACGCGTGGGAGCTTGAGGCGGCAAAGCGGGTGGCCGCGTCCATCGGGGTGGCGCAGCACCGCATCGCCGCCATCGATCTGCGCGCCTTCGGCGGCTCCGCGCTCACGGCCGAGATCGCCGTCCCCAAAGGCCGCGCGCCCGAAGAGATGTCCCACGGCATCCCCATCACCTATGTGCCCGCGCGCAACACGATTTTTCTTGCCTTCGCGCTCGCCTGGGCCGAGGTGCTGGGATCGAGCGACATCTTTCTCGGCGTCAACGCCCTCGACTACTCGGGCTACCCCGACTGCCGGCCCGAATTTATCGCAGCCTTCGAGAAGATGGCGAATCTGGCCACCAAAGCCGGCATCGAGGGCCGCCGGCATCTCCGCATTCACGCGCCGCTCATCGCCTTGACCAAGGCGCAGATCGTGGCTCGCGGCATCGAGCTGGGGGTGGACTACGGTCTCACCAGCAGTTGCTACGATCCCGGGCCCGACGGCGCACCCTGCGGCGAGTGCGATTCCTGCCTTTTGCGTCAGAAAGGCTTCCGCGAGAACGGAATCGAAGACCCGGCCCTGAAAAGATAGACTTCGGCCCTCGGGTCTCAGCGACCCGCTGACTTCGTGCTGAGTTGACGGCGTAGGCGGTTGTGAGTTGAGCTGAAAGCGGATAGCCGTTTTTATGTACACAGTCAAGGAAATCTTCTATACACTCCAGGGCGAAGGCGCGCAGACGGGCCGCGCCGCGGTCTTCTGCCGCTTTGCGGGCTGCAATCTCTGGTCGGGCCGTGAAGCCGACCGCGCCTCGGCCATCTGCCAGTTCTGCGACACCGATTTTGCCGATACAAACGGACCTGGCGGCGGAAAATTCTCCTCGGCGGAGGAGTTGGCGGCGGCTGTTGCAGGGAAGTGGTGCGATCGTTCGCTCCCAGGTCTCAAGGGCGCGGCCCTTCGACAAGCTCAGGACAGACTCCTGGATTCCCGCTCCGCTCAGGAGGAAATGTCTTCGAGAAGGTTCGTCGTTTGCACCGGAGGTGAGCCGCTGCTCCAACTCGATGCCCCGCTGATCGATGCTTTTCACGCTCGTGGCTTTGAGATTGCCGTTGAAACCAACGGCACCGTCGCTGCGCCGTCTGGTCTTGACTGGATCTGCGTCAGTCCCAAGCGCGGCGCGCCGCTCAACCAGCGCGCTGGCGACGAGATGAAGCTGGTCTATCCGCAATCCGGCGTCGATCCGGCCGCCTTCGAGTCGTTCGCCTTCCGCCACTTCTTTCTGCAACCCATGGATGGGCCCGATCGTGAAGCCAATACGCAGGCTGCGCTTTGCTACTGCCTGGAACATCCGCGTTGGCGTCTCAGCCTGCAAACGCATAAATTGTTGGGAATACTGTGAGTCGTGGTTCGTAAAACGCGGTTCGCGTATCGCAGGCCGAGTTCGCGCCTTGTGAGATCGAGATGGAAATCACGAGGCGCGGTGGTTCTCCGCTCCTGTCACCCACCCACGGTTGAGCTTTTCCGCCGGCACGCTGGAAAGATACGGTTTGATATCGAGCACCGGTGTGCCGTCCAGCATGTCTACGCCACGCACGCGCAGTGATCCGCCATCACGGCCCAGCAACTCCACCACCGTCAGCCCGATTGGGTTTGGCCGTCGTGGCGAGCGTGTCGAAAAGACTCCGTGTGGCCGGCCGCTGTCGGTTGGCGGGTGTGCGACCAGGTCGAAGCCCTCGGATCGATCAAACTCCCACAGGACGTAAAGGTGAGAAAATCCCTCAATATCGGTCAGTCCTGCCTCGTACTCACGCAGCATTTGGATTATGCCTTCTGCGTCGTGTTTGGCGCCAGGGCCTTTGGGAATGGCAGAGGTTTGGTGATAGGGGCTGTGAATAAATCCGATGGGCTGAGCCGTAAACATGGCAGTGTCTCCGCATTTCATCTTATGCCATGGGATTGAGCCCGCAGCGCCACCATACGGTAAGGCCCTACCCTATGGTGGCACTGCTTAAACTGTTTCTTTTCAGTTTGAAGCGGTCATGGATTTTTGCCCGCTCAACCAACTGCCCGTGCGATCGGGAACACTTCAGCTCTTGCCGGTGTCTAAGAGAGCAGATGCACGCCTCTCTTGGCGAAACGCCTGAGTCCTTGCATCGGGCCATGGTTGTTGCCAGCGCATACCAGCGGTTGGCGGCGGCCTAAAAACGACCATCGGCGCTCCTTTCCGGAACTTGCTGCTCGTGCGTTGTGACGCAGGAAGGTGCAAAAGGTGGACCAAGTGCGATAACGTGGGAGGATACTGACTTGCAGGCGGACCTCACCATGGGCAACGTTGTCAGCCTACTCGCTTTCCAACCCGACGAAGCGGATCTTGTGGCCGAGTTGCAATCGGGATCCGAGGAAGCGTTTGCCTGGCTTATCGCACACTACCACCAGCCGATCTACTCGCTGCTCGCGCGCACGGTGCGCAATCCCGCAGATGCCGCAGACTTGGCGCAGGAAGTTTTCGTCAAGGTTTTTCGCGGGATTCGCGGTTTTCACGGCGAGTCTTCCTTGCGTACCTGGATCTACCGCATTGCGTTGCGGGAAGCGTCGAATCAGAGGCGCTGGTGGATACGACACCAGCAGCAGGAGATCCCTATCGAGCAGAAGATGGGCGAAGACGACGGCAGCCGGCAGATGCTCCTGAAAGACATGCTGGTCGATCCTTCGGAGTCGCCTTACGATCACGCTCTTCGTGAAGAGAACAGATCCCGCGTGGAGCAGGCCTTGCGCCAGATGCCGGAGCCTTTTCGTACCACGCTGATTCTGCGCGACATTGAAGGCTTTGTTTACGAGGATGTGGCGGCGATCGAGGGGGTCAATCTGGGAACGGTGAAGTCGCGGCTGGTGCGTGGGCGCGCCCACTTGAAGGCGCTGCTCACTGCCCCGCAGCCAGGCGCGCGAACTGAAGCGCTTTCGGGGTTGGAGTTGACCCTGGGAGAGGAGGCGCGATGAAGAATTGCCGTGAGATCCAGTCGTGTCTTTCCGATTATCTGGATGGTCGGTTGACAGGACGTGAGATGCAGGAGCTTGACGCCCATCTCCAGCATTGCCCTGAGTGCGCGCGTGAGTGGCAGTCTCTACGTGAGGTGCAAACCGCGCTGGCTGGGTTAGGCCCGGTGGAAGAACCGGCCGATCTCCCCCTGCGCATTCGTGTGGCCGTCAGCCATGAAGCCGCGCGAAGCCATCGCAGCATCTTTGCCGGTTGGGAGTTGGTTTGGAAGAATTCTGTCGGTCCCTTCCTGCTTCACGCGGGTGCGGGTTTTTTGAGCGCGGTGTTCCTGCTGGGGACGATCGTTTTCCTGATTTCGATGTTTGCCCAGCCGGAGGTGGCCGCGGCTATGCCCGACGAGCCGCTGGGCGACGCCACAGCGCCCCATCTGCTCTATTTCTCCAACGCCCAGGGTGGCAATCAGGTAGACGCCATCAACGGTCCGGTTATCGTCGAAGCCTACATCAATCCTTCCGGCGAGGTTTACGACTACCGCATTCTCTCCGGCCCGGACGACCCGGCCACACGCGCCAGAGTGGAGAACCTGCTGCTTTTCAGCCGGTTTGCTCCGGCGCTCTTCTACGGCCAGCCGGTCCGCGGCTTGGCCGTGCTGTCGTTCTCCGGCATCTCTGTGCGTGGATAGAGCAGGTAACAGGGATCAGCGAATGGCAATCCACTGGAGAGTTCTCGTTTGAAGCACCTGCAAGTGGGGGCGCCAATCGGTCATACTGAATGTGTGGGCTGAGACCCACGCACAACCATGACAGCCGATACACAAAACCTCGTTTCTCTCGATGTCATTCGAGCCGCGGCGGCGCGCATCGCGCCTATTGCCATGAAGACCCCGCTGGTGCGGGCCGCATTTCCCGCGATCTCAGGTCGTGGAACCGGTAAAGAGATCTGGCTCAAAGCGGAGAGTCTCCAGCCCATAGGCGCTTTCAAGATTCGCGGCGCGGCGAACAAGATTCTGCAACTCTCGGCCGAGGAGATCGCTCGCGGCGTCATCACCTATTCGAGCGGCAATCACGCGCAGGGCGTGGCCTACGCGGCGCGCGAGGTTGGGGCCAAGGCTGTGATCGTGATGCCCTCAAACGCGCCCGCCATCAAGCGGGCTGCAACGCTGGCGCTGGGCGCGGAGATTGTCGACGTCGGCGCGGCTTCAAGCGAGAGGCTTGCCAAGGCCGAAGAACTGGTGCGCGAGCATGGTTACGTGGTCATCCCTCCCTACGACGACGAGCAGATCATCGCCGGCCAGGCGACTTGCGGGCTCGAAATCGTAGAGGCCCTGCCCGATGTCGACCTGGTGGTTTCGCCGGTCTCGGGCGGCGGTTTGCTGAGCGGCGTGGCTGCGGCCGTCAAGCAGTTGAGCCCCCAAACCCGGGTTTTTGGCGTGGAGCCGGAACTCGCCGCCGACACTGCGGAGAGCTTTCGCGCCGGCAAGATCGTTACCTGGCCTGCCGAGATGACCAGCCGCACCATCGCCGACGGCCTGCGCACGCAAAGCGTGGGCGTGCGTAACTTCGCCCACCTTCAGGCCTTTGTGGACGGCGTCATTACCGTGACTGAGGCTGAGATACGCGCCGCCATGCGGGCGATTGTGGCGGCCACGCGCCTTGTGCCCGAGCCGAGCGGCGCCGTCTCGACCGCGGCTCTGCTCTTCCACGCGCACCAGCTGCCCGTCTACAAGAAAGCAGTCGCCGTTGTCAGCGGCGGCAATGTCGATCCGGCCATGCTGGCTGCGGTGCTCACGGAAAACGAATCGTAACGTCGTTGAAATAGGATGTTGCCTGCCATGAAGCGCCCCACCTTCACAATTCGCCTCTTTGCCCCCATCCTGCTGCTGGCCGCGACCGCGATCACGGCAAGCGCCGGACAGCAACCGCCGCAGCTCGTAAAGCCCATGGCCGGGCCGCGCGCCACGGTCTTACGCATCACCTGGCTCTACATTGCGCCTTCGACCGGCGCGCAGAAGGTTGATCGAGTGCAGATTGGCCGTGAAATGGTGGTGGCCGAAAAAAACGGCGCCTGGATGCGCGTCTACGCCAATACCGACATCGAAGAACTGCATAACGACAAGGATGAGCCTCTGGTTGGCGGCGACGAGACGGCGCCGCCGATCTCCGGCTGGATCGAGGCCAAAGGCGTTGTCGAGGAGACAACGCCCAACGGCGATGCCATTCTGATGGGCGCGGCAGCCGATGAGGAGGCGTCCGCTGCAAATCCGCGCGGTCCGGCCAATGCCGCCCATAGCGCGCGGCTTCTCTATCGCCGCCTGGTGGAGATGTTTCCTCATTCCCCGCTTGTGCCCGAGGCCATGTGGCGCGCGGCCGACATCGAGTGGCAGATCCAGCGCGCCGATGCTGCGACCCTGCCCTCTGCGCACGAGAGGGATCCAGACTTCCGCCTGCAGATGAATGAGGACGAATTGCGCAAAGTGATCAAATATTATCCGCGCTCCAGGTGGGCGGCGTTCGCGGACTTCGACCTCATCGATAACAAACTTTGCGGTGACTGGCAGGGGTCGGAGAGTTGTCCGGCGAAGGAAACGGAACGGTACATTCGATACGCCGACGAGTATCCCGATGGCCCACGTACCGCGCATGCGCTCTACGATGCCGTTTACCGCCTGGCTGTGCTTACCGACATGTTTGCCGCCGACCGCAACAAAAGCAAAAGCGACGAAGCTCATAACGAGGCGCGCACCGTAGCCGCACAGATGAAAACGCACTTTCCGAACTCGGACTATACCTACCGGGCGGGTGCGCTGGTGTACAAATTGGATGAGGGCCTTCCTGTTTACGGCATCGACCAGGACTGAACAGTTTTCAGGCTTCCCGGATCCGCGACGGATGCGCCACAAGACTTTTATTGCCAGCCGCATGGAGTTCTCTTGAACCCGTACATTTTGTCGATTCTTTTGGGAATTGTCGAAGGTTTGACCGAGTTTTTGCCGGTCAGTTCAACCGCGCACCTGCGCATTGCAGAAGCCCTGATGAAGCTTCCGCTCGACAACAGCGCTTGCCTGGCCGGGAACGCAGCATGTCTCCAGGATGTCAGGTACTGGGAGATGTACACGATCGTGATTCAGGTGGGCGCGATCCTTGCGCTGTGCCTGCTCTTTCTGGACCGGATCGTGGGCTTCCTGCGCACCTTTCCGGAAGGAGACAGAGGCGATCGCAACTGGCTTACGCATCCCATCTCTCTGACGCTGATCGCCTTTGCCTGCACCTCGGCGCCGGCTCTGTTGCTGCGCAAGTGGAGCGAAAAAAACCTGGGCAGCCTCAATGCCATGGCCATCGCGTTCCTCGTGGGCGGCGTTATTATGTGGGCCGTCGATGCCTGGAGTGATCGCGTCGATCCCGGTACAACGCATGTCGAGGAGATGACGCTCCCGCAGGCCATCTGGATCGGCCTTTGCCAGACCCTTTCGGCAGTCTTTCCCGGGACGTCGCGCTCCATGTCGACCATCGCTGCCGGCCAGATCGCCGGTCTCGACCGTCCTTCGGCGCTTGAGTTCAGCTTTTTGCTGTCGATTCCCACCATGATTGCCGCCACCGGCTGGGATCTGCTCAAGGAGATTCATCCGCACAAGGCCGCCGGAGCAGCCGGCGTGGCCACAGCGCATGTGATCATGAACCCCGAGCGTTGGATGGTGCTCATCCTTGGCACTGTAGTTTCCTTTATCGTGGCCCTGGGCGTGGTCGAGTGGTTCCTCATGTGGGTACGCCGCCACGGCTTCACGATGTTTGCGATTTACCGCATCGCTTTTGGCATCGCGCTGCTCATCTGGGGCGCAAAGTTTATCGGGGGATAGGCGAAGCCTTCAGCAACCGGCGTCGGGAATGATTGCAAATGCCGGGTTTTCCGCCTTCGCCGATTCGTGATCTCCGCCGCGAATCGGTTAAGGTGGGATAGCATCGTCCTCGAAACCTCCGCTGTTGCGAAAATTACGGCCCTTCCCATCATCTTTTGCGGTTAATTCCTGTGGTTCCCCCGCTACGGGTTTGCCCTGATTCCGCCCGGTGACCGCCGATAATAGAAATTGCTCTGGGACGTTTTGCTAGGTTTCCTGGCCGCTTGATCCATCAAAGGCGGCAGCAGGAGTACGGCACCGCTCTTATCATGAAGCCCATCCGCATTGTTCTCGCGCCCACGCGTAGCCGCCCCTTGAATATCTTTCTTGGGATGATGCTGGTGCTGATCTCGCTGTTGTTTTTCCTTGCGCTGGCCACCTATCACGCCTCCGACCCCTCCTTGAATACGGCCACCGGTAACCTTAAGCCTCAGAACTGGGTTGGCCTCTTCGGCGCTTACCTGAGCGATCTGCTGCTGCAATCGCTGGGAGTTACAGCGTTTCTGATCCCCCTGTGGACAGGCGGAGTGGGCTGGACCTGGATGCGCTCCCGGCCCAGCGGATCGGCGCTTCTGCGCGGGATGGGTTCTCTTCTTACGCTCGCGTTCCTCCCCGCTGTGCTGGGCCTGTTGCCCTGGCACTGGCGTTGGCTGCATGTCATTCCCATTGAAGGCGTTGCGGGTCGCCTCATCTCCGGCCTGCTCGTGGCCTATCTCAATCCGCAGGGCGCATGGATGGTAGCCGCCGCGCTCGCTGCGGGCGGACTTTACCTTGCCTCCGGCGTCAGTTTCTCGGAGATTCGCGAGCTGATCTCGGATCGCTGGGCGCGCTTTCAGGAGTGGCGCGATCGCCGTCGAAGCCTGCGCGAGGAGGAGCAAGAGATCGAAGCCCGGCGCAACATTTTGCGCGCCGAAGGGGATTCTCCGCTCCCCTTTGAGCAGTTCGACGCCGCAGCCAACCCGGAGATGGGAAGCGAGATTCCGGCGCAGAAGTCCAACCGATTTCTCGCGTTCTTCCTGCGCAAGCGCACTCCTAAACAGGATCCGATCGACGAGATTCCCGCCTACCAGCGCGCGGATTTTCGCTCGCCCGCCGAGCAGTCCCCGCAGCCGGAGTCTGCTGACGCCGCGAACCCAATTGTCATGCCCCGCCGCACAAGCATCTGGGAGAGCCGCGAGGCGGATGCGCAGGCCGCGACTGCGAAGACGATCGTGCCTGCTGCTGCTCCGGCGGCAGCGCCCCCGCCCCAGTCCGATGTTCCTGTTGATCCCCGGGGCGCGGAGCCGGCGGTGCGCCAGGGGCCTGCCGCAGCGCCTCGGCCCGAAGGCGAGATCGCCATTCACAGCCGCGCCGACGCGGAAACGCCTTCCTCTGCCGTGGCGCCCAAGCACGTGAGCGGTTACAAACTCCCAGCGAGCACGTTGCTCAGCGAGGGCGAGGGCCCACAGTCGGTGCGCGAGGACGAACTGCGCGAAGAGGCCAAAATCCTGGTGGGGAAATGCGCCGAGTTCGACGTGCGCGGCAAGGTGGTGCAGATCAATCCAGGTCCCATGGTGACAACCTTCGAATTCAAGCCCGAAGCGGGCGTGAAGTACTCGCGCGTCACGGGCCTCGCCGACGATCTGTGCCTCGCCATGCGCGCTGAAAGCATCCTGATCGAGCGTATGGCGGGCAAGAGCACCGTCGGCATCCAGGTTCCCAACCACGAGAAAGAGACCATTCATCTGCGCGAGGTCATCGAGAGTGAGACCTTCGCCCGCTCGCGTTCGCGGCTCACGATTTCCATGGGCAAGGACATCAACGGCCGCATCGTTACGGCCGACCTTGCGTCGATGCCCCATGTGCTGATCGCGGGTTCCACGGGGTCAGGCAAGTCGGTGGCCATCAACGCCATGATCATGAGCCTGCTCTACCGCACCACACCGCAGCAGGTGCGTCTCATCCTGGTCGATCCCAAGCGCGTCGAGCTGGGCATGTACGAGGGGATTCCGCATCTCTTTACCCCCATCATCACCGAGCCCAAGCTGGCGGCCAACGCCCTGCGTAACGCCGTGCGCGAGATGGAACGCCGCCTCAAGCTGCTCGCCAGCCGCAGCGTGCGCAACATCGACCAGTACAACAAGCTCTTCGAGGGATCCACGCTTTCGCTCTTTGGACCGGAGTTCGGCGAGGCCGAGGAAAGCCCGCTGCCCTACATCGTCATCATCATCGATGAACTGGCCGATCTGATGATGCTTGATCGCGCCAACGTCGAAGAGTCCGTCACGCGTCTGGCGCAGATGGCGCGCGCCGTCGGCATTCACCTTATCCTGGCCACGCAGCGGCCAAGCGTCGATGTCATCACCGGCCTCATCAAAGCCAACATTCCCACACGCATCAGCTTCCGCCTGGCAACGAAGGTTGATTCGCGCACCATCCTCGACACCAACGGGGCAGAGGCTCTGCTGGGCCGGGGCGACATGCTCTTCCTGCCGCCTGGCACCAGCCGCCTGATGCGCCTGCACGCACCCTTTGTCAGCGAGAAGGAGACCGCCGCCGTCGTCGCGTTCTGGAAGGACCAGGGAGCGGCCGAATACGTCGAGGGCTTCCTCGATTCGCCCAAGGACGAGCGCGCTGCGACGGAAGGCGAAAGCGCAGGCAGCGAAGACGACGATCCCATGTTCGACGATGCCGTGCGCCTGGTCTTCGAGTTTGGCAAGGCCTCCACCTCGCTCCTGCAACGCCGCCTGCGCATCGGTTACGGACGCGCAGCCCATCTGATCGACATGATGGAGCGCGACGGCCTGGTTGGCGCCGCCGACGGCCCGCGCCCCCGCGAGATCCTGAAGGCTCCCAACTGGTTGCATGAGGTTGCCGCCACGAACGAGTAGCGTTGCCAAGGCAGACTTGAGCGTGCTTCGGGTTTCGCTTCAGGAACTCAGAGCATGCACTTTCGTTTCGCATCCTCGCGCAGCAGATGAAGGCCACGTCTTCCGGCGGAGATTCTGTTGCCCCGATCCCCGCCCGGTTGCGATATTCTTCTTTTCGGGGGGACTCGTCCGCATAGGGAGCCATGTTGCCGCGCTGCACATCGACGAATCCCGCGGTCCTTTCCTATTACACAATGCGTCGCGTAGTGGGCATCCTTGCGCTCGCGCTTCCATTTGCACTCGCCGTTGGCTCCATTCTCACGGATTTTTTGACTTCCAGCCATCTCCCGCACCCGCTTCTGCAGCGATCCATCAGCGACTACTACTACACGCCCATGCGCGATCTCTATGTCGGCAGCCTCTGTGCCATTGCGACGTTTCTCGTCTGCTCGCGCGGCTATGATCTTCACGACGAGATCGCCGGTTACATCGCCGGAGCCTGCGCCTCAGGCGTGGCTTTTTTCCCCTCATTCAATCCGCGCAGCAGCCACTATACGCAGTTGGATTTCGCAATCGGTCTCATTCACACCGCCTTCGCCGCGCTGATGTTTCTTGTGCTCTCTTACATCTGCATCTTTCGCTTTCGCAGGTCCGCTCCGGATCGACGCCTTACCCGCGGCAAGCGGCACCGGAACCGCATCTACCAGGGCAGCGGTCTTGTCATGATCGCTTGCATGATCGCGATGGTCGCTATCACGATTCGCGCGGTTATCGCAGAGCGGCATCCCAGCCACTGGCTCTTCTGGAGCGAAACAGTGGCGCTTTGCGCCTTCGGCTTCGCCTGGCTGACCAAGGGCGAAGGCGTTATGCGCGACAAGCCGCATGAGCGCCAGAATGCAGACATCCACCATCGGCTCGCCAAAGCGCGGTAAGTGGTGAACAGCGGGGGACGTGGCGCCGAAAGGTTCGCAGCCATCGCGCCAGGCAGGACGCCTTTTACCAGCTGTGGTACACTCTCATAAGTAAACGCTTTCCTGATCCCTGCGCGCCTGCGCCTCCCGTCCTCGGCGCTCCGGCCCGCAGAGCGCGGAAAGCGTGCATGCAGGTTTCCGCGCGGGCGCGGCTTTTCCGCTTGACAAGTGTGCGAGTAAACCAATTTACTTAAGGG
>JABEBX010000570.1_pt1 | contig 19632 bp, 19 predicted proteins | sample 7245971 | NCBI WGS metagenome assembly JABEBX01 (sample SAMN14506365, study PRJNA622280) | hot springs metagenome | biome: hot spring [ENVO:00000051]|acidic hot spring [ENVO:00002120]; feature: spring [ENVO:00000027]|sediment [ENVO:00002007]; material: sediment environment [ENVO:01001048]... | reverse complement strand
GCAATCGGCATTGTGGACATGGCCAGAGATACGGGCAGGGATTACGGACACTCTGCCCACAATCGCGCCAGAGCTTCGAAGGGGCTTCGAAGGGGCTTTGATGGGGCTTCATGCCGTGGCAATGCCGGACAGCCCAGCCCGCAGGAGTAACGCAGGAGTAACGCTCAGAGCGTTACCGCGCAGCCCAGCCCATGCCCGCAGTATTGCCCGCGATTGCCTACACAGTGCCTACATGGACGCCGGGCAACAAAAAGCCCAGCGGGTTAGGCCGGGCTAAGTGCTTGATTCTATTGGTTGCGGGGACAGGATTTGAACCTGTGACCTTCGGGTTATGAGTTCGATGAACTCAACTGTCGGCAGATGGCGTTAATCGGTTTTAGTTCAAGTAAATCAATAGGTTCCATCCAAGAAGAAGACATTTTCTCTGCACAATCGTGCCGAATGACCTCCACTGAAACCGATGAAGCCCATCTTGTTGTAATTTTTTAATGATGTTTTTTTGACGAATCTTGACCCTCGGCGCGTCCGGCGGTGAGCAGATGCATGCAGATGTAGCAATGTGTGGCGTGCGCCTTTGGCGTTTGGCACGCGGCAACATGTCAATCCATGCGCATGACCGCGCCAAAGTCGGCGGCGCGGGCGTTGTACAGGCTGGAGGTGACGAGCACGTCCATCCCGCTGCGGCAAATTGCGCGGCGTTTTCGGGGCGGATGCCGCCGGCGGCGTTGATGACCAGCCGCGGCTGCAGCGCGCTCAGCTGCGGCACCAGTTCGGCAAGCTGCTCCGCAGTCGGGGAATTCCTTCTTGTGGACGCCCTGCGCCGGAGCCTGGAGGCGGCCCAGCAAATCGCGGCCATGGCCGTCGTCGTGGATGCCAAGGGCGTTCGGGCCGAGAGCTTATATCGGCATTTCGACTTCCAGCCGTTTCAGCAAACCCCGCTGCGCCTGTTTCTGCCTATGGCGCAGATCGCCGTGTTGTTCGCTTAGCGGCTTCACATAACAAGAGATTGTGAGTGCGACATGAGGGGGCGGACGGCAGTGCAACCTACGAGGCCTTCTCCCGCGTCAAGACCGACGTCCAACGCAAAGACGTCGGCTGGGGCGTGGGCGATGACTCTGCTTTCACTGCGGTACGCGTGGGATGAACGCCCGCAACGTTGATCAGACTTCAGGGCTGGAAGACCTGCGCGCTGAAAACGCCCGTCTGATCGTGCTGCTTGAATCGCATGGCATTGAGTGGCAGTTGCCGCCGCAGCCCATTGCCGCTGCGACTCACGATCCAGAACCCACCCGCCTATCCACCGCTGAAAAGGTGGCGCTGTTTCGTCGCTTGTTTCGTGGCCGAACTGACGTTTACCCCGTGCGGTGGGAAGGCAAGACTTCTGGTCAATCAGGCGATGCCCCAGCTTGTGCCAATGAATGGCGCCCCGGTGTCTGTGAATAGCCGCGCATCAAGTGCGGCGATTGCAGCAACCGCCTGCTGATGCCTCAGTCTGACGCGGTGATCGACGACCATCTGGCTGGCAAGCACACGGTCGGTGTCTAACCGCTGCTGGAGGACGACTCCTGTTCGATGTCCTCATTATTTGCTTTCTGCGTGAGCACTTGCGCACACAGCGCTTGTGCGATCCTCAGGACTGAATAGGCTATCACCGGCAAATGCGCTTGAACCAATCCTGCACATTTTGTTGTTCGTCACTGCGAAGATGTAGCCCGAGTTTGCTGCGGCGCCAAAGAATGTCATCGGCGCTGCGTGCCCATTCTGTCTGATAGAGATAGCGCAATTCAGCGGAAAATAGTCCTGGGGCAATCTCCTCACCCAGATCGTCCTTTTGTTTTGCCGCCCGCCCATCTGGCGTTCGAAGCACCTGATCGATACGGCTGCCGTAAGCGCGTCCGAGCCTGTAAATCAGATCCTCCCCCAGCCAGCCATAGCGCTGATGCAACGCCAGCAAAAAACGCTGGAAGTCGACGTCTGGGCGCTGTGGCTTTCCGATCCAAGCTGACAGATCGCCTCCAGGTAGCAAAGCCTCTTTTGTCCAATCTGTTCGACCTGTGTGCAGCACAGCGCAGAGCTGATCTGCCGCTTCCTCGGCAAGCCTCCGGAATGTCGTGACCTTGCCACCCCAGACTGTGAGTAGCGGCGCGCCATCTTGGCGGAGTTCGAGTTTGTAATCGCGGGTAGCGGCTTTCGCGTCTTGGGCGTGGTCATCCAGCAAGGGCCGCACACCGGCATAGCGCCATACGATGTGCTCCGGGCGGATTTCGAGGCGGAAGTAGCGGCTCACCTCCTTGCAGAGATAGGCCGCCTCATCGTCGCTGCAGGCTTGCGTGTCATCTGGGCCCGCCACTTCGACATCCGTTGTGCCGATCAGTGTGAAGTCTTGTTCGTAGGGGATGGCAAACACGATACGTCCGTCACCAGCCTGAAAGATGTAGGCCATCTCGTGCGTGAATTGCCGCGGCACCACAATGTGGCTACCGCGCACCAGGCGCAATGACAGTTGCTCATGCATTGGACGGCCATTGGCCTGGTGCACTGCATGGCGCAGAAAAGTCTCCGCCCACGGCCCTGCAGCGTTGACCAAGGCGCGGGCCTGAACCTGCCGTACGGCTCCTGTTGTATCGCGCAATGTGGCTTGCCAGCCCGCCGCACTGCGCACGGCCTCCTGGCAGGTGGTTTGGGTCAGTATGGTTGCCCCCCGCTCAGCTGCGTCGAGTGCGCACAGAACAACCAGCCGGGCATCGTCCACCCAGCCGTCGGAATAGATAAACCCGTGGGTGTAGTCGGATTTGAGGGCCTTGCCTGCGAGATGCGTGCGAAGGTCGATGCTGCCGGAGCCCGGCAGCCAAGCACGCTGTGCGAGATGGTCGTAGAGAAAAAGCCCTGCCCGGATCATCCACGCCGGGCGCATGGCGGGTGCATAGGGCATGACAAATCGCAGCGGCCACATGATATGCGGTGCCCCGCGCAGCAGTACCTCACGCTCTTGCAGCGCTTTGCGGACCAAGCCGAACTCGAAATACTCCAGATAGCGAAGTCCGCCGTGAACCAGCTTGGTCGAGGCCGATGAGGTATGCGCGGCGAGATCGTCGCGCTCGCACAGCAGCACCTTGAGCCCACGCCCTGCCAGATCACGCGCAATACCTGTGCCATTGATGCCGCCACCAACGACGAGCACATCGTAGAGGTCTTGCAGGGGTGGCTGCTCTGTGCCTGGAAGATGCATGGGGACAAGGTAAGCTGGGTGCATCTAGGCGTCGAGCCGGATGCCTGATGCACGGTCGAATACATGGAGCGCTTCATGCGGTACATGCAGCGCAAGGGAGTTGCCTTCTTGCCACGAGGCGTCGCCTGCCAGCCGCACTACACAGGGCTGCGCACCGATCTTGCCGTGTAGCAGCGTCTCGGCACCAAGTGCTTCGCGAAGCACGATTTCCATCTGCCATTCGCCGCGTGGGTCGGGTATTAGCGCTTCAGGGCGGATGCCGACGACCAAATCGCGAGACGTCGCGCCCAGTGCAGATTGCATTCGCAGGGAGGTCGCTTGCGTGATGTGCAGCGTCCTGCCGTCGTTGTCGAGTTCGGCGTCAAGCAGATTCATTCCCGGAGCACCCAGGAAACCTGCGACGAACACGCTCAACGGCCGTGCATAGACCTCGCCCGGCGTACCCACCTGCTCAATACGACCCTGGTTCATTACCACCATGCGTTGCGCCAGAGTCATGGCTTCAACCTGATCGTGGGTCACGAACAGCGTGGTGGTGTTCAAGCGCTGGTGCAACTGCTTGATTTCGATACGCATCTGATTGCGCAGACGCGCATCCAGATTGGACAAGGGTTCGTCGAATAGAAAGATCTGTGGCTCACGCACGATGGCGCGGCCCATCGCCACACGCTGGCGTTGCCCACCGGACAGTGCGGCCGGCTTGCGATCGAGCAATTCGCTCAGGCCCAACAGCCCGGCAGCCCACCGCACGCGGCGGTCGATTTCCGCCTTTTGCAGACCACGAAGGCGCAAGCCGTAGGTGAGGTTGTCGCGCACCCTCATGTGTGGGTAGAGCGCATAGTTCTGGAAAACCATGGCAATGTCTCGCGCGCTGGGTGCGAGGTCATTGACGCGTTTACCGCCAATCAAGATGTCGCCTTCACTGGGCGCATCAAGACCTGCGATCATCCGCAGCAAGGTCGTCTTGCCACAACCAGAGGGACCAACAAGCACGACGAATTCGCCGTCAGGAACACTGAGCGAACAAGGACGCAGCGCGGTGGTGTTGCCAAAGAATTTGGCAACGTTGCGAAGTTCGAGTGTAGCCATGGTTATTTGTCGGAATCGGTCAGACCCTTGATGAACCAACGCTGCATCAGGAGCACCACCAAGACAGGTGGCAGTAAGGCCAGCAGCGCGGTGGCCATGATGAGATCCCAGCGCGGTAGGGCGAACGCGGCACCGGCATTGATCATCCCCTGCATGCCCATGACCACGGTGGTGTAAGTCGCATCCGTGGTCGTAAGCAGCGGCCAGAGATACTGATTCCAGCCATAAACGAATACGAGCACGAACAGCGCGGCGATATTCGTTCGTGAGAGTGGCAAAACGATATCGAGGAAAAATCTGATCGGTCCAGCGCCATCAATACGGGCAGCATCGGCCAGGCTTTGCGGCAACGTCATGAAAAACTGGCGAAACAAAAAAGTAGCCGTCGCCGAGGCAATGAGCGGAAAAATCAGACCGTTGTAGCTATTGAGCAGGTGCAGGCTAGCTGTAATCTGGTATGTGGGGAAAAAGCGTACTTCGACTGGCATCATCAACGTGAAAAAAATTAACCAGAATGCCACCATACGCAGCGGAAAGCGGAAATACACCACGGCATATGCGGACAAAATGGAAATGAACAGCTTGCCAAAGGTGATGCCAAGCGCCATGATGAAGCTATTCACCAACATGCGCCAGACTGGTATCGTGCCGGGCAAACCCTTGGTGAGCACCTCGTGCAGGTTGTCGAACAATTTTCCGCCAGGCAGCAGCGGAAAGTGCCCGAGAAGCGCCTGCGGTGTATGACTTGCCGCCACAAAGGCCAGATAGAGCGGCAGGGCGATGAGGGTCGCCATGATGATGAGCACGCCATGACGCAGCGCGGCGGATTCGAAGTATGACTTGCTCATTGGTAATGCACCTTCCTGCCGATGTAGCGGAATTGCACAATAGTGAGCACAGCAACCAGTGCCATCAGCACCACAGACTGAGCTGCAGCCGAGCCCAGGTTGAGGTTTTGAAAACCGTCTTGATAGAGCTTATAGACGAGGGTCTGGGTGGACTCACCCGGGCCGCCTTTGGTGACAATATTGATCAGACCAAAGGTATCAAACAACACAAAAACGCTGTTCATAACCAGCAAAAAAAAGGTGGTCGGTGCCAACAGCGGAAACACAATGCTCCAGAACCGCCGCAACGGCCCTGCGCCATCCAGCGATGCAGCTTCGAGAAGGGATGAGGGAATGGCCTGCAGACCGGCAGTGAAGAACAGAAAGTTGTAAGCGACCTGCTGCCACGCCGTCATGGCGATGATGAGCAGCAAGGCCTGATCACCATTGAGGATGTAGTTCCAATGCACACCAAGGGCCTGCAGAACCCGTGCTCCTGCGCCGATTTGCGGTGAGAACATGAACACCCAAAGCGAGCCGGTGATCGCGGGCGCAACCGCATACGGCCAGATGAACAGTGTGCGATACACACCACGCGCCCGGACCAAGCTGTCGGTGAGCGTAGCCAGCAGCATCCCCAGCCCCATGGCCAGCACCGTGGCGACGACGGCGTAGATCGCGGTCACGCGGAAAGCGCGAAGGTAACTGTGCTCCTCGAACAGGGAAGCAAAGTTGCTCAGGCCGATGAATTGCTGGCTCAGGCCGAAGGGATCGGCTTGATAAAACGCTCCCGACAGTGCCTGCAGCGCAGGCCAGACGAAGAACAGCACCGTCACAGCGAGTTGCGGTGCCAGCAAAAAATAAGGAAGGATGCGATGCGGAAAAGGCGCCGCATCACGCATCTTGCGACGCTTCAAGCGCGTTAAAGCGCCTGAAGTGTCTGCAGACGAGAATCCAGTCATTTACGATAGGCCTTACTGTGCCGCAGTCTGGCCAAACTGTGCTAACAGCTTGTCACCCTTGCTCACAACCGAGTCCATGGCTTGCTGCGGCGTTATCTTGCCGGCAAGCGCGTCTTCCAGTTCGGCGCGAACGGTATCGCGAATCTGCGGCATATAGCCCAGACGAATCCCCATGGTGAAAGGCTTAGGCGGCTTGTTCGTCAGTTCATGGATTGCCACCATGGCGCCAGGTTCTTTGTCATAAAAACCCTCTGCTTTCAACAGGCCAAAGCCCGCCTTGCTGACAGGCACATAACCTGTCGCCTTGGCCCAGTAGGACTGGGTTTTGGCAGAGCCGAGGAAGTCGAGGAACTTTGCGATACCAGGGTAATGGTCTGCTGGTACGCCCTTCATGACCCAAAGCGATGCGCCACCCACAGCGGTGTTCTGCGGGGCGGTTTTCAGATTGGCGTCATACGGCATGGGGGCGATGCCAAAGGGGAATTTGGCCCCTGCCTTGACCGCGGCGAACGACGCCGAACTGTCCATGTACATTGCACACTCACCACTGTTGAACAGCGGGGTGGCATTTGTACTGCCGGCTCCGGCATACTTGAAAATGCCCTCTTTGGACCACTGCACCAGATCAGCGACGTGATTGACAAACGGCTTTGAATTGACCAGTAACTTGACGTTTTTGTACGACTTGAAACCATTGTCCTGTGTGGCATAGGGAATACCATTCCACAACGAAAACTGCTCGAGTTGCACCCAGTCCGGCCAGCCGGTCGTGAAGCCGCACTTCACACCAGCGGCCTTGAGCTTCTGGCCCACTTCGCCCATGTCCTGCCAGGTTTTTGGTGGCTGCACGCCGGCCTTGGCCAGCAAATCCTTGTTGTAGTACAGCACCGGGGTGGAGGAGTTGAAGGGCATGGACACCAGCTTTCCCTGCGCGTTGCTGTAGTAGCTGGCCGCACCTTCGATGAACTGACTAGTGGAGAAGGGAATGCCTTCCTTGGCCATCAGCTCGTACACCGGCACATACGCACCCTTAGCCGACATCAAGGTGGCGGTACCGACATCGAATACCTGCACGATATCAGGTGGGTTCTTCGCACGGAAGGCGGCAATCGCTGACATCATGGTGTCGGGGTAGCTACCCTTGTTGACAGAAACAACTTCATACTGCGTCTGCGAGGCATTGAATTCGTCCACCACATGCTGCACGGTTTTACCTAGCTCGCCGCTCATGGCGTTCCAGAACTGGATTTTGATGCGCTCGGCAGCCTGCGCTGGGCCAAACCCCGCACCGAATATCGCCGCAGCAAAAGCGGACACCAAAAGCTGACGCTTGTTCATGATTTTCTCCAATGGAAAAAACCTGGCGGCAGATGCCACCAGGATTCAGGGCATGATGTTTGTGTCTCTATAATCAGAAACTATGCTTGATTCCAAGCATCAAGCCAGAGCTCGTCGATCCGTTAGGTCCATTGGGCGCGTCATTACCAACTCCGACTGTGTACATCGCATTAGCGTCGTTTGAAATGCGAGCATAGTTGGCATAGAGCATGGTCTGTTTGGACAAGTTGTACCAATAGCCAATGCCATATTGTTTGGCGCCGGCGTTGGCAATCGTGTCATTCGTGACATGCGTGTAACTAGCTAGGATGCTGCCCGGGCCAACTGGGACGGCGATACCAACCATGTAATATTTGGCCTTAAAAATGGATGACGTTGCATTCTGCGTTGTCGCATTGATCGCAGAATCATCCGGGCGGTTTTCACCATAAAGAGCGCGAAGAGAAAGAATGCCAAAATCATAGGCACCAGAAATGCGCATATCATTAACGGTGGCCTGTCCGCTGATGTTATTTACGCGGGTCGTTTCAGCGCTAACACGCACCGGGCCATTCAAGTAGCGCGCACGCAAACCATATCCTCCTGTGGTCTTGGTTGCCGTGCCACTAGTCAATCCCAAGCCATCGCCAAAGGTATATTTGGCACCGAAATCAAAGCCGCTTAGAGAGGGCGAATCATAGGCAATGGTCTGGCTGAGGCGTACTGGAACCCACGTTTCCACAATATTTCCAACCTCTGCTACAGTATTGTCTGTAAATGGGTCGAAATCATACAAATCGTCGTCTGAATAGGTGTAAATCCTACCCATGCGGAATTTACCGAATCCGCCCTCTAGGCCCACCCAGGACTGCCGCCCCATAAACAGACCGCCAGAACAGAATCCACCGCTTGACAAGTTCCCACCATAACCGCCGTTTGCACAATAACCGGTCTCTGCTTGAAAGATCGCGTTCAAGCCGCCGCCCAAATCTTCTTTCCCTTTCAGGCCGATACGGGAATTGCTCACACCCCCTTGTGAAAGGTTTGTGACTGTTTGGCCACCGTTGTCGTAATGTGCCACACCGAGGTCTACCACACCATACAATGTCACATTATCAGCAGCAAAAGCTGCACCTGAGAACAAACTCAACATCGCTGCTGCTATCAGAGTTTTTTTCATTCGATTCTCCTGTAGGAAAAAAAAGGGGGTGAGGTCGACGCCCCACCCCGCTCAAGTATTGTTGATGAGGTTCCCCCATCCACAACAGCCCTGGAGAGGCTGGAATGAAATATAGAAAGCAAATTTGATTAGATAATGACAAAATGGTCATATTTGCCAGTCGTCGCGCTTTGGCGACATTTTTTTGATGTCATTAAATTGTCACTTTTTTAGATTAGGTGACATCTTTATGGTGTATTAAAGCTATCGAATACCTGCGCGCATGAAACTTTCTACAAAGTGCCGCTGAAGCAGCAGGAAGGCGAGCAATAGCGGGGCCGAGGTCATCAGTGCGGCGGCACTGATGAGAGTCCACTCAACCCCCTGATCTGCAGTGGAGAACACCTGTAATCCCACAGTCAGAACCCGGCTGTCGGGTGAGTTGGTGACAACGAGGGGCCAGAGAAAGTCGTTCCAGTGATAGCTCACCGATACCAGTCCATATGCCACGAGCACTGGGCGTGCGAGTGGCAGATAGACATGCCAGAGCACCGCCAGTGGACCTGCGCCCTCTATGCTGGCTGCATCGACCAGCTCGCGGGGAACGCTCAAGAAGGTCTGTCGCAACAGGAAGATCCCAAAGGCCGAGGCAAAGTACGGTAGCCCGATTGCGAGCAGTTGGTTGACCAAGCCAAGCTGTGTCATCGTGTTGTAGTTTTCGACGATGAGCAGGTTGGGCATAACCAGCAGCTGCGCCATCACCAATGAAAACAGTAGGCTTCGCCCTGCAAAGCGGTAACGGGCAAAGGCATAAGCGGCGAGACTACACACCACGAGCTGAGCCACCAGAGTCATGCTGACAACCAAAAAAGTATTAAGAAAGTAGCGGGCAAAGGGGGCGGCGCGCCAGGCGCGCATGAAATTGTCGAATGTGAAGGGGGCCAGCAAGTCGAAGTGCGCAATGGCAGCCGAGGGGTGAAAGGCAGCCCAAAATGCAAACAACAAGGGTGTGAACCACAGCAGCGCGAGCATCCAGGTTGCAATGATGAGTACTGAGTGAGGGGATTTCATTGATAGTGTGTGTGCCGCCCCATGCTGGCGAATTGCATCCACGATGCCAATCCGAGAATGGCGATGAGCACCACGGTGAGCGCGGCGGCGTAGCCTGTGTCCCAGTACTGGAAAGCGTTCTGGTAGATGTAATACAGCAGCAGGTTGCTGGCGTTGTCCGGCCCGCCCTGGGTGAGGACGAACAGCGCGTCCACCAGACTGAAGGCGCCGATGACGGCATTGACCAGAATGAACAAAGTGGTTGGTCCGATGAGCGGCAGGGTGACGCGGCGGAACACCTGCCAGCCAGACGCGCCCTCGATCCGGGCCGCCTCCACCAGAGGCGGCGGAATGTTTTGCAGCGCGGCCAGGTAGAAGATCATGAAAAATCCCGCCTGCTTCCATACGGCAACGGCGGTGACGGCCCACAGCGCGGTGGCGGGTTCGCCCAGCCAGTTGCGTCCGGGCAGGCCCAGCAGATGCATGACCTGATCGAGCAGGCCATAGCCGGGTGTGTAGAAAAACAGCCAGATGTTCGCGGCGGCCACCAGCGGCAGCACCGTGGGGGTGAAGAAGGCCATGCGCGCCAGCGCCCTGCCGGGGAAGCGTGCGTTCACCAGCAGCGCCATGAGCAAGGCAAGCGCTACAGAGGTCGGGATGGAACCCACCGCATAGAGCAGGTTGTTGACAATGACCTTGCGGAACACCGGGTCGGCGAGCATCTGCGCGTAGTGCTGGCCGCCGACGACGTGCGCCGTCCGCTGGCCCGTCGTTGTGGACATCACGCTTTGCCATAGGGTGACCACTGCCGGGTACAGGGTGAACGCCGTGAGCAGAATGAGCGCAGGCGCCAGCAGCGCCCAGGCAATGAGTGTCTGGCGCAAGGCAGCGCGGGGAGCGCCGTGCGGGGAGGATGGGTGCATCAGTGCAAGTGCGGAGATGAGGCAGGCGCTGCCGCCTAGGCCGCGCCTGCCTCGGGTTGGTCAGCTATTCCGGTAGCGGCGCAGCATGCCTTCGGCTGTAGCCTGCGCCTCCTTCAGTGCGGCGGCTGGGGTTTTCTGCCCGGTGATGGCTGCCTCGAGTGCGTCGTTGAACACTTTGGTGATGCGCTGGTTGTCGTGGGTGGAGAGCTCGGGCTCGGCGTACTGCAACTGGTCGCGCGCGACCGCCGCCTGCGAAAAACCGGCGACGTATTCCTTGAGTCGCGGAGTGTTCCAAGCGGCCTGACTGGTGGCCACATAACCGGTCTGGATGCCCCAGTCTGCCGCAATCTCTGGCGACGTCACCCAACGGATGAAGCGCATGGCCGCAGCACGCTCGGCTTCAGTGGTGTTGTTGAACACGTAGAGGTTGCCGCCGCCGGTGGGCGCGCCGCGGCGCTTGTGCTGCGGCAGCATGGCCACGCCGAAGTCGAATTTGGCGTTGGTCTTGACGTTGGTGAGGTTGCCCGTGGTGGTCCACATCATGGCGCAGCGGTGCTGGAAAAAGTCTTGCGGCGTGGTGCCCCAGTTGATGATGCCTTCGGGCATGACCTTGTCCTTGCGCGACAGCTTGACCAGATAGTCGAGCGCGCCTATCGTTTCGGGCGCGTCGAAATACGTGGTCTTGCCATCGGGTGATGCCAGGCGCGCCTGGCCGTTTTCGATGGACAGCCCCTGGAACAGCCAGTAGGGGAAGCCTGAGGTGGGAATCTGCAAACCCCAGTCAGTGGGGCTCGAAGGGTTGTGAAGCTTGGTCAGGCGACGGGCTATGTCGCGCATCTCCTCCCAGTTGGCGGGTGCCTTTTCAGGATCAAGGCCGACGGACTTGAAGGCATCTTTGTTCCAGTACAGCACCGGGGTGGAGCGCTGAAAGGGCACGCTCCAGGTTTTGCCCGCGATCCGCGAGTTGGCAAGGAATGCGGGGTAGAAGCTATTGAGCCAAACACGATCGTCTCCGGCCAGGTCTTCGGCTGACACCAAGACGCCTTGGTCGAACAAGGTGAACACGTCCACCGCCAGCGCCACGGCCATCTTGGGCGCGCTGCTGCCCCCGCTGCGCAGTGCCGTCAGCGTTTTGGTGATGGTGTCCTGATAGCTGCCGGTATAGATGGGTTTAACCACCACGTCCGGGTTGGCCTTGTGGAACTGTTCGGCGTAGCCATCAAGAATTTTGGCGATGGGGCCGCCCACGGCGACGGGGTAATACATCGGAAGCTCGATGGCGCTGGCGGCCCGAGCACTGGGCAGTGCGACGGTGCCCAGCAGGGGGAAGGCCGAAGCCTTCAAGAAATCACGACGTTGCATGGTGGGTCCTCTTGAGTGTGTGAACGAAGGTGAAGTGTGTTGAGTGTGGTGTGGTCGATGCGCGCGCCACTATGGGGGTCGAACAGAGAGATGGCGTGTGGGTTCCAGCCCAATTTCAGGCTGTCGCCTGCGGCTGGCTGCACGCGGCCCGGCAAGCGTGCAGCGAGGGAGTGGCTGCCCAGTCGACAGTTCACAATGCTGTCCGACCCCTGGTATTCCACCGACTCGACAACGACCAGCAGTTGGGGCTGTCGCGGATCTGGATGCAAGTGCAAGTGCTCGGGACGAATGCCGAGCATGGCGTTGGCGTGCGATTCTGGCAGGAGGACGGGTTGCTGCGTGCCCGCGATCCGCAGGCCCTGTGCGCTCGTTTCGAGCGGTAGCAGATTCATCGGCGGGGAGCCGATGAATCGCGCGACAAACAGACTTTGCGGCTGCTCGTACAAAGCTGCGGGCGTGGCGATCTGCTCGATGCGCGACTGATGCATGACCACCACCTGATCACCCATGCTCAGAGCCTCCGCCTGATCGTGGGTGACATAGACCACAGTGATGCCCAGCTTCACGGCCAGTGCCTTGATCTCGCGGCGCATGTCCTGCCGAAGCTTGGCGTCGAGGTTGGACAGCGGCTCATCCATCAAAATGATCCGTCGTCCACCGATGATTGCGCGCCCAAGCGCTACTCGTTGTTGTTGTCCGCCAGAGAGCTGGGCGGGTTTACGGGCAAGAAGCTGCTCGAGTCCGAGCAACGCAGTGGTTCGCGCCAGGCTGCGCTGACGCTCAGACGCGGAAACACCGCGCAGTTTGAGACCGAAAAGTAGGTTGTCAGCCACGCTCATATGGGGAAACAGCGCATAACTCTGGAACACCATACCCAGCTTGCGCTCCCCCGGTGATAAATGGGTCACGTCGCGGCCGTGCAAGATGATGCTCCCAGTATCAGGCTGCTCGATACCGGCAATCAGCCGCAACAGCGTGCTCTTGCCGCAACCTGACGGTCCGAGCACCACGACGAATTGCCCATCCTCAATGTCGAGGCTGATGTCATCCGTCGCCAGATAGTTAGAAAACCGTTTGGTAAGTCCTTGCAAAGAAATGGAATGCATATGGGTAAGTTAAGAAAGAGGTGTGACGTGGCGATGACGGTCACGAGCGCTGTAGATCTGTGCGCAATTCCATGGCAGCGCGCCTAGCGCCAGGTGGCGTGACAGCCCCTGTAGCACGCCGAGCAGGCCAAGTACCGCAGCGATGGTCAGATGTTGTCGTCACGAGTATGGCCTGATGACGTTGTTTGCAACAGCCGCGCCATTGAGATGCCACAGACACTTCACCGACACGACCTATCCGACAGGCACTGGGCTGTGCTCGAACCCCATCTGCCGGGGCGTGCGGGGGTTTGGGGGGTGGCGCGGAACAACCGCCAATTTCTCAATGCCGTGTTCTGGATTCTTCGCACCGGCGCGCCGTGGCGAGACCTTCCAGCCGCGCATGGTGGGTGGAAAAACACCAGTCGGCGTTTTTGCCGCTGGCGTAATTGATGCGAGCCACTGCAAGGTCCATCCGCACGCCGCATCCGCACGCCGCAGGAGCGCTGGGTGGCAATCAGGCCATGCGCCGTACATAGGGAGGCTCAACACCAAGATACGGTCGAGAATGCATTCCTCCATCTCAAGCGATGGAGGGACATCGCCACGCGCCACGCGAAAACGTCGTCTCATTCGCTGCCGCCTTGCAAATTCGATGCCTGGCTCTCTGGCTACAAATCTCGTGACGACACTATCAAGAGTAAGCGCACACCAGTAAATTAGGCAGATCAATCACGTCATAAAAGTGTCATCGCGCTTGCCTAAGCTGTTGGTCTCCAGACAAACAAAAACCTCCTCGGAGTAAACACATGACTCACAGCTCAAACGATTCCCGTCGCAACTTCCTCAAATTCACCGCCGGCGCAGCTGGTGCCAGCTTGGGTTCTGCGCTCATTCCTGGCTTGGTTGGCAATGTTTTCGCTGCACCCGCCACCCCGACGAATAAGGCATTGATCGCCGCTGCCAAAGCGGAAGGTAAGCTCAATGTGATCGCACTGCCACCTGATTGGGCAAACTACGGCAAGATGATTTCCGAGTTCAGCAAGATCTATGGCATCAAGGTGGACAGCGCCTCGCCAGACGCCAGCTCGGCACAGGAACTGCAGGCCGTCAAATCGCTCAAAGGTCAGAGCCGAGCACCTGATGTGGTGGATGTCGGTCCCGCATTCGCACTGTCTGGCGTCGAGGAAGGTCTTTTTCAGCCCTACAAAGTGGCATCATGGGAAAGCATCCCCACCAATATGAAGGACGCTAATGGACTTTGGTGGGGCGATTACTTCGGCGTGGTGTCTTTTGGCGTTAATCGCAATGTTGTGAAAAACGCCCCGCAAAACTGGGCTGATCTTTTGAAGCCCGAATACAAAGGTATGGTGGCACTCAATGGAAGTCCGCTCGGTGCGGGGGCGGCATTTGCAGGCGTCTTCGCTGCGTCGTTAGCCAATGGGGGCTCGCTTGACAATATGCTTCCGGGCGTCGAGTTTTTCGCAAAACTTTCCAAAGCGGGTAACTTCAATCCATCCAGCGCCACCTCCGCCAGTTTGGTTTCTGGACAAACGCCCATTGTGATCAATTGGGATTACCTCAACATTGCCCAAGCCAAAAAAGAATCTGGCAAAGTTAAGATTGACACAATTATTCCTTTCGAGGCCAAGCCTTACGGCGGCTACTATTGCCAAGCCATCAACAAGTTTGCTCCCAATCTCAAAGCCGCACAGCTCTGGGAGGAATTTCTGATGTCCGACGCGGGCCAGCTCATTTATCTGGAAGGTTTTGCCCACCCTGCGCGCTTCAATGACATGGTGTCGCGCGGCGTCATTCCCAAGGCACTCATGGACGAACTGCCGCCCGCTTCAGCTTACAAAGATGTGGTCTTTGCCGACAAAGCACAAACCGAAAAAGCACAGGGTGTGTTGAAGGCAAATTGGTCCAATATGGTCAAAGTTTGATGTCAGCGGTAAAAACCGCAACCGTGGAAGCTTTGCATCTCTCATGGCTGGAACGCTTGCTTGCATGGGTCCGCAAGCATTGGGGCACGATGTTGTTCATCGGCCCCTTTTTGGCCTATGTCCTAGTGTTTTTGCTACTCCCGGCTCTGCGATTATTTGCACAGTCCGTCACCGATAGACACGGCCTAACTTTTTATTATGTAGCGGAGCTGGGACAGTCTCAGACTGTTAAAGCTTTTACTAATTCGATCGTTTTGTCAGCCATCTCGTCCTTTGTTGGACTGCTGATCGGTGGGGTGGTTGCATATTTCATGCTGCGCCCAACGGCACCGTCGTGGCTTCGCTCGACTGTTACATCTTTCAGCGCTGTGGCGGCCAACTTCGCTGGAGTGCCTCTCGCATTTGCCTTTATTGCGACACTGGGTAGCTTGGGCATGGTGACTACATGGCTGAAACACCTCGGTATTGACCTCTATGGGGCTGGTTTCAATCTGTACTCGATGACCGGCTTGATTCTGGTGTATGCCTATTTCCAGATTCCACTGATGATTATTGTCATCATACCGGCGATCGAAGGCTTACGTCGGCAATGGCTTGAAGCCGCACAAAGCCTGGGAGCAAGTAATTTGATGTTCTGGCGCGCAGTAGGCCTGCCTATTCTTATGCCCTCTTTGCTATCGGCGTATCTGCTTTTATTTGGCAATGCTTTTTCTGCGTATGCCACCCCCTACGCCCTCACTTCTGGCAACATCGGCTTGGTTCCAATCGAGATTAGTAATGTGCTCTCAGGCAATGTCATGCTCGAACCGCAAGTCGGTGCCGCACTGGCCTTGGGCATGATTGTGGTGATGCTCATTGTGATGCTGCTCTATGCCTTGGCGTCAAGACGTGCAAATCGCTGGAGCGCGAGATGACCGCAGCCCGTCATCGCATGCCATGGTCGGGTACGGTTTTACTACTTTGGGTTGGACTGTATTTTGCGCTACCGCTGCTGGCGACAGGAGTCTTCAGCTTTTGGGAAGGGGGTGACCGCTACGGTCTGACCTCCTATCTCAATCTGGTGCATCAGGATGCATTGTGGGACAGCCTTTGGCTTTCATTGCGCCTTGCTCTGGAAACTATTGCTCTAAGTCTGCTTGTCTTGGTTCCCGCCGTGTTTTGGATGCATCTGCGCGCGCCTCGTATGAAACCGTTGTTTGATTTCGTTTCGGTATTGCCTTTCGTCGTACCACCGATTGTGCTCGTCGCAGGTCTTAGTGCACTTTTTCATGGTCCAGATTGGTTTGTCGGTACGCCAAACTATCTCGTCGTCCCCTATGTCATTCTGGCGCTTCCATATACCTACAGGTCGCTTGATGTGGGTATGCGTTCGATGGATCTTCGTACTCTGACCGAGGCTTCTCACAGCCTCGGCGCTAGTTGGGGAACATTTTTACTGCGCGTGCTCGTGCCGAATCTGGCAAGCGCGCTAGTCGGCGCCGCATTGCTCACCATCGCAATTGTCATGGGCGAATTCACATTTGCGAACGTTCTGCTTTTCAATACTTTCGCTGTATATATCAATTACATCGGGCAAACCTCAGCGACAGAAGCAGCCGCACTGACCTTGTTGAGTTTCGTCATTACATGGTTGGCCATGCTCGGCGTGTTACTGTCAGGTCGTGCTAGAGGGCAGGAACAACTTGGAGGCGCCCACTAATGGCGACACTTGAGATCAGCGAGATATCCAAACGGTATGGTGACCGCACAGTGCTGCAAGACATTTCACTCGTCCTATCTGGTGGAGAGTTTGTTTCCCTTTTAGGTCCATCGGGATGTGGCAAAACGACCCTTCTTCGTCTCATCGCTGGTTTCGAACAGCCGGACAGTGGCCATGTGATCGTAGGTGGCAACGACATCACCAAACTGCCGGCTAATCAACGACAGATGGGCATAGTGTTCCAGGCCTACAGCCTGTTTCCCAATATGACCGCTTCGGAAAACATTCGATTCGGCCTACGGGTACGCAAGATCGACCCTGCCGAGCAGAAGCGACGCGTTGCGGAAGTGCTCGAACTCGTGGGCCTCTCTACGCATGCGAACAAATATCCTCACCAGCTCTCCGGCGGTCAACAGCAGAGGGTTGCACTGGCGCGCGCACTTGCTATCCGCCCTGCTCTTCTCCTGCTTGACGAACCCCTGTCGGCTCTAGATGCCAAGGTGCGTGTGCAGTTACGCGAAGAGATTCGGCGTATTCAGCGTGAGACTGCGATTACCACAGTATTTGTCACGCATGATCAGGAGGAAGCGCTGTCCATCTCCGACCGGGTTGCAGTTATGTTCGAGGGGAGAATTGTACAGATTGGCTCTCCAGCAGCTATCTATCGCGAGCCGATCCACCCATTTGTGGCTCAGTTTATTGGCGTTTCCAACATCTTACCGGCCCAGTTGATCGATGCAAATTTGGGCCTCGTTTCTGTGATGGGTACTCTCTTGCAGACTCCCCATGCCCGGGGATTGTCGACCAGCAGCACATTACATATTTATTTGCGCCCAGAAGATGTGCAGCTGCGCATGTTAAATGGCAGCACATGGCCGGACGCGCTGCTGAAAGGCACTATACGCGAAGCCACATTCTTTGGCGCGGTCACTCGCTTGAAGGTCGAACTCGATGGCGGTCTGCGACTGCTATCGGACCAAGCCACTAGCGTGGCCATGCAACTTCCGATCGGCAGCCAAGTACTCGTTGACTGGCAACCGGATGCCACTCGCTTACTACCGGTGATCACCTCCAAATTGGCATTAGATGAAGCTCATTCACCTCACTGATACCCATCTGACAACACCAGGCCGCATGCTCTATGGCATCAACCCACTTGCTCGCTTGAATGCTGCCATTGATCACATTAGAGCCCAGCATGCCGATGCAGAGCTCTGCGTCATCACTGGAGATCTCACCCATTGGGGAGAGGCGGCTGCTTACGCCAGTTTGCGCGAGGCATTGCGTGCTTTACCCATGCCTGTGCTGCCTCTAATCGGGAATCACGATAACCGTGACAGATTCTGCGCAGCGTTTCCTGATGTGCCGTGCGACGAGGCTGGTTTTGTTCAGTGGATACGCGATTCATCAGTTGGCCGTTTCATTTTCCTCGACACAGTCATCAGTGATGTTTCTCAAGGGCGTAAATCCGCAGGCTATTTTGACTCAGGACGCTTAAAGTGGCTTCGCAAACAGCTTGATGTGTCGAAGACCGACGCTGTGCAAGTTTTTCTGTTTATGCACCACCCACCGTTTGGCGTTGGAATTTCCGCATTTGACGAAATCAATATCGTTTCTGATGATGCTCTCACCTTCGGCGCCTTGCTCTTGGAATACACCCACATTCGCCACCTTTTTTTTGGTCATATTCATCGTCCTATATCAGGTAGCTGGCATGGCATTCCTTTCTCCACTTTACCTGCCACTGCTCACCAATCTGGGCTCGACTTTCTCTCCGATACGGACCAGTTTACGCATGAGGCGCCCGGCTATGGAGTGGTATTGATCACACCAGGCCAAGTCACTGTGCATATTTGTGATTTCCTCTATAGCGGGCCACATTTTCACCCCGCAAGTGAATTCCTATAAATCGAGACTCAATGCGATGCACCCAAGTTCGACGTGCACCATGCAAAGGTGGCGCTTTTCACCGGATTGGAAGGACGGGCTGCCCCTTTTCGTTGCCCGGGCCATTCTCTCGGTGATTGCAAACAGTCGGCTTGAGAAATGGGCGTTGGGGAAAGTCTCGGGCATCACGGTCGACTGTCAGATCTACACCTTCGATTGGATACTCTGGGTCTGCTGGCAAGACTGCGCGATGGCATCCTGGCCAAATTGGGAATGACATCGCCTTGGTGCGCCAAGCGCTGGAACTCGCTGCTGATGCCCACAGCCTGACTGGCGCTACCTGTGTTGATCGCGCTTAGGGCAACGCTGAAAAAAGTCCACCGCCGGGGGGCTTGTACGTTGAAGAAAGATGAAGCAACAGACCCTTGCCATGGCCGCCGACCAAGGCGCCGGATTCGAACAATATCGCAGGCCGACCAAGCGCGACGTCTTCCTGGCGACGATGGAGAAAATCGTGCCGTGGCAGGAGCTGTGTGCGGTGATCGAGCCGTACTACCCCAAGGTCGGCAATTGACGTCCGCCAGTGGACCTGGAGCGCATGCTACACATGTAGTCGCCCCTGAAATATTCGTATGTCGTTGATTTAATTGAATAGTTTTGCATTTTTCGGGTACAATTTCTCCCAGTTCAATATGCGCTGGAGCCGCATTTCTGGGAGTTTTCGATGTTTGCCTGCCCCGCCACCGACGATTTCTTCCGCTCGCGCATCGACCACATGATCGACCTGCGCCACCCGCTGGTCGTGCTGGCCTCGCGCATGCCCTGGCAAGAGATCGAAGCACGGGTGGCCCCTCGAGTTCGTAAATAGTCGGCCCTGCAAAACCCCGCCAGCCCGCATGAATGCTCACATTTTTGTAGTTTTGGCGTGCACCGAATCCCTTAAGAAACCCTGAATCCGTGTTCCGGCGCCCTTTAAACTTGCGTAACTCATTGAAAACATGAGACAATATTGCATTTCATGCTTTCACCTGAACCGTCGTGGCGCAAGTCGAAGTCAAGCAATCCGGGCGCCTGAGCCTGACGTCGCATTCGGGCCT
>JABEBX010017427.1_pt1 | contig 19698 bp, 16 predicted proteins | sample 7245971 | NCBI WGS metagenome assembly JABEBX01 (sample SAMN14506365, study PRJNA622280) | hot springs metagenome | biome: hot spring [ENVO:00000051]|acidic hot spring [ENVO:00002120]; feature: spring [ENVO:00000027]|sediment [ENVO:00002007]; material: sediment environment [ENVO:01001048]... | reverse complement strand
GTTTCGCGTGTTCGAGATCGACGACCTCATCACCAATCTGCCGCACAAAAGCGTGCACAAAAGCACCATCCACAAAGACATCGCCAAGCGCTTTCGCAAGGCCGCCGGGCTGTGCAACCGGCTGGTGGTAGCCACCGAACCGCTGGCCAAGGCTTATGCCCATTTCACCGATGAAGTCGTGGTGCAGCCCAATTACCTCGAAGCCGCGCGCTGGGGCCATTTGCAACCAGCGCGTGCCGAGCGCAGCAAGCCCCGCGTAGGCTGGGCCGGGGGCGTGGGCCATACCGGCGACCTCGAACTGATTGCCGATCTGGTGCGCGATACGGCCAGTGAAGTCGATTGGGTGTTTTTCGGCCTGTGCCCTGAAGCGCTCAAGCCGCTGGTCAAGGAGTTTCACCCCGGCGTGCCGCTCGATCAATACGCCGCCAAGCTGGCCGCGCTCGATCTCGATCTGGCCGTCGCTCCGCTGGAAGACAACGCCTTCAACGAAGCCAAGAGCCATCTGCGCCTGCTGGAATACGGCATCCTCGGCTACCCGGTCATCTGCTCCGATCTCACGCCGTATCAGGGCGATTTTCCGGTCACCCGCGTGGCCAACCGCTACCGCGACTGGACGCGCGCGCTGCGCGAAGCCATCTCCGACCGCGCCGCGCTGCGCGCCCAGGGCGACGTGTTGCGCGCCAAGGTGCTGGCCGACTGGATGATGGAAGACCATCTCGACACCTGGCTGAAAGCCTGGCTGCGCTGAAGTCACGTCGGACAACGAAGCGAGGCTGTTTTTACGCAACACGGCGGGCCAGCGCTAGGCCAACGCCTTTGGGCCGCTGCTAGCATCAACGCAACGATCGAGACTCCATTTCCCGTTCCCATGAACAGCCCCCTCACCTCGCCAGACACCGACGCGCCCGAAGCACAGGGCGCGGTCATGCAAGCACACATCGCGCGCCAGCCCATCGTCGACCGCAAACAGCAGATCGTCGGCTACGAGTTGTTCGCACGCGAAAGCGGCACGGCCGAACACGCGCCCACCGAGCACAGTGCCGAGAGCGATAGCGTGCTGCTGTTCAACGCCCTTTCCAACATCGGCGCCGAGAGGCTGTTCGGCGAAAAACTCGCCTTCATCAACTGCGTGGTCGAAGACCTCAAGGCCGAACATCTCGACATCGTTTTCCCGGATCGCATCGTGCTCGAAGTGCCGCGCATCTATGGCGACGACCCCACGGGCATCGCCGAGGTCGCCGCTCAGCTCAAGCCGCTGCGCGAACGCGGGTTTCATCTTGCGGCCGGCCCCTTCGCCGCCGCCTCGCTGTATGCCGCCTGGCTGCCGCTTCTCAGCTACATCAAGGCGGATGTTCAGAGCCTTTCGGCCAACGTGGCCGTGGCCCTGCAGCGCAAGGCCGAAAGCCAGCGCAATGTGCGTCTGGTGGCCGAACGCGTGGAAACGCCCGAGCAGTTCAAGACCTATTTCGACGCCGGTTTTCACTTCTTTCAGGGCTATTACTTCGCCCGGCCGCAGACCATCAGCGCCAAAGTCATCAACCCGGCGCACGCCAATGTGCTGCAACTGATGAATCTGGTCATGCGGCAAGCCGAACTGAACGAGATCGAGCAGGTGCTCAAGCGTGATCCGGCGCTGTCCTTCAAGCTGCTGCGCTATATCAACTCCTCGGGTTTCGGGCTGATGTCCGAAGTCACCTCGTTCCGCCATGCCGCCGCCATTCTCGGCTACAAGAAGCTGTTCCGCTGGCTCGCACTGCTGCTCGCCACCGTGCCCGGCAATGCCGCTTCTCCGGCCATCGCGCGCACCGCCATCACCCGCGGCCGCATGATGGAGCTGTTGGCCAAGGGCACGCTTTCCGACGAAGATGCCGATAACGCTTTCGTGGTGGGCATCTTCTCCATGCTTGACGTCATGCTCGGCGTGCCGATGGAAAAGGCGCTGTCCGAAATCACCCTGTCCGAGCCCATCGGTATGGCCTTGAAAGACAACACCGGCATTTTCGGCAGCTATCTGCAGCTCACCCGCGCCGTGGAGCAACGCGATTTCGATAACATCGACTTCCTCGCGATGGCGCTGGGCATTCAGAGCTGGCGCGTCAGTTCCGTTCATCTGGCCGCGCTCGCCTGGGTGGAAGAGCTGGGCATCTGACAAGGCTCTCCATGAAAGAGGTCACCGCCAAATTGTTCCGCGAGGAATATCAGGTCAACTCCGAGCAGAAAGCCGATCATGTGCTGCACAAAATCATCGAGCGCCACGAGCCGCTGGCCGTGCTGCCGCATGATCGGGCCGAGGAATTCAGCTCGGCGCTGCTGGTGGTCAACCGTCCCAAGCACTGGCTGATCATCGATGAACTCACCCCCGACGGCGGCAACCGCCGACTGGAAAATGGCGCGCCGTTTTTCACCATCGGGCGGTATGAAGGCGTGTTCGTCGGCTTTCAGTCCAAGCTGATCGAGCGCATCGATTACGAGGGTTATGGCGCGCTGCGCATCGCCTACCCCGATCTCATCTATTACCTGCAGCGACGCAATTTTTTCCGTGTCACCGTCGCACCGGGCGATCTGAGCACGGTGGACCTTCAGCGCCGCGGCGCCAAACCGCTCTACGGCCAATGCCACGACTTGAGCGTCAACGGCATGCGTCTACTGGTGCCCTCGGCACTCGACTACGCCTTGACCACGGGCGAATACATCCCCATGGTGCGCTTCAGTCTGGAAGATGTGGAGCTGGCGGTGGAGGCAGAGGTGCGTTTTGTCGGGGCGTTGCGAGACACCAAAACCCGGCAGCCCATGCGCCCGCTCGGCATTCAGTTTCTGAACATGGCCCCGGCCTTCGAGCAGCGCCTGCAACAGTACGTGCAGCGGCGCGACCGCGAACTGCTGAGAGACGCTCGGCGCTGAACCGGTCGGCTGCCCGGGCGCCCTTGCTGCTAACCCGGCTACTGAGGATTCAGCACCAGCAGTCGCGACATCAGCCCTGGCGGCGCGAGCACTTCGGTCAGGGGCGCGAAAACACCATCGCCCTCCACCTCGGAAGCCTCGACGATGTGCTGTTCGAACTGCCCCAACTGCGCGTCAAACACCAAGGGCGCCTGTCCGTGCGCGCGCAGCGGCTGCCCACTCTGCGTGGGCAGAAGCACCATCACCATGGGCAGGGATTGCGCGTCGATCCGCGCATAGCGCAAACCAAAATGCGCTGCCGGCGCGAGCAAAAAGCTCACCCCCGCATCGTCGATCGACTGCAGCCACAAGAAGGGCCGCTCGGTTTGCACGCCGATGAGCGCAAAGCGCTGCAGGGTCTCGAATCCCGGCAGCGGCGACGACACTGTCCAGATTTGGTGTTGCGCAACGGGTAGCAAGCCGAAGCGCGTGGCCACTTCCATGGCGTTGCTCGGCGCTGTGCCAACTCGCGCAAGCGCGCTCGTCGTAACGGATTCTGGCTGGGCTAGGCTCAACTCGACTCTCCATGAGGGGGCAGGTCAACCGGGGCGTCAACCGACCCAGAAACCCAATGCGCCAGAGACAGCCCTTGCGGCGCCACCGCAGCCTGGTTGCCTTGACTGATCTGGGCATAGAGTTCCTCGCGCAGAATGCGCAGATCGAGCGGACCCTCAATGCCGAGGCGCACCTTGCCGGGCGCGGACTGCAGCACGACCAGGCGGATGTTGTCCCCGATGCGGATGGCTTCACCGGGGCGGCGCGTCAGAATGAGCATGCATCGAGCCCGGCGGGTCGGTTGTCAGGCGCTGACTTGCAGGCGAACAGGGCCGCTGCCGGGTTGGCCCTGGCCGTGAGCGCCATAGAGATCGACGCCTTCAGCGTTGCCGCGCAAAATTTGCAAGGCCCCTTCAGTGCTGCGCATCAGCGCCGAGATCATGGCGCCGTTGCGCTGATTGGCCTCGGCGATGCTGCGCGCCAGGGTTTGAACCGCGCTCCACAAGGGGGGAGCAAATGTAGCGCCCGCTTCGGTCAGCGCGCCAAACTGCACGATACGCTCGCGCTCCAGCGCGTCGATCTCGGCCAGCAGGCTGTTTTTACGCTCGGTCAGCGCGGGCAGTTGATCTGTGGCGGCGCGCAGCAGGCAGGCATGCTCTTCAATCAGCAAGCGGTCGAAAGCCTGCAACTTGTCGAGTTGCAGGCGAAGCAGAGAATCGACCGACTGCGACATGGCGGGTTCAGATCAGTTGGAAGCAGGCTTGGTCGCGCCGATCAGGGCCTGGCTGTCCTGCAATAGACCACTGGCGATGCGCTGCGGATTGACCACGTATTGACCGCTGCGAATGGCGTTTTGCAGTTCGCTGATGCGCGCGTCGCTGGCCGGAGGCGTTGCGCCCTGCGTGCTGGCAAGGTTGAGCATTTGCCCGGCCCCCGAGATGGAGACCTGTTCGGTGGCCGCCGCGCCCGCCGGATTAACCGCCGGATTGGCAACCGAGCCGACAACCGAGCCCGCGCGCCGCGAAGCCGCAGCCGAGCCGCTGGCAGCGGTCGAGGCGCTGGAAAGGGGGGAATTCTGGATGGGAATCATGGTGGCATTCTCTCCTGTTGGAGTGCTCAACGTCACGCTTTTGCCGGACTTTAGGGCAAGTGTGACTTTTTTGGCAATTCCCGCCGAATGCCCCCCTTACCGCCCCTTCATCGCCCCAGTTCGGCGCGCACCAGCAGGTCGAGCTGCCGACGCATGTCTTGCTGCGCACGGGCGAATGCCGGCGTCTCCAGCCCCTCGCTCAGCGCGCTGATGAGGCGCTGGTAGGCCAGGTGCAGCGGCCCGCCCTCCAGCCCCTCCACCTCGATGTAATGGTGCAACGCGGTGGCGGCGCGGGCCGCGAGCGGCAGCGCGTCGGGCCAGGGCGTCATATAGGCCAGCCGCTGCTCCCACAACAGATGAGCCGCGTAGATGCCCAGGGCCGTGCGGGGATGATCGCGGTTGATCGTCAGATGAAATCCGCGCACCCAGTCCACCACCGCGTCGGCGGGCATGGGGCGAGCCAGTCCGTAGCCCTGCCCGGCGTCGGCCTGCAGAATGATGGCCGCCTCCACCAGCCCGGCCGACTCCAGCCCTTCGACCACGACGGTGCTGCCCAGATCGTGCGCCAGCCGGGTGAGATGCTGGATGAAATCGAGCGCCCGGCGCGGCGCCTTGCCCAGCCCGCCCAGCAGGCCCTGGTCGATCTTCACCTCGTCGAACGGAAAGCTGTCGAGCCGCAGCAGCGAGCTGTAGCCTGAGCCGAGATCGTCTTCGGCCAGACGCACGCCGGTGGCACGAAACCGCGCCAAGAGCGCGTCGCGCCGCTCCGAAATGTCGAGATCGCTGCTTTCCAGCAATTCCAGGGTGAGGCGGCGCGGATCGAGCGCATGGCTGCGCAGCAGTTGTTCCACCCGCTCCACATAACGCGGATCGCTCAGCGCCACGGGTGGCATGTTCACCGACACATCGAGGTCGATACCCTGCTGCGCCCAGCGCTGCCGGGCATGCAAGGCCTGCTCCAGGCCCATACTGAACAAGCGCCACATATCGTGCGCGCCCAGCACAGGCAGAAACTCACCCGGCGCGATCAGCTCGCCGCCATCGCGCCGTTGCAGCCGCGCGAGCGCCTCGAATTTCTCGGGCCGACCCGTCTTGAGGTTGACCACGGGCTGATACCGCATCTGCAGGCCCGAATGATCGATCAGATCGACATAGAACTGTCGTCGCGCGTAAGGCACCACGCCCGAAGGACTATGCGCATAACGGGCAAACGCCAAGCCCAGCACCTTTTGCAGATGCTCGACGAACACCCGGCGCGTCGAACTGGTGAAAAAACCGGGATAGCTGCTGTAAAGATCCATCAACGCAATGGGCTGGCCTGAGGCGTCGAGAATGGGAATGGACACGGCGCTGCGCACGCCCAGCTCGTCCGCCACATCCTTCCAGGGCAGGATCGCCGGATCGCAGGCATACGACGCGGTGTACTGCACCTCGCGGCTGCGCCAGGCGCGGCCCGAGACGCCCAAGCCTTCCGCCGCATCGCCGCGCACCGTGGTGAACGCGGCTTCGCCCGAGTCGATGCGGTCGAGGTAGAGCGACTTGAAGCGGCTGCCGAAGGCGTGTTCGAACTGCACCACGCCTGCCGCATCAGGCCGCCCAATCGTGCCCGCCAGCACACCCTCGATGTTTTCCAGCGCGCCGAGCACGGCGCGCAACAGATCGCTGAGGGTGTGCGCCGTGAGAATGGCCGCGTCGATGCGAACCAGCGCCGTGTCGAACTGCCGGACGATGTCTTCGTGCCCCTCGATCTGCCACTGCAACTCATCCTGCAGTCGGGTGATGAAGTAGCGCAGCAAAGCCGCCCGCTCCGACGGCTCGACCCACGCTGCAAAGTGGCCGATCAGCAAGCGGGTGTACAGCCCGTAAGCCTCGACCAGCCACGACGCATCGAGCCCGATGAGCGCGTGCACTCGCCCCACATGCCGCGCCACCCGCACCGAAGCTTCGCTGCTGCCGACAAACAGACTGCGCAGATGGCGCTCCTGGTTGCTGCGCAGGCGCGAAAACTCGGCCTCCGACAACAACTTGAGCACGCGCGAAAACCGGGGCTGCTTGAGCAGCTCGTCGTAGAACTGCCGGATGAAAGCCTCGACCACCCCATTGAGATCGGGCTGCACCGCAGCAAGCAGCGCACGCAAGGCCGCCTGCTGCTCGGCGGGCGCTGGCGGCTCGGCTGAGATATTCAACTTTTCATACATGGGGCGCCATGCTATTGATCGAAGCCAAGGGCAGGCAAGCGAAACATTCGATCCTGTTGACCTGAAACAAGTCCGCCTCGATTTCCATTGCCGCGCCGCCAAAGCGATTCAAGTTCCCGCCCCGCGTGCCGTTACTTCAAACGCAAGACAAAACCATTACGAGGCCCACCTTGAAATTCCTGGTTGTTGACGACTTTCCCACCATGCGCCGCATCGTGCGCGGCCTGCTGATGCAGACCGGCTATGTGACCGGCAATATCGACGAGGCGGAAAACGGCGAAGAAGCCTGGCGTCGGCTGCAGGCCGGCGGTATCGAGTTCGTCGTCACCGACTGGAATATGCCGGTGATGCAGGGCATCGACCTGCTCAAACACATCCGCGCCAGCGACAACCCCGCCATCCGCAGCCTGCCGGTGCTCATGGTCACGGCCGAAGCCAAGAAAGAAAACATCATCGCCGCCGCGCAGGCGGGGGTGAACGGCTACATCGTCAAGCCCTTCACCGCACAGACGCTCAAAGAAAAGCTCGACGCCATCATGGCGCGCCTCAACGCGGCGGCGGGAGCGGCCCAATGAGTCTCGACCACGCCGCCACCACGCAGACGCCGCAGCCCGCGGCCGCCTCCACCGCGCTGCACAAGCTCACCGAGGCCGACGCCCTGTTGCATGAAGGCGTGCGCCGCATCATGGCCGCCTCCAGCGATCTGCCCGAGGCCAGCCATCCGCTCGAAGAAGCGCTGCGCCTGACCGAAACCCAGGCCATGTCCACGCTCGAAGCGGTGGAAAACGGCTTCACCGAAATCGCCGCCATCCGCGCCACGCATGGCGGTTTCATCGACGAGCGCCTCGACCGCCTGGAACAACAGTTCCACACCATTCTGGCCAGCCAGCAGGGGCAGGATCTCGCCGGGCAGCGGTTGAAAAAAACCATCCATCTGCTGCAGGCGGTGGAGCAGCGCATCCGTGCCGCCGTCGAGCAACTCGGCCCGCACCTTCAACCCGCGGCCACTGCCGAGGCGCCGACCCCGGCGGCCGACAGCGCCGCGCCGCTCAACGGAGTTCCCACCTACGCCGGACCCTCCTTTGCCCAGGATGACGTGGACGCCCTGCTGCGCGACCTCGGCATCTGAAACCTTCCGCCCCACCATCATGGACAACGACATCCTGCTGGAATTTCTCGCCGAATCGCGCGAGCTGCTGAGCCAGGCCCAAGACCAGTTGCTGCGGCTGGAATCCCAGCCCGACGACAGTGAAGCGCTCAGCGCCATCTTCCGCGCCTTCCACACCCTCAAGGGCGGCGCCGGTTTTCTCGAAGCGCAGAACATGGTGGACTGGTGCCACCATCTCGAAGACCTGTTCGACAAGATGCGCAGCGGCAAACTGCGCGCGACCGCGCCGATGATCGACGCCATCCTGCGCGCCACCGACGTCATCACCGCCATGCTCGACGACATGGCGCGCGGCGAAAATCCCCCCCCCGGCCCGGCCGCATTGGGCGCAGACATCCAGGCTTTCGCCCGCGGCGAAACGCCCGCGCTGCCTGAAGTGGCCAAGGATGCAACCAATAAAGCGGCCAAGTCGCCTCCCCCCGCCGAGGTCGTGCGCGAAGGCCTCTGGGTCACGCAGACCGAACGCGACAGCGGCAGCACCGGGCTGTTTGCCGAACGCCGCACCGCCGACGCCGAGCCCACTTCCCCCGCCTCCGCCTCCGCAAACGGCGATTCCATCACCCAAGACGAATTCGAGCGCGTGCTCGACGACCTCTACGGCACAGGCCAGGCGCCGGGCGCGGCACCTGTTGGCGCCGTTGCGGCACCGGCCAGCCGTACCGACGACGAGATCACCCAGGACGAGTTCGAGCGCGTGCTCGACCAGATTCACGGCGCAGGCCACGCGCCGGGTCAGGCCAGCGCGCCAGCGCCCGAAGTTGCGCAAAAAGCCGAGCCCGCGGCACCGTCGGCACGCTCGGCCAACGGCAGCGCCGCCGAAGAAACCTCCATCCGCGTCGATTCCACCCGCCTCGACCAGGCGATGAACCAGGTCGGCGAACTCGTGCTGCTGCGCAACCGACTCAGCGCCGCCGTGGCCCGCATGGCGCAGGAAGACGAAGCCCTGTCCCGGCTGGCGCGCGAAACCGATCTGGCCGTCAACGACCTGCAGAACACCGTCATGCGCCTGCGCATGCAGCCGTGCAAGCGCCTGTTCCAAAGCCTGCCCCGGGTGGTGCGCGACGCCTCGCGCAGCCTGGGTAAAAAAGTGCGGCTGGACATCGAAGGCGAAGACGTGGAGATCGACAAGACCGTGGTCGATGCGCTCTCCGGCCCGCTCATTCACCTGGTGCGCAACGCGCTCGACCACGGCATCGAAGAGCCTGAGGTACGCCGTCAGGCCGGCAAGCCCGAGGAGGCCGTGCTGCGCGTGCTCGCCCGCCATCTGGGCGACAAGGTGCAGATTCAGGTGGGCGACGATGGTCGCGGCATGAACGCACAAAAAATCATGCAGCACGCCATTTCCAAAGGCGTCATCACCGCGCAGGAAGCCGCGCGGCTGTCTGAGCGCGAGATGCTCGAACTCATCTTTCTGCCCGGCTTCTCCACCAAAGAGCAGGTCAGCGAGCTCTCCGGCCGCGGCGTCGGCATGGACGTGGTGCGCTCCACCGTCGCCTCGCTGCGCGGCCGCATCGACATCGACACCACGCTGGGCAAGGGCAGCACCCTCACGCTGGAGTTGCCGCTCACCATGGCCGTGCTGCCGGTGCTGTATTTCCGCCTGCGGCGCGAAACCTACGCCCTGCCGGTGGCGGCCATCGAAAACCTGCTCGCCATCGACCCCGAGCAGGTGCACTCCATCTCCGGGCGGCTGATGGCGCAGGTCGATGGCAACCGCGTGGTGCCCTACATCGATCTCGGCCAACTGCTGCAAGACCGCCCGATCGAGCTGCTCAAAGAACAGAGCGAAGGCATTCTCATTGAGCAGGGGCTGCTGGTGGTTTCCGAGGCCATGGGCACCGAAGACTCGGTGGTCAAACCGCTGGACATCTCCACCAACGACACCCTCTACCAAGGCGCCACCATCTCGGGCAACGGCGAGGTGGTGCTCATTCTCGACGGCGCCGCGCTGGCCCGGGTGCAACGCAAGAGCTGATATGAAACTACCCCTTGACTCACTGCGCTCGTCTCCCCCCGAGGGGGCGCCGGTTCCTTCGGAACGGCCGAGCGGAACCGGCATGGACGACCGCTCCCTTGAAACCCTGCGCCGCGACTTCATCGCCGTGGCCGACGCCACCTACGCCTTTCAGGGCGCTCTGAAAAAACGCCTGCGCGAAATCGACCGCAAAGCGCTCAACGCCCAGGTGCTGGTCAAGCGCCACGGCAAGGAACTCGCCGGCTACGGCGTGGTGGCGCAGGCTTTCCGCGAAGGCGCGCAGGCCATGCAGGCTGCCGCCGAACAGGTGCAAAAGCTCATCAACCCGTTGATGCTGCACTTCATGGAAACCCTGCGCGATGCGCAGCAGATGGAGAGCCTGCGCAACATTCACAACGCCGCCACCGCGCATTGCCCCTCACTGGCCGAGCGCATGCGCCAGCACGCCGACATGCAGGATCGCCACGCCGCGGGCAGCCGCCGCGCCGGTCTGGCGCTGAACTCGGCGCTCGACCGCTTTCAGTCCGTCATTGCCGAGCTCGACTATGTGGTGGTCAACGGCCGCATCGAAGCGGCGCTGAAAGGCACAGTCAGCGCGCCGCTGGCGCAGGTCTCGCTGGAAATGGATCGGTCTGTGAGCGGCGTGCAGGAATTGCTGCGCACCTATCGCGAACAAATTGAAAGGATCATCGAATGAAATCGCTGCAATTTTTCAGCCAGGGCAACCACCACTGGAACATCATCTACGACCAGGACGAGCGCCGCGTCATCGACTCCAACGTCTACGCCTTGAGTGTGGACGACCAAACCCTCATCCTCGATCCGGGCGGATTCGAGATCTTCCCGCAGGTGTTCAGCGCCCTGGTCGAAGTGGCCCCACCCGGCTCGCTCAAAGCCGCCTTCGTCAGCCATCAAGACCCCGACATCGCCTCCAGCCTGCCACTGTGGAACGCTTGCAGCCCGACCATCGCCTGGCATGTGCCCAAGCTGTGGAGCGGCTTCATCCGCCATTACGGCGCGCTCGACGCCGATCTGCGCGACATTCCCGATGAAGGCGGCGAAATGACTCTGGGCTCCGCCCGGCTGCAGTTCGTCCCCGCGCATTACCTGCACTCTTCGGCGAACTTCCACGTCTATGACGCCTTCGCCAAAGTGCTGTTCTGTGGCGATGTGGGCGCGGCGCTGCTGCCCGCCGGTCATGCGCCCTTCGTCGATCGCCGCAACATCGAATCACCCGCCGCGTTCGACGAGCACATCAAGTCCGCCGAGTATTTCCATAAACGCTGGATGCCGTCGATGGCCGCCAAGCGCAATTGGTGCGAGCGTGTCTCGAAAATGGACATCGACTTTCTCGCCCCGCAGCACGGCGCCATTTATACCGGCCAGAACGTCAAGCGCTTCATCGACTGGTTCGACGCACTCAAGGTCGGCTCGGCCATCGAGTAAGCCCACCCCCCATCTCACCCTAATCTCTCTCGTCACCATCATGGACGCCACCGCCCTCCACTATCTGCAACAAGCTCTGGAACCGCTCGACAGCCTGGAAATGCTGGCCGAGGCCGACGCCGCCATGGAAAACGGCGTGTTCTACATGAACCGCACCGCGCGCGAAACCATGGAGCGGTTTCACACCACCCTCAACTCGGCGCTGCGCGGCGCCGACGTGCGCAACGCCCTGCACCACTCCATCCACCAATTCCACAAAGACCCGGAACGCATCCGCGCCATCCTGCGGCGTCTGGCCGACGGCAGCCTGGAAAAACATATGCAGGAGATGGCCGTGGGCAAGGTGATCTTCGCGCTTATTTTCGTTGCGGTGCGCGATCCGCAAGGCCAGGTCATCGCCTTTCACGCCAGTTGGCGCGATGTGTCGCACCTCAAAGACGTCAGCGCCGTGAGCGATCGGCTCAAAGAGGTGGTCAGCACCCTCAACAGCGCGGCCGGCGACATCGGCCAGTCCATGACCTCGGTGGATACCGCCATTAGCAATGTGGGCCGCGCCATCAATGGCAACGGCGCCGCAGTCGCGCACCTGCAAGAGCAGGTCAACGCCATCAGCGCCATCGTGCGCAATATCCGCGAAATCTCTTACCAGACCAATCTGCTCGCTCTCAACGCCGCCATCGAGGCCGCCAGAGCCGGCGAACATGGCCGCGGCTTTGCCGTGGTCGCCGACGAAGTGCGCAATCTGGCGCGCCGGGTACAGGTCGCCACCGCCGAGGTGGAGGAAAACACCACCGCCATCGGCCAGCAGGCCCACGACATCGCCACCACCAGCGCCAATTCGGGCAAGGAGCTCGATCTGGTGCAGTCGGTCGTGGTGCGCATGAACAATCAGGTTAGCAATATGCAGACCAGCGCCACGCGCATGATGCTGCAGTCGGCGCAGGAAGATCACAAAGACTTTGTCAATCACATTCTGGCCGAAGCCTCGAAAGACAAACAGGCCCAGCTGCCCACGGAAGTCACCGACCACCACAACTGCCGCCTGGGCAAGTGGTATGACGGCCAGGGCGTGGCGACTTTTGGCGGCCTCTCCGCCTTCCGCGCGCTCGAAGCGCCGCATGCGCAGATTCACGCCACCGCGAAGCAACTGCTCGAAGCCGTGCACGGCAGTCAGCGCGATCAGGTGGCGCGCTTATCCAGCCATGGCAACCCTCGTGGATGCGGACGCATCCTCCCCCTCCCAACCTCCCCCACTGCGTGGAGGAGGAGACAACCAGACTCCCTCTCCACAGGCTGGGGAGGGTTGGGGTGGAGAGGGCGGCCGTGAGAAAAAACAAACCTCAGTCAACACCGGAGCTCAAGTCCCCCCCGGCGGGCTGCTTGAGCGCGTACGCGAAGACCGCGAGCGCGTGCTGCAAGCCGTGCTCGATTTGATCAGCGGCAAGGGCGAAGCCGCGCTGCGCGATATCGACCTGATCGACGCCGACGATTGGGCGCGCAAGCTCGGCGGCGTGCGGCAGATGTTGCTGCACGGCGTGGACGCGCTGCGCACCACCACCCAGTCGCTCGCGTTCGCCGAAAGCCGCACCGCCGGTTTCGATCACGACATCCACGGCCTGTCGCAGCGGGTGGGCGATATGGCGGCGCGGCTGCAAAGCGCAGCCCTGCACACCCACACCGCGCAAACCCAGCTCGACGATTTGCACAGCGGCGTGGAAGCCACCCATACCTCAGTCGAGCACAGTGAAAAAGCCATTTCCACCACGCTAGAAGAAGTGGCCGATGTGTCGCGTTTCATTTCCAACACCGAAGCCAAGCTCACCGGCTTTGTCGATGCGGTGCGCTCAGTCGAGACGCTCACTGCGGGCATCAGCGAAATCGCCTCGCAGACCAATCTGCTGGCGCTCAACGCCGCCATCGAGGCCGCTCGCGCTGGCGAACACGGGCGCGGCTTTGCCGTGGTGGCCGACGAGGTGCGCAATCTGGCGCGCAAGACCGCCCGCATCACCCACGAGATCGAAGACCTCACCCACAGTCTGCGCGACCAGTCGTCCGACGTCGGCACTGATATGGCCCGCTCGGTGCAACGGGTGCAGCGTGTCGGCGCGCTGGTCACCAATACCGGCGAAACGCTGGTCGAGGTCAAGAGCATGCTCGGCAAGGTACGCACCGTCACGACCGAGCAGACCGCTCTGATGCGCCAACTGGTCAGCGACGCCGACCGCCAGCGCCAGGGCGCCGAACAGGCCGCCGAGCTGATGCAACTGCTGGTGCAACGCTTCGAGGCCATGATGACCCTCATACGTACTTCGCGCGAACAGCTCAAGACCGGCGTCACCGCAGTGTCGAAGTGGCTTGACCCCGCCGTCACCCTGCGCGTCTCGCTGGCCATGCACTACCAGTGGATCGGCCAGTTGCTCACTGCGGCGCAGAAGCAAGAGAAGATCGACATGGATGTGTCGAACTTCCACGGCTGCTTCTTCGGCAAGTGGTATTTCGGCGCGGGCGCGGGCTACTTCGGCAGCGACGCGGGCTTTGTCGGCGTCGATTCCGTTCACCAGGACGTGCACCGCACCGGCCAGGCACTGGTCGAAGCCATCCGCACCGACAACACCGCGCGCACCACCGAGCTGGCCGTCCGGCTGGAAGCCTTGAGCGACACCATTACCGACCGTCTGGAAGCGCTGATGCGCCAGATTCCCTGATTCATTCATTGCAGCCCACAGGACCCCACCATGAATTCCAACGTCTTGCAAGAAGTCGACGAGCGTTCCAACCTCGCTGGCACCAATAAATTCGAACTGCTGCTGTTTCGCCTTGGCGAAGAGCCGCAATCGTCGCGGCGCGAGCTGTTCGGCATCAATGTATTCAAGGTGCGCGAGGCGCTGGTGATGCCGCAGGTCACCGTCATGCCCGGTGCGCCCAAGCATGTGCTGGGCGTGGCCAATATCCGCGGCCAGATCATCCCCGTCATCGACCTGCCGGCCGTGGTCGGCTGCGTGCCCAAGACCGGGCTGAACATTCTGGTGGTCACCGAGTACGAGCGCTCGGTACAAGGCTTCGCGGTGGAAGAGGTTGAGGAAATCGTGCGGCTGGAATGGAGCAAGGTACTGTCGGCCGAGGCCAATGCCGTAGGCGGCATGGTCACCAGCATCGCCCGCCTGGAAGACGATCAGACCACCCGGCTGGCGCTGGTGCTCGATGTGGAAAAGGTGCTGCGCGACGTGCTGCCCTCACGCGTGCATGAGGTGAAAGACACCCACAATATGGGCCCGGCGCTGGGGCTGAAGCCCGGCGCGGTCATTCTCACGGCTGACGACTCCTATGTGGCCCGTGCGCAGATCGAGAAGGCCTTGCAGGCACTGCATGCGCCCTTCGTCAGCACCAAAACCGGCAAAGAAGCCTGGGAGCGCCTGCAAACCCTGGCGAACGAGGCGCGCGCCGAAGGCAAGCGCATCGAAGACAAGGTGCAGCTGGTGCTCACCGACCTGGAAATGCCCGAGATGGACGGCTTCACCCTCACCCGCCACATCAAGCAGGACGAGCGCTTCAAGAACATTCCGGTGGTCATCCACTCCTCGCTGTCGGGCTCGGCCAATGAGGACCATGCCCGCAGCGTGGGCGCCGATGCCTATGTGGCGAAGTTCGTCGCCGACGAATTGGCGCAGACCATTCGCAAGGCGATTGCTGCACACGCCTGAACGCTCCCGTTTTTTCATTCAAGCGGTTTAACAAAGCGAATCGACCGATGGATACCACGCCCTCAGCACCCCCAGCAGAAGCCAGCAGCCCCTCCCCGGCGGAATTTCTGCAGCACTTGCTCGCCCAGCGCCCGGTCGACCTGCGGCAAACGGCGCCCCAAGGGTGCGGCGCGGGCCTGGATGAATTCCTCGCCCTGGTCACGCATCTAGTCGATACCACCACGCATAACGCCACCGGGGTGGCCTACGGCATTGCGCGCATCAGCTTCGAGGCGCGCACCGCTACGCAGGACGCGCAAAGGCATGCGAAGGAGCAGACCGAACGCATCGGCGCCATGGGCGAAAGCCTGGAAACCTTCATCCGCGGCATCGTCGGGGTGCAGGGCCAGACCGAGGCGTTGCGGGCCGATTCGCAAAGCATCACCCTGCTCAGCACGCGCGGCGCGCGCGAGGCGCATGAGGCCAATGCGGTGTTCGAGCAACTGGCGCAGACCACGAGCCAGAACCAGACCGAAATTCAGGCGCTCGGCAAAGGCTTTGCCCAAGTCACCGCGGTCACGCAGGTCATCAAGGACATCGCGCAGAAAACCAGCCTGCTTGCGCTCAACGCCAATATCGAAGCCGCCCGCGTGGGCGAGGCTGGACGCGGCTTTGCCGTGGTGGCCGAAGAAATCCGCAAGCTGGCGATGAACACGCAGCAATCGGTGCAGAGCATCGCCACCTTCGCCGCCGAAGTCAGCCGCAGCCTGCAGGTGGTCACGCAATCGACCAGGCAGTTCGCCGCGCAGATGGACAACGGCAAAGCGCTGGCCACAGCCATGTCGGCCAATTTCCAGGACATCGCCCGCAACATCGAGGCGATGAATTCCGGCGTGAACAAGGTTTACACCCAACTCGGTCACGAGGTGGACGCCGTGCGCACCATTAGCGGCCAGTTCGCCGCACTGTCCAGCACGGTACAGGCCAGCGCCAACCAGACCATCGCCACCAGCGAGCGCATTGCCGACGAAGTGCAGCAGTCGCTCAACGCCAGCCAGACCTTGTTCGAAGCGGCCACGCAATTCGTCACCGCCTCGAAAACCAGCCAGGTGATGCGCGATCTCGACGCCGTTTGCAAAGAGATCGAGGCCGCACTCGCGCAGGCGCTGGCCAGCGGCGCGCTCACCGAGCAGGCGCTGTGGGACGAACAGTACGAGCCGGTGCCCGGAACCAAGCCGCAGAAATTCCGCACCCGCTTCACCGAGTTCATCAAAAGCCGTATCCAGCCCATCGAAGACGCCTGGCTGGGCAAGAGCGAGCAATACCGCTTTGCGCTGCTGGTGGACCGCAACGGCTACGCCGCGGCGCACAACAGCGTGTTCGATCGCCCGCTGACCGGCGACTACGCCACCGATCTGGCGGGTAACCGCTCCATGCGACTGTTCAACGATCCGGTGGGTCTGGCCGCCGCGCAAAACACCAACCCCTATCTGCTGCAGGTCTATGCCCGCGATACCGGCGAGATCATGCAGGAGCTATCGCGCCCGGTGAGCGTGGGCGGCCGTCATTGGGGCGCCGTGCGGCTGGCGTTCATTTGAAGTCTGTCGTCTGACCTCTCCTGCGCTTTGTCATTTTTTACACCGTTGCCGATCATTCCGCAGACAGTCTGGATGATGCCTGCCCGCAAGGTGTTGTAATGCCGGGCTGTATTTTTCGATTCATGGCATGGCTCACAACACCCGTTTCCAGACCGACCGCCGCCGCATCCTGATTGCGGTGCTCATTGCCAATTTATTGCTGGCTGCGGCCGTTGGCGTGGTGCTCTGGGTCAGCTGGGATCGCAACCGCAACGGCATCGAGCAGATTCTGCAAAGCGAGGCCGCGTTCTGGGCCGACGCGATAAACCAGCGTTACGACCAGCTTCAGGCCACTTGCACCGTGGCGCAGCGGCAGCTTCACGACAACCCCGATCTGCTGCAGCAGCCGGGGCCGTGGCTGAGCGAAATGAACGCGCTGATGCCTTTCATCGACGGCGTTTCCCTGGTCGCGCCGACCGGCGATGTGCTAGCGCTTGCACCGAGCCGCGCAATCCCGCTGCAGGCGCGTGCGGCCATTTCCGCGTCGCCGGGTTTTCAGCAGACCCTGTCCACGCCGGGGCGGATTCGCATCGGGCTGCCGCAGCCCGATCCGCTGGCGCCAGAGCAGCGCATCACCCCGGCCCGCTGCGCGCTGACCTTGCACAAAGGCGCGCCTCGTCCCGAGGTCATGCTGATTTTCGACGTGGGCCTGCAGCGAGCGCTGCAAAATCTGCAGCACACTTTGTCGAGTTTCAACGGCAAGGGCCGCTGGGTGCCGGCGGTGGGCCTGTTGCGCAGTGACGGCTATTTGCTCGCGCGGCTGCCTGCGCCGCTGCCGCAAATCCAGCCCTCGCTCAAGAATGCACCCGCGCGCGGGGTACTCGCACGCGAAATTGCCGCACATCCCGAGCAAACGCATGGGGTTTTCCTCGGGCCGGTGCAGGCGGCGGGCGGCGCTGAGCTCCTGGGCGCCTGGCAACGCCTGGGGGCGCATTCGGTCGTCGCCTTCACCAGCCTGCCGGCCAGCGCGCTCACCGCGCTGTGGTGGCGTCAGACCTGGCCGATGCTGACGGGCTGGGCGCTGTTGCTGCTGATGCAACTGCTCGGCGGCTTGCTGATCAACCGCAGTCTGGAGCGCCAGCACCGGCTGGCGCAGATCAATGCCGCACTGGCGCAGGCCAGCCAGGTCGTGGCCGAAGCCCCGGATGAGGCCACGCTGTTCCAGCGCATTTGCGACATCAGCGCCGACGCCGGAGGCATGCAACTGGCCTGGATCGGTCAGCCCGATGTCGGCGGGCAGGCCAAGGTGCTCGCTGCCGCTGGAAAGACCGCCTATCTCGACGGAATGCCGCTGTCCATCCATGCCGATCAGATCAGCGGCCAGGGGCCGTTTGGCAAGGTTTGGCGCGACGCTGCGCCCCTTTATGTGCAAGGCAAAGACTCCGCCCAACTGTTGCTGCCCTGGGCGGGGCGCATGAAGCAGTTCGGTCTGCGCACCATGGCCGCCCTGCCGGTGCTGCGGCAAAACCGGCTCTACGCGGTGTTCAGCATTTACCGCGACAGCCGCGCGCGCATCACCCGAGACCAACGCAATCTGCTCGAAGAACTCGCGCGCAGCCTGGGCCGCGGACTCGATCGTCTGCAACTGGCCGAGGCCGAACGCAAAGAGCGCGAAAGTCGCCAGCGCCAGCAGGAACTGGTGCGCGGAGTGATGGCGCAGATCGACATTCTGATCAGCGCGCGCAACGACGCCGAGGTGCTGGAGAGCGCCTGCACCCGCCTGCTCGAAACCGGCTTGTTCGCCGCCGTATGGGTCGCCCAGCCTGATGTGCACGAGCGCGTGCACCCGCTCGCTGCCGGGGGAAATGCGCTGGACACGCTGTCCGCCCAATCGCCGCCGCTCTTGGTCAGCTCCACCCAAACCCACGCCCTGGCCCGCGCCTGGCACACCTCGGAAGAAGCGCAAGAGACCGACCCGCACTCGCCCCTGCTGCAACCCTGGGCCGAGTACGCCCTGCCGGGCTGGCAACCGCTTGCCCTGGCCTTGCCGCTGCGCCGCAACGGCGGGCGCTGGGCGGCGCTGGTGCTGGTGCTGTTCAACGGCGACGATCTGGACGAAGGCCTGCACGGCCTGTTGCGCCGGGTGGGCAAGCTGATCGAGCAGGCGCTGGGCGAAATCGACCTCAAGGCCGATCTGGAAGCCGAGCAGGCGCAGCAACGCCACCTCGCCCGCCACGACGCCCTGACCGGCCTGCCCAACCGCCTTGCCCTCGAACACCACCTGCCGCTGGCCATGGCCCGGGCCCGCCGCCACAAAAATTTGCTGGTCGTGGGCGTGATGGATCTCGATGATTTCAAGCCGGTCAACGACACCCACGGCCACGCCGCGGGCGACCAGCTTCTGCGTCAACTGGGCGAGCGCCTCAGGGCCGCCGTTCGCGAAACCGATCTGGTCGCGCGGCTGGGCGGCGACGAGTTCGTGCTGGTGCTCGAAGGCGTGGCGCAGGCCAGCGATCTGCCCATCGTGCTCGACCGCATTCACGGCGCCGTCGAAACGCCTTTCGACCTCGGCGACGGCGTGCTGGCCAAGGTGGGCATGAGCCTGGGCGTGACGCTTTACCCGGCCGACGAGGCGCAGGCCGAGGTGCTGCTGCGCCACGCCGATGCCGCGCTTTACGCCAGCAAGGCGCACAAGGCCGATCGCACCCGTTGGTGGCAGGTCTGGGGCGATGGCCTGGAGCAGGCCGCCGACAAACCCGCCGACTTGCCCATTCATGTCGACCCCTACGGCGAAACCGCCCACCGCCTGCTCGGCCTGATTGGCGACCTGCTGGAGCGCAACGCCGAGACCTTCGTCGAGCGCTTCTATTCCACCCTGGGCCAAGACCCGGAATCGGCCGCGCTGCTCGCCGCCCTCTCGCCGGAAGAAACGGCCCATTTGCGCAGCCGGCAGCATGCCCGCTTGCTGCAAATCCTGCACCCCGACCTGTCGGCCGAAACCCATCAGGAACAAGCGCGGCACACCGGCGTGATTCACGCGCTGGTGGGAGTCAGCACCGGGGCGCTGGTCAACAGTTTCGGCTGGTATCTGCAAAGCCTGCACGACTTGCTGGGCGAAGCCCCGGTGCG
>JABEBX010023181.1_pt1 | contig 19732 bp, 23 predicted proteins | sample 7245971 | NCBI WGS metagenome assembly JABEBX01 (sample SAMN14506365, study PRJNA622280) | hot springs metagenome | biome: hot spring [ENVO:00000051]|acidic hot spring [ENVO:00002120]; feature: spring [ENVO:00000027]|sediment [ENVO:00002007]; material: sediment environment [ENVO:01001048]... | reverse complement strand
ACAATTAATTCGTTTGTTAAGTCACGAATAGCAGCTCGCACCATAGCTAGTTCTGATTGTGCATTTGCTTCCTTACGACGCCAATCATTCAACAAATCTACTAAAGTCTTTCCATTTTGGGAAAGATTTTCCACTGAATACAAATCATTATCTACTTTTACTACTTTTACGTCTTCAACATTCATATTTTATCTCCATTATATTCTACTTGATATATCAACTAACTTTCGTGGCTTACGTTCTATTAAATCATTAACAACATCAACACTGTCACTTTTATTCTTACGTTGTATTAAAGATGAAGTTATATTGGTTTCTTTAAGGTTTGTTACACGTAGTGTATTGCTATCCCATCCCAGAACAACACTGCTACCAACACCATCACTGTTTCTTGTTTTTAAAAACTTAAATACTATTTGGTTCATATTACGTAAATCATCAGTTAAAACAATGGAAATGAACACATCTGTTGTATTGATTTTTGTTATTCCACCAGCAATGTGTGACATATCAATATCTGGTGCATTTATACCACCTCTGTTTTGTTGTGATGCTGTAATGATCATCATATTATATTCAACACCTAAATTTCGCAGTTGTTCTGATGTCATCTTATCTTTCTCAGATACGTTAACACCTCCGGAAATTTTTTCATTTGTACCAAGAATATCCAAATAATCTACTATCAACGCATCTGGTAACTTGTTGTATCTTAATTGATATTCTTTTAAATAAGATTCAATCATCATGCAATTGCTGCCTGCTGCTAATTGAATTATTACCATTCGTCCCATTTGTTCTCGTTTTTCGTTTAATGTGTTGATAATTTCAGTAGTTTTATCTTTCCAAAGAACCGATGGTACATTCGTTATCATCGCATCGAAGCGTTGTGATATAATATCTTCTGATAATTCTAATGATACATATAATATATCATATCCCGATTCAAGTAAATTTTGCCCCAAATTCTGCATTGTTATCGATTTTCCTCCACCAGAATTTGCTGCAAACAATATCATTTCACGTTTTAATAACCCACCGTTTAAGGCATCATCTACTAATGTCCATCCAGTTGAAATTCGTTTATGCTCTGTCAACATTCGTTTAATACGTTCAGCCGGATTATCAAAATAATCTAATCCCAACTCACGATTTACTGATACAGTTATTGCTGCCTTGATGTTACTTTCAACTGTAGCATAATCGCCCTTCTCGATTAACTCAGGTGAAGATAAAATAGCATTTTCGATAGCCTTACGTTTACAAAATTGTTCTATCTCATGAACACAATACTGCATTTGATCTGGAGTAATTTCATACGTTGTAAACTCTAAATCATTTTCTATTTCTGAATTAACTTGATATTCACTTGGTAATTGATTGTATTCTTGATAATACTTTTGAATAAAACGTATTGGTTCTCGTAACTCGGGATCAAAATACTTTGAGTCAATAATAGGCATTACTATTGCATATAAATCATGTGATGATATGAGAAATTCTATCAACAATTTTTGTTTTTTAGTCGTATACATTAAACTCCTCACGCGACAGCAATTAATAATGTTACTTTAATTACAAAGGATTTGCAATATTATAGTATTCATTCCACGAATTTAATATTATACCAGTAAATCCTTCAATATTCAACGAGTTATTTAAAGTTGTAATTGTTTGTATAATATTTGACAGAGAATACAAAGCATAGCTTTCTGATACCGGTAGAGCAGGATTTAAAGATAATTCTAGTTTGAATAACATTTGTGGGAATGCTGTCGTCAGAGCTTCCATTAATAAAATCTGATTTGTAGTATTTGTTGAATAATATCTGACAACAATTCCCACAACATTTAATTGCGATAGTGATTGTACTATTGAAGATAATGTAGGTGTTCCACCACTCCAATTTGGTGCTAATATAGTATAATCTAATACTACCCACAGTGGTATTGTATTGATAGTATTAATACTAGCAACTAAATTTAATAACCAATTTTGTGCATCAACTAAAGTACCAGCTGTTTGCTCTTGTGGATTGCAATTCAATATTAATTTAGTAAATGGTAAATTACTCATTTGTTCTATTTGGGTAAGAACTGCTGTATTATTAGCAGCTAATAGCCACGAGGGATCTCCAACCCAATTGTTAACTGTTAATTTATTGTCGTATGCACTATTAATCATTCCCACAAGAGTTCTGTCAAATGACGGTGTTGTCACAATTTGTTCCAAATCTGTTGAGGCTAATTGCAAATCTATTGATTGTGTTATGTTTGCTTGAAATGATTCTAATGTCCAACTTTGAGGATATAATGTATACTGTTGCATTAAAGAACTGACATCTGTCACAACAAAAGTTAAGAACCGTGTAAGTTTTAACACTGTTGTACTACCACCACCTATTAATGTCGTACCTACAATATATGGTGATTCAATTAAGTATGGATATACATTAGTAATATATTGATTATTTATTACTAGCTCTCCGGAAGATACTACTAAAGGTGTAGTAGGCGTTACAGGAATATACTGCATTACATTTTTATCATTATTCGTATATGGTGATGTTGCTAATAAGATAATCATTTGTCCATTAAAAGATATATTACTATTTAAATTAGCAATTGTAATTTGTGATCCTGTTTGTGTTGTAAATTGATTTAAGTTAATTGTGTATATGTTATATATTTGATTAAATAAAATTACATTGTTCCAATCATGCCATGGAGAATTTATATTTGGTTCGGGAAAATAATTATAGTTAATTGTGTTATTAGCTATGGATGGATTTTGAAGATTTAATGTGGAAGACGTTGGCGTAATTGAACTAAGAATACCAAGAGTTAAAATTCCATCATTTGTAATTTGTGTTGTTGTACTAGCAGTTGTAGTAACTGGAGTTACTACAACTGGATTTGCACTAGAACTTATACATTGTACCGTACCAGTTTGTTGTTGATTGAATTGTATAGTTAATGTAAAAGGTGAATTAATTGTTGTTGTATAATCAAGTGTAGGAGATAGTATTGTACCACCCAGTGATGTTGTTTGATTAATATATACCTCTAAAATAGGAATTAGTCCCATATTATGGTTAACTATCCATATCATACTAGGAACTGTTTGATTTAATGTAAATAAACCTCTACGTTGAACCCAGTCCTGCATTCCAGGGACACTAGTTGGTATCACATTTGTTGCACTTGAAATAACACGATTCATGGTACCATTACAATTTTGAGTAATTATACAGGATCGTAGTGTGGTAATACCATATTTATTACTTGGTAAACTAATTGTTCGCCTACATGTGTTGCAAATGTAATCAATAATAACCGGTAAACCCATGCAATTAACACCTTATAATTATACCATATATTCCATCAAGCATCATTGCAATATTTATAAACAGTAATGCTCTTTCTTTCATCATGTATGCTACTGCAGCCCAACATCCATTACCTATGATAGATAATAAGAAAATTTCCCAATATATGTCAAACGGTGGATATGACAAAGAATATACACTAATAAACGTAAAACAAGTACCCAACCATTTAATATAATTTAATGTGTTACTAGTCGTCATTTAAAATATCATTTAATAACTTTTCATATGAATGGAAGTATCGTGTTTTAACCACATAAAAATACGGCATTCCGTAGAATCCCACTTCTTGTTCTTTTTCTACACATTCTGCTAGAGAATCCGTTGTGCTATAAGCACTTGTTAAAATTTCAAATATATCTACGTTCCAATTAAATGCCTTTAAAATCAAATCATCAAAATTTTCTCGTATTGTATGATTTACAGTACTGTGAAAGTATCTAAATTTTCCTGGTATAAAAACGTAGCCCAGTTCAGTTGTGGGTGTTTCGGATATCGGCATTGGTTCCGTGAAAACTGTTCTGCGATACAAGTTTCTACTAAGGTTCGATAGTGAATCATTTAAACAAATACCAAAGTTGTTTCTTTCGTTATGTTGATTTGTTCTAATTTTTATTTTAGATATTGGAGGTGAATACACATTTATTAATGTATAAAAGGGAAATGTGGTAGCTTCTAAAAAACCACCACATTCCTTTCGTACATCATGTAAACATGATTCTTTCATTAATTAAAATCTGTTAATGAATTCTAATGCAGCACTATAGACACTTTTTGCAAAGAAAATAGGTCCGCGTTCTAATTCATCAACGTAGTAGCAATATTCTGTTTGAATTGATTTAATCTCTTCTGGTGTTGAAGTTTTATTTTTATGTAAACGGTTCATTAATGTTGCCATTCTATGCTTTAAATCGATAATTGCTTGGTTAACATCAAATCCCGTATGTGTATATGTACCCATGTTTCAATTTCTCCAAAAATAATAAATACATAATTAGTATTCTACAGCCAATTGAATAAAAATCAACACAGTGTTTCGAGTGTGTATTTATCATAAATAAAACCAACATATATGGAGTGTGTATTATAATGGATCAAAACTATATTTTTATGTTTTCCAATCCCGAGAACGGTTCTTTTGTAGTTTCATCATATACAACAGACGGAAACACTACTCCAAACAGTCCGATTTTACTATCTACTTCAGCTTTTGCTCATACAACATTAGACCTAGTTGGTAAAGGATTGCCTAATTACGGGCAACTAATTCAATCTAACTTAATACACATGACAGAACACTTCTTTTCACCGTCAGCTCCTACTAATCCAATACCAGGACAATTATGGTACTGTCAATATAACTATTGGTTTAATGCTCATGCAAATCAGTGGTATGAATGGAGTTCTGTGACCAATACCTGGAGTGCTGTTAATGTGAGTACCACACCTCCTCCTGTTATAGCTCCTAACGGTTACTTATTATATAATGGTAGTATCTTAACAAGGTATACTACTCCGGTTGATGGAAGTACACCTTATTCGTATGTTTGTGAATTTGTTACTGGCACGCAAACACCTACTACACAGCATCCTGAAAGATCTTTAAAAATATATGAGGATACCAAAACATGGAGAGATGTACGTGATGTATATCAATCTACTGTTCCTCCTCACGATTCAACTATTGGTAAATTATGGTATGACCAAAATACAGGTGTTTTTGGTACAAATACACAATTAAGAGTTTATAATGGTACGGAATGGGTTTCTGTTGGTGCAAACTATTTACCTACAGCTGGCGGAAGCATGAATCCCAATTCAACACTAACGATACCTAGTAATTCAACTCTTGCAATATTAAAAGCTCCTATATTATCTACCGATGCTATAAACCTGGGGTATGTTAATACTAATTTCTTAAATCTATCAGGTACTATAGCAATGCAGGGTGGTCTTAATATGAATGGATTCCCAATACATAATGTTGGAAATCCTCAAGCACCAGGAGATGCCATTAACTTTGGTACAGCAAATAATACATATTTCAATTATCGGACTGGTGGTGCTATTTTAGGAAATGTTGTATTAAGTTCTACTTCAACACTATCTTTATTAGCTTCAGCATCTTTACCAACGGATGCGGTAAATAAACAATATGTTGATACATCTGTCGCAACAGCTGTTGCAACTCTTGAAGCTCAACCTATTACAACAAATGAAATTGTTAATAATACGTCGATTGGTGGTTCTAATTTAACAAGTGCACTGCAATATTTAAATGCTAATATGTTAAATACTACTACTGGTGGTGTTGTTAGTGGAACGTTATTAGTTACTAGCAATCCTGTATTACCATTGCAGGTAAGCACAAAAGGATATGTCGATTCTACTGTAAGGAATTTATCCTTTCCAAACACATATGTAATAGGTGGATTGTATGATTCGTCTAATCAGTCGATATCACTTACACGTAACGATGGTGGTATAGTTACAATTTCTGATATTAATTTTAATGCATCAGAAATTTCATTTACACCGAATACGAATACTTTATTGGACTCTACTATAACAGTTCCAGTTAATACATTTCAAGCTATTGAAGCTATTGATCAAATTATTCGGGCAAGAACTAATATTCGTCGTACAGTTCGACAGATTATTCCCGAAATTATAAATAGCACAACTTATACAACAAGGCTGCAGACGACAAGTGCTCGTATATACTCTTATGCACCAGCATTATCTGGCTTTGGTACATTAAATTTCAGTGCAAGTAATAGTAATAATGCAACAGGAACTATTACATTTACAAATGGAGTTACTGCTACTGTAAGTTATGAAGCTTTAAGTGGTGCAGCCTCTGGTGTTTTAGTTGTAAATCCAGTTTCAACACAAAATACTGCGCCGTCAGCAGGTGGAACCATTTTAAATCTCGATGGTGGTTACACAAGTAGTGTGATAGCACCGGATGGTACTATTCATGGCGGTATATTAACTTTTACCGATGGATCATCTGGACAAATTTATTATACTGAGGCAACTGTTCCCAATATACCAGGAGTAATTCAGACTAATATACAACAGTTAAATTATGGTAGTTTAACATATATTAATACATCGAATGTGACAACTGGTGTGACAAATAGTTATTCAGCTACTGGTGAAATAACAGGAAATACTGGAGTGTTTACTTTTGCAGGTGGCAGTTCAGGTGATTTAACGATTTCAGGTTCAAACATAACATATAATCAAACATTTACTTCTGTTACCATGGCATCATCAGGTACTGGAACTCTTGTTGCGACTGTAACTAACACATCAACTGGTAATTTTACATTATCAGATGGATCTTCGGGTATTATAACATATGACACCACTGCTAATAGTCCTAATGTTACTTATGTTGAAACTGCAGGTCCTATTGCAACTTATAACAATGTGTTCGTTATTTCTGGTAATACTGCTAATTTATATCAAACTGGATATATTTTAAGTTTGTATGATACTCAAATGAATTATATTGGCTCTTATACTATTAGTTCATCTGGAGCTTTTAACGATAGTACTAATACTGTATTAACTATTACTCAAAGTTTACCAAGTGGGGGTAATATAGATGGATTTAGTATTACTCCAATTACACTTCAAACATTACCATATGCAACCGGAAGAAATATATTATCGATATATAAACAAGGTAGTAAATTAATCGGTGATATGCAAGGGAGCCAATACACGAGTTTTAAAACTGCAGGTCAAGCCGATTTTCCCACTAACTTATTAAGTACACAACAGTATTCCGTTAACATAACTGTTGATGGTGTACATAATGATACAGCAAATTTTACAGGAGTTGATGCTCCTAATATGAGTAATTTAGTTACCATATTAAATCAACAATTTACATACTGTACAGTTTTTTATGATAGTGTTCTAGGTGATCTAGTAATATACTCTAATTCACATGGACCTCAATCGTCAATTAATATACAACAGCCATCAATTGGTTATTTGTTCTCGGCAATTGCCAATTATGCTGGTACATCAACACCAGCATCATCTCTGGTTATAGATTATTTGGAAACTGGTAAATATAACAGTACTTCTAATAGTGTTATTTTAACACAACCTGTAACTACTGTTAATATTGAAATGATTACTCAAGGATAAAAAATATGTCTTTACCATATGGTGCTTATAGTGTTGAATTATTTAATAATATTGTCGATATTTATCCAAATGAATATAATGGTACTGGTATATCTACTCCGTTATTGATTACAGGAATTGTTAATAACCGTACAAATAATTTATCATATTTTAATGTACCAGGTGATGTATCATACAGATTTCAACCTGGATTTATATTTACCTTATCTAACTCCTCCAGTGGATTAAATAACGGTACATATACTGTAGCAGCTTCTAGTACATATAGTCCTACTTCATCAGCCACGTCTATTCCAGTAAGTGGATTTGTACCAAATATAACTCCAGCAGGTACAATTAGTTATTCTGTTACTGGTGATTTACAATCAACATCTTTATCTTTACCTGGTCGCGGTGTTTTAAACTATGGTGATAGTATTGTTACAGATTTATTACAATTAATGACAAATTTTGCTTCAGTTACACCACCAATTCAGCCAAATGATGGACAGTTATGGTTTAATGGAAGTAATAATACATTGAATGTGTATAATAATGGTATTTGGTCACAGTTAATAACTAATCCGCAAACTTATCCAGATGTAACAAGTGTAAATGTTCCACCATCAGGTACATCAATTACTACTAGTCCATCTGGTGTAGTAAATTACAATTACACTATCAGTAATAGCAGCTCTGGAAATGTGAATGTTATTTTCGATGGTATCATCTACGATTTTACATTTCAACGGAACACAACATTTATTAATTTATCGCCTAGTACAACAAATATGATATTATCACCTGGTGATTCGATTACCATTACATATGGTTCGAATACACCAAGTGTAAATTTAGTTCCGATTTAATAATAAAACTTCAAATCATCCAAGCATTAATAACTTGAGCTAGACAATCCCGTGTTTCCAACTGATATTTAAGTGCCCATTTATAAGTATCGACCGCTTGCTGGAAACGTAAGTCCTCATTATTAACTAATTCAAGTAAAGCCGCTTTCCATAATTTATGTTCTTTCTGGGGTTTGCTTGATTCAATTAAAAAGCCAGGATTTTCTAAATATGGTGCTATTTTAGAAGTTATTGCAGGTACTCCAATAGCACCAAACTCAAGCAACTTCAAATGACTCTTACATTCATTAAAGATATGTGGCTCTAATGGAATTACAGTTAAATCTAAATTCATTCTTTGAAGAGCTGCCATATACCCACTTACTGGAACACCTTCGTGAAATTCAACTATTGGTTTTAATTGTGGTGGTGCCCATCCTAAAAATACCCATTGAATCACATCAGATGTTTCTTTTATAATGTGATATAAGTGTCGTAAATCACCTGAATGTGTTGAAGATCCTGCCCACCCAACTCGCAATTTTGTATTAATATCACGACGTTTAGGTTCACAATAATATTCCCTACTTACCATATTATGTAATACTCTTACGTCATTTCTTCTAATCCTCGAGGTTATTTGTTGTTTTAGCGGTTCCGTAGAAGCGATTATAATATCACATTGTTTTAAATTCGTGCTTATAGCTTTTCTTTGTTCGCCTGATAATTTATACCCATTAGTAGGAGGAACATTCCATATTAAATCATCCAAATCCATTACAACAGGAGTTGATGGTAACAAAATTTTATAATTCGTTATGTACTGTACTTGAGTAACTTCTGTTTGACGTTGTGTAAATACACGGTATGGTTTAAATTGAAGCAAATCTGCGCCAGATAAAGTAACATTACTTTCACGTACATTAACAAGTTTGTGATCTTGTAGTAATTTGTATGGATTATGTAATCTATACCAATAACATCCTCCGGCATCTGCTGGATGTACTAAAATATTTTGCATATGTGTTATTTCCTCTGTGTTATAAACTGTATTATATTTAGTCACAAATAAAAAACAACACTTTGTGTACTAAAAATATAAATATAAACATATAGTCCACATGAGGAGTTAAAAATTATGGTTACACAGGTAAAATTGAAGTCGAAGAGATTTTCTTTCATCAACGAAGCTACATTAGACGATGATGATGGTGTAGATGTTGCACATAAATTTGGTATTGATCCAAAATCATTGGAAGATTCAATGAAGTTTGCAAAATCAAAAAGCAATGATGGATTAGATCCTAAAGCTAAAAAATTAAAGAAGGGTGATAAAGCTTTAGATAACAGTAATAATGCTGCTAAAAATAAAGCAAAGATTGGTGAATCTGTTGATGTTGATGATGACGACGATTATGCCGAGCGTGATCCATCTGGCTTAGATAGAAGTGATATTATCCGTTATCTTGTGAATGCAGGTATAGCCACAAAAGAAGAATTATCTAAAATGAGTATGAATAAGTTATCTAGATTAAACGCAGATGTCAGAACAGGCAAAATTAAGAAAACTGTTGATGATAAAGATGATAAAGATCATAAAGATCATAAAGATGATAAAGATGATAAAGATGATGAATTAACAGAATCGTTAAACAGAATGCGTCAAATTGCTGGTATTCCTTTGCAAGAAAATAATCTTGAAGAGAACGATGTATATATTATATTCGAAGATATGACATCACCAAAAGTGTTGGGTGTGTTCGTTAATTCAAAAGAAGCACGTAACTATCTTGACCGTGCAAAGAAAGCAGTTGCTGCTATGAACACTAGCAAGAAGCCGGTTTTACGCGCTTTCGCATTATCAAATAACGGAGTCTAAGTTTTATTAGTTGATGTTAAGAAAAAGGCTAATCTTATAGATTAGCCTTTTTTAATGCCTGTTGTACTAAAATAGCTCCAGCTGGATTGTTTTTAAAAGACTCAATCCAAAACTGCAACTTAATATTCTTATTAAAATTTTTACGTATTTCGGGATTATACTCTGCGTACTTATTTTTAAATTTATCACTACCAAATAATACCCATGGTGACAATTTCCGTTTTTTGATTAAATGTATAATATCACCAGTTGATAACTTGTCAAATATTTCACTAGCATCACAATTTACATATTCAGCTAGTTCCAATAATGTTTCAATACCACGGTTGCACTGCTCCTCCGGTGATAAACTATCAATGTGATTGTAGTATAAATTATATATTCTCGTATCTGTCCACATAACTGGTTCCATACTAATGGCAACCATATATTGAATAAATTCTTTATGATTATCTATTTCCAGATATTTTAATTTAACGACAATGTCATAAAATATTTTAAAATATTTTGAATGACTAAATTGTTCCTTATCGACTGAACACTTTTTTTTATACTTTAATTCTCGCCACATAATGAATAAACGATAAGAAGTCATACCAATAGTTGATTGCAATTTGTCAATTCGTTGTTGTTCTTTACACGTATGATTATCTATTCCACGTTTAGTTTGATATTCTGTATGACATAATGGACAAGTGAACATAACTATTCCCTTTTTAAATTACATTCATTTTTCAACTTGTTCATATATTCTTTATCATCCATGCCTAGATATTTTGCCATCTCTACAAAATCGTCAAAATTTAATAAACTAACATAGGTTTTAGCTTGTTTTGTTGATATTTTATAAAAACTCGATACAATTTCAACTCTTATATTAACAGACTTATTTGTTGAACCACGTTTAACCCAGAAGAATTTTTTATTATGACGTTCCGGAATACTGCTCACCATTAAGAAATATAACAATTCTGGATATTGGTATAATGAAAATATATATGGTAGTACTGTTTCATTCAATTTGACTAGAGCGTATGGATCGTTTGTACCTGATAACCATCTGCTGACAACTACAGTAACAAATTTGTTTTTTATGTTATCGGGAATATTTTTATACCCATCTAGTTGCTTCGTTGATATCGAACGCAATACATTAAAGATATTAAGTTCATACGATGGTATACTCATTTAATCTTCATCTTTATCTTCATGTTCATCATCAGATATAAATTTTACCAGTTTTCCACAAAACTTACATAACATAATATTCGGATCTTCCTTGGTGGGTGTTAATTCATTTGCTGGATGTATACATGTTTCAATTAATGTTAACCTCAACATCTGAACTTTATCAAATTTCTCCATTTTTTCAAGTTGCAAGTCCATTATCTTGTCTTCTACTTCATTAATTTCTGTGACAATTTTTTGCATTTGTTTAAATTTTCGTTCCCAAGATACTTTATCTAAATTTGCTGTACTTTTGTTTTTCATTGTCGGCTTCCTCAACATGCGATTAATCGTATTACCATTGCCATTGCATTTATTTCTCTATCTGATACGAAACCATCTTTATATAAATGTTCCGCTATAATTACCACACCTTCATCCCATTTAGTTTGTTGACTAAATTTAGGTGAAAGATGTAAATTTGAATATAACATCTTGTAAAATGTATTCCATTGATCATCATTTACACTTGATGATACAATTTCACGTATTTTTTTCCAGTTATCTGTACTTAATAATTCAACAATGCTGAGAATAAAGTCTTCGGAGTCATTAGTCGTTTTATTAGATACTAAGATATTATTACTCGTGTTTTGTTGTAGCGTGTTTACAAATTTTCGTAAATCGGGATATGTTTGATTCAGATATTCACCAAGTGTCAACTCATCATATTTTATATTTTCAGTGTCCAAAATATGGATACCAAGTTGCATAGCATTATCATATTGAGGAGCTTTAAATTTCCATTGCTGACATCTTGATTTTACTGCAGGTATAATTTTATAATCATAATTACATGTTAAAATAAACCTTGTCGTGTTAGCATACTCTTCCATCATAACACGTAAAATAGCCTGTGCTTCTGGTGAAAAATAATCCACTTCTTCTAATCTAACAACCTTAAAAGCACTCATACTATAGGTTGTAATAAAATTTTTAATTTTGTTTCGTACAGTTTCTACTGAATTTTCGTCTGATGCGTTAATCAATAATATATCTGTTTGTCGAATATCTAAATGACTAACTAAGATATTAGCTAGTGTTGTTTTTCCCGATCCCGAGCCTCCAGATAATAACAAATGTGGTATTTGTTGATCAACAATCATATTCAGAAAGGCCTTCTTCATTTGATTGTTTTCAAAAATAAAGTCTTCGATTAATGATGGTCGATATTTTTCAACCCATAATTTGTTTTTTAAACTTTCAACATCGTTCATTAAAATATCCCTAAAAGTTTATCTCAAGAGATATTTTACTTGAAAATTATTAAAAATTAAACGCTGTCGGCTGGTAGTGTTGCTAGAACACAATCTTCGTCTGTTTTCCAAATCCACCCATCAGCATTCTCAGCCTCGAACATTACGCCTGGTGTCCATTTGAGAGGTTCAATTAGGATAAAATCTCCTTCTTTGATTTCATCAGAACACATCGGACCCTTTGATAACACTTTTCCCCATCTGCATTCTTTGGTGGCTTCATCATATGAACTTTTGAATCTAAATCCCCATGATGTAGTAAGTGTAAATTGATTTTTACTAAATTCTTCCACAAATTTAAAAATTATACCATTAGTAATTGCTCGTAATCTCATTTTACACTCTTTTTAATATCATTATCAGATTTAATCACATTGACTGCATTTAATATTTCTTGTTCTTGACGAAAAATTTCCGCCATTCTATCTTCTCGTTCTTTTTGCTTATTCAAAATTGTTGATCTTGGTGCAGATGATATTGTTACTACATCCACCTTTCCCATATCCTTTTTAATTTTTAGCAAATCTAAATCAATATTTGTACCTCTTGCTGTTCGAACAATATTTGTCATACACTTTCTCCCTCAGTTCATAAATTCCATAAAATCTAATTCACATTCAATTGGATCTATAATATGCACATCTAATAAAAACAAAACATAAGATGCTACACTACTACCACGACCAATTCCCCATGTTACATTTTTTTCCGTTAATGTGTCAATAATATATACCAAACACCGTAACATATCATACAAATTATTCTTATTATATTTTACAAGTTCATATGCTAATCGTTGTTCATATGGCCGAGAATTACGCACTAGTTTCATATAATTTAAGTGCTTTTGTATAATGTAATCTTCAATATTTAGACTTATATATTCTTCAGGAATTTCCCATTTAACATCTGGTAAACTTACAACATCTTTAACGGTTATTTTGTTATCTGAAATTTTATTATACTGTTTAATATCTGATGTTAATTCCGTAACGAAGATGTTGTCATATTTTAGATAGTTATATATATTTGATGGATCTATTGATGTTGATCCATCAAACCATAAAATTCGATTTTTTAATTGTGTACCGTTAGTAATCATACCAGTGGTGATGTATACTTACCATCTTCAGACATGTTTGCGGTCGTAAATATTAATGATGCTGGTGGTATCGGTGGTGCTTTAACAGGCATAGCTGAAGGTGTAAAACCAGGCCACTTATTATCATCATTTAATGTTGACCGAGGAACTGTTTGTTCACTAGGTTGTTCGTTTGGTGTTAATTCTCTATGAAGCTGAAGTTTAGGAATAGTTATACTAACTGGAATTGTATTGATCTTATCTACAATTTTTTTCCATTGTCCGAGAGACGGTGACCACACAGACTCATCTGTAGACATCAATTCGTTAATTCCACTAATCCATGTACGAAATTCAAGAAATCCTGATAGCACTGTACTTAAACTTGCTAAATTGTCACCTATAGTAATATCGTTCATTTTATTCCATATTAATAACCATATATTTGTTGCATCGGGTGACCAATTTGAATCATGTGTCTCAGAGATTCCTTGTATCCAACTTTGGAACTTAATCACACTAATTTCAGCTTCTATTACTGAATTGCTGCTCATGTTAGATCTCCAATATACATATTTTTAATATATTTGTATAAATCCATCATCGAAAACATTACAAAATGTTCACGACTTACTGCATGACAAATCATATCGCGTTTATTGAACACTGGAGTAACATACTTCATTTCTACTTGGTAATCAACTACTCTAATTCGTATATAATCCATTTTCCAATTATTAATATTGCCAAGTACTGCCTGTGTTATATGACCAGTAATATTACTCATTTGCAATGTATCAATTTGAGATGTTTCACTATCTGCACATAACAAATTCCATACTGCAGGTACATAAAATACAAATCCCATTATTTCCAATCCAATGTGTGGAGCGTGTATTTCTTCCATGCTTTTAATTTTTTGAAGTGTAAAATCTAATTCAGGATTAGTTGATAATGTCCACATATAATCCGAGGCTAATGGTGTATTAATATTATCCGTTAAAATTGGTACATTATCTTCATTAAAAAATATCATTTATTTTCTATTGCTCCTCATAAACTACCTTTTCTACAACATATGGATATTTCTCACCTTTGTAGAATCCTATTCGCTTTGATAGATGTTGCTTACTATACTTTGTATCAGAACAAATATCAAATACGTTGACATTATTTTTGTCTTCGCCTTTACGTAAGCCACGTCCTATAGCTTGTATAATTCGTGTAAAAGGTTTACCAACATCTATCATACATAAATTATAAATTCGATCAATGCTTAAACCAGTACCGGCAACCTGGATTGTAGCAATAACAATCATGTTATCAGTTGTTTCAAAAGCATCATATACTTGTTGTCTTATATCAACGTCGTTATTTCCACTAATAAAAATAGAATCTGGAATAAGTTTGCTTAATTTTTTACTAAATGGTTTACTAGTTGTTAAACATAATGTATTTCCAGTTTTTCCCATGTCTATAACCATATCTGCTATTTTTTGTATTCTTTTTGTTTTACGCTGTAAGTATGTCTTTTCAGAACTAAAATCTGGAAAAAATTCTTGTTTAAACTGTGGATATGTAATTCGCACATCGGGATGGAATTTAGTAAATTTATTATAATCTAGTATAAAACTTTCCTCTAACTGCTTTACATATATCTGTAAAGTAGAAAGCCATCCTTCAGCAATTAATTGGTGTGCTGGTATAGTGTATTTTACTTCTCCAACTACACATTGTACTGTCATTCTGTCTACTGGGTTATCAGGCAAAGAACCAGTAACACCACAGATCATTTTAAAATTTTCACCATGGGCAACTAACATATCATTCAACACTTTTCCTGTTAATTTATGACATTCATCAATAATCACAACATCTATATCATGTAATATTTGTTGATTATTTTTTAATGCTTGCCATGTACTAATAGTATGTAGATGTGTTACATCTTTTTTTCTACCACTGTACTCACCAACATCCAATTTAACGTTTTCAAATGTTCTGTATGTTTGCTGTAATAATGTCTGATCAGGAACAATTAACATAGTTTTAAAATCTTGTTTTCCGAATACGTCCATAATAGCAGCACATATTAATGTCTTTCCAGCGCCAGTTCCACCTATAATAATACCAGATTCGTGATTTAGAATAGCGTTAACAGCATCAACTTGATAATAACGTAGAACAATATCACTAACATCTTTAAAATAATCTTGTGTAACCGTAGGTGCTATAAAATCACATGCAGGTCTTTTATCCTCAATTGTTGCATTGCATCCTAATTTTTTAAGATCAACAATAATTTTACCTAATAACTGTGTATAACTCTCACCGCTATCTTTGACAAATTTTACTCTTCCATCCCAAACACCGAGTTTATACAATTTGCTAAATTGATATCCCGGTAATAACATACTATATTTGCTTATCAATCTTGCAAGGATATGATCTTCACAGTTGCGTATGAAACATTTTGTCTGTGATACAATAATAACTTTACAATGACTCATATTTCAATATATTCCAAAGCATTTAATTTTAGTTCAATTATATTTTTTATTGTATAACCTCTAGCTATAAATGCTTGACATAGGGCATCAATTTGCTCATATACTTCAAATATTGAATTGTATTGATGTGATATATCAATATACTGTTGTTCACTATCAATATACTTTTCTTTTGCCCGATCCGACAAAGCAATGTCCATATTTTCCGTGTATTGTCTAAATAAATTACTCCTAACACGATTTACCTGTAATTCAAGTGTTTTTAATATTTGTTTAAGTTCAGCACGTTTACTAAGACATTCAAATAATAATTCAGGCTGTTCACTACTAACTGCTAGTAACGTTTTTCCTGATATTTTTAATTTTGATCTTGTTTGTTCTATAAATTTATTGAACTCATTCAAGATTTCTTGAATTTCATCTGTCAATGTTTGATTCCTTTAGTAATACCATCTGATGCAAAAAGATTATAAATGATTTTTTGACTGATATTCAACTTACTAACATCAAAATGTGTTTCTGGTTCAGTTGTTTGTAATTCTACATGTGGCTTATCGGAATTGGTTATAAGTGGAAATGTTTGTTTGAATTGTGTTAAATATTCATCAATTGTATTTTGATTATTTGATAATGATATGTCAATTGGTATTTCCAAATAAATTTTAATAGCAAAATCTTCATTATTATCTACTGTTAACACAACTTGAGTACCATCACTTTTAGTTACAGTATCACCTGGATTACACTGTATAATCAAAGATAAAATAAAACAGTCGTCACTTTCTAATGCAATATCAACAATTTGTACATCGCCAAGGTGTACATTTAACACATTACTAACTGACTGTTGTACTAAATTGAAATACTTGGATATCTGATTAGTAGTTTTATTAAATTGTTTTTTACGTGATAGTAATAACTTTACAATTTGTTCAAATGTGACATTATATTCATTTTCGTTGTCCATCTATATATTCCCTCATAATAGAAGATGTAGTTAACCACATCTTCTATATTTAAGGGTTTAACTTTCGCTGTTTGCTTCTTTACGTCTTTGTGTTGCTGTTAGTTTTTCATCTGAACTTAATTCATCTGTTTCTTCTTCAGTAGTAATTAAAGCATAAGCATCTTTTATTTGTTTTGCTTTTTCAATAATTAATTCAGCATATAAATCAACATCTTTAGCATAAAACGTTGCTGGATCATTTTTAAAACTGTAACGCGACCCACGTTTAATTATAACACCTATACTTTCTGCCATTTCAATTAATCCAGAATGCTTATTCATTCCCGAAGTATATGGTACTTCAATTACAACTTCTTGAAATGGTTGAGTAAATCTCGTTTTAAACCCAACAGCTTTCATTCTAATACCTGTTATAACTCGATCAGCATTTTTTAACTTTAATCGAGTGAGTAACACGATCTGTGATAAAGCAAACCTAATTGCACTATTAATAACCCACTCACCTTCGCCGGCTAAAATTTGCTGTGCAGTTGCTTTGTACACTTGTGATGTAACAACTATGCATACATTTAAATCTTTAATAGCTTGAACGAATTGACGTAACATTTGCTTTAATTGTTTAGCACGTAAACCTTGATCGGAGGAACCATCTCCCTTATCAAAATGTTCTAATTCTGATTCCGTACTTAACATATCCAAACTATCAATTGCGATTAATACTTGTGGTGCATTGGTTAAATCTTCAAAATATGCATCACGATATTTTTTCAAAAATGTGGAAACAACTTTAATTGCTTGTGGAATGGTAATTACTGATTTATTCATGTAATTATTTTCTGTATCAACACCGATTTTACTCATAAAATCGTCATCTAATGCATTTTCTGAATCCACAATTAACACAAATGCTCCTTGATCCTGAGCATTTTTTACGAGATTTCCCAGAACGAAACTTTTACCTGACCCTGATGGACCAGTTAAAGCTGTAATACGTCCCTGTGGAATACCTTTGTCGAATTCACCAGAAATAATATAATTTAATACATAGTTTCCCGTATCATACCAATATTTTGGTGGTAACGCTGAAGAACTAATACCTTCAGCTTTTTCTAATGACTTGTTAAAATCTTTTAACATTTCTTGTGATAGCATAAGACTCTCCCGAGGTAGTAAAGTAGCTAAAATACGTTAGCTACTTTTTTGACTTATTATACAACGAACTATAACAAATTACACTTTGCTACGTCGATTGTTTTTAATCCGATCGAGAATTGCTTGTGCTTCAGCATCATCATCTTCGTCGTCAACACTTGACGCTACTGGAGTAGGTTTTGGTTTGGAAGTCGTTTTAGAAACTTTATTAGTAGTAATTAATGGGTTTTCTTCATCATCGACTTCATCTAACTGATTGTCTTCTTCTTCATAAGACTTACCTGTTAAAGCTGATTCCAGCATAGCTTGGACTTTTTCAAGAGATGGTTCAGCTGGTAAAAGTGTACTCAAATCAACTGCATGTGCTTCATATACAGCTAACTCTTCTTCAGTTAAATCACGTGGTTTAGCTTTAAATTTTGTACCAACAGCATATGTTGCATATTCACCTTGTTGGGTCTTTTTGATAATAAAATCATATCCACCTTCAAAAGCATATGGTACTTCTTCCAATTCATCACTCTCAAATGAATCCTTAATAATATTTGTGAGCTGAAATCCCATACCAATAATTCGATACTGACCCGTTGCACTAGTTTCACCTTCTGTATATAACAGAGGATCTTTAATTACAATAATTTGTGCAATATGCTGCTTACTTACCCAAAACTTCTTACCTGACGTTTTATCACCTTTCTTGTAATATGCTTGTGATACGCCACAAATTGGACAGTCTTGTCCATATTGACGCAGGCATGGAATTGTTTTCTTTTCACCATTGATTTCTAAGGTATGTGTTAATTTTTCTTGTAAAAAACCTAATGGATTGTCTTGATTTTTATCAGGTAGGAAACGAATTACTGCTGTTTCGTTCATTGGCATATCCCAAAAACGATAGTAATTGGAAGGACCATTAGTTTGTTCTGACTTCTTAAACGCACCTCTTAATTTTTCTAACATTGAATTCGTAGACATTTTTTGTTCCTCGTAGTAACGTAGTATGTGATTTGGTATTGTAGCATCATCCCCTATGGATGTTCAGACTTGGTCTCAGGCAATGCTTTACCTGTTACTTAACATCATTATTTATGATTCTTATTTTAAACAGTTGACAGAAATATGTCAACTGTTTACTTAATTGGCGTAAACCGAAAGTGGTTTAATATTCATTAAACCAATATAATTGTTTAGTCCATTTGCAATCTGTGAAATTGGTGGTAAAGATATTTGCGGAAAATTTTGTGTTATATATGTTGTTAATATAGTTGCTATTTG
>JABEBX010016702.1_pt1 | contig 19750 bp, 19 predicted proteins | sample 7245971 | NCBI WGS metagenome assembly JABEBX01 (sample SAMN14506365, study PRJNA622280) | hot springs metagenome | biome: hot spring [ENVO:00000051]|acidic hot spring [ENVO:00002120]; feature: spring [ENVO:00000027]|sediment [ENVO:00002007]; material: sediment environment [ENVO:01001048]... | reverse complement strand
CGTGTCCAAAGTGGCTTTCGTGTAATCTGAGTTTATAAAGTCGGCTCCATTTTGCCTTAAGAAAATTTCATAAGTATCCACTGTTGTTCTAAGTCCAAGCGCGTACTGAATGACTTTTCCAGAAGAGTCTTTTATCGTCAGAAGCGGAAGATCATTTATGAGTTCCGGAACAGTTTTCGGAATGCTCACGCCAGCGAGGGCCAAAGCATCCTGGTTGACAAACATTATGTATATTGATTTGTTGAAAGGCAAGGTGTAAATTTTTCCGTTCCAGGTATTGGCTTTCAAGAAAGGCTCCCATATATCATTTAATTGACTCTGAGAAAGTCCAATTTGTGGATTATCTATGAAAGTTTGCATTGGCTGAATGACGTTTGATTTCATCAAAGCAGCAGTCCAGTTTGAGTAAACCTGACTGATGGTTGGCAATCCACCACCCACAGCACTTGCAAGCAGTTTTTCCTGTAACGTTGAATAACTTCCAACGTATATGGCTTTTACTTCTATGTTTGCGTGCTGGGAATTGAAGGTATCAACTATCTGGGTTAAGGTTTTACCAAGGTCTCCGCCCATTGATTCCCAGAAAGTCACAACCGTCTTTGAAAAGATCATACCAGCCATTAAAACAGATATGGCCAGCATCACGACAAGAACCTTTTTCATCGGTGATCCCTCCTTTTCGATATGTTACCAGCCTTAGCCCTATATTGTACCACACCAAGGTTTCTTATTCAACATTTCAAAGATCTGTTCAATGGTTTTGTTCACGTCTCCAGAGGTATCAATGACTAAATCTGCCCTTTTTAAATACTCCGATCTTGGCATCTGTGAATCTATCCTTTTAAGTGCCTCTTCGTAACTGAAATGATCTCTTGAGATCATCCTTTGAATTCTTGTCTCATCGGAACAATCTGTGACTATCACAAAGTCAACGTATTTATCAAGGTCCATTTCAAATAAAACTGCGGCCTCTACGAATATCTCATCGTTTACAACGCTAAGTTCTTTGGATTGACGCAAAATCTCATTCCTTATTTTTTGATGCATCATACAATTTAGTTCTCTCAACTTATCTTTATTCGAGAAAACTATTAAGCCAAGTTTTTTCCTGTCAACTTTTCCATCCAAACTCAAAACGTCGCCAAAATGCTTTACGATTTCCGATTTCACATCTTCGCGCTCAAGTATTTCATGGCCGATTACATCCGCATCTATAACAGGATAGCCAAGGCTTCTAAGATATCTTGAAACGACGCTTTTGCCTGTTGCAATTCCTCCAGTTATCGCTATCAATTTCACATAAAAATTATATCATAGAAAATGGCCTTAAAAGGCCATTTTCTGTTTTCACGCATTGCGTTTTTTTTCATTTATCATTCGTTGCTTTGCCTTTACTGATGACTGTTCACCCGTTACTATTTGCCATTCGCCATGTGCTGTTTCATCGGCTCCAGCATGTATCTAATAACTTCAATGTGATCCCACATCAAGTGTGGGATGACGGTAAACGAATAAGCGCTGCGAAGGATCCCTCTGGGGCATCACGCTCTCCGCCATAACCACTCACTAATCCCTAATGTCTAATCTCTAATCCCTAATCCCCAATCTCTATTTACTGATCACGCGTTACTCGTAACCCGTCACTGTATTTGCCATTTTGTTGGCTTCGGCAGGTACCTCCCCCTCGATGTCTGGTCCTCGCTGTGCTGCGGAGGCCATCTCGAGGGTATCCTGCCTCCGCTATTACCGCTCACTAATCCCTACATTCACTTGCACCAATATGAGCCAAAAATTCATCTTTGAAGTTATCGTACAAACTTAAAATCGGCATGTTTACAGATTGGCCAAGACCACAGAAGGATGAATCGGCTATTTCCTGTGAGAGATTTTTTATTCTTTCGATATATTCTACTTTTCCCCGCCCTTTGGATATCTCATTCAAAAGTGTGTACAATTCCCTTGTACCTTCCCGACACGGTGTACATTTCCCGCACGATTCGTGCATGTAAAATCTTGCAACCTTTTTTGCCACATCAACAGCGCAATTTCTATCATCTATGACAAGCACGGCTCCAGATCCAAGGGATATTCCATCCTTTATCGATTCGTAATCGACGGGGATATCAAGTTTATTGGGAGTTACAAAGGTGCCTGCCGTGCCACCAGTTTGAACCATCTTGAGTTTCCTTCCATTTGCAACTCCGCCACCAAAACCATATATCAATTCTCTAAGGGTTGACCCCATAGGAAGTTCAGCGACGCCCTTGCTGCTTATATTACCTATTAAAGAGAAAACCTTGGTACCTTTCGATCTTTGCGTGCCGTATGATTTAAAAGCATTTGATCCGTTCAAAATTATCCACGGGACATTTGCAAAAGTTTCAACGTTGTTTATAAGAGTTGGTTTGCCGTAAAGTCCATGTTCGGTTGGATAAGGAGGTTTGAGTCTTGGCCTTCCAACCTTTCCCTCAAGAGATTCCATAAGGGCCATTTCATCGCCGACTACGTAAGCTCCGGCACCTGGCCTTATGCTTATTTTGAATGAAAAATCACTTCCAAAGATGTTATTTCCCAATAACCCTGCATTTTCAGCATCGTCTATGGCTTTTTGTACTTTTTGAATGGAATTGTAATATTCTCCTCTTATGTAAATGTATCCAACTTGTGCTCCAACTGTATATCCTGCTATCGCCATGGCTTCAAGCACTGAATGGGGATCTCCTTCAAGTATGAGCCTATCTTTGAACGTGCCTGGTTCTCCTTCGTCTGCATTGCAAAGAATGTATTTTCTATCATTTTTGGATTTTAAAGTCATTTCCCATTTAAGGCCTGTTGGAAATCCAGCACCGCCTCTACCTCTGAGACCCGAATCCTTGAGAATGTCTATTATCTCTGTTTGCTTCATTTTCAGCGCCCTATAAAGTGCAACATATCCGTCTCGGCCTATGTATTCTTCTATACTGGTTGGATCTATCAATCCGACATTTCGAAGTACTATTCTCGTTTCTTTTAATTTAGAGGTATCTGCGGATGTAATCTTTGCTTTTTCAAGCAAAAATTTTGGCACCATTCTTCCCTTTAGAATATGTTCTTCAAAAATTTCTTTGAGTTCATCGGGAGAATTGACTATGTAATAAACGTCATCGGGAAGCATTTGGAAAACAGAGCCCCTACCGTAAAATCCGAAACTTCCAGTTTCGATTATCTCTACAACATCTGACAAGTTATAATCATTAACGAGATTTTTCATCATATCTTCGTAAGATTTTGTACCGTTAAGCAAACTGTTTGAATCCATTGAAAAAAGTATCGTCAAAGCCTTCATGATTTTTCACCTCTGTATTTTTGTACGATACCTTCTATCTTTTCTGGCGTTAAATTACCGTACGTATCGCCATCGATCATCATGACAGGGCCAACACCGCATATTCCAAGACACGATGTGGTTTCAAGTGTGAAGAGTCCATCCTTTGTAGTTTGTCCAAAATCGACCTTCAAAATTTCCTTTAGTTTTTTTGCTATTTCAGGACCTTCGATGACATGACACGGCAAACTTTCACAAAGCCTTACGAGATGTTTTCCTCTTGGCTTTGTTGAATACATGCTGTAAAACGTTGCAAGTTCGTATATTCTCTCAACTTTAACGTCTAATTCATCAGATATCACTTTTGCAGCTTCAAGAGGTATTGAATTGTTGAAAAGTTCCTGCGTTGCATGAAGAGAACTTAAAATCATGTCACCTTTTTCAAGTTGACACGATCCTATTTCTTTGATTCTTTCCTTCAAAACCTGAACTTTGTCCATTTTTCAACCTCCACTCGTGATTTTTTTAACATGATTATTTTAAGAAATGGCGGAGGTGCTGGGACTCGAACCCAGAAGGCACGTAGTGCCACCGGTTTTCAAGACCGGCCCCTTAGCCGATTCGGGCACACCTCCGTCTTCCAAGCAATTCTAACATGTTTTATTATACTTAATCAAGTTCAAATTATGTGCTAATTCAACTTCCATCTTACAGCTCCAGCATGTACCCCGCGTCGGAATTTCTCTTCGCTGCGCTGCGAAGGATTCCTCTGGGGCATCATGCTTTACGCTGTAAGATTCGGTTAAAAAGATTTAGCATATAAATTACTCTACCTTCTTACTCTTTTCTCCTGAAACTGAATTTTCCCCGTTATCAATTTTGGCTGCTTTACTTTGAGTCATTCCGTGAGCGAGTTTTTCTTTCGTTATTATGGCTTTTTGTGTTTGAGGATCAAATGCCCTCATCATTGACATGTCAAAGACTAGATCCATTGACTGATCGAGTTGAGCTTCCGTTTTGGGATCTACGGATGCAACTATCAGATCATCTCCAACTCTTACATGAAGCATGGTTTGATTTCCGAGCGGTTCTATTATGTCTACCTTGACGCTAACCGTATTTTCCGGTTTTGCAGCAACGGCAAACATCTTATCGTAAATATCTTCTGGCCTTATTCCAAAGATGATCTCTTTGTCTTTGTAGTCTCCAAGTTCTTCTTGATAAATCGTTGGGACTTTGACAGTGGCATTGTTGGACAATTTAACCCACATATCGTTGTCTTTCCATAAAACAGTTGCTTTTAAGAAATTCATCGAAGGAGAACCTATGAAACCAGCAACGAAAATGTTGTCCGGGTAATGGTATATATCAAATGGTGTGCCTATTTGCTGAACCACACCGGTGCTCATGACGACTATTTTGTCAGCCATTGTCATGGCTTCCACCTGATCGTGCGTAACATAAATCATCGTGGCGTTAAGCCTGACGTGAAGTTTTTTGAGTTCAGATCTCATCTGGACTCTTAGTTTAGCATCGAGGTTAGAAAGAGGCTCATCAAACAGGAAGACCTTTGGATTTCTAACTATGGCACGGCCAACGGCAACACGCTGCCTTTGACCTCCAGAAAGTTGTTTTGGCTTTCTATCAAGGAATTCTTCTATGCCAAGAATTCTTGCGGCTTCTTTGACCCTTCTGTCTATTTCGTCTTTCGGAAAATGCCTTAATTTCAACCCAAAAGACATATTTTGATAAACGTTCATATGAGGATAAAGCGCGTAATTCTGAAAGACCATTGCTATGTCTCTATCCTTAGGTTCAACGTCATTTACAACTTTATCCGCAATTTTAACAGTTCCTTTGGTTATCTCTTCAAGACCTGCTATCATTCTAAGTGTCGTTGTTTTTCCGCAACCCGAAGGGCCAACCAAAACACAAAACTCCTTATCCGCGACGTTTAAGTTCGCATCTTTCACCGCTTCAACTTTTTTCTCGTAAACTTTCCAGACGTGCTCAAGGATCACATCTGCCATTTCTACACCTCCTGATCATCTTCAAGCATTTTTTCAACAGGGTCTTCCGGTATGCCTTCTCCAACATCGAGTGTGTATATGTCTTTGACCTGTTCGAGAAAATCCATGATCTTGACATACCTTTCGTAATTCAAAACACTTGCCTCCGGTATTCCATTTTTTGTTATCACCACATCTTGACTCTTTGCTTCAGACAACAATTTCGAAAGTTCAGCCTTTGCTTCCGCAACACTGTAAAATTTGAGCTTGTTAAGCATTATATCACCTTGACCATAATTATAGTCATATTTTGGATCAAAGTCAAGTGTTCGAGTTGCCTCATAAAAATAGCGCATGGCGTAGGGCATGATGCCACAGAGGAAGCCTTCGCAGCGCTTATTCGTTTACCGTCATCCCACACTTGATGTGGGATCGCATTGAAGTTATTAGATACATGCTGGAGCTGCAAGATAAATGGACATTCGACTTTTAAAGTTGAATCAGTATAAGACATTTTCCACATCAAGTGCGGGATGTAGAAAGCCCTTCATTTCAGAAAGGCTTATATTCGAGATCAATCAGAAATTGGTCAGGATATATCCCGTTAAATTGACATTGGAAGTGGGAGAATAAGAAAGATCCATTTCGGCTTCAATGTTTTTGATCGTTGTGTATCCCTTGATCGTAACGGAATCAAATGAATTGGCACCAAAAGTCGTGTTGATTTCAAAGTTGTTTCCGAAATCAAGCCATGCGATTATGGGTGCATTGTTTGTGAAAACGGGACTATTGTTTTGCCAGTCGGTCCAGTACGAAGATGACTCACTTTCAGGAGCGTAAGCGGCGCCGAACGAATACTGTCCGACGTTGGCAACTGCCTCAACGAGATAATATGGGTTACCGTATTCTTCATTCAAAAGGCCGTAAAGCGTTGCGGATCCTAACGCCACGTGGGCACCGACATAGTAATCAAAGAAGTTATTGTCGCTTCCGACAAAGACTGTAGATGGGCCAATTGTTGTATCGGCGTAAATGGCCGGATTGATTTGAATTGTATCGTTTGTGGAGGATAAAAGTGATCCAAAATACACATTCAGGTTTGGAGATTTGTACTGTACCCCAATGTTCTGGTACCAGTATCCGAAGCCGAATCCTCCAAACGAACCGCCGATTTCAGCGCTTGGACCGTTAAATTTGGATCCGCCGAATGTTCCTTCTCCAATTTGGTCTTCATAACCACCAATTACAGAAAGATTCGACGTTAAGGGCAAGGTCAGACACAGAGTGGGAGAGTAACTGCTTGCCAATTGGCTGAAATCTTGGGGGTTAAAACTGATGGAAAAATAATAATTCGTTCCAAATACGGTAAGCGCCATATCGGGAATTGCACTTAGATTTGCCGGAGTGGAAGAATAAGAAAATTCTTCGTAGACCATACCGGACCAAGACGTTGCTCCAAATGACACGACTGCAGCTGTTACGATCGCAACAACCAAGAAAAGTAATACTTTCTTCATGTTTTTTCCTCCTAAAAAATTAAATGCCGACATAAAGTCGGCTAATTTCCCTCTTAATCATGCCAGAACTTCCTCGAGTTATTTTTCAGCAGGCAGGTCTTCTGGCTTCCGATTCATCCTTTGTTTGCGCCTTCCCAGTTTCCCAGTGGCATTTTGCAAACTTCGTCATCGGTTACAGCGGCGGGACCGCTTCGGCTTCTCACCGAAATTTCCTTTTGAACTTTCGTACCTGTTGACAAAATTATTTTACACTAAAACGACTTTAAAAGTAAAGTTTGCATGATACCCTAGAGGAAACTGTCCTCGCTGCGATGCTCAGATCATCTCGAGGGTATCTTGCCCTCCGCCGAGATTTCGCTTCTCACTAATCTCTAATGTCTAATCTCTAATCCCTGTATTTGCCATTTGCTATATGCCAGATGAGTTGAATCGCTATGTTTCGTCTTTTACCTTCTCTCAAATTTTAAAATTGCCGTTCCTCCAAAGAAGATCATCGCAATTCCACCTATGAAGAAGACACAAGTAAGCAGAATGAAACTTTGATAATGCATGGATTCTATTCCCAACGTGTATCTAAGTCCCTTGGCAAAGTAAGATATCGGAAGCATTGTGGAAATAATTCTCATGTAATTTGGCATTATGGAATAAGGGAAAAATACATCTGAGAATAACATCATCGTTATTGAAAGAATCGTTGAAATGTTCAATATAGTCCATAAATCCCTTGAAAGTAAAGAAAATATAACGCCTATTCCAAGAGAAAGCGTTACACCTCCTGAGACAAGTAGGAGAAAAGAGAACCAGTTTATGCTGTACGAAGTGGAAAAAATAAGTTCAGAAAGTAAAACGGTAAGAGTTGCCGCTATAATGGATGTTACAAATCTTGCGATTGCAAGAGAAAGAAAGAAAATTCCTCCGTTTAAAGGCGTTACTTCCATTCTTTTTAACACCATGTTCTGCCTGTAATTCCCAGAAATTATCGCCATGCCAAAGATTCCAGCTATTGTCAGGGCTATCGCTATGACACCGGGAACTATGAAACCTATCACGGTCAAGTTGCCGCTTGTAACTGAAACGGACTTCATTTTAATGTAAGGCTTAACATTTGAGATGTTATTTACAATGCTGCTTGAGATCACGTCTTGAAGAATTTTCAAATAATTGTTGTACTGACCAAAGGATTGATTGTACACAAAGGTAAAAATGTCCGTGTTAAGGATCATTCCCATTTGGACTTCTCCATTGTTCAAAAGATCGTCAACAGCAGCCGCACTTTTAGTGAAAATGAAATCAATGCCCGTGCCGGAAGCGGCCTCAGTCATACTTTTTTCGATCTGCTGTGAAGATGTGTAGGCGGCAATTTTGACGTTGACACCCGTCGTGCTTCCAGACATTCCTTCTATCACAAAGCCAAGTATCAGCATCAACAGTATCGGAAGCACGAAAAACATCAAAAGGGCCTGTCGATCGCGAATGAACATCTTGAAAGAGTTGTAAATAAGTGCTTTCATAGGCTCACCTGCTTTCAGATGCTCTTTTTGTCAGGGCAAAGGTTATGGAAATTATAAGCCACAATGCCGGCACAAAGAAATTCATCCACATCGGAGATGGTGATTGAGAAACTCTCAAAAATGCTCTCATTGCATTCGTGGCATACCATAAAGGATTAGCGTAGACAAATATCTTTATATACCATGGAAGGTTGAAAAGCGGAAAATATATACCGGCTAAAAATTCAAGTGGCAAATTCACAACACTTGAAAGGGCACTTACAGCAACGGCACTTGAAACGGCTACTCCAACTGCAAATCCTATTGATGTATAAACGGCACACGAAAAGAGATAATAAAAGAGAGCGCCAAAAGAAAAAATATCAATCCTTGCCTGCATCACAAAAACGGCAAAAAATGCAAGACCTATATATTGGATTATCATTATGGCAATTCTTGAAAATGTGAAGCCAAAAAAGAAACTCGCCATGTTCATCGGAGTTGCGGAATATCTTCTCATAATTCTTCCGCTTCTTAAAAAAGAAAGTTTTGGCGCCACGAGCAATAATCCTGTTGTGAAAGGTGCTATTACGAGGATGCCTGGTGTCACGAAATCGGTATATGACGGTGAACTCATCACCTCTCCAAGAGTCTGATCTTTCACAGTTACAGCAGATATCTTTTGACCGAGGGTATCGGCAAAAAACGAATTTATCTTTCCCGTAAGGCCGCCAACCATTCCCTCTGCTAAACTCGATGAGGCTCTGTTTGGAACGTAGAAAATCTCGATGGTCGCGGGCGAAAAATTCATACCAAGTTTCGAAAACAAAATAGTTCTTGCGATAGAGGCATCAAAATCTTTTGGTATGACGATCAAAATATCGTCATCAGCATAAAGTACCTTCTTAATCGCTTCATTTTCTTGATCCGGATTCATCTGGGTAAGTGTGAACACCGCATTTTTATTTGGAAATGACATGGACTTCACTACACCGACAATTCTGCTTGAAAAATCAAGATTTGATCCACCCGACTCATTTATCAATATTACGTTGAAATTAATGGCACCATTCATTCCAAGGTTTGAAAAGGCCAAAATGAGTAAAACAAGCAGAAGAATTGGAAAAATAACGACCCAAAAATTATCAACAAAATTCACGTTGGAGTCCAGATTTTCAATTATTTCCTTGGACGGAAGAGGTTCACATCTGAAATCGATCTTGCTTTTTCCGCCGTAAGTTTTGATGAGATTTTTTGGCGTGTCCGAAACGATTATCTTTCCTCTGTCTATTATAGATATTTCGTCACAAAGTGCCTGTGCTTCTTCCATGTAATGAGTTGTGAGAAAAATGGTTTTTCCATTGTTTTTTAGCATTCTGATCAAGTCCCAAACGGATTCTCTTGACTGAGGATCGAGCCCAACGGTGGGCTCATCAAAAAATATTATCTCAGGATCGTTTATAAGTGCAGTTGCTATTGAAAGGCGCTGGCGCTGACCACCGGACAAATTGTCCGAATAATCATCTGCCTTTTCATCTATTTTAACCATTTTCATTATCTCTTCACAGGGCTTTGGATTCTTAAAGAAAGAGGAGAAAAGTTCAAGTATTTCTCTAACCTTAAGATGATCGAGAAATCTTGTTTCTTGGAGTACAACACCTATTCTTTCTTTTATGTAAGGAGGAATGGCACCCCGTATCTTCTCACCAAAAAAAGTTATTTCTCCCTCTCCAACTTTTCTTAATCCTTCTAAAATCTCAACTGTCGTAGTCTTTCCAGCACCGTTGGGCCCTAAAAATCCAAAAATTTCGCCTTTGTAAAGAACTATATCTATTCCCTTTAAGGCTTCAAAGTGACCATATTTTTTCTTAAGTCCTTTTACTTCAACGATCTTTTCCATATAATCACCAGCAATATAGATTATATACCATCTTTAATTCATTCCACAAGTCAAATATTCGTCTAAAATGGGGCTCCAGCATGATGCCCCAGAGGAATCCTTCGCAGCGCCAGCGAGGACCAGACGAGGGGTGCCTGCCGGAGCCGATGAAACAGCACATGGCGAATGGCAAATAGTGACGCGTAACGCGTGAACAGTGATCAGTAAAGACTAAGACAGTAAAAAGTAAGAAATGACGAATGAATCAGTGTGATCAGAAAAACACTGGTACGTGATACAGAATCCCGTGTCGTCATCCTGAATTTATTTCAGGATCGCATTGGTTTTCAAAAGCAATCCCTGATGGACTCGGAGATGACTTGTTCGACGATTTCGACGGCACACATGTCGGAGCGAATTAAATACACTTCAAAGGTTTAATGTACAACGTTTCCGCAAATGATAAGGTAAAAATGGTATAATAAAACTGTTTCTACCGAAAGGAGTAAAAGGTTTGAAGAAGTATCTTCCAGATGTGCAAAGTCAAAAAGATTCGAGAAATATATACATAGATAAGGTTGGAGTAAGTGATATAGTTTATCCGATAGTTGTTTTAGACAGAGAAAACATTTATCAAAACACGGTTGGCAGGATAAACATGTACGTTGATCTTCCAAAGGATTTCAGAGGCACACATATGAGTAGGTTTGTCGAGGTACTCAATGCGCACAGGGGGAAAATGACAATTCAAAATATGGAAAAAATTTTGGATGATATGAAAACCCATCTTAAAGCCGTCACCGCGCATTTCGAAGTTGAATTTGACTATTTTGTGCTGCGCAAAGCGCCAGTCTCTAAAATAGAAAGTTATACTCCTTATAAGGCTAAATTCATATCGAAAAAAGACGACAACTTTGATTTTGTGCTTGAAGTGATCGCTCCAATTCAAACTTTGTGTCCTTGCTCAAAAGAAATAAGCGAGAGAGGTGCCCATAATCAAAGGGCAAAAGCCGATGTTTCAGTTAGGATGAAACACATAGTTTGGATAGAAGATATCATAGATATAGTTGAAAGTTCGGCATCCACTCCTCTTTACACGTTGCTGAAACGTGAAGATGAAAAATACGTGACAGAAAGCGCTTACGATAACCCAAAATTCGTTGAAGATGTTGTCAGAGACGTCTCTTTAAAACTTGAAGATGATGATCGTGTTGTTTGGTACAACGTAAAAGTTACAAGTTATGAATCTATTCACACACACAATGCTTATGCCTGTCGCGAGAAATGGAAGGATCTGAAGAAATGAGGGAGGCCCTTTTTTTTGAGATTCTGAAAGACGATAAAGTAAGATGCGATCTCTGTCCACACCACTGTGTGCTGAAAAATGGCCAGGTAGGGATATGTGGTGTCAGGAAAAACATAGATGGAGCGCTTTATTCACTTAACTACGGCCAGATTTCAGCCATTTCTGTAGATCCAATAGAAAAGAAACCGCTTTTTCACTTTCATCCTGGAAGTGAGATACTTTCTGTGGGCAGTTGGGGATGCAACATGTCTTGTCCTTTTTGTCAAAATTGGGAAATATCTCATGCTACCCCGCATGTAAGAGACTTTTCTCCGGAACAATTGGCATCTTTGGCCAAAGATCATAACTCTTTCGGAATAGCCTATACTTATTCTGAACCAGTTGTTTGGTTTGAGTATGTGCTTGACTGTGCACGCGCCGCAATGAAAGATGGGCTTAGCAACGTGCTCGTTACAAATGGCTTTATAGAGGAAACACCTTTCAAACTCTTAACTCAGTATTTCTCGGCCATGAACATCGACGTCAAATCATTCAGCCCGGAATATTACAGAAAAGTGCTCGGTGGACAGCGCGATGTTGTCATGAAAAACGTTGAAACTGCACAGAAAGCAGGCATTCACGTCGAAATAACAACGTTAATCGTGCCTGAAGATAACGATTCAGAAGAGGAAACAAAGGGAATAGCACAATGGTTAGGATCGATAGACAGATCGATTCCACTTCACCTTTCACGGTATTTCCCCAATTACAAGTACGATAAGCCACCGACGGATCTGGATGTCCTTGAGAAATTATGGCATACTGCTAAAGCATATCTTGATTACGTTTACATAGGCAATGTGGCTGGAATGCATGAGAACACAATTTGTCCCAAGTGTGGCAAGACTGTTGTAGAAAGAAACGGATACAACGTGAATATCGTAGGTCTTGATGAAGAAGGGAGTTGCACAAATTGCAGTTTCCCGATAGCGATAAGAAAATGAATTTCTTTTCTTTAAGGGCCATAATCATATCCCTTTCCATTTTGCTCATAGTAGCAATTGTCATCTTTGAGGTCTTTTGGAAAAAGCCACCGCAATACTACGTTCAGTACGGCGTAGCGTTGGGCACAAATGTCACCATTTCTTATGCCACCGAGAAAGGAAATGCCAAGCAGGCTGTTGAAACGATGTTTAAAGAATTAGACAACATAAATACCACTTTCAATCCATGGCTTCCCAATTCAGAACTTTACAATTTAAACCATTCAAATGGTCAATGGACGCAGGTAAGCCCTGAGTTACTTGATGTTTTGAAATATTCAGTTCAAATTGCACAAGAAACAAATGGCAATTTTGATCCAACCGTGGGAAGGCTTGTAAATCTTTGGGGATTCAACTCAACAGATTCGGCAAAATGGCACTTACCTTCGCCAAGCGAAATTGCGGCTGTCCTGCCATATGTGGGTTATCAAAATGTTCAGTTTGACGGAAACAAAGTAAGGCTGCTCAACGGCGTATGGGTCGATTTAGGAGGCATAGCAAAAGGATACGCTGTTCAGTTGCTTGTTGAAATGGCGAAAGCAAATGATCCGAATTCCACAGGATACGTGGATATAGGCGGTGATATAGGAATAATAGGGCCAAAGTATGGCAATCAACCATGGGTTATAGGCGTTAGAAATCCACGTGGAACTCCGAATGATGCTTTAACGTATGTCGACCTTTACAAAGGATATATAGCAACATCCGGAGATTATGAACGCTATGTAACCGTTGGCGGAAGAAGATATTATCACATTCTCAATCCTAAAACTGGTTATTCAGATGATTATTTTCAATCTGTGACGAGCATATCAGATAATGGCATGCTTTCAGATGCCTTTGGGACTGCCGCTATGGTCGCAGGACCTAATGATATAAGCCAATGGTCAGAAAATTTTGGAATTGGTTACTTTGCGGTTTACGAAAACGGTCAAACTCAAACTAACACGCTTTGGGATGAATATGCAAAATGATGAATACCAAAAGATAAGCAAAAAGATAACAACTTACAGCATGCTCATAGCGGTGGGAGCGGCGATATACATTCTTGAAAGTTATGCTCCGTTTCCTGTGCCCATCCCTGGAGCGCGCTGGGGCTTTTCCAACATGGTGGTGGTCTATGCTCTTTCAGATACTCCGCTTTCTTGGCTTACGGTGCTTACAATAGGAAAATCTCTCATAGGGAGTTTGCTTGGAGGCACCTTTCTTGCCCCAACATTTTTAATGGGTTTCGTCGGTTCGATATCATCGACAGTTGGAATGTATTTTTCTTTTCACCTTTTTAAAAAGGGTGGTCTTATTTTTCACAGCACGATTGGGGCGCTTTTAAACAATCTTGTTCAAGTTTTGATAGGAGTTCAAATAGTCAACACATGGGCCATCATGTCTTATTTGCCATACATGGAGATAATCGGCGTTTTTTCCGGTATAGCCAATGCCATTGTCGCAGGCGTACTTATAAAAAGAATAAGATCTGAAAAATGAAGGGAAGATTTCAATGAAGAGGCGTAACATCATAATATTGATTTTCACCGTGGCAATTGTGGGAAGTGTCATAGCATCAGTCTTTCTTACGAAAATACCGCCAAAATACTACACCCGTTACGGCGTTGAATTGGGCACCGACGTAGAGGTGTCTTACGCCACAAGAAAAGGAAATGCCAAAGAAGTGGTTGATAAAATGTTCGAAGAGTTTCAAGAATATGATCGCATTTTCGATCCATGGATCGCAGGATCTGAACTTTACAATCTCAACCATTCAGACGGAAAATGGATCAAAGTTTCTCCCCCGCTGCTTACCGTTATAAAAGAAGCGATAGATTTTGCAAAATTAACGAATGGCCAGTTCGATCCCACCATAGGAAGACTTGTTCCTTTGTGGGGCTTTAACACCGATAACACCAGATCGTGGCATTTACCAACACCTCAAGAGATTCAGGCATCTTTGAAATATGTCGGATACAAAAACGTTGAGATAAACGGAAATGAAGTGAGACTTTTAAACGGCGTATGGCTCGATCTTAACGGAATGATGGAAGGATACATAGACAAGATGCTCATAGAAATGGCCAGGCAAAATGATCCTGAGTCTTCAGGGTTTGTTGACGTTGGTGGAACGGTTGGGGTAATAGGACCGAAATATGGAAATAAGCCATGGATAATTGGGATTCAAAATCCGCGCGGAAGTTCGAATGATGCTATAGCCTACGTTAAACTTTACAGTGGATACGTTGGAACGTCCGGCGATTACGAAAGATACATAATTGTTGACGGAAAAAGATACTACCACATCTTCGATCCGAAAACAGGGTATCCTAACGATTATTTTGAATCTGTCACAACCGTATCAACCAGATCAGTTTTTTCAGATGGCTTTGGTGTTTTCTCGATGGTTGCTGGATTATCTGGTATGGAAAAGGTAGCCCCCGAATTGGGAGTGGCATATTATGCGATAAACGAAGAAGGTCAGGTAATAAAAAGTGACAATTGGCAAGAGTACGAATACAAACCATAGGATATTTTCAAAATGGGATCTTGTGCTTATCCTCATTCTGATAACTGGATTTGGAGTATGGATAGGTTTAAAACAATTCGCTCCCTCTGCCGCTAAGGCCGTTGTTTTGCTTGATGGCAAAGTCTACGAGGTCATATCGCTTGACAAAAGTGCATATTACAAAATTTACAGGGGAGATACCTACCTTATGACCGTTGAAACAAAGCCGGGCGCTATACGGGCAACTTATTCAACAAACTGGATCTTTCCAGAAACCGAAATAAATCAGGTGAGCGTTGCAACTGGCTGGATATCAAAAGAGGGTGAGACTATAATAAGCGTCCCAAACAAGATAGTCATATACACCGAAGGTATGAAAGAAAAAACTCCTTACGATGTTATGACATTTCAAAATTAAGAGTGATAAAATGATAACTTTATCTTCGTCGTCTCCAAGAAGAAAATCCTTGCTTCAAAAAATTTTCAAAGAGATCGAAATCGTTCATCCTCAGGTGGATGAATCTATTTTAAAGGGTGAATCTGCCATAGAGATGGTCTTAAGGCTTTCGAGAATAAAGGCAGATTTCGTCAAACGCGATAACGTCGTTTTGGCCGCCGATACGACAGTTGAAATAAACGGCACAATACTTGGAAAGCCAAAAGATGAAGATGATGCCGTCAGAATGTTGAAAATGCTTTCTGGAAAATGGCACACAGTTCATACCGGTGTTTGCATAAAATTCAAAGAAGAAATGGTCAACTTCGTCGAATCGACAAGGGTGAAATTTCACGCTCTTGACGATGAGGTCATCAGAGAATACGTTAAAACTGGATTGCCCATGGACAAAGCCGGAGCTTACGGTATTCAAGAAGAGATGGGAATGATACTTGTCGAAAAGATAGATGGAGATTTTTTCAACGTTATTGGACTGCCGATCTCGAAAATATGGTGGGAGATGAAGAAAAGAAAGATGATTTGACATTTAAACACTCCTATGATAGAATCTTATTGAGATTTATTCTCAATAAGGAGATGGTCAAAACGGTATCCCTTGATAGGTGCCCTGAAAACACACGCTGTATTCTGATCGAGTCAAACCTTTCAGACTCTTTGAAGTCAAAACTCATGAGTTTTGGGTGGCTTCCCGGTCGTGAAATAAAAGTCATTAGAAAGGCCCCTTTTGGGGATCCTACCATTTATCTTGTCGATTCGACCGAAATATCTCTAAGACAGAATGAAAGCAAGATGATAAAGGTCGAACCGCTGTATCCGGCTCCTCTTTCTGTTGTACCGAAAGGCGTTTACCTTGTTTTTAATTTTCTTGCAGGAAGACACTTTATAGGAAAAGCCAGAGATCTTGGAATTGAAATAGGAAAAGAAGTTCAGGTACTCCCCGAATCATCTAACTGCAAGGTCTGGATAATCGTGAAAGGACAAAAAATTTCAATCGGTCAAGGAATGGCACAAAAAATACTCGTAGAAGGAAAATAAATGAAGGAATTGACAATTGCCCTTTTAGGGAATCCCAACGTTGGAAAAACCTCATTTTTTAACGCTCTTACAGGCGCCCATCAGTACGTTGCAAATTGGCCGGGCGTTACCGTTGAAAAAAAGACCGGTGTTTTAAAATGGAAAGATTACAGCGTGAACGTTGTAGATCTTCCAGGAATATACACTCTTAACGCAAGAAGCATCGATGAACAAATTGCGCGCGATTACCTCGTGAATGAAAAACCAGACATGGTTTTTAACGTTATCGATGCAACAAACTTAAGGAGAAATCTTTACCTTACAATTCAGATAATAGAAACTGGTATAAAAACCGTTCTCATCTTGAACCAGATGGATGAGGTTAAAAACCTTGATATAAAGATAGACAGCCGTGAACTTTCAAAAAGACTTGGAATACAGGTAATCGAAACAGTTGCCACGAAAGGAATCAACGTTAACGATCTGATGAAAGGCGTCCTTTCGACCGAGGAAAAGACAAAATACATGATATACCCTGATGACTTGGAAGAAAAATTTTCATCCATTCAAAATTTAATTCATAAAAGTGAAAGTTTAAGTGCTTTCCCCTCAAGATGGCTCTCAATTGCTCTGACTGAAGGAGATCCTTACGCAACATCACTTGCTCAAAAGGCAGTCATAAATTTATCGAATCTTTCAGAACAAAATATATCGCTGAGAATAGCCAAAGCGAGATATGATTTCATCGATTCAATAGTCAAGCAGGTCGAAGTAAGGCCAAAAGAAATGTGGACTCTGACAGATGCGCTCGACCACGTTTTCACCCATAAAATTCTCGGAATCCCGATCTTCATCTCGATAATGTGGATGATCTTTCAATTTACCTTTTCAATATCCGCTCCATTTAGCGATCTGTTAAGCAAGGGATTCGATATCCTTGGAAAATATGCCCATTTGATACCTGGCTGGGCTGGTTCTTTTGTTGGAGAAGGGCTTATATCTGGAGTTGGTTCGGTGCTTACCTTTGTTCCTCTGATCTTTTTTCTTTTCTTTTCAATGGGAATTCTTGAAGATTCAGGCTACATGTCAAGGGCGGCCTTTTTGATCGACAGGATAATGCACAGGTTCAAATTGAGCGGAAGAGCCTTCATCCCATTGCTTTTGGGTTTCGGTTGCAACGCTTCGGCCATAATGACGACGAGGACGCTTGAGGGGGAAAAGGAAAGACTCGTGTCCGTGCTCATAAATCCATTTGCAACGTGCAGTGCACGCCTTCCAATTTATGCCGTTTTGTCTGCGGCATTTTTCGGGGCATTCGGAGGATTCGCGATCTTTTCCATTTACATGATAAGCATATTCGTCGCTCTTACGATGGCCGTTGTATTTAATTTCATACTGAGAAATAAAGAAAGTTCTCCCTTCGTGATAGAGATGCCAAGGTATAAATCGCCAACTGCCAAAGGACTCGGCATTTACACATGGTCAAGGGGAAAGCATTTTTTGAAAAAAGCGGGCGGAATAATCCTTGGTGCTACCGCGGTTGTCTGGCTTCTTTCAAACCTTCCTGTCGGTTCTCAAATAGGAGACTCTTTTGCCGCACAGATAGGAAAGGCAATTTCGCCGATTTTGGCACCTCTTGGCTTTGACTGGCATGTAACTTTAGCCTTGATCTTTGGAGGCGTGGCAAAAGAAGTGACCGTCACCACGCTTGGAACATTTGCAAATGGAAATCTTGAATCTTTCCTTCCAACAATTCTCAATCCCGTTACGGCTTACGCACTTATGCTCTTTGCCTTGCTTTACATTCCGTGCGCTGCGACGCAGGCGACCATGAAAATGGAAACGGGAAGTTACAAATGGCCAATTTTTTCGGTGATCTGGGGTCTCTCCCTTGCCTATGCTGTGGCTTTCGCCTTCGAAAAGATAGCGTATCTGGTGATTTGACATGTCCAAATTGATGATCTTGGCGCTGTTGGGATATTCAGTTCTCACTCTTTTTATGATACTTTCTCATGACTACATGGACGCTTTTGTCGCACTGACAATAGATTTGATCTTCATCTTCGGACTGCATGAGAACATGAGCAACAAGAAAACTGGAAGTGCTCACGCAATAACAGGCAGTATCTTAGGACTTATTTTCGGAACTTACTACGTTATAGCGCTTTTGGCAGCAGCATTTGATAGCCTTATAAACAATGGAATTTTTGAATTCAAATCCTTGCTGAATTTTTTCATAGTTATTGTGCTTTTACCAAATCTTTTTTAAATTCAGAATCTTGGCTTGGCTCCAGCATGTGGCCGTCGGAATCTGTCCTCGCTGCGCTGCGAAGGATTCCTCTGGGGCATCATGCTCTCCACCAAGATGATTGAACATTCGGCCTTTGAAATTGATTAAGTATAGTAATGTTGACGCACATTATGAGTGAAAAATATTGTATAATTTTTGAGTAATGAAAGATGAAGGCATCGTTAACTGGGGAAGGAAGCGAATATACGATGAACAAAGGCACGCTGGGAATACTGAAATTTGCACTATCAAGGGAAATAGAAGGAATGAATTTTTACAGGCAAAAGGTAAAAGACGTGAAAGACCAACAGGTCAAGGAAATGCTTGAACAACTTTCTGAAATGGAAAATGGACATGTGGACTACATAAGCAAACTTATAAAAAATGTAGAAAACGATAGAAATGTTTCAGAGGTAACACCTCCCAAGCAAGATTTAAGTTTCTTCGAAAAGAGAGAAAGAGAAGAAATGCCACCTGGCAAAATAGATGAAATAGCATCCGAACTTTCCATTTTAAGGATGGCTTACCTTATAGAAGATGATTTCATGCACTTTTATAACAATTCATCGGAAAAAGTCAGTGATGACGAAGTAAAAAAAGTGTTGAAGTCTTTGGCTTCATGGGAGAAAGAACACAGAGATATGCTCTATTCGCTTTATGAGATGAGATCCAAAGAATATTGGGACGAAATGGGTTTTACACCTTTGTTCTGATATAAGATGAAATAATGTTCGACTTTGAAGAATTTTTATATGTCGTTAGAGTTGAAATAAAATCAAACGATCCGGCGAAAACCGGCTTGTTCATTTGTTTTACTCACAAAAATTATTCAAAACCACTAAATGCGGATGTGGCATGGAGATGTTTGGCATTTTTCGTGATATCGTTTGGCTAAAAATTATTGGATTTTATTGCATTGTTTTTGTGTTTTAATTCGTTGGTTATTTTTCCCTCAATTTAAAATTGAG
>JABEBX010020535.1_pt1 | contig 19781 bp, 32 predicted proteins | sample 7245971 | NCBI WGS metagenome assembly JABEBX01 (sample SAMN14506365, study PRJNA622280) | hot springs metagenome | biome: hot spring [ENVO:00000051]|acidic hot spring [ENVO:00002120]; feature: spring [ENVO:00000027]|sediment [ENVO:00002007]; material: sediment environment [ENVO:01001048]... | reverse complement strand
GGAGGTTGAGCTGATCACGCCGGTGGCCATGGAGAAGGGCCTGCGGTTCGCGATCCGCGAGGGCGGCCGCACCGTGGGCGCGGGCACGATCTCGGAGATCATCAAGTAAGCGGGTGCTACGGGACAACGAAAGCGATACGGCTGAGATGCCGCAGTCCCGTAGATCCGAAGTTCTGAAGCGACCGAAGGGGAGCAAATGGTAGGACAGAGAATTCGCATCCGGCTAAAGGCGTACGACTACCGCGTACTGGATACGTCGACCGGAGAAATCGTGGATACGGCGAAGCGCACCGGAGCAACGGTCGCCGGGCCAATTCCTTTGCCGACGATCAAGAACAAGTACTGCGTCCTGCGTTCTCCGCACGTCGACAAGAAGTCGCGCGAGGAGTTCGAGATTCGCACGCACAAGCGGCTGATCGACATTCTGGAGCCCACCCAGCAAACGGTGGACGCGCTGATGAAGCTCGACTTGCCGGCGGGCGTTGATGTGGAGATCAAGGCGTTTGAGAAGTAGTGGCCGGTGGTCGATGGTCAGCCAGGATGCTGGCAGACAGACCGGATCGCCTGGCAGGTGCAAGAGTGAGCGCGCGCTGTTCACTGAACGCTGATTACTGGTTTACATTCCGGCAGTGCGGCGCAATTCGCACCGCATGATGAGGTGAGGAAAGACATGGCAGTCACAGGAATTCTGGGCAAAAAGATCGGCATGACGCAGGTCTTCGACGACAAGGGCGAGGTGCACCCGATTACGGTGCTGCAGGCTGGCCCCTGCGTGATTACGCAGCTGAAGACAGCGGCCAACGATGGCTACGATGCGGCGCAGATTGGTCTGGTCGAGTTCGTGAAGGCATCGCGGATGACCAGGGCGCAAACCGGCCATCTGGCCAATTCCGAGGCTCCGCCGGTGAAGCTGATCAAGGAAGTGGATGTTGAGGCTGCGGCTGATGGCGCGGCGGAGACCAAGCCGGGTGATCGCGTCCTTGTGGATATCTTCGCCGATGCCAAGTTTGTCGATGTAATCGGCACTTCGAAGGGCCGAGGCTTTGCGGGTGTTGTGCGCCGGCACAAGTTCGGCGGCGGGCCCAAGTCGCACGGGCATATGTTCCAGGTGCAGGGATCGATCGGCGCTTCGAGCTTTCCTTCGCGCGTATTTCCCGGGCAACGCATGCCGGGCCATTTCGGAACCGATCAGGTGACGGTGCGCAATCTGCGTATCCGGGGCATCGATCTCGACGAGAATCTGCTGATGGTCGAAGGCGCGGTGCCAGGGCCGCGTGATGGTTATGTGCTGATCTCGAAGGCCAAGGCGCCTCCGCGCGAGCGCCGCGGCTTTGCCGGATCGGGCACGGTGGATCCGCTGAAGGCGGCCAAGAAGGCAGCCAAGAAGAAGTAAGACGAACCGGTAGCCGGTAGCCGGTAGCTCCGGTGCTGCTGGTGCTGGCCGAAGTGGTGAAAGCGAGCGGATGTAGCTTCTGGCTACGGGCTCCAGGCTCAGGAAGAACACGATGGCAAATGTGGATGTAGTGAATTTGAGCGGCGAAAAGGTGGGCTCGGTCGAGCTGGCCGATCAGGTCTTTGCGCCGGAACAGGTGAACGAGGCCCTGTTGTGGGAGGCGGTGAAACACTATCGCGCCTCGCTGCGCCAGGGTACGCACGCCACCAAGAACCGCAAGCTGGTTGCCGGATCGGGCAAGAAGCTTTGGAAGCAGAAGGGTACAGGGCGTGCGCGCATTGGCTCTGTTCGCTCGCCTCTGTGGCGCCATGGCGGCACGGTTCATGGACCCCAGCCGCGCAGCTACGAATACCCTTTCCCGCGCAAAAAGCTTCTGGGGGCTCTGCGTTCAGCGCTGGCGGCGAAACTTGCCGACGGCAAGCTGACCGTCGTCGACTCCCTTGAGATCAAGGAAGGTAAGACCAGGCTCTACCGTGAGGCTCTCAATAAACTTGACGCAAGGCGCACGGCGCTAATCGTCGAGAATGGCAAGACGCTGACCGAGTCGCTGGTGCGTGGGGCGCGGAACCTCAAGGGCGTGGAGCTGGTGCTGAACAATGAAGTGCACCCTTACGACCTGCTGCGCTACGATCGGGCGATCTTCTCGAAGGCGGCCATTGAGCAGTTGGCCGAGGCTCTGGTGAAGACCGCATCGAAGCGCAAGGCTGCACAGAAGGAGGCTGCGTAATGCCGACACTCTATACCGCCATTCGCCGCCCTGTGATTACCGAAAAGGGACTGGGCGTCAAAGAGACGCAGGGAACACTGGTCTTCGACGTTGCTCCCGATGCCACCAAGACCGAAGTGAAGCAGGCCGTCGAGGCGCTCTTCAAGGTAAAGGTGGCTGCGGTGCGCACCGCCAACTTCTCTGGTAAGGAGCGCCGCCGCGGACGTTATGCGGGCTTTAAGCCGGACTGGAAGAAGGCCTACGTGAAGTTGAAGGCCGGCGAAAAGCTGCCGGAGTACGTGAGCAACCTGTAAAGCAGCCGGTAGCCAGGAATCGGTAGCCAGGTAGCTGCCGGACCTAGCGCGGGCAGTACGAAAGAAGTTTGAATTGGGATGAGCTAGGGCTGCGGGCTACGCGCTGTTGGCTCATCAAGGACAAGACGATGGCAATCAAGACATACAGACCGGTTACGCCGACATTGCGGTTTCAGACCTCTCTCGTGACCGCCGATCTGACGACGTCGACGCCGTACAAGCCGCTGCTGACGACGCGCAAGCGTACCGGCGGACGCCGTAACTCGGGCGATCTGACCATCCGCCACCACGGCGGCGGACATAAGCAGAAGATCCGCCTCATCGACTTCAAGCGCGAGAAGTATGGCGTGCCAGGGCGCGTGGCGACGATTGAGTACGATCCCAACCGCTCGGCCCGCATCGCGTTGGTGCACTATGCCGACGGCGAGAAGCGCTACATTCTGCAGCCGGTCGGACTAAAGGTTGGCGCTACAGTTACTTCGGGGCCCGAGGCGGACATTCTGGTGGGGAATGCTTTACCCCTCAAGAACATTCCTGCCGGTACCACGGTTCACGCCATTGAGCTGCGTCCCGGCAAGGGGGCGCAGATGGCCCGTTCGGCAGGCGCGCAGGCGCAACTGGTCGCCAAAGAGGGCGATTACGCCCTGCTGAAGCTGCCCTCCGGCGAGACGCGCAGGGTGCTGGTTGAGTGTATGGCGACCATCGGCCAGGTGGGCAACACCGATCATGAGAATGTTGCAATTGGCAAAGCAGGTCGCAATCGCTGGAAGGGTATTCGGCCGACCAACCGAGGCGTGACCATGAATCCGGTCGACCACCCGCATGGCGGCGGTGAAGGCAAGACCTCGGGCGGCCGTCATCCTGTGACCCCGTGGGGCCAGCCGACACGCGGCTACAAGACGCGCAACAACAAGCGTACTGACGCGATGATTGTCAGTCGCCGGACGAAGTAGGAGAGCTAGGAGCTGTTGATATGGGACGTTCGACGAAGAAGGGGCCGTTTGTAGATGCGCACCTGATGGTGAAGATTGAGGCGCTGAATCAGGCCAACGATAAGAAAGTGGTCAAGACCTGGACGCGGCGCTCGACGATCTTTCCCGAGTTCGTGGGCCACACCATCGCCGTGCACAATGGCAAGAAGTTTGTTCCCGTGTACGTGACCGAAAACATGGTGGGGCACAAACTGGGCGAGTTTGCTCCGACGCGCACCTTTAAAGGCCACACTGGCGGCGCGAAGAGCGCGGAAGGCGCGGCCAAGTCGGCTTGAGCGACAGGTTCGCAGCTTGCGGCCTGATTGGGGCGGACGGCAGCTGCGGTGCAAGGGGATTTCTGGAACGACGCAATGCCGATCGTTCCACATGGAAAGCCAGAGGCTAATGGCCGCAGGCTGCTAGCTGGTTTTCGAGGAAGGCATAAGTATGGCAGTTCAAACGAAGGAATACCGGGCCGTGGCGAAGTTTCAGCGCGTGTCGCCGCAGAAGGCGCGGCTGGTGCTGGATCTGATCAAGGGACGCGGAGTGCAGGAGGCGCTGGACACGACAGCCTACGCGCGGAAGCGGATTGCTCCGGTGGTGCACAAGCTGCTGACCTCGGCGATCGACAACGCCAAGTACATCGCCGGCGAGGAGGGCATCGACCTCGACGTGGACAACCTCTACGTCAAGCAGGCCATGGCGAACGACGGTCCGCGTCTCAAGCGCATCCGTCCCGCGCCGATGGGCCGGGCCTACCGCTATCAGCGCAGGCTGACGCACATTGTGCTCTCGCTTGCCGAGCGCGAGGCGGCTTCGGGATTGGTGACCAAGGTGGAAGAGCCGGCGGCGTCCGAGCCTGAAACCAAGGCAACGGCCGGGGCCAAAAAGGCCGCGCCCGCGAAAGCAAAAAAGCCGGCGGAGAAGAAGACTGCTCCGAAGAAAGTGGCCGGGAAGTCCGAGTAGCAAGAACTGCGCGCCGCTTTCGAGGCGCTGCGCGGAAGAGGATTTGAGAGGAAAAGTATGGGACAGAAGGTCCATCCTTACGGGTTCCGGCTGGGAATCAATAAACCGTGGCGTTCGCGCTGGTTTTCCGAGCGCGACTACGACAAGCTTCTGGTGGAGGATGTCAAGCTGAAGGCGGAGCTGCGCGAGAAGCTCAAAGCGGCCGGCGTCAGCTCGGTTGAGATCGAGCGGCCCGGCAACAAGCTGCGCTTCCTCATCCGCACGGCCCGGCCCGGCATCATCATCGGCCGCAAGGGCGCTGAGATTGAGAAGCTCAAGACGGAGCTTGGCAAGCGCACCAACCGCGACGTGTTCATCGACATCATCGAGGTGAACAAACCTGAACTGGATGCGCAGCTGGTGAGCGAAAATATCGCGCTGCAGCTTGAGAAGCGCGTCAGCTTCCGCCGCGCCATGCGCAAGAGCGTCGATTCGGCGCTGCGCTTCGGCTGCAAGGGGATCAAGGTGCGCGTCTCGGGCCGTCTGAACGGGAATGAGATTGCGCGTTCCGAGTGGTACCTGCAGGGCCGTCTGCCGCTGCACACGCTCAGGGCCGATGTGGACTATGGCTTTAGCGAGGCCAATACCACCTACGGCGTCATTGGCGTGAAGGTGTGGATCTATCGCGGCGACATTTATGAGCAGAAGCGCCGCCAGGCTCCTGCGGTGGGCAAGAGCGTGTTTTAGAAGCAGGTGTCAGGTGTCAGGGGTTCAGGGCTTAGTTGCGGCTGCGGTCAAGCGCACGGTCCCTGACAACTGGAGCCTGATTCCTGAAGCCTGATCTGAGGGTTTCGTTATGTTGATGCCGAAGAAAGTGAAGTACCGGAAGCAGCAAAAGGGCAAGCGCCGCGGCAAGGCGTGGCGCGGTTCCTCGCTCGCGTTTGGCGAGTACGGATTGAAGGTGATGGAGTGTGGATACATCACCGACCGGCAGATTGAGGCCAGCCGCATTGCCATGACGCGCTTTATCAAGCGCGGTGGCAAGATCTGGTTGCGCCTGTTCCCGGACAAGCCCATCACCAAGAAGCCCGCCGAAGTCCGTATGGGTTCGGGCAAGGGCGCGCCGGATCACTGGGTCGCCGTCGTGCGGCCGGGCAAGATCCTCTTTGAGATGGAGGGCGTTGCGCCCGAGACTGCGGCCGAGGCTATGCGCCTGGCGTCGCACAAGCTGCCCCTCAAGACTAAGTTCGTGCAGCTTCCGGGCCTGGAAAAGGCCACGGCGGCAGCAGCGGAGTAGAAAGACAGGCCGGTAGCCGGTAGCCAGTAGCCAGGAAGAGCCGCTGCTGGTTGCAAGCTGAAGGCTGCAGGCCACTCGCTAGCAGCTGGTGGCCAGGAGCGAAGGGAAAATGGAACTCGCAAAGATTCGGAATTTGAGCGACGAAGAGCTCGGGCACCAGGAGAAAACCGATGCCGAGCAGCTCTTTCGGCTCCGCTTCCAGGTTGCGCTGGGGCAGAACGACGGCGTGAAGAAGCTGCGCCAACTGCGCAAGGAGATTGCGCAGATCAAGACCGTGGCGCGAGAGCGCGAGCTTGGCATTCACGGCGAGAGCAGGGACGTGAAGCCTGCTGCTCCGGACGCCGAGGCGAAGGCGGCCAGGAAAGCCGCACCAAAGACCGCGGCCAGGACGAAGACAGCAAAAGCGAAGGAGACCGGCAAATGACGGCGACCGAAAAGACAGCAGCGCCGGTATCGCGGCGCAATGAGAAGGTGGGGCAGGTCGTCTCCACCAAGATGCAGAAGACTATCGTGGTCGCGGTGGAGATGCGCAAGGCCCATCCCAAGTACAAGAGGATCGTGCGCACGACCAAGAAGTTCTATGCCCACGATGAGCAGAGCTCGGCCCGGCTGGGAGATGTGGTGCGCATTCGCGAGACGCGCCCGCTGAGCAAGTTGAAGCGGTGGTCGCTCGAAGAGATCGTTCGGCGTTCTGCGCTGGGCCAGATCGAAGACGCCGTGCTTCCAGGTGAAGCCGTTCCTGCGGAGAAGTAAGGCTCGCGAGAGGAGAGAGAAACCATGGCTGTGCAAATGAGAACCATGCTCGCGGTGGCCGACAACTCCGGCGCGCGCAAGCTGCAGGTGATTCTGCCGCTGGGCGGCGGGCTGGGCGTCAAGGCCGGGTTGGGCGACATTGTGACCGCGGCGGTGAAGGAAGCTTCCCCCGACGGCACCGTAAAAAAAGGCAAAGTGGTCAAGGCGGTCATCGTGCGCACGCGCAAGGAGCATCGCCGCCGCGACGGCACCTACATCCGCTTCGACGAGAATGCGGCGGTGGTGATCTCGGACGATCACGAGCCGGTGGGTACGCGCGTCTTCGGTCCCGTGGCCCGCGAGCTGCGCGAGAAGAAGTTTCTGAAGATTGTGTCGCTGGCGCCGGAAGTGGTGTAAAGACAGGGATCAGGTTACAGGTTTCAGTGGATCCGAGGCAACGTGAAGTTCTTCTGATCCCTGAGGCCTCTGGAGAGAAGATGCCAAGTTTGAGAATTCATCGCAACGATACGGTCAAGGTGCTTATTGGTACCGACCGGGGCAAGACGGGCCGCGTTCTGCGCGCCTTCCCCGACAAGGGTACGGTGTTGGTCGAGCACGTGCGAGTCGTTAAAAAGACGGTTTCGAGCAAGACGAGCAGGGTGCGCACCCAGGGCGGCATCGCCGAGCAGGAGTCGCCGATTCACGTCTCCAATCTGGCGCTGGTTTGTCCCACGTGCGGCGTTGCGCGCGTGGCTTACAAAGTCGAAGGCAGCTCGCGCCTGAGAATCTGCAAGAAGTGCGGGCAGGAATTGCCCACGAAGAAGTAAGGAACAGCCGGCAGCTACTGGCTGCGAGTTACACGCTGCAGGCTGAATTGAGTCCCTTCCGAAACGGTCGACGGACTACGAGTCCAATCCGAGAGCGGAAGAAAGTGAGTAGAGGGATGGCGGCAAGGTTGAAGGAGAAGTACCACAAGGAGATCAAGCAGGCGCTCCAGAAGGAGCTTGGGCTTGAGAATCCGATGGCGGTTCCGAAGCTGGAAAAGATCGTGATCAACATGGGGCTGGGCGAAGCCACGCAGAACAATAAGCTTCTCGACCCGCTGGTGGCCGATCTGACGCAGATTGCCGGCCAAAAGCCGGTCACCACCAAGGCCAAGAAGTCGATCGCGGCCTTTCATGTGCGCGCCGGAATGAACATTGGCGCCATGGTAACGCTGCGCTCCGATCGGGCCTACGAGTTTCTCGATCGCCTGATCTCGATGGCGCTGCCCCGCGTGCGCGACTTCCGCGGCGTTTCGACCAAGAGCTTTGACGGGCGCGGCAACTATACCCTCGGCCTGCGCGATCAGTTGATCTTTCCTGAGGTTGACTACGCGAAGGTGGAAAAGCTGAAGGGGATGAATATCACCATCGTGACCACGGCGAAGGACGACAACAGCGCACGCGCGCTGCTCAAGCACTTCGGCATGCCGTTCCGGCAGGGAGCGTAAAGGCAGTTGGCAGCGGGCAGTTTGCAGTATGGCTGAGGTGAATCCGGAAGCCGATTGCAGGCGAAGTTTGGATAAGACGCTGGGAACTGGGCTGATGAATGAGACGAGGAACTGTTCACTGCTTGCTGTGAGCTGTTCACGGAAGAAAGGTTTTATGGCAACCACTGCAAAAAGAGTGAAGGACGCACGGAAGCCGAAGTTCTCGTGCCGCAAGCACAATCGCTGCCAGCTGTGCGGACGGCCGCGTGGCTTTCTGCGTAAGTTCGGCGTATGCCGTTTGTGCTTCCGGTCGCTGGCGCTCAAGGGCGAGATCCCGGGCGTCAACAAATCGAGCTGGTGAGAAAGACAGGGATCAGGGGGCAGGGTTCAGGAAGCGGTCGAAGCAGCGGCAAGCCGCACGAACAACTGAAACCTGAAGCCTGACAACTGAAACGTGGAACAACATTCCCGCAGGTTCCTGTCGCAGTCGCGGCGGGCGAACGGGGAATGAAGGAGAAGGAATGAGTCTGACCGATCCCGTAGCAGATTTTCTGGCGCGCATTCGCAATGCCATCCGGGCGCGTCATCAGAAGCTGGATGTGCCGGCTTCGAAGCTGAAGACCGAGATCGCCCGCATCTTGAAGGAAGAGGGCTATATCTCCAACTACAAGGTGCAGGAAGAGGAAGGCAGGCTGGTGCTGCGCGTCTACTTGAAATACGGCGGCACGGAAGCGGCCATTCGCGATCTGTCGCGCATCTCGCGCCCCGGCTGCCGCGTTTACGTCGGCCGCGACGAGATCAAGCGTGTACAGGGTGGCCTTGGCATCTCAATCATGACCACGCCCAAGGGCGTGATGACCGGCCGCCAGGCGCGCCGCGAGGGCGTAGGCGGCGAAGTCTTGTGTGAGGTGTGGTAAGAGCCTGAATCGCGGTTTGTGTTTCGTGGGCGAAGCGCCTGAGGGTTCGAAACACGGTCCGCGAGCCACGGTTTCTGTGCTGCAGTGGAACGTGGGAGCGGAGTTGCTCCGGCGGGACTCGCAAGCCAAGAAGGGTTGAAGAGAAATGTCGCGTATTGGAAAGAAGCCGATCCCGCTGCCGGCGGGCGTGAAATATAAGGTTGAGGGCAACACCGTTCTGGTTGAAGGCCCCAAGGGCAAGGTCTCGGCGCTCATTGCGGACGGCATCACGCTGAAGACCGCCGACGGCCACCTGCAGGTCGAGCGCGCAAGCGACGACAAGGCTGCGGTGCACGGCTTGACGCGCGCCCTGGTGAACAATGCCGTCGTCGGCGTGACCAGTGGGTGGACCAAGGAATTGGACATTGTGGGTATTGGCTACCGCGCCGAGTTGAAGGGCAAAGGCGCAGTGGTCTTCACGCTGGGCTACTCGCACCCGATCGAGTTTCCGCTGCCAACCGGCATTGAAGTCGCCGTCGACCCCAAGCAGACGCACCTGACCGTGAGCGGCGTCGATCGCCAGAAGGTGGGCCAGGTGGCGGCCGACATGCGCGCGCTGCGCAAGCCGGACCCCTACAAGAACAAGGGCGTGCGCTACTCGAACGAGCGGCTGAAAAAGAAGGTCGGCAAGACAGGCGCGAAGTAAGGAGCGCGCGGCTTGTAGCCATTCTCTGGCAGCTTGATGGGCTGCGAGGTCGAAGAGGCAAACTGCCGGTTACAGGCTCCTGGCTGCAAGCTGTTTTATCCGAACGGATCCGCCAGGCGGTTCCGCTGATAGGTGAGAGAAGAAAATGATTACGCTGACCAAGAGAAACGAAATTCGCAAGCGCATCCACACGCGCATTCGCGAGAAGCTCGCGGGAACGACAGAGCGCCCGCGGCTGAACGTCTACCGCTCGCTCAACCACATCTACGCGCAGCTGATCGACGACCAGAAGGGCGAGACGGTGGCTTCGGCCTCGACGCTCGCCATGAAGTTGAAGTCGGGCGGCAATGTGGCTGCGGCCAAGGAAGTCGGCAAAGCAGTTGCGGAACAGGCTGTGGCCAAGGGTGTCAAGCAGGTAGTCTTCGATCGCGGCGGCTATCTGTATCACGGCCGCGTGAAGGCGCTCGCCGATGCGGCGCGCGAGGCGGGACTGGAATTCTAAAGGCAGGGATCGGGGAACAGGGGTCAGGGATCAGCCAAATCGCTGAGCCGCGCACAATCAACTGACCCCTGAAACCTGAAACCTGAAACCTGGAGAAAGTAATGACGATGTTGACGAAAAAACTCGATGCCAACCAGTACAACCTGAAGGATCAGGTGGTGGCCATCAATCGTGTCACCAAGGTGGTCAAGGGCGGCAAGAACATGTCGTTTGCCGCGCTGGTCGTGGTGGGTGACGCCGCTTCGGGCGTGGTGGGCTACGGATCGGGCAAGGCCAAGGAGGTTCCCCAGGCGATTCGCAAGGGGATCGAGTCGGCCAAGAAGAACCTCGTGAAGGTGAACCTGACCGAGACCACGATTCCGCACCAGGTTCTGGGCCGCTACGGCTCGGGTCAGGTGTTGCTGAAGCCCGCGCCTGAGGGCACGGGCGTGATCGCCGGCGGCGCCGTGCGCGCGGTCATGACCTCGGCCGGCGTGCAGAACGTGCTCACCAAGAGCATTGGTTCGCCCAATCCGCACAACGTGATCAAGGCGACCTTCGATGCTCTCGGGCAGTTGCGTGACAAGGCCGAAGTGGCCACGATACGCGGCAAGCAGGTGGAGGAACTCTGATGGCTCAACCCAAGAAGATTCGCATTCAATACTACCGCTCGACCATTGCCACGCCCACCAAGCACAGGCTGGTCGTCAAGGGGCTGGGCTTTACGCACCTCAACCAGATCGTCGAGCGCGAAGACACCGAGTCGATCCGGGGCATGGTCAAGGCTGTGCCGCACCTGGTGCGGATATTGGAGAAATAGCTTGCAGCCGACAGCCTGTAGCCTGTAGCTTTTGCTGCAGGCTGCCGGCTACAGGCTGCGGGCTTTCATTACGCGAGTCGGCGACCGGTTCGCCGGCGTTACAGCGAGGAGAATATGGCAAAGAATCTTTCCAATTTGCGCGCGCCCCAAAATGCCAATACAGGGCGGAAACGCGTGGGCCGTGGCATGGGTTCCGGCATGGGCAAGACCTCGACCCGCGGCCACAAGGGCCAGGGATCGCGCTCGGGTTCGAGCTTGATGCGCGGTTTTGAAGGCGGCCAGATGCCGCTGCACCGCCGCCTGCCCAAGCGCGGATTTACCAATATCTTTCGTACCGAATACGCCGTCGTGAATCTGGATCGCATCGCCGAACTGGGCGTCGCCGAGATCTCGCTGGACGACTACCGCAAGCTGGGACTGGTTGCGAGCAAGCGCGCGCTGGTCAAGATCCTGGGGTCGGGCGATCTCAAAAAGGCCATCACCGTTTACGCGCACAAGTTCTCCAAGTCCGCGGCCGAGAAGATTGAAAAGGCTGGCGGAAAGGCCGTTGTGGTGGGCGGCGAGGCGGCTCCGGCGGCAGCGTGAGCCTTTATTGTGCCTGCCTGCTCTTGCTGCGAAACGAGCGGAAATCAGTGGGCGTTTACGGTAAGCGTCCGCTTGCAACGCAGGGCGCAGCAAAGCATCCAGAGCCGGCATCGAGAGAGATGGGATGAGCATATCTCTGACAGCGGCCATCACGCAGGTTCTCTCCTGGTTTGGCTTCGAAGTCAGGAAGGCTCCCCGGCATGGCAGGCTCTCGATTCCGGATGATGAGTTCTATGCGCCGCTGTTCAGCCCCTGGCGGGGTTACGGCGAGTTCGCGGAGTATTTGAAGCTGGCCGAGCCGTACACGCTGGTATCGCCCGACCGGCTTTATGTTTTGTGGAGCCTTGCCCGGAACGCGGTTCTCCTGCAAGGCGATTTTTGGGAGTGTGGTGTTTACAAGGGCGGAACGGCCAGGATGTTCGCCGAGTTTCTTGGCCGCAACGCTCGAACAGGAGTCAGACTCCACCTTTTCGATACGTTTGCGGGTATGCCCGAAACAGATCGCGCGGTGGACGTTCACAAAAAAGGGGACTTTTCCGACACCAGCCTGGCTGCGGTAAAGCAGGTCGTCGGCAACCACGGGATGGTTGAATTTCATCCTGGTTGGATCCCTGACAGCTTTCGCGGGATGCCAGACCGGCCGATCGCGCTGGCTCATGTGGACGTAGACATCTACCGGTCGGTTTGGGATTGTTGTGAGTTTATCTATCCCCGTCTGCAAGTGGGCGGGGCGATGGTGTTCGACGACTACGGTTTTCCCACTTGCCCCGGCGCACGCAAGGCCGTGGATGAATTTTTCCGCGATAAGCCCGAAACCCCGATGATTCTTGGGACCGGGCAGGCGCTGGCCATCCGTATGGCGGCAGGTTGGCGTTCGATGGGGTTGGGTTGATATGCTATGGAATCTCTGAACAGGCCGGCGTTTTGAACGGGTACGGCTTCTGCCATACCGTAAGGCGATGAAAGTCAATCGGGCGTTGGCCCTTGAACGACAGGTCTTCTGGAATGCCGCACTTGTTCGGAGTTTTTCGAACCGCCGCTTCGACAAGCATGACGAAGCGCACAAATTTGACGGACCGGAATCGTATAAGATGATTCCTGCCAGGGAAGGATTGCGATAGCCTTCAGGGCGCCCGCAGCGAACAACTGTTTATGTTTGAGAAATTTCTCAATATTTTCCGGATTCCTGATCTGCGCAAGCGGGTGTTCTTCACCATGGGCATTCTGGCTGTGTATCGCCTGGGCGCCTGGATTCCCACGCCCGGTGTGAACACAACGCAGCTGGAGCTGATGTTTAACCAGCAGAACGGCTCCATGTTTGGCCTGATGGATCTGTTCAGCGGCGGTACGCTGCGCCGCATGACGATCTTCGCCCTGGGCATCATGCCCTACATTACGGCGTCGATCATCTTCCAGCTTTTGACCGTGGTCTATGAGCCTTTGGCCCGTATCCAGAAGGAAGGCGAACTGGGCCAGCGCAAGATCACGCAGTGGACGCGCTACATGACTGTCGTTCTGGGCGTTTTGCAGTCGATCGGCATTGCGGCCATTCTCACCAAAGAGGGACTGGTCCTGAATCCGGGACCAAGCTTTCTGCTGCTCACCGTGCTCACGCTCACCACAGGTACGACTTTCATTATGTGGCTGGGTGAGCAGATTACCGATCGCGGCATCGGCAACGGCATGAGCCTGCTGATCTTTGCCGGCATCGTCGCGGGCCTGCCGCGCGGCATCATGGATCTGGTGCAGAAGGTGCAAACCGACGCCTGGGGTCCGCTGAGCCTGATCGTAGTGCTCCTGCTCGTGGCCGGCATGGCCGCAGTGGTGGCCTTTATCGTCTGGGTGGAGCGCGCCGAGCGCCGCATCCCCATCCAGAGCGCGCGCCGCATTGTTGGCCGGCGCATGATGGGCGGCCAGTCGAGCCACCTGCCGCTGAAGGTCAACTCCGGCGGCGTCATGCCCATCATCTTCGCCAGCTCCATCCTTTCGGCGCCGCTGCTCTTTGGCGGGGTCAGTTGGGTGCAGAACAGCCGCTTCCTCCAGCCGATTCTTCTTGCCCTCACGCCGGGATATCCGTGGTATGAGCTGCTGAACATTCTGGGCATCATCTTCTTCGCGTACTTCTACGTGTCGATCATCATGCGCCCGGACGATATCGCCGACAACTTCCGCAAGTCCGGATCGTTTATTCCCGGCATTCGTCCCGGCAAGCGCACCAGCGACTTTATCAACGACATCCTGACCCGCATTACGCTGGTTGGCGCCCTCTACCTGATCATGGTCCAGATGATCCCCACGGCCCTGATCTCCGGCATCCGTTTTGACAAGATTTGGCTCATCGGGAGGTTCTTCGAGAATCTTCCAAACTGGATGATTCACGGAATGAACGTGAATTTCTACTTTGGCGGCACTTCCCTGCTCATTGTGGTGGGTGTTGCCATGGACACCATCAACCAGATCGAATCGCAGCTCGTCATGCGTCACTATGACGGCTTTTCCCCGCGCTCCGGTCGCATACGCGGAAGGAAAGCCTGGTAATGTCGTCGTCAGTTTCATCTGGGGTTGCGAAATCAAGCGGCCGGGATGCGGGAACGAAATCGGCGCCCGGCCCAATTCTTTTGTTGGGAGCTCCAGGCGTGGGCAAGGGGACTCAGGCCAAGGAGATGGTCAAGATCTGGCATATCCCGCAAATCTCTACCGGGGATCTCCTCCGGTCGAACGTGGCGCAGGGGACAAAGCTGGGACAGGCGGCCAAGGAGATCATGAGCCGCGGCGAACTGGTGCCCGACACCCTGGTCAACGAAATGGTGGCAGCTCGCCTGCTGGAGCCGGACACGGCCCGTGGCTACATTCTGGACGGCTTCCCGCGGACCCTGGGCCAGGCCGACTGGCTGGACAGTCGTCTCGCCGCGCAAGCCGATACCCTTCCGGTGGTTGCCGTCAGGATTCAGGTGGACTATAATCAACTCTTGCGCCGCATTACCGGGCGCCGGAATTGTCCTGTCTGCCAGGCCATCTACAACATCTACTTGAATCCGCCCAAAACGGATGGAATCTGCGATGTTGATGGTGCGGCGCTGATCCAGAGAGCCGACGACACGGAAGAGGTCTTCAAGGAGCGCCTTCGCTCCTATATGGAGCTTACCGCGCCTGTTGTCGATCACTACCAGGCTCGAGGACGATTCGCGGAAGTGGATGGAGACCGGCCGATCGCTACGGTCGCAGCCGGAATCATTGCCGCCGTTGAGGGTTTGCGCCAATGGGCGTAGCCGTCAGGCGGGTTTGTGCGTGTGAAGCAGTTCACGGTTCGTAGTGCAAAGTTCGCAGTGAGAGCTTGCTGGAACCCGGACCTCGAAGCTGTGAACTGAGAACTTTGAACTACGAACTGTATTCAGAACTGTATTCATGGCTGTTGTCCTCAAGTCGTCTCAGGAGATCGAAAAGATGCGCCGCGCCGGACGTGTGGTCCGCGAGGTGCTCGAGCTGGTGCGTGGGAAGGTTAAGCCTGGCGTTACGACCCTCGACCTTGAGAAGGCGGCGGAGGCGCGGTTGAAGGAGCTGGGCGTTAAGGCCGCCTTCAAGGGCTATCATGGATATCCCTGCATGCTGTGCACTTCCGTCAACAGTGAAGTGGTGCATGGCATCCCGTCGTCGAAACGGGTTCTGAAAGAAGGCGATATCGTCTCGGTGGACTTCGGCGTCGTGATCGACGGCTACTACGGCGACGCGGCCATCACTGTGCCGGTGGGCGCCATCGACGACAAGGCCGCTCGATTGCTGAAGACGACGGAAGAGTCGCTCAAGGCCGGCATTGCCGCGGTTCGCCCCGGCGCGACCCTGGGCGATGTGGGCGCGGCAGTGCAGAGCGTGGTGGAGCGCGAAGGATTTTCCGTGGTGCGCGATTTTGTGGGCCACGGTATCGGCGTGCAAATGCACGAAGATCCTCAGGTGCCGAATTTTGGCGAAGCGGGTCGCGGCATGAAGTTGAAGGCCGGCATGGTGATCGCCATCGAGCCTATGGTCAATGTCGGCAGACCGGATGTAAGGGTGTTGGACGACGGCTGGACGGCTGTCGCGGTGGATGGAAGCATGAGCGCTCATTTTGAGCATACGGTTGCGGTCACCGAAACCGGCGCAAGGATTTTGACGGAGTAATGAGCAGCCAGTCGCCTGTAGCCGATCGCTTGCAGCATCGGACTACCGGCTTCGGGCCGCGAGTTTGGAATTTGGGCCGGGTTTTGACTCGGCCAAACACCCGGCGAAGCAAAGCGATCGCCAGAAGTGGACACTGATTGTCGAAGGAAGATGCGATTGAGGTCATGGCAACCGTCCTGGAGACGTTGCCGAATGGCATGTTTAAGGTCAAGCTCGAGAACAACCACGAGGTCTTGGCCCATGTCTCGGGAAGGATGCGTAAGAACTTCATCCGGATCCTGCCCGGCGACCGCGTGGCCGTAGAGTTGAGTCCCTACGACCTGAATCGCGGCCGGATTGTGTACAGGTACAAGTGAGCATTGGTTGGCGATTAGCATGACGAACCGCTATCAGCGAATCACTTACTACTGGTTTTCTAGATTTCGCGCGTGAGCTTTTCGCGCAAAGAAGGGTAACAGGAAGATGAAGGTTCGGGCATCGGTCAAGAAGATTTGTGTCAAATGCAAGGTGATCACTCGCAACGGCGTTGTTCGCGTCATTTGCGAGAATCCCAAGCACAAGCAGCGTCAGGGATAAGCAAGTCCTGGCAGGAACGGAGAATTCCGCGTCAGGGTTCGGGTGTCAGCTTTCAGGGTTCGGAAAATGCCGGCAGCGGCAAGATCAAACTGAAACCTGACCCCTGACACCTGAACCCCGGCAAGAGGCGAGTTAGCTTGAGTCAAGGCTTGCGATGAACCTCTGGAAAACGATCCGTATCACCCGTGCGAACCGGTGCTAGGCCGGGTGCACATAACCCTAAAAAGGAACACGAGAATGGCACGTATTGCTGGCGTCGATCTGCCCCGCAACAAGCAGGCGCGGATCGCGCTGACTTACATCTTTGGCATCGGCCAGCCTCGCGCGCTCAAGATTCTGGATAAGGCGAACGTCGATGCCTTCAAGAAGATCCAGGATCTGGGCGAGGACGAGGTCAACCGCATCCGCCAGGTGATCGAGGACGAAGGAGACGTCGAGGGCGACCTGCGCAAAGACGTTTCCATGCACATCAAGCGCCTCATCGATATTCAGAGCTATCGCGGCCTGCGTCACCGCAAATCGCTGCCCGTACGCGGCCAGCGTACCCACACCAATGCCCGCACTCGGAAGGGCCCGCGCAAGGGCACGATTGCCGGCAAGAAGAAAGCGACGGCGAAGACCTAATGGCGAAACAGGAACAGAAGGCCGGCAAGTCCGGCAAGGGCAAGAAGTTCAAGAAGCGCGAGCGCAAAAATGTGCCGTTCGGTGTTGCGCACATTCAAGCCTCGTTCAACAACACCATCATCACCATCACCGACCAGATGGGCAACACGCTGAGCTGGAAGAGTTCGGGTTCGCTTGGTTTCCGCGGTTCGCGCAAGGGCACGCCCTTCGCGGCGCAGCAGGCAGCCTCGAACGCAGCCGGCCAGGCTCGCGATCACGGCGTGCGCACCGTCGATGTGCGCGTTGCGGGTCCGGGTTCAGGCCGCGAATCGGCCATCCGGGCCCTTGCTGCCGCAGGGATCGAGGTCAAGTCCATCCGCGACGTAACGCCGGTGCCGCACAACGGCTGCCGCCCGCCGAAGCGCCGCCGCGTCTAGGACGCGCCGGGGATCAGCCGTCAGGTGTCGCACTGACTCCCTGACCTCTGAAACCTGAAACCGAAACCCGGGCCGGGACGACATGCGCAGGAACGCACGTAAACCGGCCGTCATCCGAAGTCAGGAGAAGAAATGGCACGTTATACCGGAGCAGTATGCCGCCTTTGCCGTCGCGAAGGCGCCAAGTTGTTTCTAAAGGGCGTCAAATGTACCTCGGACCGTTGCCCCCTTGAAAAGCGCAACTTCCCGCCGGGACAGCACGGAAAGGACCGCAAGGCCAAGATCGTGGGTTACGGCCTGCAGCTTCATGAAAAGCAGAAAGCCAAGCGCATGTACTTCACGCTTGAGGGCCAGTTCCGCGAGTACTACGAGAAGGCCAACCGCGCCCAGGGTGTCACCGGCGAACTGCTCATTCAGCAGCTCGAGCGGCGTCTCGACAACGTCGCCTTCCGGCTTGGCTTCGCCATCTCGCGCCGCCAGGCCCGCCAGGTAGTCCGCCACGGCCATGTCACCGTCAACGGCCGCAAGGTGAACATTCCTTCCTACCAGGTGAACGTGGGCGACGAGATCGCCATCCGCGACTACGCCAGGAAGCATGTAATCGTCGAGCAGGCCACGCAGTTCGCGGCGCAAAACCCCGTTCCCGCATGGCTTGAGGCCAACTTTGAAAATAAGTCCGGTCGTGTGCTGCAACTGCCCAAGCGCGCCGACGTCAACCTGCCGATCAATGAACAGTTGATCGTCGAACTGTACAGCAAGTAAGCTCACAGTTCGCAGTTCTTGGTTCACCGTTGCGCAACGACGCGGCTCCCGAACTGAGAACTGTGAACTGCGCATGATGAACTCAAAACCAAAGGAGCACTTGCGCGGCCGCCGCAGAATGCATCGCGACGTACACGCCGCGCGGGAAAAGAGAGACACATATGTTGTGGAGAGGATTTCAGAAACCGAAGCGCCTGGCGGTCGATGCCGAGACGCTTACTGACACCTACGGCAAGTTCAGCGCCCAGCCCTTTGAACGTGGCTTTGGCACCACCATCGGCAACGCCCTGCGTCGCACCCTGCTCAGCTCCATTGAAGGCGCCGCCGTCACCGCCGTCCGCATCGAAGGCGTCCTGCACGAGTTCCAGTCCATCACCGGCGTGGTCGAGGACGCGACCGACATTATTCTCAACCTCAAGCAGATCCCCTTCAAGCTGCAGGGCGAAGGCCCCAAGGCGCTCTACCTGCGCGCCGACCAGCCCGGCGTGATCACCAGCGGCATGATCGAGGCCGACGGCGACGTTGAGATTCTCGACAAGAACGTCTACATCGCCACGGTCTCCGAAGGCGGAAAGCTCGACATGGAGATGCGCCTCAAGCGCGGTCGCGGCTACATCTCGGCCGACAAGAACTTCGACGCCGACCTCGGCATCGGCTTCATTCCCGTCGACTCCGTGCACTCGCCCGTGCGCCGCGTCAACTACATCGTCGACGCCGCCCGCCTGGGCCAGATCACCGACTATGACAAGCTCACGCTCGAAGTCTGGACCAACGGCGCCGTCCTGCCCGCCGACGCCATCGGCCTGGCCGCCAAGCTGCTCAAAGACCACATGAACATCTTCATCAACTTCGAGGAGGAGATTATCGCCGAGGCGCGCGGTGAAGAAGGCCGCATCCTGCTCCGCAACGACAATCTCAACCGCTCTGTCGAAGAACTGGAGCTCTCGGTCCGCAGCTACAACTGCCTCAAAAACGCCAACATTCAATCCATTGGCGAGCTGGTGCAGAAGACCGAAGCCGAGATGCTCAAAACCAAGAACTTCGGCCGCAAGAGCCTGAACGAGATCAAGGAAATCCTGGCGCAGATGGGCCTGTCGCTGGGCATGAAGATCGACGAGCAGGGCAACGCCGTTCCCGGTCCCACCAGCATCCCGCCGCAAACGGCGCTGGCTACCGGCTTCGGCCACTACGACGACGAGGAAGAGCCGCTCGACTCGGTGGACCTGCAACTGCCCACCGAAACGGAGAATTTTTAAGAAACGGGGATGAAGGAACAGGGACTGGGGAGTAGAAAGCCCTACGCGCTTCGCCCCCGGGCCCTGGCTCCTGATCCCTGGAGGAAAATCGTATGCGCCATCGCAACGCGCTCCTGCGCAACCTGGCTACGTCCGTCATCGAAGAAGACCGCGTGGAGACCACCGTGGCCAAGGCCAAGGCGGTGCGCCCCCACGTCGAAAAAATGATCACCCTCGGCAAGAAGGGCGATCTCCACTCCCGCCGTCAGGCGCTCGCCTTCCTCCGCACCGACGATGCGGTCAAGCGGCTCTTTGACGTGGTGGCCCCGCGCTACGGCGACCGCCAGGGCGGCTATCTGCGCATCGTCCGCACCGGCTTTCAGCAGGGCGACGGCGCCGCCAAGGCGTTCATTGAGCTGCTGGGCGCCGAAAAGCAGCTTGAAGTCAAGCGCCAGAAGCGCGCCGACCTCAAAGCCAAAAAGCGCGCCGAACTCGAAAAGCAGATCGAAGAGCAGAAAAAGGAAGCCGAAGGCGGCGAGGAGGCCGCCTAACCCGCGCCCTGCCCCGCCGCCTCACGCGGGCATCTTCCAGCCGGAAGATGCCCGCGTTTGTCTCTCTTCGTCCTCGGTCCACAGA
>JABEBX010017946.1_pt1 | contig 19791 bp, 23 predicted proteins | sample 7245971 | NCBI WGS metagenome assembly JABEBX01 (sample SAMN14506365, study PRJNA622280) | hot springs metagenome | biome: hot spring [ENVO:00000051]|acidic hot spring [ENVO:00002120]; feature: spring [ENVO:00000027]|sediment [ENVO:00002007]; material: sediment environment [ENVO:01001048]... | reverse complement strand
GAAATAGAGGACAGGACTGCATATTACATATTTTCTCTTCCAATCAGCCGGTATACCCTTTTATCGTCTAAGTACGCTGCTGCATACAGCGTAACCCTGATAATAGCCCTCATATACATGGCTGTCGAAACAGTGGTTTTTCACGAAATATTCGGGGTCTTTCCCGGGATATCCATGCTTCTTTCCCTGGGGATGCTGCTTCTGTTTATCGCATCAATATTAGCCCTGACGTTCTTTCTGAGCAGCATTTTTAACAGGAATATATACGCATACATAACGGTGCTGATAGTATATTTTCTTGTTTTTAACGCCATAAACGTGGTAACGGATCTCATTTACGGTTATACATCACCATTCTTGCTGAATAACGCGGCAGTCATAGTGATGGAGGTTTTCATAAATGATAATTTATTAGCATTCTCAAGATCGTTTTCTATAGCTCCCGCTCCCGTGTCTGAAATACTGCTTTCTACTCTTGTCATGGTGATATATACCGTGATTTCCATAGCCATATCGCTTATACTGTTCGAGAGGAAGGAGGTAAAATGACATCCATAGAAATAAACAATATAAATAAGTCATACGGTGAGTTAAAAGCACTTTCCAATGTGTCCATAAGCGCAAAGGATCATGGGTGCATTGTACTTCTGGGCCCGAACGGCGCCGGGAAAACAACGCTTATGAAAATTATGACAAATATAATAAGGCCCACAAGCGGAAATGTAAAAATAGACGGGCATGATGTCAATAAAGGATCATCTTGTAATATTGAGCACGCATCTGATTTACGAAGCTGAAGCTCTGGCTGACAGGGTCATTATAATAAACCACGGAAAGATTCTCTATGACGGTACATTTGACATTCATGATATGATCAAGATTACTGGCAATATAACTGCCGAAAATATACCAAAGGATATGGTACGTGAATTTTACTATGAAAATGGAAGCCTGATAGTTAAAAAACAGGAAGGCGTAAAAAATTCCGATATAATCAGGGAGCTTACGAATAATGGATCTGAAATCGATACATTCGATTATTACAACGATCTTGAGGCACTTTATATGTCAGAAATAGAGAAGATCCAGTAATTTCTATTTAAGGCTTCAGGCGCAATTTGGCATGCCTGTATGCATGAACAATGGATCGCATACGGATCATGGGATGAGGAGGCATGAGAAACCGATCAATTTTGATTTTCCATAAAGCTTATGTTTTAATTATAGTTATAGTTAATAATGGATTTATATGTGAACTTTGAGATTGCCGGGAAATACAGGAAGATTGCAGAAGAAATGCTAAAAGGGGTAAAGATCGCATATTATCCGGATAATCTTGACGCTGACATAGTGCTTGTCAGGAATAATATAAATATAGGGAAAAACACAAAGATGATCCAGACTATCAGCGCCGGCGTTGATCATCTGGACATAAGAAAGATTCCGAAAAATATCGTTTTATGCAGTAATGCAGGCGCCTATTCAAAATCAGTAGCGGAACATACATTCGCCCTCATTCTTTCAGGGGCCAAGAACGTAATAGAAAATGACCGCAACATGAAGGCCGGTAAGTTCATCCAGAATCCGACAATCCTGTTGAATTCAAAGGTTATAGGCATAATAGGATACGGCGGGATAGGCAGGGAAATAGCGAGGATTTCCCACGCCTTTGGCATGAAGGTAATATCATTTGGCCGTAATTCCGGAGATGAGAACGCTGATGAATACTATACGGATATATACCCGCTGCTTGATAAATCCGACATACTGGTTTTAAGCCTGCCGCTTACGGAAAAGACAAAAGGTATAATTGACTACGAAAAATTGAAGGGAATAAAGAAGGCAAAGATGCTTGTAAACATAGCAAGATACGGGTTGGTGAATAAGGATGACATGATCCGATTTCTTAATGAAAATCCCGATTTTTATTATCTGTCCGATGTATGGTGGGATGAGCCAAATATAAAGGATACGGACATAAAAAACTCAATACTTTCTCCCCATGTTGCCGGTGGGATGTCAGGAGAAATAATGGAAATGGCATACAGGAGCGCATTCGAAAACATTCGCAGATTTATTGCAGGAAAACCGGAAAATATAGTAAGGAGAGATGAATACTTAAAGCCAGCACCGGGTCCCATATAATTGTCTTTGATGCGGGAAAGATATACGATCTGCGTTATGCAGACATTATTCACGGATACATTGCCCTGAATGAAAACAAGCCCGTTATGAGCGAACTGGTTGCATTCCCAAAATCTGTTGCAATTCAATCCGGCGGCTGGAGAAATCTCGTATCCGGCGAGGATATAGATCTGATGTCCAGGCTTCAGGTAAATTATGGTATCATTGCATTTCCACTGGAATCCCTACACAGCATGGATATTGAAAAATTCATAGACAACGGGGAATACGCCCTGAAGGAACGCATTCTCAGGACAAGGGATGCGCTTATAGCCATGAATTTTAAATTCAACGATATAAAGATGGTGCTGAAGATTGTTGGCAGAGATCACAGCACGGCTGCACTGATCGTTTATCTTTCAAAAATATTCGGATTCGTATCAAAGGTCAAGCCTTATGACAGGCACCGTAACAATTATGTTTCACTCATGGAAAGCCTGGTTGAATCAATACTTGTAAGTGAATACGAGCAGATTGGCGGCTTAAATATCAAGCCTTCTTTCTCAGTTTCTGCAGGCACAAGAGAATACCTGTCGAAAAAAAGCGATGTATGGAATGCAAGGAGTACCGATCTTTCAGAGATAATAGAATAAGTTTTAATCCTGCGATCTGGATATTTTTCGTGATCCGGCTATTCATAATAACGGCACGGTTAACAGGCTGTTCATTTCCGCAAAACGCAACATATATTCAATATGCCTTACTATCATATCCGTAAATACCATAAAAAATAAGTATGCCAAGGCAGATCGTACTGAATGCCTTTCGTTCAAGGAGTAGAGGTTTATATGTCGGAAACACTGGAACCTGGAGAATTGCTGAAAATATCGCATATAAAGGTTGAAACGGAGCATGTCTGGCAGAAGAGGCGAATATGAATGGAGAGATTTGTATATCCCTTTTCAGCTGTAGTCGATGAAGAAAAGCTGAAAAAAGCGCTTCTTCTGAATGCAGTGGATACAAGGATTGGCGGGGTCCTGATAAAGGGGCCGAAGGGAGTTGCCAAATCAACCACAGCAAGGGCACTCGCGAATCTTCTTCCAGATATTAGGGTAGTCAAGGGATGCCCTTTTAAATGCGATCCTGACAGCTATGAAAGCATGAGAGATCGCTTCGGGCTCTCGGTTGAAGCTACACAGCCGGACCATACTGAAGATTTAATAGAAATATCTGACAGAGTCGAAGAATTTGACCGGGATCCTGTGGCTTTTATAAAAAAATATTCTGAAAAAGAAGACGATTTGAGAAGAAACATCATGGAAGCAAAGAAGATACTTCCCTATGTTTCAATGGGCCCTGATCTGAAAGCGTTTATAGCGGACACGGTTATAAAACTGCAGGCCGGAAATCGTGCCATGATAGTATCAGTTAAGGCCTCAAAGGCAATAGCCGCACTTCAGGGCAGAAAGGCGGTAAATCTCAGTGATGTCACGGAAGCGCTTGAATTCACGCTCGGCCACAGGGCAAAGGATACAAACATGATCAGGGCCACGATCGAAAAGGAATCGAAGATTCTTGAAACAAGGAGTGCAACCTCAGGAAACGGCGAGGGCGAGGAAGATTCATCAATTTCGGATGGTGGAAAGAATAATGAAAAGGAAGATTCCGGCATAATAAAAGAAAATGTGTCCATGGCCCTCGATGAGAAAGGTACACATTCCGGACGGGCCGGGATATCAGATTTTTTCAGGGAATCCGGTACAAAGGATGGCAAAAAGATTGATTTTCATTCATCATTTGTGAACATGGCCCTTGACGGGAGAAAAAAACTCATGTACGAGGATCTCAAATTTGTGCTGCCAAAGTCCAGGGCGTCTATACCTGTGATTCTGGCTCTTGATGCCAGCAGATCAATGGAAACCCAGAAGAGGATAGAAATAGCACGCGGGCTGGCACGTTCTATACTGCTTTCCGCTTACAGGATAAGGAGCCGGCTTGCATACATAACATTTTCCGGGTCAAACTGTACACTTCAGCAAAATTTCACGCGCAATCTTGATGCCATAGACAGAAAGATACTTGCGACAAAAGCATACGGAAAGACCCCGCTTGCTGCGGCACTTAAAATGATGTATGAACTGTCAAACAGCGTGGAGGAAAAGACAGTATCCATTCTCATAACAGATGGGAGGGCGAATGTCCCCATAAGGGGAAATGTAGAGGAAGAAATCATTGAATGGTCCAGAAAGCTGAAAAATGTTACCGACCTTTTTCTTATTTCGTCCACATTTGGATCAGAAAAATTCATGCCGTCTTATAACGAGGAGATATGCAGTAATTCCGGAGGCACGTTAATCGATATGCCAAAGGATGGAAGCGGTGTTGCGATATATTCCGGCTTCAGGCATTTTTGAAAGCCTTCGTTTGTTCCTACTCCATGATCTGATTTCTTTGGTTGTGCACTGTCAAAATAAAAAAGGATCAACTGATAAATAGCGTTTTATTAAAGCTTTTAAGTACCGTTATCATTCGGATCATCACAGTATTTTATATATAAATATTAAAAAATAATATTATAGAAATGAAATAATAGCTGTACATATTTTTAAAATGCATGGCTTACTGTGTACTGTGCAGGTAAGAGACCTGAATTGCCCCATATCGGGTAGAAGGCAATAGAATGCCAAAAATCCGGATGAAGACACAATATAAATGATGGACGTGATATCAAACTTACGAACAATTGCAACTTCAATTACCGTATTTATGATAATTTTAAAAGAATTTCTTCGAAACTGAATATTTCATAAAATGTTCGGTGATTAATGCGACTAGTACATTATATATAGTAATAAATAGTTAAAAAATGTTAATAGTTAAATACTTCTAACTAATTTCGGATAATGACACTTGAAGAACTTAACAATGCATTTCAGAATCTCTCCTATGAAGTCATGTTCTACAGGGAAAAGATTCTTAAGAGTGAGAATCTGTCATTTTCCGGATATTTCATTTTATCCTACCTGGAAAAGAGAGGTCCGAACAAGCCTTCAGAGATCGCAACCAGGTTCGGAATCACAAAGCCGTCTGTTTCCCATATAGTTGATCTTCTTGCCGACCGGAAGCTTGTTGAAAGGGCATACGACCCTTCTGACAGGAGGACAACATACATTACCCTTGCAGATGAAGGCAGGCAGCTTCTCCAGCGCCTCCATAACATAAGCCCCATATACACAAAGGCATTCGAGGACTGTGATCCCGAGTTCCAGGGAAGACTGGTATCAATAATAGAAAAGCTGTCAGGGTTCATTCACGAACTCAGGATTGAAGGTGAGAGATAATGGAAGAACAGGTTTATAATCGAAAATACGCCAATTTTGTTATGATCCTCCTTGCCATGATCATTGTTGCCGTCATGTACGTAGAAGGCATGCTTACGCCTTCGCTGCCCTCAATCGCAGAAGGATTCAATATAACCGTTGGCCAGGTAAGCCTCGTTCTCTCAACGTATCTTATATCCGGAGTGGCACTCAGCCCTGTTGTTGGGAAACTGGCTGATATATACGGCAAAAAGAAGATGATGTCCATCGTAATGATCATTTATGCTATGGCGGTTTCTGTTACCGGGTTTTCACCCAATTTCGCTTTCATGGTGGTTTCGCGTACAGTTCAGGGCGTTGGATTGACCATTATGCCCCTCGGCATGTCCCTGATAAGGGAAGAGTTCCCGAAGGATATGGTTCCCAGGGCCCAGGCACTGATAAGTGGCATGTTCGGAGCAGGTTTCGCAATAAGCCTCCCCCTGGGATCGCTGATATCGAATACATACGGCTGGAGATGGACCTATCATTCCGCCATTCCATTCATTGCCATGCTTGCAATCATAACCATACTGAAAGTTCATGAATCAAGGTACAGGAGACCTGACGTAAAGGTCGATTACATCGGCGCAATTGCCCTTGCAGCGCCACTTGCACTCGTTGTTCTTGCCCTTTCGGAAGGATCGGAATGGGGATGGAGATCACCGCTCTTTCTGGGTATGGCAATAGTGGGCATGCTTCTGTTTATCCCGATGTTCCTCTATGAATCCCACTACCACAGGAAAGGGGGCGAAGCAATTTTCGATATGAAACTGCTATCGGAAAGAAACGTGCTGATAACCAACATTACGCTGGCTGTTGCCGGTATGGGGACATACCTTTCGATGCAGGCCCTCTCATATAAATTTGAGACACCTGCGCCTTACGGGTTCGGGCTCTCCATATTCAATACGGGGCTTTCAATGGTAGCATTTGCAGGTGGAATGATAATATTCGCCATAATCACTGGAAAAGTCATTTCCACCGTCGGGATAAAGCCGCTGGCAATAATTGGTGCCTCCATCTCCGCAATCGGGTTCTTTTTGCTGGCTTTGTCTCCCGGCTATGCAATGACGCTGGTGGATGAATTCATAATAGGGTCCGGAATGTCCGTGATGAATGCATCGCTCATAAATCTCCTGGTCCTTTCAGTGGAAGCGAAGAACATGGGCCTCGCGACATCCATGAACAGTACGTTCAGGTATCTGGGAAGCAGCATCGGTGCACCTGTGGCCGGTGCCATTCTCTCCGCATTTGTCGTAACCGATGTTGTGCATATTGCATCAGGTACACTGAATTTCTCTTTTCCGGATACAACCGCTTATTTCTATGCCTTCGTTATAGGCGCGATCTTATTTATCGTATCTGCGGTCATGGTTCTCTTCGCGAGAGAGATGCTGGGAAAGAACCTGTACCGTCAGGATGCAGAAAAAAAGGGTGCAGAGATTGGAAAGCCATATGATATTCAGAAAGAAGCCCAGAAGGATTAGAAGCGAACGGCAATAAAACCGGCCATGCCATGGGTTCAACGCATTTTGCTGGGCCCTCCATTTTTTAATTGTAATCAATATCCGCAAACGCCTGAAAGGATAGCCATTGCGTATGGTCTTTAATCACAGGCTGTGGTTTAAGCCTTTTTCAGATCAGCATCATGCGCCTGGAAACCTTCCGGAACGGGAGGCCGGTTGGAGCACAACCGGATGATTGCAAAGCGCAGGTTTTAAAAAAAATGAAATAGCAAAAAATATATACTTTCGTAAAATTGCTGTGAATATATGGTCGAACACCTGTTCGGAAAGGATAGTCAACATACAGAAAAATATTCAGTAGAACAGGTTCCTGAAAGCAGAAGAGACAGCAAACCATCTTCTGTGTTCTTCATCTGGTTTGCATCAAACCTTACCGTTGGGGATTTTGCCATAGGGTTTATACCGGTAAGCCTGGGCCTTAAACTGTCCTATTCGCTTATTGCCATTGTATCAGGAACAGTTGCCGGGGGTGTGCTTCTTTCAATGATGAGCGTACTCGGCCCAAGGACAGGACTGCCACAGATGGCAATTGGCAAACAGTCATTCGGCATAAGGGGAGGATCATTCCTTTCCGCGCTTCAGTGGGGAAACACTGCAGGGTGGCTGACCGTAAATGTTATACTGGCATCATTTGCGCTCTATCTTGCAATAGGTATCTCGTACTACATGATCATACTTGCCATAGTTTTTATAGTCGCCCTGACATCTTTAATCGGATACAGGGCAATACGCCTTTTTGAGAAGGTTATGTCCTTCGTAATTGGATTCATGTTTGTTTTTCTCATGGTTTTCCTTCCGGTGCGGAGCATCGCCGTGATTTACCATGCAGTCCCTCTCATGCCTGTACCCGAAATATTTGGAATAACGTTTGCAGCATCATTTTCATATATAATGTCATGGGGTCCATATGCATCAGACTATTCAAGATATATAAGGAGGGATGCCCCGGCAGCATCAACCTTCTCATATACCCTTGTCGGTTCATCATCCGCGACTATATTCGCTGAAGTGGCCGGGATGATAGTTGCAGTACTCTCAAAAAACCCTGCAGGAAATCCTGCCCTGGATCTTTTCTCAGTTATGGGGCCATATGCAATAGTCGGAATGATGTCGCTCTTTCTTGGCGGTATAGCCGCCAATGCAATAAACCTGTATTCGAATTCCCTCTCCTTCATATCAATAGGGATAAAGGTGAAAAGATATGTTCCGATAATAATAGCGTCTGCATTTTCACTTATACTCGGGATCATAGGTTTCAGGATATTCTACCAGTTTTATGAGACATTCCTGTTCATGCTTGATTACTGGATAACGCCGTGGATAGCCATACTGATCGCAGATTTTTTCATAGTCAATAGAAAGAGTAAATTCAGCGAGAGGAGTATACCATTGATCAACAAGACCGGCATATTTTCATATTCCGCTGCGCTGCTTGCTTCAATTCCATTCATGGCGCCCTCAGGAATATTTGAAGCTCCAATCGCCAGGATGCTCGGTGGCGTCGATATAAGCTATTTTATCTCATTCTTTCTGGCAATGGCATTTTATCTATCGTTTTCAAGGTATTCGAAAGACCACGGTGCATGAAATTCAAATCTTATTATTAACTATCTCTAATAAATTTTTATACCATACCCGTATGACCTGCTGATGATACTGAGCGATAAAGCAATAAGAGCAATGGCAGAAAGCGGTATGCTCATTTCAGAAAACTACAGTGAAAAATCGCTTACTCCAAACGGCTATGATCTCAGAATATCCGATGTAATGTATAGCGGCAATCGCCATGAAGAAGTTTCGGTGAAAACCGGAGGACAGTTCTTCATATCAACGATGGAAAAGATGAAGATACCGGAAAACATTGCAGGGATGCTATGGATGCGATCCTCTTACTCCAGGAAGGGCCTTTTTGGATCATTCGGCTTTGTTGATGCAGGATTTGAGGGTAGCCTGACGCTTTCCTTCTTCAGATATAGTGATGATGCACGGTTTCATAAACTATACGACAAGATCAACCATGGAGATAGAGATAGATGTCGTAAAGGAGGATAGCCTTACAGGCACGCGGAAATACGCAACCAAGGCTTACCTTACTTACGTTGCAATAGATTCAGACGGGAGGCCAACAGAGATACCGCAGGTAGTTCCAGAATCTGATGCAGAAAAGAAAAGGTACTCTGATGCTGAAAATAGGGCAGCCGAAAGAAAAAACAGGCTCGAGATCATCAAGCAGCAGCTTGTGAATGCCCCGATATAATTTTATACATCTATTCAATCTATTCCATGAATGTCACTTAGTTCAATAATTGCAAAAATTTCAATTATGGTCAGTGGGGGCGCGACACTTTCCGGTCTGATGGGAAGGGCTGAAACTGTAATCATATCTATTTCTGCTGTTGTGATATCAATTTTATGGATACCGATAGCCCTTGAATTTTTCAGCTCAGATGAATCCAGGAGGTACAGCGCAAGAATCAGGCTTAAGAATGCCACTATAGGGACGATCATATACGTAATGGCGATCAGCGGCGTTATCTATGCCCTCTTCACTTACATTGTATCGGGATAGCCTTGATGGTATCTTCTGTGATTTCCGGGATCATTTCATCGATCATATCCATCTATATTTCTATACTGGACCCCCTCTGGATCTATACGGTGAAGTTTGGCCTTGATCCGGCCAATGCATACGGGATTTTTTTGAATCCGCCTGCCGGGTACATACAGTTCTATGATTTTCTTTTCCAGAATATAATGGTCGGCATCGCCTCCCTGGCAATACTTGCATTTGCCCTCCTGTTTCTTTACGAATCTGTATTCTATGGCGTTTCATATTACGGAAAGCTGTTCAGGATATTCTTTTCGCTTTTCCTTTCCTATTTTTCCCTGAAAATTTCATACATCATAATCTATGCGGGCCTTGCCGTTTATTCGACAGTATGGAATGTCGATCCAGGTTCATGGTACTCCCTGTTTTCAATTACGGGAATACTATCGGAAATAAGCGGCACAGGATACGGAAATATCTTGAATCTTCTGGATTTCCTCTTTCTAACGACATATTTTATTTCAATATCTTCGCTTCTCTTTATCCTTCTTCTGAGGGAAGCGGCCATAGCGCTTATAATCGTCATAATGCCCATTTTCTCAGCACTGGTTGTATTCGATGCCGGGAAAAAAATTCTGGCGAGGCTGTATGCGCTCCTGATAGAATTCTCAATATTTCCCGTTTTCATACTGATTGATCTTTATCTCATACATATATTTGCAGGCATGTTTGCGATGCAGCTGGCCCTTCTCGCTCTGGCTCCAGCTGTTCCTGCGCTTCTGTTTCCTGAAACGGCAATTCACGGCTTCCACATGAAATCATTTGATTATGCCGGTTATTTTTCACGAATAGGAAAACAGAGGATTATGGCAGGATTTGAAAATGCAGAATCCGGCGTCCGGGAGAATTCAATTGACTGGGATTCCATAATAAAAAAGGATTTCGAATACAGGAGGGATGAAAATTGAAGGCAAGCGGAAATCTCGAAATGCATAAACCACTGATATTCGGTGTCAGTTTCATCCAGTTTTCAGTCTTCTTCATCATGCTTTCTGCTGCAATAGTGCTGTTCCAGTTTATCGGTTTCCTATCGCTGATCCTGGCCCTGCCTGCGTTGATCATATTCCTAGCTGGCAGATCAGGAATCAAGCGTGAAAATTTCCATTTTCCGGTGTCCGGGGCGGAATCCAGAATCCGCATGGATTGGAATTTTGAAGGAAACGGGAAGAAACCGGTTGTTGAAATTTCGAACTTCAAGGGTGCATTTTATGAGATTATTAACGATTTCAACGAGGCTGAGACAGATCCCGAAATGCTTATTTCAGTACTGAACAGGGCACTTTTGAACATAAGATGCGGCATATCCCTGTACGCGGTGCCATATTCATGCGCGGAATGCATGGAAATACCGGAATCTATAGATTCCAGCATGAAGGAAAGCCTGTGCGGCAACAAATATTTTTACAGAACGTTTATTTTTCTCTACACCTCTGGAAAAAATCCGGAAATAGAGATCCAGAGAAACGAGGACGTGTTAAGATCGTCAACAGAGGGGACACTGATTATGAAACGTGTGGATGGCAGTGAAGCGGAAGATATAATGATGCGAATTGGTGAATAGGCGATGCTTTTCAGGTACAGAAGGGGGAAACACTATCTGGAGGGATCGCGGTTCTTCCAGATGCTGAAGCTTTCAGATTCCAGATCGGATTTTAAAAAGCCCTATACAAGAATTGTTGAATCCGTTGGATTCCCGGTTATCATAAAATACAGTGCTGAAAGAGTGGAAGAAGAAAGGGCGGTAGCTGCCCTCGAAAGAAAGAAGGCGGAAATATCCGTGGATATAGCTGAAAACAGAGATCATGGCAAAAAGCGGAAGGACCTTTCCGATCTTATGGAAGACGCTGATCGCGAGCTTTACATGGTCAGGAAAGGTGATGCTAAGCTTTTCAGGATATCACTTTTATTCAAGGTACTCTCCAGCAAGCCATACGATCTCACCGAAAACTCGAAAACGATAAGGCTTTACATGGAAATGGCCCGTATGAATCTGTCCGAATCTTCAACCACAGGCACCGCCAGGTCCTTCGCAAATCCAATCGAGAACCATGGAAACTATCTCGCAGATGGATTCACTGCATCGTATTTCATGCCGCTTTTCTTTTCCAGGCCCATGCGTTCTGGAACATTTATAGGAATAGAAGAAGTCAACAGGCGCCCGTACCTCTTTGATCCATTCTCCGGGAGTTCTTATAACGTTCTGGTTTTAGGCCAGACAGGTTCCGGAAAATCATTCTTTGTGAAGCTTTTTGTCCGTCGATCCCCAGGAAACAGGATTATGATACTCGATCCGCTGAATGAATATTTTTGCGCAGAAGGTGATAAAAACTGTATGGAGATCAATCTGAATGAGGGCGATTATATTGATTTTGTATCGATCATGAAAAATGACGGAGAATCAATATCGCTTGCCGCATCCATGATGGCTTCAATGCTGAATGCCAATTATAACGATATGGTTCATGATCTCCGCCTGTACCTTTCGTTGCCATCAGATCATTCAGTCAGGGGATTCCTCAATGCATTTTTCATCAAGGATGGCGATAAAAATGGATCACACCTGGTGGATACAATATTCAGGCGAAAGATAGAATTATTCAAGGAGAAGACGATAATAATAAAGTACAGGCCATATGCCGAGGAGATCTCGAATTTTCCGCAGATCATGCCGCTGGCATTCTCGCTCTTCTTCATGGTTACAGGAGGAGGAAGAAAATCAATAATAATGGAAGAGGCCGGTACGCTGATGTCCTCGGAGAGAGAATCATCGATACTTGCAAATATGGTAAGGCATTCCAGGCATTTTGAAACATCCATAATGCTGATATCGCAGGCACTGGACGATTTCCTGCCCCATCCTGATATTATTGAAAACAGCAGGAACATATTCCTCTTCAGGCAGTCTGAGCCTGAAAAGAAGGAAATCTGGAATAATTTCAAGAATTACAGGGACCTGCCATCCCTTCAGGGAGGAACGGGTTATCCGTATTCAGAATGTTACCATGTGAGTGGAAAAAACGTCTCCAAAATAATGGTAGTCGCCTCAGAAAATGAAAGAAAATTTATTGATTTTCGGGAATCCTTGATGCAAGAATCCCGAGAACCCCAAACACAACAAGGACTACGGTAAATGAGTAAAGCCCTATGTCGGTCCAGGCATTATAAAGTATCGACCATGAAAGATAAAAAGCTATGCCAATAAACAGCAGAATAAAACCTACGACTCTGTTCCAACTCGCCATTGGCAATTCATATAAAATCTATATTAATATTTTTCTATTCATTGCTTCCGGGTAATTATTTGTTTAGAACCAATTTTACAATGGGTATTTCTGCATTCTGATCGGATGAAACTTTAAATCCTCGGCGCAATTGATTATAAATATGGCACGGGTGATTATATGGTAGTCATTGGATTAGATGTGGGATATGGAGATACAAAGGTAATAGGCCTTGACGGAAAAAGATTGATCTTTCCGTCCAGGTGGGCGATCACTGAAACCGAATCATGGGGTATAGGCGGCAAGATCCCTGTACTCAGCACGGACGGGCAGACAAAGTTCATATACGGCAGATATGCGAGTGGATCAAACATACGCGTTCCACAGGGAGACGGGCGCCTCGCAAGCAAGGAGGCATTCCCTCTCATAGCAGCAGCTCTCTGGGAAACAGGAATTCAGTCCGACGGAACTCCGGCTGACATTGTTCTTGGAAGCGGGACACCTCTTGGGACATTTGATCTGGAAGTGAAGGCTGCAAGGGAATCCCTGGAAAACAAGACGATCACGATGACCGGCCCCGAAGGCGAATCAAGGAGTTTTAAAATAGGCAAGCTCATAATGAGGCCCCAGGGTGTGGGTGCTGCCCTATATCTTCTCGGGAAGGGCACAATAACGCAGCAGCCAGGATACGGTGTCGTCATAGATGTCGGTTCCCGTACAACTGATGTGCTTACCATAAACCTTGAGGATATGGAGCCTATAATAGAAATCTCGTTCAGCCTTCAGCTGGGCATAGGGGATGCGGTTTCAACACTATCCAAGAAAATAGCCAAGGAAGCTGGTTTCGTACTCCCGTTTGACCTTGCCCAGGAGGCACTGTCGAAACAGATAATGTTCAGGCAGAAACCGGTTGGCGGCCCTGAAGTAGCTGAGCCTATCCTGAATGATCTTGCAAGCAGGATAATTGAGAACATAAGGATAAACCTGAGAGGGGAAGTGGACAGGATAACTAACCTGATCCCGGTTGGCGGAGGTTCATTCCTGATCGGAGATAAATTTGATGAGATTGCCCCGGGAACAACCGCAAAGATCCCTCCGGAGGATCTGCAGTTTGCAAACGTTCTCGGCTACCGCGATGCGGCGGAAAGATCGACTTGAAGACCCTTATGGAGAACGTGAGGATAGAAATAGATCTCAGCGAAGATGAGAAAAAGATACTTGATGTGATCAGGGTAAACAGTGAAAATTATGAAGATACGGTAAAACGTATCATACAAAATTATTTTGAATACCAGCTGGTTAAAAGCTCAATAGACGAAATGCAGGCAAAAATAATGGAAATATACAAGGAGGTTGTCTATTCAAGAATAACTAAAAGAGTTGAATCCAGCGGACAGAGAATATCAGAGGATACCTCGAAAATAAGTTACAAGGATGATCTGCTGGAAGCTCTGAAGAGAAACCTTGAAAGCAACTGGAAATGATTTCCAGAATTCATTAAACGATTTTTAATCGCATACAGCGGTTTATAAAATAGAGAGAATAGAACCAATTTTTATATAAATAAAGCGATATTCGATCAGAGCAAATTCTGTATCAGTAATATGTGTTTTTCATTGCCATGCCGGGTTCCTGTTCCTGATAAATCTGCCATCGTTGAGTTCCCTTAAGGCCCCGCTGATTTCTTCCCGTGTATTCATTACAATTGGCCCGTACCATGCCACAGGTTCTCCCAAAGGCTTTCCTGCCAGTACCAGAATACGGGATCGGGTGCTGCTTTTAATTATTATCCCTTTACCATCTCTTGACAGCACGTATCCTGATCCAGCCCTCATAACAGTTTCCCTGTAAACGGCTTCTCCTTCAATAACATAAACTATCACAGTGTAACCTTCAGGAAAATCTGTTCTGAATTCAGAATCTTCCTCAATCTGAACATCAAGATAATACGGATCGATGAACGATGAAAGTGAATAATCAAAATCACTGTTCAGGGCCCCGTCCACCTTCATGAACCTCCCGCTTACTATTCCGATCCTGTTCCCAAATTCATCTTCAACGAACGGTATGATACTTTTCTTAATTGAACGGTATGACGGATCCGACATCTTCAGCGATGAAGGCATGTTTATCCATATCTGCATTCCGGAATTTGTCGCATCGAGGACGGAACTGGCGGGCTTTCCATCTTCGAATTCAGCTGGCTTGGGCATTTCCTCATGAAAGATTCCGCTTCCTGCGGTCATCCACTGGATCTCCCCGGGATATATGGTACCTCTGTGTCCTTCACTGTCTTCGTGGTTTGTTTTTCCCCTGAACTGGTAAGTTACTGTCTCTATGCCTCTGTGCGGATGCCAGGGGAAACCCCTGATGTAATCATCCATGTTATCCGATCCAAAGTGATCCATCAGTAAAAACGGATCGGTCATGGCAGCGGTATCCTGGCCGCCGAAGATCCTTCTAAGCTTCACACCGGCGCCGTCGTATGCATACGATCCATCAAAGACATACATCACCCTTTTGATATTTTCTGGCATTCCATCATCACTTTGATTCCACCATTTCAAGGGAGGTCTCTATTTTAACGATGTCACCGACCATTATTCCCCCATTGTCCAGTGCCATCTGCCATGTAAGGCCAAAATCCCTCCTGTTGATGGATGCATTTGCAGAGAATCCAAACCTGTTGTTCCCATACGGATCTTTGACACTGCCTCCGAATTCGCCGTCAAACTTAACATCCTTTGTTACATCCTTTATTGTGAGATTTCCCTGGATTTCGTATGTTTCATCACCTGTTTTCCTGATGCCTTTTGAAACAAACTTTATTGCAGGATATTTTGAGGTTTCGAAGAAGTTCTTTGACCTCAGGTCTTCATCCCTTCCTTTTTCTCCGGTGAAAACGCTCTGTACATCGATGTTCACAGTCACATTGCCCAGTTCTATCTTACCGGGTTCTCCCTGGAATATGACGTCAAACTTGCTAAATTTCCCCCTTACTTTGGATACCATCATGTGCCTTACAACGAATTCTATAGAGGAGTGCGCTTCATCCGATTTCCATTGCTTTAAAACTTCCATTTTTTCACCAACTATATTTTGTAAAGCGAGTATACAATCAATACTTAAATACTTTAAATAACTTTATGGTAAGTAGGTATCAATGGGTTTAAAAGGTGATACATTGCAAAACCACGAAGTATGTCCCATAGTGGAGGCAATAAGGCAGGTCGGAAACGAATGGAGCCTGATCATAATACGCTATCTGAGCGATCATCCAATGGGTTTCAACGATCTTCTGAGATCTGCCGAAAACATCAGTTCGAGGACGCTTTCACAGAACCTGAGGAAACTGGAGGAAAAGAAGATAATAAGGAGGGATATTGTCAGCACCAGGCCATTCAAGGTCAGTTATAAGCTCACGGAGAAGGGCATGGATCTCACGAATGTGCTATCAGATCTGAAGGACTGGGGAAGCAGATGGATAACAGGCAGTGGCCCTGAAATAATCGATACAGGAAAATAGGCATCTTCAGGCATATATAATATCCCGGCATCCCCCCTTTCATGATGTCGATCGCATCTTTTGAGTTAAATTTAATATTGTGTGAGTGATATCATTGATAAGTCATGCATATGTGCTTTAAATCATGAATGTGATTAGAGTACGTATGTCATTGAAGTATGAGTGGTGACAATAATGGCGAAGATGCTTGTGATGGTAATAACAGGAAAAGAAAATATCAATACAGAAATGGTTGCATTCAGTTTTGCGATAAATTCAGTTCAGAATGCAGGTGCTACGGTGGAGATGTTATTTCTGGGGAGGGGTGTTGAAGCTATTCTCCAGAACCAGAACAATTCAGTTACATTTGAAGACCAGGTAAAGAAGGCGAAATCGCTTGGAATAGAGACCAGGGTCTGCCTGGTGAGCATGAAATCTCTCGGGATAAGCGATGAGATGATATTCCCCGGCATAGAAAAGGTGATGGGCGGGGTAGAAACTAACGGGAAGATTGATGAAGGATACCAGGTAATAACATTTTAGGATGATTGTATGATAATAACTTTAATACAGTACATATTTTCCGTAATATCCGGGGTTATAGTCGGATTCTCGCTGGGCCTGATAGGCGGTGGTGGATCCATACTGGCAATACCCCTCCTGATATATTTTGTAGGCATTGACAGGCCCCATCTTGTGATAGGGACAACCGCCCTGGCGGTCGGAATAAATGCGTTTATAAACGTTTACAGCCATTTCAGGAAGCATAACGTGAGGCTTAAGGTAGGGGGCATATTTTCAATTTTTGGCGTAATAGGAGTGCTTGCCGGCACGACGCTCGGGCTTTTGACACCCGGCGAAGAGCTGCTCTTCATATTCTCGTTCCTTATGATGATTATCGGTATCTATATGTTCATAAGCAAATGCAAGATTTACGTGGCAATTGAATCATACCACGCAATATTCTAAACTTTTTTTAATCTTAACAACTTTTCTCAGTGAATAATATTCAACTCAAACAATAGCGAATCCTTCCATTGCTGTGCTTATATATCATGATCGCGTTTTCATTCCTTATAAACCTGCAAATCTAAGGAGATGTCTGTCCGCAAAGCTCGAAGTCCTTATGTGTTTCGAAAGCTTTTGAATTTTTGTATATGCGCAGGGCATATTTTTCCGCAGTGCATCTGTTCGATCAGTGAGACGAATATGAGAAAATCAAGCCAGAATCCTATTATTTGTATTTCAGGTTGTCCAGTTCCAGAAACCGGATGGGATATTGCATCATGATCTTACTGAATTTCAAATGCTGGAGAACAATGAAAAACTTTAGAGCTTAAATGGACGTTTCGAATAGATAAAAAATTAAATAACCTCATGGATATCATAGATAGATTACTATGGCGGCTATGGAGCGTTAGGGTTCTAATCATATCTGTATATACGGTATACATGACCCTTGTGGCAAAGAAAATAACAAGAAAGAACGGAAATGGAAAGGTTTACTACACCCTTGTTGACGAGAGGAGAGTAAACGGCAAGATAGTGCAGAAGTATGTCGGTTATCTTGGAAAGGATCCGAAATCAAAGATGGAAGACGTTCCTGAGGATAAGATGAGGATAGTATTCAAAACGGATCTTAAGAGATGCCCTGGCTGCAACAAGCGACTGGTTGCATATAGATCCGACCAGAGGACGATAATATCCATTGAGCTTGGCATGTTCACAGCAGTCCACAGGATACTGAAATGCAGGAAATGCGGCATGCTTTTCAGATCTGAAAAACTGGCAGGGTTGATTGAACCCTATTGCACATATGCCAGCGACATCATGATAGATGCTGCAGTCAAGAGGTTCATAGAGGGAAGAAGCTGCCTGGAAATAGGAGAGCAGTCCGGCATCTTCGAGAGACATGCAAGGAACCTGAGCAATCTTGCCCTGGACATATTCGCCATGATCCACGAAGAGTATTCAGGGAAGCTCAGGGAATCCCTGTTATCATATATCCTGCAGATCGACGGTACTACGGATTCCGATTTCTCAATGATCATGGTTGTAAGGGATTCGATATCAGGTTTCACCCTCTATTCAGAGAAATGCTTCTCTGAATCGGAGGAGAATATAGTTCGGGTGCTGGAATGCATAAAGGAAAGATTCGGCATTCCATCCGGCGCAATATGCGATATGAGATCCGGTATAATCTCAGCCATAAAGAGAGTATTTCCAGGTATTCCTGTAAGGATCTGTCTGTTGCATTTCCTGCGTGATCTGGGAAAGAACATGATGCTTTCGGCACACCTGGATCTCGGAAAAATGATCAACATGAAGGGGATGAAATCGGGCATCAAGAGACTGCTCAGATCCTGCAGGGAATATGATCCCGGAACCATTATGGAACTCGATAACGGATACTGCAGCAATCCGGGAACAATGGCAGGCATGATCATAAGGAGGATACTCGAGGATATCGTTGCAGTCAACGGATCCTCAGGCTACGGCTTTCCATTCTCCATGAAACACCTGACATTCTACATACAATGCATTGAAGCAAGGAAAGATCTTCTGGATCTGTCAAAAGTGGACATGGAAGATGAAACCAGAAAGATACTGGATGAATCCGTCCGACTGTTATCCATCGTTGCATGTGATTCCAGGATAGCAGAAGCTGCATCATCTCTCAGAACAATGAACATTCTATTCCAGTCTTTCAGGAACGTATTCCGCATACCCGGCAGCGGAGATCTCTCAGATCCAATGGATCTGGATCCGGGAGAGAGGATAAAAGCCGAAATGGCAATACATGAATCCTGCAATACTTTCATAGGGCAGCTGAAAACCGGTATACAGAGAAGTACAGATCCGACTGCAATCACTGCATCCATGAAGATGATACATGCCTACGAGAAATGGAAGAAGATGCTGTTTGCACAGAATGCAGATAGCACGATACCGAGGACAAATAATTCGATCGAACAGTTCTTCAGGAAGATTCGAAGAAACGTAAGAAAGAGGTGCGGGAATATATCGACAGGAAGATATCTTTCCCTGACGGGAGAAAAGATAGCAATATTCCAGAATATTGCTATTCCAGATTACAGGAAGATTGTCTTCGGTACAGATGACGTTGCATCTATATTCGCCCATTACCGCAAAAGAGTGAAGATCACAAGGATACCGAGAAAGGTTGTGATCAGTCTCGTAGAGAAGGGAAAGAGGGATCTGATCTCAGGAAAACTAAGGACAACCCCATATTCAGATGAATTTATGGAAGAAGCTTATGCGGAAAGAAATAAGGGGGGTCCTAACGGTTTATTGCCGCCATAGCAATAAAGCAAACTATTTAGAACAGGAATGTGATCATCGGCCAGTGAGGAAAGGATACCTGTTTATAGCTCTCTTCGTGATGTCATTCAATTCCCTTTACCAGTACTCATGGAATGTATTT
>JABEBX010016824.1_pt1 | contig 19809 bp, 12 predicted proteins | sample 7245971 | NCBI WGS metagenome assembly JABEBX01 (sample SAMN14506365, study PRJNA622280) | hot springs metagenome | biome: hot spring [ENVO:00000051]|acidic hot spring [ENVO:00002120]; feature: spring [ENVO:00000027]|sediment [ENVO:00002007]; material: sediment environment [ENVO:01001048]... | reverse complement strand
CGGTGGTCGGGACGACTAGATTCGAACTAGCGACCTCACCCACCCCAAGGGTGCGCTCTACCAGGCTGAGCCACGTCCCGACGTACTGCGTGAGCCGCTTGCACTCTTTCGTGCCCGTGGCTGGGATACTTATCAGTCTACACTAACCACTCCAACTGATCGAAGCTTGCGCCGTAAACGCGGATGTCCTTGCTCGGCAGAGCATCTTCCGTGTCCGTGTAACGCCAGGCATCGACCTCCAACGGCGTCTTCCCTCCAGGAAAACGCCGTTGCACGCCCCATCCGGGACGTCTTCCATAGGGAAGATGCTCTAGTGCGTGGGCGCGACATATTCCTTGGGCAGCTCGCCGCCCTCGCCAAAGAAGAACTCGTTCATCTGCTCCACCAGAAACTCCTGCGCCTCCCGTGTCCAGGGCTGCAAACGATACTCATTCAACAGCATCTTCTGCCGTTCTACCCACTCGCCCCAGGCCTTTTTGGACACGTTTTTGTAGATCTTCTGGCCAAAGTCCGTGTCAAACGGCGGCTCGTCCAACCCCTCCATCTCAGCCTTGTACTTCATGCAGAACACCCTATGCGCCATCGTTCAAGCTCCTTTTTTGCGCAAATTACGCGAATTTCAGTTTACCTGAGATCGAAGTTTCTATAATCTTTGCGATGGCCGACAAAACCTCTACCCACGAACTCACCGCCGAACAGCGCGGGCATACTGCCGAGACTCCCGGGCAGCGCATCGAGAGGCTGCGCGAAGAGCTGCGCCATCACGAGTATCTGTATTACGTACTCGACGAGCCGGAGTGGAGCGATGCCCAGTACGACCAGCGGATGAACCAACTGCGAGCGCTGGAAGCCGAGCACCCGGAGCTCATCACCCCGGATTCGCCGACGCAGCGCGTGGGGGGCAAGCCCAAGGAGGGGTTTGCCAAAGTGGCCCACTCCCGGCCCATGCTCTCGCTGGATAACGCCTACAACGCGGAAGAGTTGCGGGCCTGGGCGGAGCGTGTGGCAGGGGGGCTGGCGTCGGGAGAGAGCCCGCGCTATGTCTGCGAACTCAAGCTGGATGGTTTGTCGCTGGCGCTGCAGTACGAGGCTGGAGATAGGCCCGGGAGCCGCGGCGGCGCCGTCCTGAAGTCCGGCGTCACGCGCGGCGATGGAACGATCGGCGAGGATGTGACCGGCAATGTGCGCACGATTCACAGCATCCCGCTGCGGGTGTCGGCAGGCAAGCTCGAAACGGCCGGACTGCCGCGGGAGTTCGAGGTGCGCGGCGAGGTGGTGCTGCCGCGGAGGGCCTTCGAGCGCATGAACCAGGAGCGCGTGGCCCAGGGACTTGCGCCGGCCGCGAACCCTCGCAACGCGGCCGCGGGCACGATTCGAACGCTGGAACCGAATGTGGTGGCGCAGCGGCGATTGGAGATGTTTGCCTACTTCCTGCTGCGTGGCGCGGGTGCGGGCGAGGCGGGCGAGCCCCTGCTGGCCAGCCAGAGCGCCGCCTTGCAGGCGCTGCGCGATGCCGGGTTCCTGGTCAATCCGCAGGCGCGCACGGTGGACTCGATCGACGAGGTGCTGACGTTCCTCGCGGAGGCGGAGGCGATGCGCGATGGTCTGCCCTATGAGATCGATGGGGTTGTGATCAAGGTGGATGCGGTTGCGCAGCAGCGGCGGCTGGGCTTCACGGGCAAGGCTCCGCGGTGGGCGATCGCGTACAAGTTCCCGGCGCGCGCAGCCATTACGCGGCTGGAGGATGTGCAGTTTGGCGTGGGACGAACGGGCAAGATTACCCCGGTTGCGGTTCTCGCTCCCGTGTCCATTGGCGGAACGACCGTGACACGCGCCACGCTGCACAATCCGGATGAGGTGGTTCGGCTGGGCGTGAAGATCGGCGATTACGTCTCGGTGGAACGCGGCGGCGACGTGATTCCGAAGATCACAGAGGTGGTCAGGGATACGGCTCGTCTGGATGCGGCTCACGGGCGCGCTACGCGAGAGGTTGTGTTCCCCACGCACTGTCCGCGCTGTGGCGAGGCGCTGGTGCGTGAGCCGGGTGAGGTGGATCTGCGCTGCGTCAACGTGAGCTGTCCCGCGCGTCTGGAGGAGGAGTTGCGGCACTTCGCCTCGCGCAGCGTGATGAACATCGAGGGGCTTGGCGAAGCGATGGTGGCGCAGCTCCTCGGGCATACGCTGGCCGAGCAGCAGGAGCACGCAACGGAGGTGGATATCTCTGCCCTGAGTACGGCTGTCGACGCGGATGTGGATGCGGATGCGGCTGTGGATGCGGCGACGGAGCCCACGCGCAAGGCTCTTGTGCACTCCATCGCCGATCTGTATGACCTGACGAAGAGCGATCTGTTGACGCTCGAGCGCGTGGGTGAGAAGACGGCCGATGCCTTGCTGGAACAGATTGAAGGGTCGAAGAAACAGCCGCTGCAGCGCGTTCTGCTGGGGCTCGGAGTTCGGCATGTGGGCGAGCGAACAGCGCAGGCGCTGGCCAGCGAGTTCGGATCGATGGATGCATTGATGGCGGCCACGGAAGAGGAGTTGACCCGTGTCAACGACATTGGACCGAAGGTCGCGGCGACGGTGCGGGAGTTCTTCTCCAACCCGCGCAACCTGGCGCTGGTGGAGCGGCTGCGCGGCTATGGGCTGACGTTTACCGCGGAGCGCAAGGCGCGCGGAACGGCGCTGAGCGGCCTGACCTTGGTGCTCACCGGAACGCTGCCGGCGCTCACTCGAGAGGAGGCCAAGGAGCGGATCGAGGCAGCCGGTGGAAAGGTTTCGGGATCCGTGAGCAAGAAGACCAGCTACGTGGTGGCCGGCGAAGAGGCAGGATCGAAACTGGAGAAGGCCCGGCAGCTCGGTGTCCCAGTCCTCGACGAGGCTGGGCTGCTGGCGATGCTAGGGTAGGTCCTGCGCGGACGGCGAGAGGCTTCGCGTGGCGGGGATGAAGGGTTGCGGCGGAAATCCGCCCAAATGCATTCCCTCAGTGCTAAAGCTCACTGATTCTGTTGCCTTTACGACGCGGCTAAAGCCCGTACCCTTCAAGCTAAAGCCGCGTGCGGTCGTTGGTGATATATCTGGCTGCACGGTTCTTTTGTTGGTGAGGTTGTGCGGAGGGTAGCGATGGCGCGTTCACGCAGGGAGTTTCTGGCGAAGGGGTCGATGGGGTTGGTGGGGGCGGCAATCGCGGCGAAGGCCGCGAGCGGGCAGACATCGCAGCCTGCCGTGGCGCAGGTGCCCGTGGCGCAGGTGCCAGGGCAGCCGGGGGCCTTTGGGACCGCGCCGGCGACGGGGCCGGAGGTGACGGCGGAGACGTTTGCGCAGGCTGAGAAGCTGGTGCAGGTGGAGATGACGCCGAAGGATCTGGCGGAGGCCGCGGTGAACTGGCAGGAGTCGATGGCGGCGTTGCTGGAGCGGCGAGTGGGACCTCGGAGGGTAGCGATTGGGTATGAGGACGCGCCGGCGACGGTGTGGTATCCGGAACTGGGGCTGGAAGAGGCGTGCGCGACGGGGGAGGTGGACGTACATCCGGCCCCGGCGTCCGCTGGGGGTGTCTTTAGCGTCACTGAACCTGGGCTTCCCGCCAGAGATCAGGATATTGCGTATGCTTCGGTGTCGAGTCTGTCGTATTGGCTGAAGACGAAACAGATTTCGTCGGAGCGGCTGACGAAGATTTATCTGCGGCGGCTGGAGCGATTCAATCAGGAGCTGAACTGCGTGATTACGCTGACGGCCGATCATGCGCTGGAGCAGGCGCGCAGGGCCGATGCGGAGATTGCGGAGGGAAGGTATCGCGGGCCGCTGCATGGGATTCCGTGGGGAGCCAAGGATCTGTTGGATACGGCGGGGATTCGCACGACGTGGGGGGCGGAGCCGTTTCGGGATCGCGTGCCGGTCGAGAACGCGACGGTGACCAGGCGGCTGAATGAGGCGGGGGCGGTGCTGGTGGCCAAGCTGAGTCTGGGCGCGCTGGCGATGAACGATGTGTGGTTTGGCGGGCAGACGATGAATCCGTGGAATCTGGATGAGGGGGCTTCGGGCAGCAGCGCGGGGCCGGCTGCGTCGGTGGCGGCGGGTTTGGTGGGGTTTGCGATTGGGTCGGAGACGCAGGGATCGATTGTGAGCCCGAGTATGAGGTGCGGCGTGACAGGGCTGAGGCCGACCTTTGGGCGCGTTCCGCGGACGGGCGCGATGACGCTGAGCTGGAGTTGCGACAAGCTGGGCGCGATGGCTCGGTATGTCGGGGACACGATGCTGGTGCTGAGGACGATTGCGGGGCCGGATGGCGAGGATCTGGCGTGCGTGCCAAAGGGGTCGGTGTTCCCCGCGGCCAAGGCTGTGCGCGGCCTGAAGGTGGGGTACTTTCCGGAGTGGATGAAGACGGCGCCGGCTACGGAAGTGGACCGGGAGGCTTTGGAGACGGTGCGGCGGCTGGGGATGGAGCCGGTGGAGGTGAGTCTGCCGGATTGGCCGTATGGCTCGCTGAATGTGATCTTGTTTGCGGAGAGCGCGGCGGCGTTTGAGAAGATCACGCTCGATCACCAGGTGGACACGATGCGCATGCAGACGCCGGATGCGTACCCGAATACGTTTCGGCAGTCGCGGTTTTTGAGTGCCGTGGACTTTGTGCAGGCGGACAGGATGCGGCGCAAGGTGGCGGTGGAGTTTGGCAAGGTGATGGCCCAGGTGGACCTGCTGCTGGTGCCGAGTCTGCGCGATGAGTTTCTGGTCATTACGAACTTCACGGGGCATCCGTCGCTGACGCTAAGGGCGGGGTTTGTGGAGGTGAGCGAGGCGCGCAGTGACTGGGCTCCGGACCCGAAACATCCGCCGATGAAGTTCGATCCGCCGCGGAGGGTCCCGTATGGGGTGACGCTGGTGGGGCAGTTGTTTGGTGAGGCCACGATGGCGCAGGCGGGTGTGGCGATGGAGAACGCGTTTGGCGTGGCGGCGGAGCGGCCCAAGGGATTCTAAAAGCTTGTTCGAGCAGTTTCCTGTTGTTGGGTATTCCGGAAAGGGATTCAGAGATCTCCGCATTGCAGGCGGCGCGTATGGGCGCCCCGCTCCATGCCTGCTTCCTGCTTTCTACTTATCTTCTCCGGTGGTTACATCCTTGAGCTTGCTGGCGATGTTGGACCAGACGGCATCGCTGGGATCGAGGCCGTCACCGGACTCTCCGGCCACGGGGTCGAAGAGGCTTTTGGCTTGCTCGGCGATGATTTCGAGGTCGCGAACCAGGGCAAGGCAGTCGGGATGGGTCGCGAAGAATCCGGCGAAGCGGGGATCGGTGCTGATGGAGCCGCCGCTGGCTTCAAAGAGGTCGGGGAGATACTCCTCAAACTCGGCCGTGGTCATGTTATCGAGGTTGGTGGAGGCGAGGTCTCTCATCGTGATACCTCCGACATTCCGCTGACGGGTTCGGGCGCCTGGGGTTCGCGCAGCAACTCGCGAAGCTTGAGGCGCGCTTTATGAAGCTGGGACTTGCTGTTCCCGGTGGAGCATTCGAGCATGGTGGCGATCTCATTGTGCTCGAAGCCTTCGACGTCGTGAAGGACAAAGACCATGCGGTACCCGGGAGGGAGCATGGCGACCGCGCGTTCGAGCGTGACACGGTCTACGGAACCCGAGAGCATGGTGTCGCGGGAGCCGAAGTCGCGCTTGGGCGCGTCTTCCTCGGCTGGGTTGATGGTCTCTTCCAGGGAGACAAGCTGGAGACCCTTTTTGCGCAGGTGCATGAGGACGAGGTTGACGGTGAGACGGTGCAGCCAGGTGGAGAAGGCGCTCTCGCCACGGAAGCTATTGAGCTTGCGAAAGAGATGAAGGAAGGCCTCCTGGGTCATGTCCTCGGCTTCGGATACGTTGCCCAGCATGCGGAGACAGAGGGTGTAGACACGTCGCTTGTGAAGAGCGTAGAGCGTGGCAAAGGCGTCAGCGTCGCCTTGTTTGGCGCGCTCGATCGCTTCGGCTTCGCCGGCGATTGGAGCATTCCGCTTAAAGAAGCCAGGGTTCGGTTTCGTCTGCATTCTGGATAGGCCTTGAAGATCCATTTCTCCGCTTCATTCTATCGAATAACGCAGGATGCCGAACTCTATCTGTAACGCTGCGCGCAGGATAAAGGTTTCAAGAGTAGGACTTCAGGACCCGGCGAAGGGTTGTACGGGGAGGGGGCGCGGGAGAGCTAAAGCCTTGGAAGAAAAGGGAATAGCGGGTAGAGAAGATGGCGGTGGGCTACTGGGCCAGCGAATCGGCCCTGACGGTTTGGGCCTGCATCGTCCGGGCGTCAGAGGTTGCGGAGAAAGGCCTTGTGCCGGCCGAATTTCTCCAAATGCATTCCCTCGGTAGGGCTAAAGCCCACTGATTCTGTTGCCTTTATGTACGGGCTAAAGCCCGTACCCTTCAAGCTAAAGCCCGTACCCTTCAAGCTCAGGCCACGTCCTTTCAAGGCTTCGAGTTTTCCGCAGGCTGTAAAGCCCGCTGCTTCGACGAGATCAGGACAAGCTCTTCGACCGCGCTCAGGACAGGCTGTGGAACCTAGCTGCCCAGGAAGCGGGCGTAGAGGGAGCGGGCTTGGCCGACGTCGGTGGTGCCCTGGATGAGGGCGCGGCCGTCCGGGAAGACGGTGAGGGTGTAGGGGGCGTAGGTGAAGCGGAGCAGAAGACCGTTGGCGCGGACGGCGCCGAGGGGTCGAAGGCGGGCTTCGAGCGCTGCCAGGTCGATGGGGTGATGGTGCTGGTGGATCTGCACGGAGTTGCGGCCGCAGAGGGTGATGTGGGGGCGCTGCTCGCCGGAGAGTGCGCGGAAGATGCGCTGGCCACAGACTTCGCAGCCGGAGCGGGGGTGACGGGTGGAGATCTCGGAGTGCGCCAATGTCTCCTGTGTTTCGTGTGTCTCGTGTGTTTGTTGGCCTGCCGGTAGCCAAGGTGCGAGAGGCCAAAGGTCAAAGGAGAGGAGGGTGCGGCGCATGCGATCGGACTGGTGGGTGAGGAACTTCAGGGCCTCGGTGACTTGGATGGAGGCGGCAAGGTTGACCGCCGTGGAGAGGATGCCGGCGGTATCGCAGGTCTCGACGTTGCCCGTGGGCGCGGAGGGGAAGATGCAGGCCAGGCACGCTGTCGCGTGCCAGGGATCAGGAGGCAGGGAGTTGGAATTGGAAAGACGGGCATCTTCCGCATCTCCATTTTCGCGTGGCGCCTGTTTTGGAAGGATGTTCATGGTGGCGGCGTAGGCGCCAACGGCGGCGGCGTAGATCCAGGGGCGGTGGTCGCGGACGCAGAGGTCGTTGATGAGATAGCGGGTTTCGAAGTTGTCGGTGCAGTCGAGGACGATATCGGCGGCGAGGAGTTGGGGGGCGTTCTGGGGAATCAGGTCGGCGATGTGGGCGTCGACGCGAACGCCGGAGTTGATGCGGGCGAGGTGACGGCGGGCGGCTTCGGCTTTGGGGAGAGCGGCGCGGGCGTCGTCTTCATCGAAGAGCATCTGGCGCTGGAGGTTGGAGGCTTCGACGAAGTCGCGGTCGATGAGGGTGAGATGGCCGACTCCGGCACGGGCCAGCAGGCTCGCGGTGGCTGCTCCGGTGGCGCCGACGCCGACGACGGCGACATGCGCCTGGCGGAGAAGTTGTTGTCCAGCCTCGCCGATGCCGGTGAAGAGGATCTGGCGGGAGTAGCGTTCCTGATCGGAGATGGGGCCGGGGATGGAGTCTGCGCTGGAGGCGGCGGTGCTGGTGGAGGGAAACGCAGGCATAACCGAAGTATACGTTCGGCAGAGGGAATCTGGAGGGGGTCGGGCAAGTGGGCCGCGACCCCATTTGGGGGAGATGCATCTGTAAAATGAAAGGTATATAGGACTGCGGGACGCCGCGTTTTATCGAGTTTGAGGCTACACCGGAAGCCACGGCTCGGAGACAGGAAGCCATGGAATGATGGGCTGAGACGAGAGATGGCGGCACCTGAATTTGAAGGTTGAGAGGAAGGCGGCGTTGGCGCGGAGCGAGTGGTTGGGCGAGCGCGAGAGAAAGGGGCTCCCTACGCGCCTGCCGGAGGTTGGGGGTAGAGCAATTTGTCTGTGGATGGGGGCTCAGCGGAAGGAGATGGAGACCGGGACAGCCTCACCCCAGCCATTCGGAACGCACGCGCTGGGCGCACATGGTGCTCCTCAGCCGGTGCCTTCACGCAGGGGGCGCGGTGGGGAACTGACGCGCTGGGCAACGTTGCTGATGGCGACGTGGCTGACACCGATGCTGGTGTGCGCGGCGGGGATGGCGCATGCGCAGGGATCTGTGCAGGCCCAGGCCGCGCGGCAGCAGAGTGCCGAGGCGGTGAACAACGCGTTGCCGGCGCTGCCAGTGAGTCTGTGGTCCAGGGCCGGTGTGCCGGTGACGGCAGTGCGCTTTGCGGGTGTGACGTTTGGCCCCAAGGATGCCATTCTTGCCGAGCTGAAACAGAGGGCTGGCGAGCCGTTGGACCCGGAGAAGGTGCGGGCAGATCAACGCCTGCTGTTTAAGACCGGGCTCTATGGGAACCTTAGCGTGGATCTGGTGGCCGATGGAGGCGGTGTGGCGGTGGTCTACGCGGGCAGTCCCCGCTACTTCATGGGAAGGGTAAGAATTGAAGGAGTGAAGGACGGGCGGCTGGCGTCGCTGCTGGAGTTTGCGACGCGGCTGGATCCGGGTGCGCCGTTTACGGAAGCGGAGTTGCCGGAGGCGGTGGAGGCGGTGAAGGAGTCCCTGGTGGAGAACGGGTATTTCACTCCGAAGGTTGCGCTGACGACGGAGGTGGACAATGCCGCGCGCCAGGTGAGCGTGACGCTCACGATCGATATCGGGCCGCAGGCGCGGATTGGCGCGGTGGCGGTGGGCGGAACGGATCCGGGGATCGGCGTGGCGGCCTTCCGCAAGAAGGGACACCTGAACTGTGGATGGTTGACCGCGACGTTCGACAAGACGTTTCACCGGGCATGCATCGTGAAGGTGACGCGGAATACGGTGAGCAACGCGCTGGACGGTGTGCGGTCATACTACCAGGAGGATCATCGGCTGGAGGGAACGATCAGCCTGCAGAAGTCGAGCTTTGTGGCGCCGCGCGAGCAGGTGGACTACGACTTCTTCGCCAACCAGGGACCGGTGGTGGAGGTGGTGGTGAACGGAGTGAAGCTCTCCAGGCCACGCATCAAGCTGCTGGTGCCGGTATACGAAGAGGGAGCCGTGGACTCCGATCTGCTCAATGAAGGAGCGTTCAACATCAAGGACTATCTGCAGCAGAGCGGCTACTTCCATGTGACGGACAAGGTGAAACTGATTGGCAACGGAACAGGTCATGTGATCGTGCGGTACACGGTGAACGCGGGGAAAAAACATAAGGTGACCGCGGTGCGTGTGCGGGGGAACAAATACTTTGACCGGTCCACGTTGGAGGATCTACTGCGGGTGAAGAAGGCCGATTCTTATCAGCGGAGCGGACGGTACAGCGCGCAGCTTGTTTCAGAGGATGTGGACTCGATTGAGGCGTTGTATCAAGCGAATGGCTTCAGCCATGTGAAGGTGGTCCCGGAGGTGAAGGAGGTCGACGATGGGCCGCATGGCAAGCCGTTGAAAGAGCCTGAGATCCAGGTGACCTACACGGTCGATGAGGGGTCGCAGCAGAGGTTCGGCAACGTGGATCTGACCGGCGTGGCGACCCAGCGGCGGAAAGAAGTGCTGGCGCTCTTGAATGCGCAGACCGGGCAGCCGTTCTCGCTGGTTACGCTCTCGGGAGATCGCGATGCCATTCTGAGCTACTACCTTGCGCACGGGTTTGAACATGCGGAGGTGCGGATTGCGGAGGCAGTGGAGAGCGGTGACAAGTCGCGCACGGATGTGGCGCTGAAGGTGACGGAAGGTCAGCAGGTGACGGTTCGGCAGGTGCTGATCTCCGGGATTGGGCATACGAGGCCGAAGGTGATTGAGGGCCAGATCAAGGTGCATGCGGGGGATCCGCTGGACCAGTCGGCCCTGCTGCAGACGCAGAGGAATCTATATAACCTGGCGCTGTTCAGCGAGGTGAATGCGGCGGTACAGGACCCGACGGGGAGCTTGCCGGAGAAGAATGTGCTGGTGCAGTTGACGGAGGCCAAGCGCTGGGACGTTACCTATGGCTTCGGGATCGAGGCGCAGTCGGGAACACCGGGGATCACGACGGGTGCGCCGCACGGGACGACGACGCAGGATGGCAATGTGGGGGTGAGCCCCCGGGTGTCGCTGGATGTTGCGAGGATCGATCTGCGAGGGACGCAGGAGTCGCTGACGATCCACACGGAGTATGGCCTGCTGGAAGAGATAGCGACGATGAGCTTCAATGTGCCGCAGTTGTTTGGGGACTGGAGGCTGACGGGGACGATCTCGGGTGGGTATTCGAATGTGCAGAACATCACGACATTCGCTTCGTCGACGCTGCAAGGGGATCTGCGGATGATGCAGAAGGTGAAGCGCGCGGACACGCTTATCTACGACTTCGAGTATCGGCGGGTGTCGGTGAATCCGAACTCGCTGGAGGTTACGCCGGACCTGATTCCGCAGTTGTCGGAGCCGGCGATTGTTGGTGGCCCACAGTTCACGTACATTCACGATACGCGCGATCCGAGCCCGCTGAATGCCTACAAAGGGCAGTTTTTTTCGTTGCAGGAGTTTTTGGCCACGTCGAGGTTTGGGTCGGAGTCGGACTTCAACAAGTTGGATATGTCGGAGTCAACGTATTACACGTTTGGGAAGCGGAAGTTCGTGTTTGCGCGGAACCTGCGGGTGGGATTCGAGAATTCATGGGGGCCGAACCCGAATGCGTACAACCCGAGCAGCCAGATTGGGGTGCCACCAACGGCGTGCGCAGGGACGCTGCTGGAGCTGAATGCGACCTGCAATGCGGTGCCTCTGCCGGAGCGGTTGTATGTGGGTGGACCCATGTCGCTTCGCGGGTTTGGCCTCAATGACGGCGGGCCGCGCGATCTCACCACGGGATATCCGGTGGGCGGCTCGGGAGCGGTGGTGAATTCCTTCGAGATGCGGTTCCCGCCGCCGACGCTGCCGCTGGTGGGAGACAGCATCGCGTTTGTGCTGTTTCATGACATGGGAAATGCGTTCGAGTATCCGGGGGACATGTTCAAGAGCATCGAGCGCTTCCATCAGCCGGACAAGACCGAGTGTAGAAACCTGACGGGGCCGCTGTCGGCCGCGGACGGAGTGGCCGCCAATGCTGTGGGAAGCTGCAACTTCAACTACTACTCGCATGCCGTGGGCGTTGGCCTGCGTTACGGCACGCCGATGGGTCCGATTCGCCTGGACTTCAGCTATAACCTGAATCCGCCTATCTATCCGGTCTTTGACGATTACACGGGAGCGGCACCGTACGTGGGACAGGCGAGCCACTTCAACTTCTTCTTCAGTATTGGACAGAGTTTCTAGGCAATGATGCGACGCGCGGAACAACTCGGGAACCGGCAGCGAGCGGGGGGGGGAGCCTCACCCAGCCCATCCGCAAAAAACGCGTCTGGATGGGCCACCCGTCCTGTTGCCCTTCTCGCTGACCAGCCTACGAACTCCAGGTGTGCCATGCAGGACGGTTGCAGCGTAAGGGGTGGGGCGTGCACACCGCTGGCTCAGGATGACAGTAGAAATGTTGCAACGGCAAAAGCAAAAGCTACGGCAAGGGTGGCGGCAGAGGGAAGAACACCGCCGCACAGGGCGCTGCTGCTGGTGATGTTGCTGGCGGGGTTGCAGGCGAGCACGCTGTGGGCGCAGAGTTCGTCGCCGCTTTCGCCGCTTTCGCCTTCTCCGCCGAAGATGCCTTCGGCGCCGGCGCCGTCGGTGGCGCAGTCGCAGTCGCCGGCGACCAGGATTGTGCCGCCGAAGCTGCCGGGGATGCCGGTTGAGGGCGAAGAGGTGGACCGGGTGGTTGCGGTTGTGAATGGAGAGTTGATTCTGGATAGCGATGTCGACCAGGAGCGGCGATTCTCGGCGCTGCTTCCGTATGGCGAGGCGCAGGGCCCATACAACCGCGATGCGGCGATGGAACGGTTGATCAATCGGGACCTGATTCTGCAACAGTTGCGGTTGCAGCAAGGCGACGAGATCACGCAGGAGGCGGCGTCGCGGGATCTGGATGCGCTGAGAAAGTCTCTGCCGGAGTGTAAGAAGTATCGCTGCGAGACACAGGCGGGGTGGGACAAGTTTCTGGCGACGGAGGGTTTTACCGAGGAGAGTTTGACGAGCTTGTGGCGTCAGAGGATGGAGGTGCTGTCGTTTATCGAGCTGCGCTTCCGCATGGGAGTCAGGATTACTCCGCAGGAGATTGAAACGTATTACGAGAAGACGCTCAAGCCGCAGTATGCCGCGCTGCAGGTGACACCGCCTCCGGTGAGTGCGATCTCGAGCCGGATCCAGGACGTGTTGCTGGAACAGCGAGTGTCCAATCTGCTGGATGACTGGCTGGATAGCCTGCGAGCGCAGGGCAACGTGGTGGTGCTGCATCCGGAATCGCCTTCAGGGAAGGAGGCGCCATGAGCGATGACATGAGGGATGAAAAGCGCGATGAGCCTGAAACTCGCTCACCCGAGGAGCCAATGAGTTCGACCCAAAGCACGCCTCCGAAGAAGCGGAGCGTTGTGCTCCGTGTCTTTGGATGGAGCGTTCCAGTGCTGCTGGCGGGGATGATTCTGCTGGCGGCTGGAGCGACATGGTACACGAATACGCCGGACTTCCAGCGCCGCGTGGGTAGAGAGGTAGTGCGGACGCTCGAGGATGCAACGGGCGGAAGAGTGGAGTTGCGGCATCTCTCGTTCAGCTTGTGGCGCCTGGCGATTGAGGCCGATGGGCTGGTGATTCATGGCTCCGAGGCGCCGGGGGAGAGACCGTACCTGTCGGCTTCGAAGATCTTCCTGCGGCTGCAACTCAATGTCGTCCTGACCCATATTCGTGGGCTGGGGCCACAGTCGCGAATCAGTCTACGGTATCTGCGGATCGAGGAACCGAGCCTTCATTTGATGGTGGACAAGGACGGCCATACGAACGTGCCGACGCCGAAGCATCCGCGGACCGGAAATCAGCCGCTGAGCGATACGCTGCTGGACCTGCAGGCCCGGAAGGTGGAGCTGGTGAATGGGCTGGCGGTGCTGAACGATCGAGCCATTCCGTTCGATCTTGCGGCCAGGAACGTGAGCGCGGAGGTGCGGTATCTGCGCCAGAGCGATCGTTATGGAGCGATGATCGATCTGGCCGATCTGCGGACCAGGATGGATGCGGAGCCGGAGATGCAATCGAGGCTGCGAATGACGGCGGAGATGGGACGCGATCAGGTAGCGGTGACCCGGCTTGAGTTCTGGAGCGGTGGGGCCGACGGCGCGCAGCCAGCGGCGAAAGATGGAGCAACGGAGGCTGCCCATCTGGTGGCGCAGGCGCGGCTGGAGCACTTTGCGCATCCGCAGTGGACGGGGACGGTCGCGGGCAGCCTGGGTGTGCGGCAACTGAAGTATCTGGCGGATGTACAGGGACTGAAGGATGGAACGATCGATCTGAACCTGAGTGGGCACAACTGCCTGGCGGCGGGCGGGACGGTCGCGCCGGTAAAGCGCAGGAGGTTCTGGCAGCGGCTTGGAAGGAAGCATGCGGCGACCTCTGCGCTGGCGACCACGGGGCAGGCGGCCACAGGGCAGGCGGCCACGGGGCAGGGCGATTGCTCGGATGCGATTCCAGCGGGGTCCACCGCAGGGTTCGTCGTGGCGGGCGCCATGAAGGTGCACGGGTTTGGATACCAGAACGAATATGTGCGGCTGCACGACATCGAGGGTGGAACGCAGTTGCGGGCTACGCCGTCCGAGTTGCGGTTTACGGACATGAGCGGATATCTGCCGCAGGGCGGTGGAGCGAAGGGTGAGCTGCGGATCGAGCACTGGTTGTCATCCCAGAGCGCAGAGGCGCCTACCCGGCGGGCAAAGGCGCCGACGGAGAGTTCGCATGCCTATCTGACGGCGACGGTGGATCATATTCCGCTGCGAACGGTGATGGAGATGGTGGCCCCGGCGAACTATGGGGATCTGGGCTTCGATACGTCGATCACGGGACCGGCGACGGTGGAGTGGGGCGATCCGTCGTCGCCGCATGTAGCGGACACGGTGCAGGTGAACTCGCAACTGAAGTTTGCGCCGGTGGGGCTGCGCCGGAGGGGCGTAGGTTCGAATGTGCCGCTGACGGGCGAGGTGCTGGGGCACTATGACGGGCGGTTGGAGGTGGTGAACATTGCGCATCTGACGTTGCGCTCGCGGTCGGCCTCGCTGGTAACCAGTGGCGTGCTGGGCGTGGACGACGGCGATCCGCTGACGAACCTGCGGGTGAATCTGCGGACCGAGGACCTGGGGGAGTTCGATCAGTTGCTGCGGACGCTGGGATTTGAGGCCAATGGGAGGAAGGGCACGGCGGCGATTCCGGTGGTGCTGCATGGGCCGGCGAACTTTGTTGGGACGGTGAGTGGGCCGGTGCTCGATCTGGATGTGAACGGGCATGTGGTGGCCAACGATCTGGTGCTGCGGTTGGGTGATCTGAGTAAGGAGATGGCGGATGTGCCGATCGACTCTGTGGTGGGGAGCGCGGAGTACTCGCCCAACGGAGGATTGAGGGTAGCGTCGTCCACGATCAAGCACGGGACGGCGGTGCTGCATGCGGAGGGGACGGTTACGCCGCGGCGCGCGATGGAGCGCGGCAAGCCGGTGTTCGTGTGGGACAAGGATCTGGCCATCGATGGCTCCGCGCAGCTCTCTGATGCGCAGGCGGTGGACCTGCTGGAGATGGTGGGGCAACAGAAAAAGATTCCTGTAACAGGCACCGTGGATTTTGACCTGAACGCGAGCGGGACGATGCATCACTTGATTGGTGGGGGTACGGTAACGCTGTTGCATGGCGCGGCGTATGGGGAGAACTATCAGAAGATCGCCGTTCGCATGGCCGCGGAAGGTGAGCAGGTTAGCTTGACCCAGGTGCTGCTGGTGGCCCATGGACTCTCGATCAGGGGAAGCGCGGGATATAATCTTGCGACCCGGAGGATCAGCGGACAGGTGCGTGGAGAGAATCTGTCTCTGGCAAAGTTCGATACGGTGCGAAGGGTTTTGCCGGGGGACGACGGTGTGCTGTCGTTTACGGCGATCAGCAATGGGACGTTTCAGCAGCCGGACCTGCATGCGCGGCTCTCGTTGCAGAAGATCTCCGTGCAAGGCAAGCGGCTGGGCGATCTGGAGGCGAAGGCGGACAGCACGGGTTCGAACCTGCTGTATGAGCTGCATTCCAGGCTGGTAGGCGCGCAGGTGTATGCGAGCGGGCAGACGTCGCTGGTGGACGGCTACCAGACCCAGGCGAAGATGACGATGAATGGACTGGATGTTGGGAATGTGATCAAGCTCCTGGCGCCGGAGTCCTTCCAAGGGAGATCGGCGGTCACAGGAACGATCAGCTTGTCGGGGCCGGTGGCCAGGCCCGAGCAGATGGTGGGATCGGCGCAGTTCAACGATGTTGACTTCAAGCTGCAAGGGATCGAGCTGAAGGCAGCGCAGCCGCTGCGAGTGAGCCTGCGGGATGGCGTCGCGACGCTGGACCCGTTGCATGTGATCGGGCAGGACACGGATCTGTACGCAATGGGCACAGCGGTGGTCTTCGGGGACTCCAATCCACTGGGTGGACGGATCGACCTGACGGCAAATGGAAGCGTTAGCATGACCCTGGCGAGTACGTTGGATCCGGATCTGAGCGGCTCCGGCAAGGTGATGTTCAAAGTGGCGGCCGATGGCCGCATGAAGAAGCCGGCGCTCACGGGCGATGTGCGCGTTCAGCATGTGAACCTCTTGATGGAAGGCGTGGCCAATGGGTTGAATGACATGAATGGGACGCTGGTCTTCAACGAAGACAGACTGGACGTGCAGGATCTGACGGCGACGACCGGAGGCGGCCTGCTGAGGATCGGCGGATACCTGGCGTACGAGAACGGGATTTATGTGAACCTGACGGCGACTGGCGATGTGGTACGTGTGCGTTACAACGGGCTGAGCGCGACGGCGAATGCGGATCTCCGGTTGCAGGGCGTGTCGCCATCGATGCTGCTCTCCGGCGAGGTGCAGGTGACGCGCTTTGGAGTGGGGCAGAATGTGGATTTTTCGGCCCTGTCGTCGGCGGGAGCGGTGCAGGCGCCATCCAGTCTGAGCTCGCCAACGAACAACTTCCGGCTGGATGTGCATATCACAAGTTCGCCGCAGTTGAACTTTCAGAACTCGTTTGCAAGGTTGGCGGGTTCGGTGGATCTGACGGTGAGTGGGACGCTGGCGGCGCCGAGTATGCTGGGGCAGATTCAGATTATCGAGGGCAGCGCGAAGTATCTTGGGACGGAGTATGAGCTGGAGCGGGGGACCATCACCTTCAACAACCCGGTACGCATCAATCCGACCATCGATCTGGATGCTACGGCGCGCGTGGAGGACTACGACATCACGATCGGCGTTCATGGGACGATGGGGAATTTGAAGCCGTCGTATCGTTCGGAGCCGCCTCTGACAGAGTCGGATATCTTCAACCTGTTGGCGCTGGGACGAACCCAGGAGGAGTCACAGCTTTACCAGGATCAGGAGGAGCAGCCCGGGACCAGCGCCACGTCGACCGCGTTGCTGGGCGGCGCCTTGAACGCCGCGGTGCAGAGCCGGGTGGGCAAGCTGTTTGGCGCCGGCTCGGTGAATATCGACCCTGCGTTCATTGGGACGCTGGGTGAGTCGGCGGCGCGTATTACGGTGACCGAGCCGCTCACCAAGCAGGTAACACTGGTGTTCGCCACCAACGTGAATGAAACCGAGGAGCAGTTGATCCAGGTGTCGTACCAGTTGAATCAGGAGTACTCGATTGTGGTGACGCGCGATGAGTCGGATGTGTACTCGGTTGTGTTCAAGATCCGCAAGCGCTACAGATAGGTCCTGCGCGGACGGCGAGGTGCTTCGCGTGGCTGGATGGAGGGTTGCGGCGGAGTTGGAGCGGTTTTCCTGCGGGCGGTTTGCGACGCCTCGACGTTCATCGGTATTTTCCCCAAAGAAAACGCCACTACACGCCCTCTCCGGGGTGCCCATCAACACTGAAAATGTTCCTAGATGTGGGCCATCGCCGGCCGGTCCCTTCAAGAATAAGCGGCATGCGTCCCTGTTCCAGGCCAAGCAATGGGCGTCATAACTTGTATACACTTGGGGCTGAAACCAAAGATGCCGAAGCAACCTTCCAGCCACGCCGCCCCTCGTTCCGATCTCTTTTTCGTTAAGGAACTAGCAGGGGAGACCCCGCCGACGTTGGCCGCCATGCGGGATCTTTACGACCACGTGACCCATCTTTTCAGCCTCACCCCATGGCAACTCATCGGGGAGAGCGAGTTGATTCTCACGCGCGACAGCCAGACCGGCGAACAGTGGTGGTGCTCGGTGATGGGTTCGGCAGGCGAGGTGTACTCCATGCACGCCTATCGCGGCGAAGAGGGGTTGCGCTCGTTGCGCAAGATCGAGAACGAGGAGATCCGGGATCCTGGCGAGGTCATGGCGTCCATGGACTGCCTGTATGTCGAGTTTGTTCCCGGGTCGGAGTTGAGCCGGCGGGATCGCGAACTGCTGAACGCGCTTGACCATCCACGCGGCAAAAAGATGGTGGCGCCGGTCTTCCGCTCGATCCGCCCCGGTTTCCATCCCTGGTATGTCAACGCGGAGGAAGCGCGCACGCTGGCCGAATGCGTTCGCGCCGTCAGTTTCATATGCTCGGTCGTTGCGGCCGACGCTAGCTGTCGATGCCGAGTCTGGGATCGTCTATGCACCGGAAGTAACCGAATCCACAACGCCTCCAGCGGTCGCCTTGGCAAAGGTTTTCGTTGCCGCGGTGCAAAGCACAGGCCGGTTACCCCGCGAGATCCATGTGCGCAACAAGGGATACAAGGCATCCTTGGCCCCTCTGATGGATTCGCTTGGCGTCAAGGTTCGCTTCAAAGACCGGCTACCCGAGGCCGAGCAGGCGTGCTCGCATCTCTTGGAGTTCATGAAGCGGAGGCAGTAGCCGCGGAAGACCGGCAGGCCGAAGCATCACGGTGAAGTATATCAGTGCGATTGTAGTTCAATCTGCTACCGCTGCGGCAACAGTTGAACTTCGGAGGCGCCAGCTACTTCCAGGCTCGTTTGCCCCCCGCCTGCTCTGCGCGTCCCATTCGCCCTGCAACCATCATGAAGAGGGCCAAAGAGAGGTCCGGCTTGAAGTGGGCGATGGGTTTGGGATGTCTTTGCCAAAGGTCCAAGCATGGATGTCGTAGCGCCTTGCCATGGATGGCCACCGCTTCGCCGGTCGTCAGCCGGGCGATCCGCCTCACCCACGCCACAAGCGCTACAAGGCCCTTTTCCAGTTCCTGCGGGTCTAGTGCCGCAAAGACACGATGAAGGGTATGTCGTAAATCCTGAAGCTGTCCCATAGATAAAACGGCTACGACCTGTCGAGTTGCTTGCCTCCTTCGGTGGACCCGACCCGGTTTTCGCCGAGCCGACCGGGACTTTTACTTCCAGGTTCAACGGCTCGGTCACCCTTCCCGCTGCTGGATAGGGCTACGGCGGCAACTGGGCAAGTTCCGCCGGCCAGACTTGCACCCGCTGGAATGGCAGCCAGCGTCGCTGCACACAGAATCAGCGGGCAGTTTCCGGTTCAGGCAACCGCCCAAGCGTTTGATAGAGTGCGACTTCGATGCCGTTGTAGGTGCGGAATCCGAAGGATCTTCCGGTCACCACTCGGCATGTATGATTGAGACCTTCTACGGTGGCACTGGATAGCTCGCCACGGGCGGCGTAGCCGCGCTGTTACCTGCGTGCCCAACGTCTTCGTAGTCCATCTCGACAACGGGTTTGGCACAGCGTCTAATGCGTTGCTGATCAACCACCTGTGAATGTGGAACTTCCGGCAGCTCCGTGAACGAGCGCACCGCTGTTCATCGAGGCAGTGACCAGCAGTGTGTGATTTAGGTCACTGACATATTCCACACTGAACTCTGAAAATAACAACGAAGATTTCGTGCCTACGCGCAGTGAGCGGAGGAGTATGTGAAGAGTTCTCGATGGCAGCTACTGCGCAGAATTTCACAGATTTTCTTTCTGCTGCTGTTCCTGACATTGCTAGTGTTTACCACGCTGCGCGCCATGCCGGGCACGACCAGCGATCTTCACGTTCACGGCCCAGTAAGGCTATTTTTCGAGTGGGATCCACTGGTGGCGCTAACCAACGCTCTGGCCGGTCATGCGCTTTATCGCGGCCTGCTGTGGAGCCTCATTATCCTGGTGCCCACGCTGTTTTCAGGCCGTTTTTTCTGTGGTTGGATCTGTCCACTGGGAACGCTCCAGCACTTTGTGGGTAGCAGGCAGTCGGAGGCTAAACGCGGCAAGCGGCGCATCGAGTCCAATCGCTACAAACGCTGGCAGACGATCAAGTACGTGGTGCTGTTGGCCGGCCTTGTGGCAGCGGCCTTTGGGTCGATGGTGATCGGCTGGATTGATCCCTTCAGCCTTTTGGTGCGCTCCATTGGATTGTCATTGCTGCCGGCCTTTAATTTCGCGGTGCGCGCGCTGCTCAATCCGCTCGAGAACAGCCACATTGCCGCCGTTCAGACCGTGGGCAATGGAATCCATACCGTGCTGGGCGCGTTTCTGCTCGAATTTCGGCAGGAGCACTTTACGCAGGGAATCTTCCTGGGCGTGATCTTTATCGCGATTCTTGCCATGAGCATGCGCATCACGCGGTTCTGGTGCCGCTCGATC
>JABEBX010016086.1_pt1 | contig 19818 bp, 17 predicted proteins | sample 7245971 | NCBI WGS metagenome assembly JABEBX01 (sample SAMN14506365, study PRJNA622280) | hot springs metagenome | biome: hot spring [ENVO:00000051]|acidic hot spring [ENVO:00002120]; feature: spring [ENVO:00000027]|sediment [ENVO:00002007]; material: sediment environment [ENVO:01001048]... | reverse complement strand
CCGCTCGAAAGTCTTGGGCCATGAAAGCCGTACGGGCCTGGAGTGGGCTTTCGGTAAAGACCAGTTCGTGGCGGCCTTGATTGGCCGCCTCCAAAAATTCCCGATCATAGGGACGGGCACTGGTGACTAGGCAACGCATGGGAACCTCCCAAGGGACTTAGGGCTGTTGCTGTTCGGAAACTCCTTTTTTCTTCAGGCGGGCCTCCACGTCGAGCACATGCCGGGTGGTGGCGATGACGGTGTCCGGGTTCAGGCTCATGCTGTCGATGCCCAGTTCGACCAGATATTGCGCCATCTCCGGGTAGTCTGACGGGGCCTGACCGCACAAACCGGAGTGGATGCCATTGCGACGGCAGCCCTGCACCGCCAGGCGGATCATTTCCTTGACCCCATCGTCGCGCTCGTCGTAGTCGAAGGCAACGATTTCGCTGTCGCGATCCACGCCCAGGGTGAGCTGGGTGAGATCGTTGGAACCGATGGAGAAGCCATCGAAACGCCGCGCAAACTGGTCGATGAGCATGACGTTGTTGGGGATCTCGCACATGGCGTAAATCTGCAGCCCTCCATCGCCGCGCGCCAGGCCGTATTCGGCCATTTTCGCCAGCACCGCGTCGGCCTCCTGCACGCGGCGCACGAAGGGCAGCATGAGGATCACATTGCTTAGTCCCATCTCCTCGCGCACCCGCTTCATCGCCAGGCATTCCAGGCGGAAGCCTTCGGCATACGCCGGATGGGCGTAACGCGAGGCGCCGCGGAAGCCGAGCATGGGGTTGTCCTCGTCGGGCTCGAAGTCGGCGCCGCCGATGAGGCTGGCGTATTCGTTGGACTTGAAGTCGGACATGCGCACCACCACCGGCTTGGGCCAGAACGCCGCGGCGATGGTGCCGATGCCTTCGGACAGCCTCTGCACAAAAAAGCTTGCCCCATCGGCGTAGCCGCGCAGCAGCCGCGCGATGGCCGCACGCGCCGCAGGGTCCTTGACCTTCTCCGGGTGCAGCAGCGCCAAGGGATGCGCGCGGATGGATTCATTGATGACGAACTCCATGCGCGCCAGGCCGACCCCGTCATTGGGCAGGAACGCGGTTTTGAAGGCAATGTCCGGGTTGCCGAGGTTGATCATGATCTGCGTGGCCGGGCGCGGGATGTCGCCGACCTCGACCTTGTCGACGTGAAACGGCACGGCGCCCCGGTAGACCTTGCCCGCGTCGCCTTCGGCGCAGGAGGCGGTGACCGTCTCGCCACTGGGCACGACGCTGGTGGCGTTGCCGGCGCCGACCACCGCCGGGATTCCCAGCTCGCGGGCAATGATGGCCGCATGGCAGGTTCGGCCGCCGCGGTTGGTGACGATGGCCGCGGCGGTTTTCATCACCGGTTCCCAGTCGGGGGTGGTGGTGTCGGCCACCAGCACTTCGCCGGGCTGGAAGTCGCTCAGGTGCGCCACGTCGGGAATCACCCGGGCGCGGCCGCTGGCGATTTTTTCCCCGACTGAGCGGCCGCTGGCCAGAGGCTCGCCCTGGCCGTCGAGCACATAGCTTTCGATTTGGGTGGCGCGGCGCTGGGAGGCAACGGTCTCGGGCCGCGCCTGGACGATGTAGATCTTGCCGTCCAGCCCGTCCTTGGCCCATTCCATGTCCATGGGGTGACCATAGTGTTGCTCGATTTTGATCGCGGCGTCGGCCAGCTCGAGCACATCGGCATCCTCCAGGCAAAACCGTTCCCGGTCGGCTTTGGGGGTGGGGATGTTGCGCGTGGTCTGCCGGGCATCGCCTTCGACGAAGACCATTTTGACCGCCTTGTCGCCCAGGCTGCGGCGCAGCACGGCGCGGTGCCCACGGGCGAAGGTGGGTTTGTGCACGTCAAACTCATCGGGATCGACTGCGCCTTGCACCACGTTTTCGCCCAGGCCATAGGCGCCCGTGATGAAGACGACGTCGCGAAAGCCGGATTCGGTGTCCAGCGAGAACATCACGCCTGAGGCCGCCAGGTCGGAGCGCACCATTTTCATCACGCCGATGGACAGTGCCACCTTGAAGTGGTCGAAGCCCTGGTCGACGCGGTAGTGGATGGCGCGGTCGGTGAACAGGCTGGCAAAGTCGCGGCGGCAGGCGTCGAGCAGGCTTTGTTCGCCGTGGATGTTGAGGTAGGTGTCCTGCTGTCCGGCAAAGCTGGCGGTGGGCAGGTCTTCGGCGGTGGCGGAGCTGCGCACGGCCAGACGCAGATCTTGGCCGTATTGCGCCTGCAGGGTGCGGTAGGCGGCGAGGATCTCAGCGGCCAGGTCTGCTGGCAGCCCGGCACCGTAGACGATCTCGCGGGCGCGTTTGCCACGGCGCGCCAGGTCTTGCACATCGGTGGGATCAAGGCCATCGAGCGCCTCGTGCAGCGCGCCCCAGGCGCCCGCCGCCTCCAGCATGTAGCGATAGGCTTCGGCGGTGATGGCAAAGCCGTTGGGGATGCGAATGCCTTGGCTGGTGAGCTTTTGGTACATCTCGCCCAACGAGGCGTTTTTGCCCCCGACCAAGGCCACGTCGGCCATGCCGATCTGATCGAAAAAACGAATGAAACGATGGGTACTCATAGGAATCCTCTCCTTCAACCCGCCAGTGTTTGGTTCATGTAACCCTATTTCAGCGTAGACCACGGTTCCGGATTACGCAAAAAATATTTCTATATATATTGATCCTGTCATTGTGCTACTTTCGGGATCGTGCGTCGTTCGAAATGAAAATGGCTGGAACAAGAGCTCGCCGCAAAACGACAAAGCACCATGGATTTTCTGGCGGCAGAAACCGAGCTGCGTCGCGAATTGGCTCGCTTGCAAGCCTTTCAGCGCTATGAGCAGAGTGCGCCAAGGGCAGGGCAGGAATACCAGTGGGAGCGGCCTGGCCCCCCAGCGGTCCCCAAGATCCACGCCGAAGCCTTGGAAGACTAGAACAAGCTCCGCGCAGCCTTGCCAATCCCTTCGGCACTCATGGGGTGCTGATCGGCAAACTGGGCAAGATCATAAGCAGTCAAACCCTTGCTCAGCGCCAGTCCAATCTCGCCAATGAGCGAACCGGCATCGATGCCGACCACCCAGCCGCCTACTAGCCGCAGACTCTCCTTGGCAAAAAAGAGACGGATGCCTCCGCCCATGGCCTCGAGGATCTGGGCCCGGGAATCTTCCTGGAAATCGTAGCTGCCCGTTTGTACCGTAAGTCCTTGCTGGGCTGCCTGGCTGGCCGTTAAGCCAATGTAGGCAGCGCCCGGCAAGGTAAAAATGGTGGTGGGAACGCTTTGGAAATCGGCATAATCCAGGGGTTGATCTCCGCCCAGAATGTTATGGGCGGCAACGAGGGACTGTCGCACCGCGGCGTGAAAGAGGGGAACTTGCCCGTTGACATCGCCCGCCGCGTAGATATGGGGATAACGCGTTTGCAGTGAGGGCCCAACCACAATGCCGCGCTTGCCAATCTCGATACCAATATCGGCCGCCCCTGCGGGGATTGCCGGGCGACGACCCACGGCCATGAGCACGACGTCGGCCTCCAGTTGCTGGGTAGTGCCGGCTTGTTGGTAGAACAGTCTGCGTCCGGTAGCGGTTGCTTCCACCCGCTCGACATCGGCATTCAGGATGAGTTGGATATTGGGCGAAAGCAGTGGCAGCAACATCTCCACCATTTCCCGATCCATGCCCGTTAGCAGTTGCGGTCCTTTCTGGAGCAGAGTGATCTGGGTACCAAAAGCCGCAAAGAAGGAGGCGGTTTCCAGGCCGATATAGCCTCCCCCAATGATCAGCATCCGCTTGGGGAGAGTACGCAGGACGGGTTCTGGTTTGTACAAATCGTGACTGGTCAGACAGAGTTCGGCCCCGGGAATGGGCGGGACAAAGACATCGGCACCGCTGGCGATGATGATATGTTCGGCGGTCTCGCGGATCGCCTTGGAGGGAACGCAACCCTCGTAGAGACAGTTACCACTCATGACTCCCTTGGGATCGACCATTACCACCGAGAATCCTGCACGGGCCAAGCGAAAGGCCGCAGGATAAGCGCCACCACCGGCACCAATGGTCAGTACATCCACAGATTCACTACTAAGGGTCATATTTCCTCCCTATCTTTAGATAGTTGTACCGATCGTTTATGGGTTCCTCAGTGGGCAAAATGCTGCAGGTGAGGCGGATGGTTGGCGGACGGGGTTACCTCGACCTTGGGAAGGTCCAAGGGTTCGCGCTGGCCCTTGGCTCGTTCTGGAGTCGGCAGTTGCTGACGAATCATCAGGTTCAGATAGTGGGTTACCGCCTCTGGCGACAGGCTGGCTACTTCCATGATTCTGGCTTGTAACCAGGCGGCAGCTTTATAGCTATTCCCGCGCCAAGCACAGAGAAGCTGGAATATCTCTACCGGAATCTGCACCGTGAGGCTGCAATCCTCCCCTACGGTAATCTTGGCTGCGATGTGCGTGGGGCTTTTCCCCGCCCCCAAGGGTAGGGGGCTGGAAGCAAGTTGATCCAGAAGATTTAGCATGGGTGACCTCCAAGAAGTATTCTGCAGTTTATCTGATATAAAGATCAATATATACTAATTACATCGAGCTCTTGGAGCAAGCATCGACACCAGCCGCTTATATTGTAAGTATTTGTTCTTTAATCTTTCTTTCATTTCCTGCCCCAATGTTTTCAGTATAGTACATTGCAGGATGGTCCGTTGCTTCTTGAGCTTTTCATCAACAGCAGCTACTTTGACGCAAACTTTGATCAGGTCGAGGAGGCAGATAGTGCAAAAAATCAATCTGGAAAAGGCAGTAGAAAGGGCGAAAAGTCTTCCTGTACATAGCGCTTTGGATCAAGCAGTCATTGCCGTTGCGGAGCAAATACAGGATCACGGTGACCTGGATCTCAACAAGGCGGTAGAAGTCATCAATAACAACCAGATCCTGGAGTATGCGGCATTCCTCTATGAAAGCTTACGCAGCCAGGAACTTGAAAAAGATTGCGTGGAGAATCCCCCCAGTCTGGAGAGCGAGCGGGAATGGTCTCTACAGGAGGATCAGATTTGTCTTGCCCGTGCCATTGCGCAAGCCGCGGCAAAAATCGAGGTAGCCAACAACGGCAGCCCTAGCTAACTAGATCTAGCGCTTAGACTTCACCAATGCTGCTCAGGCCCAGGCGGTTCATACGCCGCCATAGGGTTACCCGATCGATCCCTAATTCTCGCGCTACCGCACTGCGGTTATTCCCATGTTCTTGCAGAAGTTTACTGAGCGTTTCCCGCTCTTCCTCTAACGGCTCTTGGCTCACGGAACGATGTTTCACGCGATCCAAAAAGTCTGCTGGCAAGTCCCTGGTCTCCAAATATTCGCCTGTGGCGCAAATATTGGAATATTCCATAATGTTGCGTAGCTCTCGAACATTTCCAGGCCAGGCATAGTCCAGCAGTAAATGTTTTACTTCCGTGCTTAATTTGCGAGGTTCCTGGGTGCCAAATTTGGCAAGAAAGTATTCGGCCAAATGGATGATATCTGAGCGTCGATCTCGCAAAGGAGGAACATGAACGGGAATCACATTGAGGCGATAATAGAGATCTGCCCGAAAATCACCACGTTCTACAGCATCCTTTAGCCCTTGATTGGTGGCCGCAACCACTCTGACGTCCACTTTACGGGTCTTCATGGAACCAATGGGCTCAAAGGCTTGCTCTTCGAGGACTTTTAGCAACTTGGCTTGGTGCGGCTTGGAGAGTTCACTGACTTCATCCAAAAAGAGAGTGCCACCATCGGCAGCAGCAAAGCGACCCATACGGTCACCCACCGCCCCTGTATAGGCCCCTTTGACAGAACCAAAAAACTCTGCTTCCCAGAGATTTTCCGGAATGGCAGCGCAATTGACTTCAATGAGGGGTTTGCGTACCCGCGGACTGCTTTCATGAAGGAGCTTTGCCAGCATTCCCTTGCCAGTGCCTGATTCCCCTTGAATGAGCACAGAAGCGTCACTGGCAGCAACTTGTTCCACCAATTCAATGGCACGAAGCATCTGCGGGTCACGGGTTTGAATCCCGGCCTGCGCCTCACCATTACGACTCCGTTCTGCTTGCCGCAGGGTGGTGACATCTTCCAGAAAAAAGATCCGGTACTTTTGTTCTCGCTGGCGAACCACTCGGGTGCGGATCGCCAGGATGCGTGTTTCGTTGTTGGCAGAGATGACCCGATCCCAGCTGATACAGCTTTCGGTTGGACGACTGACGGCATCCTCATGTCCTGCAGTGATCGCGGCGCGAACCATGTCCTTTTGTAAGGGAAGGTTGGTGATTTCCCGCAGGTGGGTAACATGATCAAAACCCAAGAGCTCTTTCGCCACCGCATTATGGTAGAGCAGCTTACCCTGGACATCGGCGACCATCATGCCAAAGGTCATGGTTTCCAGGAGTTGCGGCATGACAGCTGTCAGGATTTCTTGGACCTTACTATCCATTTCCATAGACACGATAATTTCTCCCGTCTGGCAGGTTAAGGCTGCGGTGAGGATGATGGGTAGGCCTGTTGCTGCGCATACGGGCTTGCACCCTGACCATAACCTGGATTGGACATTGGAGCATATCCCAGATTATTTGGTGGCGGCAACGGATAGGCCGGCCCCCCATAGGGACTCGGTTGCTGCCAAGGCACCATGCCGGCAAGGAAGGAAAAAGGAGGGGAAACGTTTTTGTTCAAGCTCCAAAAATCTGCCTGCATTTGTCCGGTCGCCTGGGCCATATAATTTGTAGAGGCGGTCATTTGCTGCATATTGGCCGCCATGCTATCCATATTGCGCTGCACGTTCGGACTCAGGGCTTGTACTTGTTTGGTCATCTCCGCTAAATCGTGACTCATTTCAACGGCTAAATAAAATTCGTATGCCGCTAAAACCAAAAAAGCGGTAAGTCCAGCAAAGACGATCAATCGTAATTGCCGATCAGAAAAACCGCCCAAATTGTGCTGCCCTGAATGAGTGGCTGCTGATTCCTCCGTACGCATCAATGCTTTTCCTTCTTGCTATGATCCTGACTTGCTAACAATTTCTTGGCAAGGATTGGATCAAGGGTTTGAATGGTTGGTAACAACGCTCCGGCTTGCAACACCTTTCCTTGGGAAATGAGTTTCTGAGCAGCCCGATAATAGTACTGCGCAGCTTCCTTACCATTCCCAAGTTGGTAATAGATATTCCCCAGTTCGCCGTAATAGTTGGCTTCGGGATACGCCTGGATCAAACGCTGATAAGCGGAAATTGCTTCCGGTACCCTGCCTTCCCACCAAGCTTTGCGCGCCTCTTGAACAAGCTCTGTAACATCTGTTTTTGCTGTCTTTTCGCTGTTTCTTTCATCCTTTTTTTGCAGGGTTTTTGACGGTTTTTTGGCAGGATGTGCAGTAACCTTCCGATGAATACTGCTCTTGCTTTGGGTGACGTTAGCATCCTTCGTGGATTCGTCCTTTGCCGTCGTTTTGGAAGTTGCAGGTGTGCTCACCTTGTCTACGCTGGAGCTTGGTGCTGTAACTTCAGCATCTGCTACATTGCCAGCGCCAAGCAATACGAAAAAGAGGATTCCTAGAGTTGATATTTTCTTGGTAAATCGAGGCGCAACAATCAGGTAAGTCATAGTCATTCCTTGCTGGGATTCAACGGGAAAGATCCATTTGGATTTTCTGCGCAGCGCTAGGGTCTAAACGACTCAAAATGGGAATAAGTGCAGCTGCCCGTTGATATTGCTGTTCTTGCAGTAATAAATTTGCTGCTTGGGCAAAGGCATGGCCCGCAGCAACCCCTTGACCAGCCCGCCAGAGAACATTTCCCATTTCTCCGTAAAGAGCGGGAGAATTGGGGACAGCATCAATTAAGGCCCGATAATCAGCCACAGCGACAGGATAATCCCCTTGCCAAAAGGCTTGTCGTGCTGCCATTAAAAGAATCTGTTGAGAGGTGCTCAGACTTTCTGGCGTTTTGTTTTCTTTTGGAAGGGGATACGAGGGAGCTTCCTGCTGAGACCAAGGTCTAACTTTTTGTTCAGATTGGTTTCTATCGGTGGTAACCGTTGCAATTGATGGCGAACTGCTGGGGCTGGTCGGTGTTGTTGTTTCTGCCCCCCAACCTATCGTCGCGCGCAACTCTTGCCATTTGTGGAGAGAGAAGTGGCGTACGGCCTGCCAATCTTTCTGCCAAGTCTGTGGATGTTGGATTGCCACAATGCCAAGAAGAACAAGGATTACCAATATTGCCAACAAAACCATACGAGCAAGAAAATTACGCATGTTGTTTGTCTCCAGGGCATTTCTCTTGGTTAGCGCTTTGCCATGGGCAGGCAAGGGTAGAGGCATATGTCATGGCAGGAAAGGTCCCGGGGGTGGTGGTACATTGTCATCCCTATTTCCATAGCCATACCCTCCCGGGGTAGGTTCATGGGGGGGTGCCATTGGTGCTGGGCTGGAGTATCCATAATAGGCGGGTTCTGGGGGGTAGACTGGTGCGGGAGGATACCCCTGATAGCCGGCCGCCGCACCACCATAATAACCTTCATAGGGGTGAGCATATGCGCCATATGGGCCGCTGTTGAATTCCATGGGACCGCCATGGGGCCCTTGAAATTGCATGCTGCCCATGCTCCAGGGGCCCATGTTTCCAGTAAAGGGGCCACCAAATCCGGAAAAAGGACCGCTTCCTCCATCCCAGGGTCCCCATCCTCCCCAAGGCCCCCAGGCAAAGGCGGGGGCAGAAAAGGATAGGAGTAGTAAGACGGCACTCCAGGAGATCAATCTACGTATAGGTTTCCGAGATAGATTCTTCATCTGCCTTCTCCTTTACCAACCCCAGGGGGACATAGGGGACATAGGAGACATAGGGGACATAGGGGACATAGGCATCCCGCCGCCACCCCAGGGCATCCCGCCGCCACCCCAGGGCATCCCGCCGCCACCCCAGGGCATCCCGCCGCCGCCCCAAGGCATTCCACCACCCCAGGGACTACCTCCCCAACCAGACCAAGGACTACCACCCCAAGGTGCTCCGCCGCCACCCCAAGGTGTACCCCAGCCGGACCACGGAGAGCCATATCCCCCAAAGGGACTGCCGGCAAAGTTCATGGGTCCCCCGTGGGGCATCTGCATGCTGAAACTTCCCATGCTCCAAGGCCCAGAACTACCATTCCAGGGGCCACCATAGCCACTCCAAGGCCCAGAGTTACCCGCCCAGGGATTGTTATATCCCCCTCCCCAGGGCATCCAGTTGGACCAAGAGTTGTAATCACCTCCTCCCCAAGGCATACCTCCTCCCCAAGGTCCCCAAGCCAACGCCGTTACTGGCGCAGCAAGGCCCACAGTCATGGCAACAATTCCAATGGTTTTGCGTATTCTGTTCATGACACGATCCTCCAAAATTCACATCCATCTTGCTAACAGGGGCTCCTGAGCCGGAATGACATGGGTCTTCACCAATCGGACCTCGGTCCATAGGCGGGTCCCATGGGTCCATACCCATTGGGAGCCATCTGGGGTAAGGGTGGGTAGGGACCTTGGGGTCCTGGCCCATAACCGGGCATAGGTCCAGGTCCGTAGCCCGGCATCATGGGTGGTAGGGACCTTGGGGTCCTGGCCCATAACCGGGCATAGGTCCAGGTCCGTAGCCCGGCATCATGGGTCCATAATGGTTCGGGGCCATGGGAGGCATGGGTACGGGACCTTGTGGGTAACCATAGCCGGGCATCGGCATTGGTCTGGGTCCCATGGGGGCAGCATAGCCCGGTTGTGGCATGGGTTCTGGACCATAGGCGGGTCCCATGGGTCCATACCCATGGGGAGCCATCTGGGGTAAGGGCGGGTAGGGACCTTGGGGTCCTGGCCCATAACCGGGCGCTGCTGGCCCAGGTCCATAGGAATTGGGAGCCATGTCCGGAACGGGTGGAGGTCCTTCGGTTAATTCTCTTGGCGAAGTGGGATAGGGACCCGGTGGAGGTGGCACCCAGGCCACGGGCGTTGGTGTTGGTGCAGTAGCCTCTGCTGATGGGTTATTCCAAGGGGTCGCCACTGGAGCGCTGGTAACGGGACTTGGTCCATTTGACCAGCTTACTGCCTGTCCTGGTGCGGTAGCTGGTGAGGTCACCGGGCCTTGGTTCCAAGGGATCTGTTCCCCGTTGGCACCATAGGGAGCTGCCACCGCGCTGCCTACCCATGCAGCAAAGAGAGCAACAGCCAGTGGTGCGGTGCGGGGAAGGGAAATCTGTTTATGCGAAAGCATGCTACATCTCCTTGTATAAGGTTTTATCGCCGGAAAAGGAACTTCCGCCAAGCGGAAAGAAAGGCGAGCAAATCGTCCCAAAGGCTCGCCAGGATCAACCCAAGAAGGGGCAGGAAGGATGTCTTTGTTGACGCTTCCCCCTTTTTCTTGGGAGAGGCACCGCTAGCATCAGAAGTCTGCTCATCCAAGCGGGTGATAGGCATTTCCTGGGAAGTGGATGCCACGATCCATTGCCTAGCGCTCATGGGAAATGGAGCCTTACCACGAGGCTGTTTCCCGTCTCCTAGATCAATGCTGGCAGGACAAAATGCCCGGCGGCCACTGACACAACCCATGGGAATCACCAGTAAGGTCAGGATGGTAGAGACCATTACCCCAAAGAGCAGGGAGATGCCCATGCCTCTGAAAATGGGAGAGGTGATGATTTCCGCAGAACCGAGCATGAGTGCCAATGCCGTGATGACAATGGGTCGGGTGCGAGTGGCGCAGGCCTCAATCAGGGCATCAAGAACCGGATAGCCCTCTGCTACCTTCTGTTGGGAATAATCCACGAGCAGGATGGAGTTGCGGACTATGATTCCCGCAAGCGCAATAAAACCGATCATGGAGGTAGCCGTAAAGCTGGCGCCAAAGAGCCAGTGGCCAGGCAAAATACCAATGAGGGTAAGGGGGATGGGAACCATGATAATGGCCGGGATAACAAAATTGCCAAATTCCCAGACCACCAGCATATAGATCAGAATCAAGGCAACCACAAAGGCTGCACCCATGTCACGAAAGGTACGGTAGGTAACCGTCCAGGCCCCGCCCCATTTCACCGTCGTCACATTTCCCGAGGGTTGGCTGATCCAGTCGAACCCCAGATGGGTGCCCCAAGGGGTAAGATAGTGACTCACCGCAGATTGAACCTCCAGCATCCCATAGAGTGGGGCGTCCAAGCGGCCTTGGGTGTCGGCTAAGACATACTGTACGGGACGGAGATCTTGTTGATAGATGGGTGCTTGCGCCGGAATCCGGACAAAGTTTCCCAAACTATATAATGGGACAGATCCGTAGTAGGGGGAGGCCACCGGCAGGTTTGCCAGATTGGCTACATTGCTTCGCAACGCTAATGGGGCCGACAGAATCATTGGTACGGCCAGATCCTGCCCATAGGGATGAAAGTCTCCTAAGGAGTAGTCACCCATGACCATGGCCAACGTTTCGTTAATAGTACTGTTGCGAATGCCGGCCAGCCCGGCTCGCGTACTATCGGTCTGAAAATCCAGGACAGCATGGGGTGCCATCAACGTATTGTTGACATCAGTCAGGTTCTTGGCCTGTTCAAAAACCTGGGTTAGCTGGGTTGCCACCGCATCTCGCTCTGCTGCAGAAGGGCCATAGACCTCGGCAACTACGGGCGCCAGCACAGGGGGCCCAGGCGGTGACTGGACCACCTGGATGCGGGCCCCCCATTGGGCAGCGATGGGCTCGATACGCTGGCGTGCGGCTTTGGCTAGGGATGAGCTTGACAGTGAACGCTCTTCCTTGGGACGTAACTGCACATGGATCATGGCCTGCCAAGGTTGGTTGCGCAGGTAGTAATGGCGAACCATACCATTAAAATCATAGGGTTCTGCGGTACCCACATAGGTCTGGATGGCTTCCACGTCCTTCATGTTGCGCAGTTCCTGGCCTATGGCATAGCTGGCGTTTGCGGTTAAAGGCATTGCCGTGCCCGCCGGCATATTGACCACCACATTAAAATCGTTGGTATTACTATGGGGGAGCATGGTGAAGGGCACCCACTCCAGGACAAACAGGGAAAGACTGGCAAAGAAAGCAATGAAAATCCCCGCCAGAAACAGACGACCATAGAGCTTTCGACGCACCAAGGGGATCAGTGTCTGGGCAAAGAATTTGCGTAGCCAGGCCGCTTGCTTTGCCTCTTTGTGATGCATGCGCTCCAGCACCTTGAGGCTGGGCTTGAAGCGCAGAATCAACCAGGGCGCCAGGGCAAAAGCCACAAAAAGCGAAAAAAGCATAGCCACCGAACCAAGGACTGGTATGGGTGCCATATAGGGTCCCATCATCCCGCCCACAAAACCCATGGGGAGGAGGGCTGCAATGACGGTGAAGGTGGCCAGGGTAGTTGGATTGCCGACTTCGCGGACGGCATCGATCATGGTTGCCGTGGAAGTAGTACCTTCCAGGAGCCAGCGGCGATAGACATTTTCGACGATGACGATGGAGTCATCGACCAAGATACCAATGGAGAAGATCAGGCCAAAGAGGCTGACCCGGTTGATGGTGATCCCCAGCAGCCAGGCACAAAACACCGTGATTAACAGAATGATGGGAATAGTGATCACCACTACCGCTGCCGCCCGCCATCCCAAGGCCAAAAAGATCAGCAAGGTTACCGCTGCGGTTGCGACAAAGAGTTTGAAGAGCAGGGAGTTGACCTTGTCGTTGGCTGCTTTGCCATCGTCGCGGGTAATGCTGACATGAACCGTGTCAGGAATGAGCGTTCCTTTGAGGCTGTCCATCTTGGCCAACAAGGCGCGGGCGACAGTCACCGCATTGCTATCGGCGGTCTTCGCCAAGGCAATGGTCACCGCGGGGGCGTTATCGATGGCAAGTTTTTTTGCAGCGGCACCAGAACTATAACTGACCAAAGCGTGCGGGGTGCTGGGGCCATAGCGAACATCGGCTACCTGGAAGAGATATACCGGCGAACCTTGATAGACGCCGACCACTAAATTGCGGACGGCTTCAGGGCTGCGCAGAAAGCCACCACTCAAGATCGCCAAATGCTGGTTGCCGCCCTCAGCGCTGCCACTTTGCAGTTCCTGATTGGCCGATCGAACCACCTGGGCAACCGCTTGCGGCGTGAGATCATAGGCTGCCAAGCGATCGGGAAAGATATGAATGTTCAGAGCATCAGTACTGCCATGAACAATAAAGCTTTCGCCGGTGTCGGGGACCTCTTTGAGGCGCTTGAGGACACTTTGGGCTATTTCATCGAGGGTTCCAGGATCTACGGCGGTTGACCACAGGGTAAAGGTCATAAAGGGAACGCTATTGATTCCCTTGGCACGCACCAAGGGTTTTTCGGCCCCTGGAGGGATCCGGTTCATATTGGCCGCGAGCTTGTTGTACACCGCAACCAGCGACGGAGCCATGTGTTTTCCCACGGCAAAACGCACCGTAACCATGGCCTCCCCTTGATTGGAAACGGAGTATACGTGGCGCACGCCAGGGAGCTCACTCATGAGCTGTTGCAGGGGATCTGCCACCATCCGTGCCACTTCGGCGGGAGAGTGGCCGGGGTAGGGGACAAAGATATCCACCATGGGGACGGAGATTTGGGGATTGGACGCCCGTGGGGTCGAGAGCAAACCCAGGATGCCTGCTGCAAGGAGAACAATGAGGAAGAGGGGAGCGAGGGGAGAGTCGACAAAAATCCTTGCAATGCTCCCGGCCAGACCCAGACTTTTGCTGGTTTCTTGGTCGGCAGGTTGGCTGGAGTGGCCGTTGCCGTTGCAGCCGGGCTGACTCATGAGCTAGCCCCTTCCACAGCGCTGCTGCTTTGCAAGCGATAGCCAGAACCAATACCCGCCGGCGGGTCATTAACAATCATTTCACCGGCACGTAAACCGGCCAGGACTTGTACCCTGCCGTTGGGAAGAGGTTCTCCCAGGCGTAATACCCGCAGTTGGGTAACACCATCCACATCCACCAAAACGGCTGGCAAACTACGACCTGGCAAGAGCGCGGTACGGGGAATGGAAACTTCCCTGGGGTTCATCGATTTTCCCGGAAATTGCACCGTGACATAGTCCCCTGCACGAACCCCGGCATTGGCTGGAAGGGCGAGCTTGACGGAAATAGTATGAGTCTGGGCGTTGGCCTCCGGAGCAATCTGAATGATCCGTCCTGCTATCGGCTGGGAAAGTTGCGGGGCACGCACCGATAAGGATTCCCCCAAGGTTAATGCATTGCTTAAGGAAGTGGGCACCTGAACGAGAACCTGTGCGGGTCCTGCGGCCCCGAGCACCATGAGTGCCTGCCCTGGCTGCACCACATCGCCCGGATTCACATCCTTTTGCAGCACCAGCCCATAGAAGGGTGAAACACCGTATGCATCGCGAATCTCGGCATCGATTTCGCGAATCCGCCAGGCGGCAGCTTGCAGGCGCGCTTGGGACTGCATAGCTGCTGCACGGCGATTGTCCAGATTCGCCAAATAGGTTGCCCAGGGGTTTTGTGAATTGCCCATCATGGCGGCCAACCCTTGTCCCATCCAGGCAAAGGGATTCCAGGGATTTCCCCCACTGTAGTTGTAAAGCTGGACCTGGTACTGAGAATTACCGTTGCTGACAGCTACCTGGGCGGCAGCATAATTGGCTTCGGCCTGGGCGCGTTGGGCAAGAAGAGAATTCGTGTCGAGACCGACTACAATTTGTCCCATGCCAACGGCCGTACCCACCTGGCCGATTACATATTGCACTCGCCCGGGAACCTGAGCACGCAGTACCACCACTTGCGCGGGGATGGCTCGAGCACCCAGTACGGGCCCTATGGACGGTGCGAGTTCTACCGGTACCAATGTGGGAGTAGCCCAAGCGGTACAAGGCGTCAGGGCCAGGAACCAAGGCAGGATGCGCAGCGCAAAAGTAGGACTAAATTTCATAAGGCATGGTTTCCTTGTCAACGGGTGACCTTTTCACTTACCAAGCATTATTTGTGCCAAGTACCATCTAATTGATTAATAAGAATAATGCTTTCAGTGAAGGTAAGATGTAGCAGTCACTCACTCGCTGATATATCGAAAAAACAGTGAGTTAGTCTGTTGCAGGGTATGTGTTGCAGTGCAACATATACCCTGCCGCGCATGTTCTATTGCTGGGAGCTTTCGAAAAGGTTCGGAGTCGTTGCAACAAGTGCAACAACGTTTGTGATCGAAATAAACTGAAATTACAGATAGTTACCTTAATTGTGTTGCAGCTAGGAAAATTATGAGAAGCCGTTCTACCTTTGTAAAACAATAACTTATATTATGGCACAAAAAATGCTTAGGACTATGCGTGACTTGTAGCGGTGCTGCGCTTGTTTTTCGCTCGCGTCTGTAATCAGGGTCACAAGGTCGATATGCGATTCTTTACTTTAAGTAATAGGAGTGTTCCATATGAAAAACGCCACAACGGATAGCAGGCGTAAGCGTCGCTGGGTAATCGGTGCCATGGGAGTCGTGTCGCTATTGGCGGCTGCTCCGGCTTTTGCTTGGGGGCCATGGGGCGGCGGGATGCCGTGGGGTGGTTATAGCAATCCCTTCAACGGCAGTAGCGGTCCTTTTAGTGGGTATGGTGGCCCCTTTACGGGCAGTAATGGTCCTTGGAACATGGGCGGAATGAGCTTCAATGGCCCCCAAGGTGGCCCAATGAATTTTAACAGCGGCCAATATGGTGGTTATGGACAAGGAGGCAGAGGCTATTATGGCGGTGGTTCTGGCTACGGTGCCCCGGAATATCCATCGACTGGCAGTGGTTATTACCCTCCCAATCCGTATGCGTATGGTCCACCCCAATATCAGGCTCCCCAAGCTGCATATGGGCAGCCACGCTATCCTGCCTATCCGCAACCCTATCAGCAGCCGGCCCCTACCTATGCTCCTCCGGCCGGTCCCTACGGTTATGGGTACTATGGCTATCCATAAGTCCTGTGCGCACCGGCCAGAGAGATCTGCCCGGTGCGCACTCTAATTCATTGTAAAGCAGAGGTTTTTCATGAAAAAAGACGAGGATCAAACCGCTCAGGATGAAATCGTTCCGAATGCGGCCGAAGAGGGAAAAGATGTAAATATCGACCATGCCTCTCCTGAAAAGGAGATGCACACCGAAGCAACAATAGAATTGTCTCCAGAGGATGGTATTGACTCCTCATCAGCGGGCTTCACACCCCATCCCAACGCACCGTCTTCCTTGGAGGGTAGTGCGACGCCTCCCCCCTCCCACGGAACTAGCGCACCAAAGCTTGGAGAGCAGAATTCGGGAACCCAAGCGCCTGACTTTTCTTCTTCGTCATCTTCTGGAGGCGGAGGAACGGCCAGCTATCCCCCTTTGCCTCCACGCGCGAAGAAAAAAGGCTTGCTGGCGGGGCTGACATTCATGCCCATCTTGGTCATCATTTTGCTGGTCATTATCGTGATTTTGTTTATTTGGGGAATCACTGCGCACGAGCATTCCTCTCAGCAGGCCCCAAAGCAGGCACCCGCCAAAAAAGTGTTGCAGGTGGCGCCTATGCAAACCCCCGGAGTGGGCACCCCTGAACCAGCCCCGCGTCTCAGCGCAGAGCAAAACAAGGAATTGATGGCAGCCCGCACTGCTTACTGGCAACACGATCTGTCTGCATCCATTCAACAATATCAGGCATTGATCAAGCAGGTCCCCAATGCAGCTTTTGCTTACGGTGAGCTTGGTAACGTCTACTACATGATGGGCAATCGGGAGAAAGCTGCCCAGTCCTTTGAACATGCGGCATTGCTGCTCATTCAGCAAGGGCAAGTGCAACGCGCCTCCAGTTTGATACCTGTGTTAGGAGCTCTAGATCCTGCCCTCGCCCAAAAGGTGCAAGTGGCGTTGTCGCACAGCCCAGAAGATCCTGGGTATTCTGTTCCTGGTGCCCAATAAAAAAAACAGGCACCGCCCCAAGATGGTGGTGCCTGATTCTACTCCAACGGGTATTTTATTAAGACTCAGACCTTACCCATAACGGCAAAGCTCTTGATAAAGGGTCCAGCCATTCGGGGGTCTTTGAGCATGCTCTTATAGTCGCCGACTTTGAATTTGATCTTGCCCGTGGTGAAAGCCATTCCCAGTCCAGCCATACCCGGCGGATTGCCGATCCACTTCAACCATTGGTCGACACTGGCACGGATATCCCAGTTCACTGATTGACCTTGATAGGGGCCGGCAGCAGTCACTTGGCCTTTGACCACCTGAATGAACCCGCGGGGACCTTCTTCCTCGACGAAGCCATAGGCGATATTGGAAGCGAAATCTATCTCAGATAAGGCGGTGGCCAGTTCTGGCTCTTTATTCCACTCAGCGGCGTATCGCTGCATCCACTCGGGAGAAAATAGTTCTGCCATGGATACTCTCCTTTCACAATTTTTCCAGACCGGAATGGTCTCTAGGCCATGAGCAAGATCAGTGCCACGCTGATGAGTCTTGCTATCCTACTGATTGGTAGAACATACTCTTGCTTGCTCTGACGGTGTACGGCAGACAAACCCGTTGCGATGCAACAGGTGGTTGCGGAGGTTTGCAACACAGGAGTCGCATCAAAATTGTCTTCTGGAAACGTCCTTTCTTGAGGCCTATGAACAGAGAAGCACTCTGCAATGAGTGACCTTGTTCTCTTGGGTTTCCGCAAGTTACTTTCTTTACCCAGGGAACGGCGTCGCTGAATTTTCAGTTACTCTTTCGACAGGGGTGGGGTAGGTATCTCCATGCGACGCTGGATGCGGGAACAATATGCACAAAAAGCCGCAGCTCGTTGTTTCTCCCCACTCTTCCAACCACAAAGATCGGGACAGGTTAGCGTTTGGATGAAATCTCTCGTACTTTCCTGAAATGCCCTTCGCAAGCGATTGCGGTTAGCGTCACCACTCCTCATCGAGCATGAAAAAAGAACGGTACAAAGCCAGCAACTGCCCCGATGTAATCGCCAGAGAAGAAATACCCCGAAGATGCCCAGCAGAATCAGGGAAAAAAGTCCGGCAGCTGCAAGTAAGCTTGGAAGGCTGCTCCATTGCGTAGGGTGGACATGGGAAAAGTATTGCCATGGTCGGATAAGCTGGAGTAGTCCGCCAATGACCAAAAAATCCAGAAGCAGAACGCCCGCCACCCAGAGCTTCCTTCTGCGGATCAATAACGGGATCCCTTGCTGTAGGTATCCCCCGATACTTCGCTCCAATCTTTGCGCAAGCAGACAGGGCCATAGATCGGGGAGCATCTGCAGATACTGAATAGCCGCGTCGGAATTCGGTAGAGTAATCTGATGCGGGACTGCAGGAATGCTCTTGACCACAGTGTCTGACCCTCCCTCGGCAACCAGGATACATTGGGGATTACTGGGCGCTTGTCCATGACCACCCAGTTGCCTCCAGAGATTCTGGAACGTTCGGTCTGATACAAGTAGATCGGCAGAACCCAGTAGATCCCTGAGCAATGATTGAGTTCTTGGAGGCAAGCCTGTGGGATCATCAAGAAATACAAGATCCGCTTGGAGATCGGTAGAAGTACCTGCACGAATCTTGCCCAAAAAGTGGGGTCCTTCCTTCTGCATCATGAATTCCAGGATGGAAGGAAGACAACCAGGCTCCTGCGTCTGTGCTGGTTGTTCTTTGATCGGAGCAGCAAGGCTGGAAGAAAAAGGCTGAAAGTTTAGGGCCTCACTAGCCCAGATCGCTACCGATGGTTTGCCCACAATGAGCAACAAAGGCCGTTGGGCAAGGGTGTCTTGCAGGTCTTCTGTGCCCGTGAATAGACGCATTTTGTGGAGAGTGGCATTCCAGCTTCGTGCCTTTTCCACCAGTTCCTGCAACAAAACTTGTCTGTCGCTGATTTGTTCCATCTGGAGAGAATCTACGCTCATGCTGATGTCCTCATTCATCGCTGCTGATAGTGAAATGGCCCTACACTATTTTTTCCAAAGATGCCTAACCCGCAAAAACCCGGAAGGGGGGGTGAGGTCGTTCCGCTTCCACGGCCATCCATGGCAATACATCGATGCCCTCAGGAATTTTGAAGAGGCGGGTATATAGATTGCAATCACCCAGTCTCCCCGTTTATTGATAGATCCTCAGTGACTCCACCATTCCCTGTTCTCAACCTGCACGCCAACTCACTCATATGGTCCGATACCCAATCCATGAACTCCAGAAGAAGGAAGAGGTTTTCTCTATTATTAGGAATTCACCAAGCACAATGGCATCTCCTGGCAGGGTATGAGTATTAGATAAGCATTATACGTGCCACGTCATAACTTATTGAATATTCTCTTGCATCAGTTTCAGTGTTGCCATCAGGTTATCCCCATTTCTTTATAACCTATTGATAAATATATAATAAGAAATCAATAACACGCAACAATAACCCTGCAACAGTACCAGGTCTAGTAAATTAGATAAAACATATAACCTAATTTAGATCATGGTTATTTAATGATAATAACCGTTGCTGTTGCAACGACTTCTCGTTTCCACCTGCAACACTAACAACCTATTGATTAATAATTCATTGCTGTGATTTCTGCCATTGCAATCCATTCCTACCGTTCATAACGCCGATAATAAAAACAGATAGTTACAATTCGGCACGAAAAATGCGTATGGAATGCAAAGCCTTTCATTCCGTTCTGTGGAGCATAAGAGATGATCGTTGAAAACAGTTTGCCCGTTCTCTTGAGCCGCCTGGATTTTGCCTGGATTACCACCCTGCATATCCTGTGGACGCCACTGACCATTGGCATGTCCTGGCTGCTCTTCTTTGTCGAGGTCGCTTGGCTTCGTACTGGCGATGAACGCTGGTACAAGC
>JABEBX010020534.1_pt1 | contig 19848 bp, 16 predicted proteins | sample 7245971 | NCBI WGS metagenome assembly JABEBX01 (sample SAMN14506365, study PRJNA622280) | hot springs metagenome | biome: hot spring [ENVO:00000051]|acidic hot spring [ENVO:00002120]; feature: spring [ENVO:00000027]|sediment [ENVO:00002007]; material: sediment environment [ENVO:01001048]... | reverse complement strand
AACTCGTAGTCTCTCATACGTATCGTGATCCTTCGCACCAGAAGGCGTCTCCAAGGGGTGACGGTGGTGATTGCGCTCATCTGGGGAGGACGATATATGCAGCGCGGGTTGGCTGCCAGGCTTGGTTTCAGGTTTTTGCCAGCAAGTTTCATTGAAGGCGGTATTTTGCATGCATACAAATAGGCCGGTAACGCGAATGTTCAGTGCGGCTCCCAGGTGGCTGTCGGGACTGCGAGTATTTTTGATGATTCTTCTCGGCGCTGGCATGGCCTGCGCCACGGCTCTGGCTGCGCCCGCGTCGGGAGCCAAAGGTTCCAGCGCGACATCGGCCAAAGGCGCCGCGCAGGCAACCTATGTGGGCTCCGATACCTGCGCCACCTGTCACGAAGAAGTGGCGAAGAACTTTGCCTCGAATCCTCACATCAAGATGGCCCTGTTGCACGGCAACGCGAAGGGTGTGAGCTGTGAGAACTGCCATGGGCCGGGCAGCGAGCACGTGGCTGGCGGCGGCGACGTGACCAAGATCTTCAATCCCGCCAAGGCCTCGGCCAAGGACGTGGATGCCAAGTGCCTGAGCTGCCATGCCGGCGCCCATCCCGACTTTTTGCGCTCTCCGCACGCCAAGGCCAACGTGAGCTGCATCAGCTGCCACGATATCCACGGCAGCAAGGACGAGACGCTGCTCAAGGCTCCGCAGCCCACGCTTTGCTTCCAGTGCCACGCCGACGAGCAGGGGCAGTTCAGCATGCCCTTCCATCACCGGGTGAAAGAGGGGCTGATCAAGTGCAGCGACTGCCACGATCCGCACGGCACCTTCAACAACAACAACTTGAAGAACACCGCCGATCAGAACATGATCTGCACCAAGTGCCACACCGACGTGCGCGGACCTTTTGTCTATGAGCACGCACCGGTCAAAGCCGAGGGCTGTCTGTCCTGTCACACTCCGCACGGTTCGCAGAACGCGCGGCTGCTGAATATGCCGAACATCAACGTCCTCTGCAACCAGTGCCATAACGCGGTCACCGCCGGCGCGGTTCACGGACAAGGGCAGGGATCGTCGGACAGCGTGCCGTGTACGAGCTGCCATACCTACATTCACGGCTCGAACATCGACGCTGCGTTTCTCAGGTAAAGGCGATGGAGCCGCGTCTGCCCCTGGCGACGGCGCGGCTTCCGCTACGGGCTTCTCAGGGTTTTTGCACGGTTCGATTCAGGTAACGAGTTTTATTCAAGCGAGGCTTCATGATGATGAACGTAGGCTGGCTCTCTCGGCTTTCGAAGCAACGGCCATCCCAAGCATTGTTCCTGGGTATGCTGGTGGCCATGTTCCTGGCGGCAGCGTGTCTTGCTGTAGCCCAAAATCCGGCGAATCCATTTCCGACGCCCGCGGCGCAGATGAGCGTGCCGAATGGCTATGCGATTCACGAATCCATCGATATGGGTGGCCGTTATTCCAGTCAGGCGGGCAGCGGTTCCATGTATGACACCATGGTGAACCTGCAGTCCGGCCCGCGCGTGCTCGGCGAAACCTTCGAGCTGCACGCGCTTCCGGGCACCAAGAACACTCCGCTCGACGACCTGCGCGCCTTTGCCAGCGGCTTCGGCGGCGACCCCAACAACTTTGCCAAACTGGATTTCTCCAAGGCGAAGTGGTACGAGTTTTCCGGCACCTTCCGCCGCGATCGGCAGTACTTTGACTATGATCTTCTGGGCAACCCGGGTATCCCCACCGGATACTCGATTCCCATCAGCGGCTCGACGACTTCGTATGCCTGGCCGCAGGTGAACAATTCGCCGTTCCTGTTCAACACGGTGCGGCGCATGACCGATACCAGCCTCACCCTGCTTCCGCTTTCCCGGGTGACCTACCGCTTTGCCTACTCGCAAAACATCATGCAGGGACCAAGCCTGACGCCGAGCGGCAATGCGGTGGCCGGGCAGGAGGTTCTGCTCGAGGAGTTCCAGCGCAACAGCACCGACGACTTTACCGGGGCGATCGACTGGAAGCCCGTTCGGGACACCAAGTTCACCTTCGAGGAGCAGATTGACCATTACCGGGGCGACTCCTACTTCAATATGGATCCGGCCTACATGACCGTGCAGGAGGCGGACGGAACCAGGGTTGCACTGTTGTCCAGCTACCAGAGTTACGTTCCCTACGGCTACAGCGCCACCGGCGTATTCGCCCCGGGAGCTGCCAACGGCGTCTGCAACGGCTCCAGCATGATCAATTCGAACGTCATCCTATACAACAACCCCAATGGCGGCCCTCCGATCATCGATCCGGCCTGCAATGTCATCAGCAGCTACATCCGCCGTCAGCCGACGCGTGAGATCTTCCCCACCGAGATCTTCCGGTTCCAAAGCTCCAGCCTCAGGAATATCTCCATGAACGGCGATGTTCGCTACACGCATGCGAACATGAACCTGCCGTATTACTACGAGGACTTCCAGGGCCTGCAAGGCACCAATCGCGAGCTCTCTGAAACCGCAAGCGCGAACGCCCGGCGCGAGGTGATGGCCGCCGACTACGGCATCGTCTGGCAGGCGTCAAAGACCGTCAGCCTCTCCGACCAGGTGAACTACTCGAACGTCCGTCAGCCGGGAAGCTCCGTGTTCAACAGCGGAACCACCATCTCGGTACCTGCGACGGCCGGCGACGCAACCATCAACTACACCGGACTGACCTCGAAGGCGTCGGCGAATGGCGCGGCGCCGCCCGACGGGCCATCCGAAGGCAGCGCCAGTATCGGCACGCCCTTCCCGGCCTACTTCGGCCAGCGCTTCGCCACCAACAATGCGACGGTGAGCTGGGACGCCACGCCGCGCATGACCTTCTCGTTCACCTATCGCTATCAGTATCATCTGATCGCGGAAGGGCAGGGAACCTCGCCGCACAACATTCCGATTCCGGCTAACAATACCAACTCCGGCGAGGTGACCATCCACGAAAACGGCGGTGTCCTCGACGCCGCTCTTCGCCCCTCGAACAACTGGACCATCGACGGCAGCTTTGAGGCGATGTACAACGACAACGCCTTCACGCCGATGGGATTCCGCCAGCTTCGCCACTACCGGGTGCACACCATCTATCGCCCGAAGGCCTGGGCTACGGTCTCCGGCGCCTTCAACGATCTCGAACGCCATAACAACACCAATAACAACCAGAGCATTCCGGGGAATACGACGCCCTACTACGGCCCGATGGATCACGTCGATCATTCGCGGATTGCCAGTGTGGCAACCGAACTGTTCCCGAACGATCGCTACGGGCTCGACATCAACTACACCTACAACGATGTGTACCTGTCGGTGAATGGGTGTTTCCAGAGCGCCGCCACCCTGATGCCCGGCGGCGGCGTGGTGCCCGGCATTGCCTTCCCGAACGGAAATCTTTGCGCTCCAGTCACAGTCGCACACGGGTCGCAGACCGTTCTCGCCGGACCGGGAAAGGACTTCGAGGACGCCCCAACGCAATTCGCCTCGGTTGCCCTCACCTACAACCCGGTGACCAGGCTGCACTCCCACCTCGGCTACCGGATCAGCTCTGTGAACGGCAGCCGGTTCTTTACCGATACCTCCGACGTGAACGGATCGCTCGTTTCCACCGATCAGACTCCCTTTGTGCAGGTCTCGTGGACGGTTCACCCAGGACTGATCTGGAACGGTGAATACGACTACTTCGGTTATGGCGAGGGTGGCCGCTCCGGTGCGCAATATTGCAACGCCAACCCCAACCTGAGCGTAGGCACTGCCGGTCCGCTGCCGGTAACATCCTGCAGCAGCATTCCCAATACCGCGATGTATGCGGATTCGCCCGTGTACGGGTTTACCGCTCCGCGTAACTTCCATGCCAACAACATGACGCTCGGCATCCACTGGGAGTTCTGACGCCCGGGATGAAGGGTTATTCTTATCGGGGGGTGAGCCAGGCGCAACGCCACAAAAGAGGCTCACCCCATTTTACGAATGGTACGCCGGCTCCTCAGAACCTGGTCGCGCCGGTTTGTGCGGGTAGGTTCCTGTTACCATAGCCAGTGCAGCACGAACGGCAGGTATTCCAGTCCTGAGCAGCCTGCCGGAAACAGGGCGCGGCACAGGACTGCCCGCCAGGACTACAAGATTTTCCAAAGGAGCTTCGTCATGAAGAAATTGTTTCGTTCCCAAATCGTACTGGCTGCGGCCGTCACTTTGGCCGGCGCCATGTGCTTCGCCCAAAGCGGCGCAGCGACCTACAAATCCAGGTGCGCCATGTGTCACGGCGCCACAGGTACACCCAGCGCCGGGATGGCCAAGATGATGGGTATCAAACCTGTCTCCGATCCATCGATGAAGGGCCTCTCCGTGGCTCAGATCGAGGCCACCATCAAGAGCGGCAAGGGCAAAATGAAGGCCATTGGTGGGCTCAATGACGCGCAGGTAAAAGCTGTGGCGGCGTACTTCAAGACCCTGAAGTAGCCTCAAGTCGCAGCGCAGCGGAGAAACCAGGCTGTCCTGATGATCGTGCGGGGCGGTATCCGCTGCTCTTCTTCCCAGATGCGCTCGGATAACACCAGCGCAGAAGCTTCAATGCGGGCTCGCCATCGCATGGCGAGCCCGTACATGCCTGGAGGCAAATAGACGTGTCGGCTTTTGAGAGATTCCGCCAGGAGTGGATTCGCCCGGCCCTTTTCTTCGGCAATAACCCGGTCAGCCTGACCGGCGGCGCCATCACGACAGGTTCCGGCACCACCATGATCAGCTATTGGCTGGCTGAGATGTCCGGTCATCTCAGTTCCAATCCCTATCTCGGAATCATTTTCTTTCTGTTTCTCCCGATGCTATTCCTCGTCGGCCTGGCGCTGATCCCGGTCGGCATCGTTCTGCGCCGCAGAAGGCTGCTCAGGGAGGGCCATATCCCGGAGGAGTTCCCCAAGGTTGACCTGAACGATCGTATCTTCCGCCACGGCATCGACATTGTGCTGGTGGCCACCATCGTCAACTTTCTCGTGGTCGCGACGGCCAGTTACCATGGCGCCGCGTACATGGATTCCCCGCAATTCTGCGGAAGCTCCTGTCACGTGATGAGCCCCGAGTACACCGCTTACAAGATCTCTCCCCACTCGCATGTGGCCTGCGTTCAGTGCCACATCGGCTCCGGCGCCGAGGCATACTTCAGCGCCAAGGTGAACGGCACCAAGCAGCTCCTCGAAGTTACGCTTCATCCCCTGGCGCCGCTCGCGCCCAAGCTTATCCCCGATTATCCGCGGCCGATTCCATCGCCCGTCAACAGCCTGCGCCCGGCGCGCTACACCTGTGAGGCCTGCCACACGCCCACGCGTTTCGACGGCGACAAGTTGCTTGTGAAATCGCAGTTTGCCGACGATGAACAGAACACCGAGACCCAGACGGTGCTCGTTCTGCATCTCGGCGGTGAAGATTCGCTCTCGCACTTCACCGGCATTCACGGCGTGCACCTGGGCCACATCGAGTACATCACCACCGATTTCTCGCGCACCAAGATTCCCTGGGTGCAGCGCACCAACCCCGACGGCGCCAAAATCACCTTTGTCGCCTCGGCTCTGAACGGCGCTCAGCCCAAGGGAGAGCGGCGCGTCATGGATTGCATCGACTGCCATAACCGCGCCGCGCACACCTTTGTGACCGCCGAGGAGGCCATCAACCGCGCCATGGCCGATGGCGTCATCAGCCCCTCGCTGCCTTACATCCACAAGGAAGGCCTGGCGCTGCTGAAGGGTTCTTACACAAGCCAGGAGGAGGCGCGGGTGAAGATCCCCGCCGAGCTTGAGGCCTTCTACCGCAGCCAGAATCCGGCCGTGCTCACGGAAAAAGCAGCGCTGGTGCAGGCTGCCGGAAAGGAACTCTACCTTCTCTACAGTCAGAATGTCTTCCCGTTCATGAAGGTCACCTGGGGCACGCACCCGAACCACATTGGACACCAGAGCTATCCCGGCTGCTTCCGCTGCCACGACGGCGACCACGTAGCCAAGGACGGCACGTTCATTACGCAGGATTGCTCGGCCTGTCACAATCTGCTGGCTGTGGAAGAATCCAAACCCAAGGTGCTCTCTATTCTCGGCATCCAGTAAGCGGTGAGGAGTTTTATGGGAGTTGTCCTGCCCCCCTTTCCGTATTTCCAATGCGGAAAGGGGATCGGGGATAGGGGAGATCGTATTTTGTCGCTGATCCCTTCCATGCGCAATGCGCAAAAGGTCTGACCAGCAATCAACCTGCCGCGCACAGGCAGCCGCGATCATCCGGCCTTGTCTTCGAATCTCTGTTGGGCTTGACGAAGCACCTCTCTCTTCCTGTACAGTGGATTTTTCGCGTGGTCAGTCCACACGGTCTCGTTCTGGCCTCGCTGGCTCATGTCACTCACTGTTTCCGCTGCTCCGGCTCATGCCGATGGGGGATCTCATGCATACCGTCCGCGCCTTTCTTGTTTCCTTCCCGTTCTTCGTTGCCTTAGGTCTATCGGCCCAGGACACCCGCACCGTCACCGAGCCCAAAATACCTCCTGCGTGCGTCACCCTCGAGGCCGACATTGCCTCCAGTCAAGGCAAGATTGCGCTCGCCGACGAGCAAAAGCTTTCTACCGCGCGCATCCAGGACGCGATGGACCACTGCGCGCCGGGCCACGCGGTTGTTTTGCGCGCGCACGGCAGAAAGAACGTCTTTCTCACTGGCCCGCTTACGCTTCGTCCCGGCGTCACACTCGTGGTCGACAAGAACACCGCCCTCGTCGCCTCGCGCGATCCCCGCGTTTACGACCTTGCGCCCGGCAGTTGCGGCGTTGTCTCCATGCGCCGCCGTGGTTGCAAGCCGCTCATCTCAGCCAACGGCGCCACAAACTCCGGCATCATGGGCGAAGGCTCGATTGATGCCCGCGGCGGCGCGAAACTCTTAGGGCAGAACGTTACATGGTGGGATCTTGCGCACGAGGCCAAGGTCAAAGACATGCAGCAAAACGTGCCTTCGATGATCGCCCTGCGTCATGTCGACGGCTTTATTCTCTACAAGATCACGCTGCGCAACTCGCCCGGATTTCACGTTGCCGTGAATCAGACCAACGGCTTTACGGCTTGGGGCGTCAAGATTATGACGCCCAAGACGGCGCGTAACACCGACGGCATCGATCCCGGCTCTTCCAAAAACATCACCATTGCCTATAGCTACATCCACACTGGCGACGACGACGTCTGCCTCAAGCCGAGCGGCGCCGGCAGCGTCTCCTACATGTCCGTCCTGCATAATCACTTTTACTCCGGCCATGGCATGTCAATCGGCAGCGGAACCTTCGGAGGCGTCGATCACCTGCTCGTCGACGACCTCACCATCGACGGCGCCGACAACGGCCTGCGCATCAAGTCAGACCGCAGCCGCGGCGGCCTCGTTCATCAGGTTGTCTATCGCAACGTCTGCATCCGCAACGTGCCCAACCCTCTGGTCTTCACGCCGCACTACACCACATTTACCGGCGACCGCCTGCCGATTTACAACGACATCACGCTCGAAAACGTGCACGTGCTCACGCCGGGCGCCTACACCTTCCTTGGTCTCGATTCCCAGCCCGGCCACAAACTCGGTATCCGGCTCGACAACGTCTTTGCCGACGACCAGAAGGATTCCCTCTTCTACAACCAGGACGCAGACATCACTCTCGGGCCGCGACTTGGCAACCTCGCGCCCAAGGGCGAAGACGTAACCGACACTGAAGCGCCCGGCGCCGTGCCGGAGCAGCCGCTTGATTGCACCGCGCGCTTTGTTCCGTTCCCCGACGATCAAAAATCCGCCCCCGAGATGGCCGGTAAGATCCCGCCAGAAGACAAAACCCTGTACGTGGCCGCCGACGGCACAGGCGATTATTACTCCATCCAGCGCGCGCTCGATATGGCGCCAAAGACCGGCGGCGCCGTGCTCTCGGTCTCGCCCGGCGTCTACCGCGAAGTGCTTACCATCGACAAGCCCGACATCACCATTCGCAGCGCCAATCCCGATGCGAGCAAAACCGTCATCGTCAACGATCGCAGCGCCGGCCAGAACGGTGGCACGCTCCGCTCCGCCACCGTCAACGTGACGGCCGATAACTTCCGGGCCGAAAACATCACCATCGAGAACGACTTCAACAGAACCCATCCGCAGTTGCCCGCAGGCTCGCAGGCTCTCGCCATTCTCGTCACCGGCGACCGGGCCGTCTTCCACAACGTGCGTCTGCTTGGCAATCAGGACACAGTCTATCTGGGTACACGCTGCGGCCCCGACAGGCAGAACTGCCCGGCGCCGCGCCAGTACTTCTCCGATTGCTATGTGGCGGGCAACGTGGACTTCATCTTTGGCGACAGCAAAGCCGTCTTCGAGAACTGCGAGATCCACTCCACGCCGCACGATGGCGGATTCATCACCGCGCAGTCAAAGCACTATCCGGCGCAGGACTCCGGCTTTGTTCTGGATCACTGCCGCCTCACGGCTGATCCCGGCGTCAGTGGGCCGGTTTATCTTGGCCGTCCGTGGAGGCCCTACGCGACCGTCGTTTATCTGCACACGTGGATGAATGACAAGATCGCCCCCGCGGGCTGGCGCGAATGGCATCCCGGCGAAACCCATTCGCTCGACACTGCCTACTATGCGGAGTTTGATTCCACCGGTCCCGGCGCGCATCACGATCAGCGTGATCCGCACACGCATTTCCTGACGCCGGAGCAGGCTGCGCAGTATGAGCCCAAGGTGTTTTTGCGCGGCGCGGACAACTGGGATCCGACAAAACCGCCCGCTCAACCTGCGCAGTAGGGCGATTCCGCTGTGGCCGGCCGTCGCGGTAAAATGGAGTTGTTGCCGCAGCGACGTTGTCCCTGACAGGGCTGGAGGGATGAGTGTTGCCGAGCGCATGACAGATGCATGACCAAGGCGCGCGGCGGAGCAGCCCGCCAACCGGCTGCTTGCTCCATGTCGTTCGCGGCAGTCTGCTCCCGGGAGAGATCATGAAGACTGTTCTGATGGCTGACCCTGTGCGCTATCCGCGCATGACAACCGACGAGATCCGCGAAACCTTCCTGCTCGATTCGCTCTACGAGCCCGGCAAGCTGCATTTCAACTACGTCGATCTCGATCGCTCCGTGGTGGGCTTTGCGGCTCCGCTCGACTCGCCGATCGCATTGCCTGCCGATCCCGATCTTCGCGCCGAGTACTTCACCGAGCGCCGCGAACTGGGCGTGCTCAATATCGGCGGCGCAGGCACGATCACCGTCGAAGGCAGGAACTATGAACTGAGCAACCTCGATGTGCTTTACATTGGCCGCGGCAACCGGCAGGTCAGCTTCGCGTCAAAGGACAAATCCGCGCCTGCCGTCTACTATCTGCTGAGCTACCCGGCGCACACCGCCTATCCCGTAACGCTGGTGCGCAAGAATGAGGCACAGCCCACTGAACTCGGCAGTCTCGAAACCTGCAACAAGCGAACGATCTGCAAGTATATCCATTTGCAGGGAGCGCGCAGTTGTCAGCTCGTGATGGGTGTGACGCATCTTGCGCCGGGCAGCAACTGGAACACCATGCCGCCGCATACGCATATGCGGCGCTCCGAGGTCTACATGTACTTCAATGTCGCAGCGGACGCGCGCGTGATGCACTTTATGGGGCCTCCGGCCGAGACGCGCCACATCGTCATGGCCGACAAGGGCGTCGTTGTCTCGCCCGGCTGGTCGATTCACGCCGGCGTAGGCACCCGCGCCTACAGCTTCTGCTGGGGCATGGGCGGCGAAAATCAGGACTACGCCGACATGGATCCGGCGCCGGTGGAGAGACTGCGGTAGACAGGGAATTTTGCAGTGTTGAGCAAGCAAACCGGCGGCGATTGTCTCTCTGCAATCGCCGCCGGTTTTTCCTTCCGGGTTTTTATGCGTTGTAGGTCGACGACGCCACGCGTCCGCCGTGTCCTGTCCAGTTGGTGTGGAAGAACTGGCCACGCGGCTTGTCGACGCGCTCATAGGTGTGCGCGCCGAAGAAGTCACGATGCGCCTGGAGCAGATTCTGCGGCAGGCGCGCGGTGCGGTAGCCGTCGAAGAAGGTGAGCGCCGTCGAAAACGTCGGCGCAGGTACGCCGAGCTTCACCGCGTGCATCACGGCCTTGCGCCACGAAGCCTGGTACTTGTTCACGATGCCCGAGAAGAACTTGTCGAGCAGCAGGTTGTCGAGGTGGGGGTTCTTCGCGAAGGCATCCTTGATCTTGCCCAGGAACTGGCTGCGAATGATGCAGCCCCCGCGCCACATCAGCGCGATGCCGCCCATGTTCAGGTTCCAGCCGTACTCCTTGCCGGCGGCGCGGAGCAGCATGTAGCCCTGCGCGTAGCTGACGATCTTCGAGCTGAACAGCGCCCGCCGCACGTCCTCAATGAACTTGGCGCGGTCGCCGACCTTCGGAACCGACTTCGGGCCGCGCAGCACCTTCTCCGCTTCGACGCGCTCTTCCTTGAGCGCCGACAGGCTGCGCGCGAAGACCGACTCGCCGATCAACGTTACCGGCTGGCCCGCGTCGAGGGCGCTGATCACGGTCCACTTACCCGTGCCCTTCTGCCCGGCGGTGTCTAGAATCTTGTCCACCAGCGGCGTGCCGTCGTCGTCCTTCTTGGCGAAGATCTGTTGCGTGATGTCGATCAGATAGCTGTCGAGCTCGCCCTTGTTCCACTCGGCGAAGACATCGTGGAGCTGGTCGGCGGTCATTCCCAGCCCGCGATGCAGCATGTCGTAGGCCTCGCAGATCAACTGCATGTCGCCGTACTCGATGCCGTTGTGCACCATCTTGACGAAGTGGCCTGCGCCCTCTTCGCCCACCCAGTCGCAGCAGGGCGAGCCGTCTTCCACCTTGGCGGCGATGGCCTGGAAGATCGGCTTCACATGCGGCCATGCGGCAGGGTTTCCGCCCGGCATGATCGACGGGCCGCGGCGCGCACCCTCTTCGCCGCCGGAGACGCCGGTGCCGATAAACAGAATGCCTTTTTCAGCCAGCGCCTTGGTGCGGCGCGTCGAGTCGGTAAAGAGCGAGTTGCCGCCATCGATGACGATGTCGCCCGCTTCCAGATAGGGTAAGATCTGGTCGATCAACGCGTCCACGGTTGAGCCGGCCTTCACCATCAGCATGACCCGGCGCGGACGCTTGAGCAGGCTGGCCAGCTCCGCCATGGAGTGGGCGCCCACCACTTGAGTTCCCTTGGCTTCATTGGCCAGAAAATCGTCGACCTTTGAAACGGTGCGGTTGAAGACGGCCACCTTGAATCCGTGGTCGTTCATGTTGAGGACAAGATTCTGTCCCATCACTGCAAGGCCGATCAGGCCGATGTCACACGATGCTTCAGACATGTTACGCTCCAAATCAAGAATTTTATCACTCCGAGGTCTCGGGTTGTCCTTGCTTTATTCTAGCGCGGTGGTCTGACCTCGGGGAAGCTGACTTGCCTCCGCGCTCTGAACTTTTTCACTCCACGCTCAAATCCCCATCCGCATCGATGACCAGCTTGTCGCCATTGACCTGAACAGAATGAACCTTCAACCGGTCGAGCGTTATCTTGTAGCCCGAGACGGCTGTCGATCCCACGAGCGCCTTGCGCAGCAGATCTGCGGCATTCACTTTCATGTTCTTCGGCACATCCCCGCGCAGGAACGGCGCCAGCACAAAATTGATCTCCTTCCGGTCGGAGATCTTGTCGAGCCGCGCATCGCGGAAGCCGACCGTCTCTCCTTCGGCATCAGGCTCCAGCGAAACCTCGGCCGGCAGCGTGATGGCCCTGAGACAGACCCCGCGCACGCCGAGGCGCGCTATGGCCTTCATGTGCACGACAATCCGATCCTGCTGAAAGCTTAGATGCGGATCCTCGACGGAGATAAAGCACGCAGAATGAAAATTCCCTTTGAGATAGTAGCGCCCGTCCGGTCCGCTGAAGAGTTGTTGCTTAAGGGTTCGCTCCAATGCTTGGCGGCTCACCGTTAACTCCACTGCGCGGCAAAACACCGCTCCCGCCAAAAGCAGGACTCCCAAGACAATTGCCGTTCGAAACGAAGACATGAGACTATTTTTCCACCCCTGCGTTTAGGGCCGCCAGTATCATAAGCGCCGAGCGGTATGACTGTTCCTGAATCAGCACGAACGATCTAAATTAAGATAAGTAAATACAATCATTTAGAAAGGGCGATGCCTCCGCCTCACGCCCTGCCGCAAATCTTGCTCTAATCCTCAGGGCAATCGCACTTCAGCTTTCAAGACGATTTGCGAGCGATTTTCGGTCTTCCTGTCATCCTGATGAGCTTGAGCGACGAAGGATCCGCCCTGAAAATTCCAGGTGAATCACAGCACCCGTCCGCCCACCACAGTCATCCCGACGAAGGAGGGATCCGCGGTTGCTTTTTCATGGTCTTGGGCGACGCCAGGCGACCTGCATGACTGTGGTTGCTTTTCGGACTTTCTTGCCCCCCCACAGGCCGCTGGTTGGGTCGGCGTCCGAGAAAAGCAACCGCGGATCCCTCACTCAAGTTCGGGATGACAGGGAGCTTTGGGCGAAGCCTGCGGGCTGAAGGGAATGACCCATATCCAGGTGCGATTGCCCTGGCGCCGGCCGGGTCACCATCGTCACAGGCCTGCAAAACGGGTCTGTCAAGAGGCGGTTCAGCACCCGCGTCCCAGGAATCATTCCAGTCCCGCATCTCTAACCGGGATCAAAATAGTCGTGCATCGAAGGCGCTTGAGCGTATTTCTCCTGCCCCGAGGTGGATCTTCGACGCTGCGCGACACCCCGTCACTCGGATTGGGAAGCCATCCATCCGCGATCGGCCTTTACCGGCCCCCGCGGTGTTTGCTGGCCTTGATGGCGGCGCGGGCCTCGCGGTCCGCTTCGCGGCGGCGCTCAGTCTCGCGCTTGTCCCAGTCCTGCTTGCCCTTGGCCAGGGCCAGCTCGCACTTCACACGGCCATTGCGGAAGTAAAGCCGGGTGGGGATGAGCGTATGCCCCTTGATCTGCGTCTTGGAGAGTAGCTTGCGGACTTCTTCGCGGTGGAGGAGGAGTTTCCGCGTGCGCGTTTCGTCGTGATTGGCAATATTGCCGTGGGAGTAAGGCCCGATATGCAGATTGAGCAGAAACGCCTCGCCATCCTTGATGAGCCCGTAGGCGTCTTTGAGGTTGGCCTTGCCCTCGCGGATGGACTTGACCTCAGTGCCGCGCAGGACCACGCCTGCCTCGAACTTATCGAGGAGAAAGTAGTTATGGCTGGCGGCACGGTTCTGGGCGGCATCGCGTTGGCCGCTGGCAACGGGGTCGCGCGGCTGGGCCGGCTTCTTCGCCGACTGCGCGGAAGTGGCAACGGTAACGTGGCTGTTTTGACGGGGCACGGGCAAGGATCCTTGAAAATCCATCGTAGCATCGGAACGGACGATGGAGGGTGGCAGGGGCTTTGTTAGAATGAAACAGCGATTTTCGCCGAACCTAGGCACGACAAGTCTCACTGAGGCGCTCGCCGGAGGCCTTCAGGCCGGGCCGCAAGAAGACGCCCGGAAGCGCGCGTGCGAACCCGTGAAAACGCCGGGGAGTAGGATGAACCGAAGCACGCCCGTTCCGGCCCCAGCCGGAATCATGAGATCGAGAGTTGTTGTCGCCGCCGCTCTGATTGCAACGGCCGTGGGCATTGGCGTGTCCGCAATGAGGCTTTACGCGGAGTCGGCCAACAGCGATTACAAGCAGGGTCAGGCCGCCGAGACACGCGGAGACTACGACACCGCCTTCGCCGACTACCAGAAGGCATCCAACAGAAATCCCAAAGACACCCGCTACAAAATCGCTCTTGCCCGTGTGCGCGTTACGGCCTCCTCGGCTCATGTAAGCAAGGGACGCAAGCTGGCGCAGGCCGACGACACGCAGGGCGCGCTGGCGGAGTTTCTTCACGCCGCCGAGCTCGACCCAAGCAACGAGGCGGCGCAGCAGGAGATCGCCAAGATCCGCCAGAAGCAGGGCCAGGCCGCGCCGCTGCCTGCAACCGCGCTTCCCGAACCAGCCTCTGAAGTCCAGGAACTCCAGACCATCAAGTCTCCGGTGGAGCTAAGGCCGGTGTCGAACGAGCCGCTCTCGCTGCACATGGTCGAGGATTCCAAGGTAGTCTACCAAACGGTGGGCAAGGCCGCCGGCATCAATGTTCTGTTCGATCCCGACTATCACTCCACACGCATCGATGTGGAGCTGAATAATGTGTCGCTGCTCGACGCGTTGCGCATCGTGAGCGTGATGTCGAACACCTTCTGGCGCCCGGTGACGAGCAATACCATTTTTGTGGCGCAGAACAATCCATCGAAACGCCGGGATCTCGACGAACAGGCGGTGCAAACCTTCTATTTGACCAACGCCTGGCAGCAGAACGACCTGAACGATGTCGCTACGGCCATTCGCAACGTGATGCCCACAGCCAAGGCGTTCCCGGTGCAGAGTCAGAACGCCATCGTGATGCGCGGAACGCCCGACGAACTGCTGCTGGCGCAGCAACTGATCGACAATCTGGACAAGCCCCGCGGCGAGGTGGTGGTCGACATCGGAGTCCTTGAGGTGAGCAAGAACTGGGAGCGGACGCTGGGGCTCTCCTGGCCGCAACAATTTGGCGTCCAGTTGCAGCCGAACTGCGCCGCGACCAACACCTGCGCCACATCCACCAACACCACCACCGGAGCAACCACAAGCACGAGCCCGACGCTCTACGATCTGGCGCACCTCAACTCCACAAACTTCGCGGTGACAGTGGGAGCGGCCACGCTGAATCTGCTGCTGACCGACAACAACACGAAGGTTCTGCAAAGCCCCCGCATTCGCTGCACCGACGCGCAGAAGGCCACCATGAAGATCGGTTCAAAGATCCCGATCGCGACGGGGTCTTACTCGGCGCCGGGCATCACGGCCACCGCAGCCATTGGATACGCCCAGACCCAGTTTCAGTATCAGGACGTTGGCGTGAACATCGAAATGACGCCAAGCGTGCACTATGACCACGACATTACGCTCAAGATCAAGATCGAAGTTTCGTCGGTAAGCGGCTCGTCGACGATCGAGGGCGTCACCGAGCCAATCATCAGCCAGCGCGTGGTGGACCAGGTGATCCGGCTGCGCGAGGGCGAGGCCAGCATCCTGGGAGGCATTCAGGACAATCAGGAGCAGAACAACTGGAGCGGGATTCCGGGACTGAGCGCCATCCCGATTCTCAAATACGTCTTTGGATCGAGAGACCACATCATCCAGGACGATGACATCGTCTTCGTTGTAGTGCCGCACATTGTGCGCTCGCAGGAACTCGATCAGGCGAACCTGCGCATTATCGATACGGGCATGGGACAGTCGAATGTTGAGTTGCGGTATGACAATAATCAGAATGCAACGGCAGGAGCCGCCGCGGTACGCACAAATTATGCACCCGAGGCGCAGCGCACCGGCACGGGATCGATTCCGGCGCAAAGCGCGATTGAAGCCGCGCCGCAGATGCTGGCTCAGTTGCGCGCCGACATGGGATCCATGGGAAGCACCACGGCAGCAGCTCAGGCAAGAATGCAGCAATCCGCTGCGCCCGGCACTGCCGCAGCAGAACAGGCTGCCGGCGCGCCCGTGACTCCCGTTCCTGCTGCCGTACCTCCGCCTTCTGTTTCAGGGGCAGCGCGGACGCCTGCCGCCGCTGCGCCCAAAACCGCGCAAGCTCCAACGGCCACGGCGGCTGCAAGTCTGACTCTGAATGTGCCCGCAGCTCCCTTGGCCGCAGGCGCCAGCTTCCAGGTGCCTGTCGTGCTGAATGGAGGGGCCAATGTTTCATCTCTTGCGGTGCAGTTGCACTACGATCCGGCGAAGCTTCAGTTGGCCGGTGCGGCGGCTGGGAGCCTGCTGAGCAGCGACGGCCAGCCGACGGGCCTCAGCCACGTCGAAGAGCCGCCGGGAACGCTGATCGTCAGCATCTCGCGTCCCCCGGGAACGAAGGGCATTACAGGCGCGGGCGTGGTCTGCCTTCTCACCTTCCAGGCCAAGGCCTCGGGCGCGAGCAATCTGGCAATCACGCGCGCTTCCATGATGAATAGTGCACAGCAGCAGATGCCGGTGGAGACAGGGCAAGCTACGATCGTGGTGAAGTAGGGAGCCACGCCGATGAATCAGGGTCGCTCCATTCCGATGCGCAGCGCCGAGCATGGCTTGACGTTGGCTGAGCTGATTGTCACGGTGGCCATCCTCACGATTCTCATGTCGGCCGCGCTGCCCTTGGTGCGCTTTCAGGTCAAACGTCAGAAGGAACGTGAGCTGCGCTACGACCTTTGGATGATGCGAGACGCGATTGACAAGTACAAGGACGCAGCCGACCGCGGAGCCTTCCAGACCAAGGTTGACAGCCAGAACTATCCGCCCGACCTGCAAACGCTCGTCGACGGCGTGGACGTTCAGGGCAAGAAACTGAGGTTTCTACGCAAGATTCCCATCGACCCTATGACAGGACAGGCCGATTGGGGATTGCGCTCGATGCAGGACGATCCCGACTCCGACTCCTGGGGCGGACAGAATGTTTTCGATGTGCATTCCAAGTCGCAGGGCACAGCGCTGGACGGGACGAAGTACAACACCTGGTGAAAGGTAGTGACTGGCGGTTGGTAATTGGCAGTTGGTGATGCGCAGGTCGTGAAGAGTTGTTGAGACTCTCCAGACGCCGCAGCCTCCCTGGCCCTGAAAATCCCAGCGAGCGCGATTGCAACTATCAGCAGCCAAGAGTCGCTTACAAACATGAGCAACCGACGCGCACAATCCGGCTTTACCCTCATCGAGCTGATGATCGTGATCGCGATCATAGGGATTCTTCTGACGCTGGCAGTCCCCAGCTTCGTGGGCGCGATCAAGCATGCGCGCGAGGCCGCCCTCAAAGAGGATTTGCAGACCATGCGCACCGCCATCGACACCTACACCATGGACAAGCAAAAGGGCCCGCAATCGCTCGACGACCTGGTGCAGTCCGGTTACCTGAAGAAGATTCCCGAGGATCCGATGACGCGCAGCAGCGATACCTGGGTCACCGACACCAGCGACGCCATGTACTCTCTCGACGAGACCGATCCCGGCATCACCGACGTGCACTCCGGATCAACAGAGACGGGCAGCGACGGACAGCCGTATTCTTCCTGGTAGCCTTCCTGGAAAATTCCGATACCATGATGCTATGGCTTCGATCCACACACTGGCGCGCTGGGCATCGGCGGTCACCCTTTGCGCTGTCCTCCACGCGCAATCGCAGAACATTGTGCACATCCGCATTCTCGACGGGAAGACCGGCCTGTCTGTGGATGCTTCGAACTTCCTCGTACGCGTCGACCATCACCAGACGATTCACAACGAATGGGTGCGCATCGACGACGACGGAACCGTGACCGTCACGCTTCCTGCCAATGTGAAAGAGATCGCCGTCAAGGCCACCTACGACCTGTCGTTGCAGACCTACATCGATTGCGATATTGCCAAGGAAAACGACAACGAAAGAGATGTCTGGTACCCCGTCTCCGCCATTCTGCAAACGGGCGTGGTGGCCCGCAACGAGTGCGGCAAGACCAACTACACGGCCAAACCCGGCGAGTTCATTTTTTTCGTCCGCAAACGCAACTGGCGCGAGCAGGAGCACTAGCCGCCGCGAATTTCGCATCTTTCCCTCGTGCTCCGATAGGATAGGCTCGTGCCGCTCCCCGCTCCAATCCAGCATGTTCCCGAATTTGCTCTGCGCGTGGCGCACGCCTACGCGCAACTGACCGAGCGAGGGGCCGATTCCGAAGCGGGCCTCGGTGGAAGCTTCTTCTACGCAGGTCAACTCGACGGTACGGGTCGGGCGCTCGTGGTGGCGGCGAACATCGCCGGAGCCGCGACACTTGCGGCTTCGGCGGACCGCACCGCTCAAAAGCAGGCCATCCGCGAGGGTATTGCCGATTTTCTAGTGACTTCGCTCGATGAGGCCCTGCGCATTCTCAAGAACCAGCTTCGCAAGCGCGAGACCGTAGCTGTATGTGTGGCGATGGAACCGGCGGCAGTGGAGCATGAGATGCGCGAGCGCGGGGTGTTGCCCCATCTATTGCGAAGCGACCTGCCCGTTGCGGCTGATTCTGCCGACGCACCGGCGTTGATCGTCTGGCGCGCCGATTCGGGCTGTCACAAAGATCTTGCGCTGTTGGACGAGGCTGCACTGACCTGCCTCAGCGCGGATCAGTGGGCCGCGCGGCGCTGGCTGCGACTTGCGCCGCGCTATCTCGGTCGCCTGGCGCTTGGGCGGCGTCTGCTCCTCGCCGATCGCGCATTTGCCCGAAGGTTTGCCGAAGAGAGCAAAAGTCGTGTGGATCGCGGTAAGATTGCATGCCCGTGCGAGCTGTGCGTCTACACCCACGGAGAGGAAGAGAAGTACCGGTTGACTCCGAAACCATCTTGACCCGCGAACCGCTCAGTCTCTCGGTATCATTGTCCCTCGGTCCCTGCTTCTGCAATTCTGCGCCACAATTCTTTGATCCCGTAGCTGGTCTTCGCTGAGACCGGCAGGATCTCCTCGACCTCAAGCCCGCGCTTCAGCGCCGCCAGATTCCGCGTGCGTTCGTTGCCGCTCATGCGATCGACTTTGGTAGCGACCACGACAAAGTTGCGCTCCCGCGAGCGCAGCCAGTCCAGCAACTGGCGATCATTGGGCCGCGGCGGCACGTTGGCGTCCACCAGGCAAATGCACAGCGCCAATGTGCGGCGTTCGGCGAGATACGGTTCGATGAAAGCCGGCCACTCAGCGGAGATCGACTTGGAGATCTTTGCGTAGCCGTAGCCCGGCAGGTCGGCGAAGATTGCCCGCCGCCGATCCCGTTCGTCGGAAATCTGAAAAAAATTGACGGCGCGCGTGCGACCCGGCGTGGAGGAAACGCGCGCGGCTTTTTCGCCAACGAGCGCGTTGAGCAGACTCGATTTACCGACGTTCGACCGGCCCAGAAACGCGATTTCAGGCGCGCTGTCCCTGGGGAAATCTCCCGGCGAAACCGCCGAGAGCAGGAATTGAGCCGTCCATTGCATGATGCGCATCCTCTCTTCTCAGTGTACGAGGCGGAAGGCTGTTCTGCGCCGCTAACGCCGGGCGATCGCGGGCGGTCGGCTGTGATCGCTGCGCAGCGTCGGCACGGCCGCGAGGAGCTTGCGCGTGTAACCATGCCGCGGCGCCATGAGAGAACGATGCCCAAAGACGTTGTCTGCGACCCGGCGTGCGGCACCGCCGGTTTTCTGGTTGCCGTGGGCGAGTCGCTGCGCCACCACCATCCCAACCTCTTCCACAATCGCCAGCAGCGCGAGCACTTCCACTCCGCGCTCTTCCACGGCTTCGACTTTGACTCCACCATGCTGCGCGTCGGCAGCATGAACCTGCTGCTGCATGGCGTCGAGCAGCCCGACATCGTCTACCGCGACTCCCTCTCGCAGGACCACGCCGACGAGGAAGAGAAGTACACGCTGGTGTTGGCCAATCCTCCCTTCGCCGGGTCGCTCGACTACGAGAACACGGCCAAGGTGTACGCCGAAAGCTCCTCTGCCAGTCCTTCACCACCGAACGCGGGTCTCCATTCCCAGACCAGAAAAAATAGCGAGGATTCGGCTTCGCCCCTGGTGGGATGGTACGCAGACTTTCCGCCACATCTGGAGGCAGCGGGACATAGACCGGAAGCCCCGTCTTCGCCTGATAGAGAAAGAGATTATTCCCGACGAGTCGGGTACGTTCCAGAGTAACGGCATCGGAGATCCGCAGGCCGCCCCAGCGCATCAGGAGAACGAGGATTCTCAAGCGCGTTGCATGGTTATGCAC